>Ga0180431_10002179_pt1 | contig 26599 bp, 16 predicted proteins | sample SS_ome_11_FD_132459 | JGI IMG/M metagenome (GOLD analysis project Ga0180431, IMG submission 132459) | Hypersaline lake sediment archaeal communities from the Salton Sea, California, USA - SS_1_MS_1 metaG | ecosystem: Environmental > Aquatic > Non-marine Saline and Alkaline > Hypersaline >... | reverse complement strand
TCCTCGATAATATCCTTCATGAACTGAATCCTCGCCGGGCTCTGACCTCGCAGCACGCCGCCCTTGGCCCACCACAACAGGTCTTCGGGATGTTTGTAAGTCTCGCCGTGACCGACATAGCAGCCCGCCAGCGAGCCCATCCAGAAGTTCCGCGTCATCTGCTCGGCGCTAATATTCCCCCAGCCCTGGGGAATATTGCCCTCATACCGGCACTCATCATACACAGCGGGTTTGCCATATTTTTCCCGGTACTCTTTCGCTCGTCCGAAATCACTGTTCTGGATGCTGCTGTGCGTGACCCATGGCTTAGTGTGGTCGTACCAGGTCCGGCAGTTGTGTATCCCCCGAAGATGATCGTAAGGGTCTGTCTGCTGCACCAGCTTCATGTACTGGTCCCAATGTTCCATGGGCCACTTCAGCAGATCGAATTCGTTTGCAAACGACCACCATACGTTGCGATACGCAGAAAGACGCGCCACCAGATACCTGAGATAGAACAGGTTGTTCTCATGCCCCATCTTCTTGAAGTCCCAGCGGTCATAAGGGTGAAAGATAATAATGTCCGCCTCGATCCCCATGTCGCGCAGTTGTCGGACGCGTTTTTCGAAATGATGCCAGAAATCAGGATTGAAACGCTTGAAATCCCAGTCCTTCTGAGGCTTACCCTCATAAGCATAATACTCAGGCTCGTTTTTGTTGTACGAATACGACTTGGGGAAAACACACATTCGCATCTTGTTGAACGGTGCGCTCTTGAGTGTTTTCAATGTCTGTTCTTCCATTTTATCGCCCTGATGCACCCAGGCGTAGCACGTAGTCCCGACCGAAAAGTGCGGCGTGCCGTCGGCGTAGGCCAGCTTGTAGGTTCCGTGCACTCTCACGGGCCCGTGATTGCCGGGCCCGGCCTTTGTGCAGATGAAACTGCCCTCCTTGCCGTCCAGCTCTTTTCGGTTGCTTTTGGTCGTGTACGTCCATTTGCCGGTCTTACTAGGCATGAACCGGACCTTATATCTCCCTTTGCCGTCATAGAATCCCGCCGGCTTGAAGACTTGATCCCCTTGCCTGAATTCCGCGCTTAGCGTGACATCCATAAACGGGTTGCCGTTAGAAGATCCCTTCAGCGTCAATTCAAATATATCCCACATTTCGGTTTCGGCGCCGCGCACGGCAACCGAGCATACAAGCATCGACAACGCGGCAACAAACAGTACTTTCCTTATCATGTCACAGCCCTTTCTATAAGTGAACATTCATTCGTGCCTGTATTTTGTGCGAATACGCCGCGAAAGGCAAACTCAATTTGCCCCTGGACGCAGCCGGGGCTTCTATGGCCGTTTATTGCCTACGAGATAGCCCAGAACCAGCGTCATAGCGGTGCCTATGGGGAAGTGCCAGGGCCAGGCGAGCGTCACGTAGATGGGCTCGTCCTCCGGCGTTCGGCCGACAACCGCCAGAGAGATGACCAGGACCAGCGCTATTGCCAGGGCAACCCAGACGATCCTCACCGGGTGGGTGCGGAGGTGGCGGACGGCCTGGACAAAAAGGATCAGGCAGGCGATCAGGACGATCCACTGCGGGATTCTCTGGTGCCAGTTGAGTGCGAAGACGATGAGCATCGACAGCGGCACGCCCCACATCAGACCCAGGTCGTCGCGCTTGGCGGGCAGGAAGGCCAGCAGGAAGACGCCCAGCAATGCGCCGTACGTATAGGCCGCCATGGCCAGCGCGAACTGGATCAGGTCGGCGTACGACTGGGCGATCGTATCGCAGGAAATCGCAAACGCCGTCAGCAGGACACCCCAAATCACCACGATAACCCGCGAGGCCCGGACGTAGTGCCGGTCGGAGGCCTCAGGCTTGAGATACGGCTTGTAGACAAGCGAGATGGTCGACTGGGACAGGGCCGCCAGGAGCGAGTCAAGCGTCGAGATCGCGGCGGCGAATATCCCCGCCATCAGCAGACCTGAAAGGGCTGGCGGCATAACATTGACGATGTAGATGGCGAAGATCTTCATCGAGTCATCATCGACAACCACCTGCTCAGCCCCGCTCAGCGGGAAGTGCCGGTAGTAGACGTAAACAGCAGCGCCGACGAACAGCAACAGATACGTCAGCACTTGCGAGAGAGACGAAAAGATGATCGCTTTGCGGGCATCGCCCGCGCTGCGGCACGTGAACATGCGCTGGACGTTGAGTTGGTCCGTGCCGTGCGAGGCCAGGGTCAAAACGCCGAAGCCGATCAAGCCGCACCAGAGCGTGTACGCCTCCTTCGGACTTATGCTCAGATTGATGACGCGGAGCTTGCCGGCAGCGTGGGCTTCCGCTACGATGGTGCCTATACCGCCCTCGATCGTGGTCGCCGCGAACACCAGCGCCGCGATGGCGCCCAGCGTGAACAGGAGGCACTGAATCGCATCGGTCCAGATAACCGTTGTGATGCCGCCCATGATGGTCCAGCCTATCGAGACGGCACCGATGATGATGATCGATGTGGCTACATCAGTACCGGTGATAACCTGGAGTGCCTTGGCCGCGATGTAGACGCGGGCGCCCTGGGCGAGAATGCCGCCGATCATGAACAGGCCGGTGGTGATACTCCGGACACGCGGGCCGAGCTGGTGACCCATGTATTCATAGGGCGAATAAATCTCGCGCCGGTAGTAGACGGGGACGAAGAAGTAACCTATGACCAGGCGCGCGGCAATGGTTCCGAAGGCGAGCTGGATGTACGTCATGTCCCCGCCCTGGGAAAAGACGATGGCCGGGGCGATGAGGAAGGTCGCGGCCGACAGCTCGGTGGCGATGATCGAGCCGCAGACAGCCGGCCAGGGCAGCCGCCGACCGCCCAGGAAAAAGTCCTTCATCGAGGCTTGCCTGCCCGCGAGCAGCCCGCCGAGAACAGTCGTAAAGATCAGATAGACAACGATGACCAGCCAGTCCCAGACAGTGAAGTTGCCGGCGATCTCGTCGAGCGCTTCATCGACACCTTGCGCCGCGCATGGCGCCGCAAGGTAGGGTGTGCACGGCACAGCTGCATATCGTAGGGTGGGGCTTGCCCCACCGATTAATGATGGTGGGGCAAGCCCCACCCTACTAACTTGAGCGGCGCATGGTACGGCAAACGCCGGCAGGATCACAAGGACGAGAAGCCATCGGCGTTTGCCAATCATGCCGGCTCCTCTGGCTGGGAAATGGCGGGACGCAGGAACTCGCCGTTGGCTTTGAGAATCGCCAGCGCGCGAACCAGATCAACCCGGCGAAAGTGCATAACAATCGCCGCTTTGACACTTCCTTCCGCGCGAGCGAGCAGTCTCCTGGCACTGGGTCTGCTGAGGTCCGTAATTTCCATCACGATACGTATCGAGCGATCGCGTAGCTTCTCATTCGTCGCTTTCAGGTCAACCATGAGATTGCCGTAGACTTTGCCCAGACGGATCATCGCTCCTGTTGTCAGTGTGTTCAGCACGAGTTTGGTCGCGGTCCCGGCCTTCATCCTGGTCGAACCGGTGACGACTTCGGGGCCGACTACGGGATTGATGATGATTTCCGCCGGAATGTGCTCGACCGCTTCCGGCGCACAGGTTACGAATATTGTTGCCGCTCCTATCCGCTTTGCGCCCTTAAGAGCGCCAAGAACAAACGGCGTCATGCCGCAGGCGGCCAAGCCAACCACCACGTCACTCGCTCGGACTTTCCGCTTAACAATGGCCGCGGCGCCATCGGCCGGATGATCCTCGGCGCCTTCGGCTGAGCGGACCAGTGCACCGCGTCCGCCGGCGATAATCCCCTGCACGAGCGATGGCGACACGCCGAACGTCGGTGGGCACTCAGAGGCATCCAGCACGCCGAGCCTGCCGCTTGTGCCTGCTCCCACGTAGAACAATCGCCCGCCCTCTTTGAACCGCGACACAATCACATTGATCGCAGCGGAGATATGCCTGCGCTGCCGGGCTACAGCCCCGGCGACAAGCGCATCTTCCGAGTTGATAAGATCGACGATTTCGTGTGTCGAGAGTTGATCGATATTCTCGCTGGCACGGTTGCGTTTTTCGGTTGTCGGCAGGATTTTACGTCTTTTCGTCATGCAGGTACTATCTTCCCTAGAATAACCGGCTGTTTGGCCCCGGTGGCGCCGGGTACGTTGTTCGGCGTTCCCTTTATCGTCGCCCAGGCCAAAAGTGCAAACGAGACCGCCTCCTTGGCGTCCACATTAATGCCGAAATCATCAGTCGAGAGCATCTTAACCTCAGGCAGTTCGCCAAGCAACATCTCGACAAGTGTGTGATTGTGAGCGCCGCCGCCGCACAAAATCATTTCATCCGGCATTTTCGGCAGAAATCTACGATATGCCTGTGCAATCGCCCTGGCAGTGAACGCCGTTACAGTTGCCACGATATCGTTGTCCAAAAACCCTTTCTCGACCGCTTGTCGGAATGTCCGCTCGGCGAATTCGGCGCCGAATTCTTCACGCCCGGTTGATTTTGGCGGAGTCCGCTGCAGAAACGGATGTCGCAACATGTTGCTGAGGAATGCTTTGTCGATGGTGCCGCGCGCCGCCGTCTTTCCATCACGGTCATAATTTCTCTTGCCTTCTGTGGCCAGCCTCATGATTCCGTCGATCACCATGTTCCCCGGCCCCGTGTCGAAGGCGACTACTTCGTCTATTGTGCATTTAGCCGGCAGGAAAGTAACATTGCCGATCCCGCCGATATTCTGGACGGCGCGAGTGAGCCGATTGTGGCCGAACAGCATATGGTCGGCAAAGGGCACTAACGGAGCACCTTCGCCCCCGGCGGCCATATCACGCGGTCTGAAATCCGCGACGGTTGTAACGCCAGTGTGCTGAGCGATTACGGAAGGCTCGCCGATTTGGAGAGTGGAACCTATTGTCTTGCGGCCGTAGCGTCTGCCGCGAGGATTGTGATATATTGTCTGGCCGTGCGAGCCGATCAGGTCTATGGAGCTAAGGGAGATGGCGCTATTAGAGCATAACGTTATGACCGCTTCGGCAAAAACTCCTCCCAGAACGAAATTGTAGTGGCAAATATCTTCAAGCCGCGCCGACTCAGGGTTGCACAAACCGAGAATTCTTTTTCGCAAAGCGGGGGGGTACGCGATGGTCGCAAATGCCTGCAAACGAACCTTCCGCCCGGCAATATCGGCAATGGCAACATCGACGCCATCGACCGACGTTCCCGACATCAGCCCGGCTACCCGGATCTTGCCTTTGTTTGCGATTTCTCGAATCCGACTGCCCACGAGAACCTCAATCTGAATACTGCCTGCAAATGGGAGGATTATATATGTGACTTGGCTTAGCCGCAACTAACTTGCGCAGAAAAGCATATTTGCATTGTCACACCCCAATAATACGAATATCCTTATGGCTACGAATATCGGAGACAGGCAATGCCAAATGCAACAGAAAGAGCTAAGGAATTTCTTAAACGTGAACGGGCGTTTCGGTTAGGGGAGTTGCTGACCGAGTCGTCTCATCCCAAGACCAGACGACTGTCTCAGGCCGCGGCTGGTGATCTGCCGGGTGCGATCAGGCTGTTGCAGTCGGTCGATGACGATATTCCACCGGCGATGGAGAAAGTGCTCGGGCAGGATTGCTATCGGCAGCTCATTGATGCGTTCGTCGAAGCACTCCAAGCCGGAAAGAGGATATTCTTCACCGGCTGTGGGTCAACGGGGCGATTGAGCATTCTGCTTGAAGCGGCATGGAGGCGATTCTGGCGGACGTCCAGCCATGCGGATACCGAGTTGGAAGACCGCGTTTTCAGCGTGATGGCGGGGGGGGATTTCGCCTTGATAAAAGCGGTGGAAGGGTATGAAGACTTTCCGGATTTCGGAAGACGACAACTGCGAGAGCTGGGCGTGAGTTCCGGCGACGTGGTGGTCGCTATCACCGAGGGGGGCGAGACGCCTTTTGTGATAGGTACGGCATGGGAAGGGCTCGATGCCGGGGCGAAGGTGTTCTTTGTCTACAACAATCCGACCGAGTCGCTGCGGCGTCACGTCGAACGCTCGCGAGAAGTGATCGACGAGCCGCGGATAACCAAGCTCGATCTGACCACCGGGCCGATGGCGATTACCGGATCGACTCGGATGCAGGCCACGACGGCGGAACTGTTCGTAGTCGGCAGCGCGCTTGAGACAGCATTGGTGCGGTTCCTGCAGATCGTAGGGTGGGGCTTGCCCCACCATCATCAATCGGTGGGGCAAGCCCCACCCTACGTGCTCAGGCTGCTATCCCGGTTGCTTGAACAGCTTTCAAGCGATGCGACGGTCGAGACGCTGGCTCGCGCGACGGAATTCGAGGAGCGCATCTATCGCAACAAGGGACTTGTGACCTATGCGGGCGATTCGTTTTTGCTGGACGTATTGACCGATACGACCGAACGATCTCCGACGTTCATGCTGCCGCCGTTTCGGAAGCAGGGCAACGACACCTCACCGCGTTCGTGGGCTTTTGTGAAAGATCCGTTTCACTCGACGGAACAAGCCTGGCATTCGCTTCTGCAGCGCGAGCCGCGAGGTCTCGACTGGGGCAGCCAAGTGTATGAAGAATTGAAGGCCCCCGCGGACTTGAGGTCAAATCCGCCGAAACTCGACAATTCAGAGATATACAGATTCATGATCGGCAACGAACCGGATCCTTCGCGGAGCGATGCGCCGGACTCGGCTCTTGTCGCAGTAGCGGCGGGAGGTGAACAGGGCAATCTGACACACGAGTCTATTAAGAGATTCGGTAGGGCCTATGAGAAAACGGCTGCAATCATCATCGGCAGAGGAAAGGCCGATGTCACCACGGACGAGACATTTGAGTTTATCTGCGATCTTGAGGATTCGCCTTTGCAGTTGTGGGATCATCTCGCCGTCAAGCTCGTCCTCAACACCATTTCGACCGCGACGATGGTACGCATGGATCGGGTCATCGGCAACGCGATGGTCTGGCTGTCACCCAGTAACAAGAAACTCATCGACCGCGGATCTCGTCTGATCGCTCAGGAAACAGGGTCCACTTACGAGCAGGCCTGCATAGCTTTGCACGAAGCGATGGACGATGTTGAAAATAGACAGCAGCAGGGCGAGGAAGTTCCGTCGCCCGTTGCTCTGGCTATAGAGCGACTTCACGGCAAGTAGTCTGGTTCAATCACGATAGATAAGATACTTATCGCGAATCCTGCGAAATATCTGTAATTCGGCTTCCCACTCTCGGCGAAGTTCCTTCAGGGATGCTTCATTTGTGATCGTCTTGCGAACCTTCGATGTCCCGCACAAGCGTTCGAAGTGCCCGATTCTCCACTCAAATTTATCCGGGTGCATCCGATATATTTCGTTGACGATCCGGACGCCGGTGTAAAACGGTTCGAGTCGATCTCGTTCGGTTGTGATGATTCGGACGCCGTTGCATGTCTGGCCCTTAAATTTTGAGCTTGTTGGCTTGAACCGAGTCGGCTCGAAGCGCATCGCCGGCAGATTCAGGTTGTTGAGCCGTTCGGTAAGGCGTTTCGCGTCGATCCAGGGGGCGCCGAATTGTCTGAACGGCGCGCTTGTTCCCCTGCCTTCTGAGACGTTCGTTCCCTCCAGAAGGCACAGGCCCGGATAAATCGCCGCCGTTTCGAGATCGGGCATGTTCGGCGAAGGCTTGATAAAACGCAGGCCGGTCTGGTCGTACCACATCCGGCGGCGCCAGCCTTTCATTGGAATCACGGCCAGATCGACTCTGACCTTGTTGGTCAGCCAGCCTTGCTCGTTGAACATTCGGGCCAGTTCACCGGCGGTCATGCCGTGCCGCACGGGAATGGGGAACATACCTACGAAGCTCGCCAGTTCCGGCTCGAGAATCGTGCCGCTGACATAGTGGCCTGTGATTGGATTTGGCCGATCCAGGACGACGAAACGCTTGCCGTTTTCCGCCGCGGCTTCCATCGCCAGCGACATCGTATAAATATATGTATAGAAACGAGCGCCGATGTCCTGAATATCAAAGACCAGCACGTCAATATCGGCCAGCATTTCCGGCGTGGGTTTTCGGGTCTTTCCGTACAGGCTCCGGATTGGCAGCTTGTAGACCGGGTGCAATTGGCCGTCGGTTTTGATCCCCGCCTGCTCGGTGCCCCAAAGACCGTGCTCCGGGCTGAAGAGTGCGGCAACAGTAACGCCGGGGATCGCTCGGAACACATCGACAATGTATGTGCCGTCACTGTCGTAGGCGGTATGATTGGTGATGACGCCAATTCGCCTATCTCGAAACAGTTCGGCGTGAGCGCCAACGCGATCCAGGCCCGTCAGGACCGAACCCTTGCTGGTGGAGATTAAAGCAGCGAGAACCAGAATTATTGCCGCTGCTCTGATACCTTTTTTTTGCATTTTTGTTTTCCTTAAACTTTCCAAAAGCAGTGTAAACGACTTGTCGTTCTGAAACAAGCGAACGTTTAACCGAAAGACTGTGACAAAGCCGGTCGTTTATGCTAACATTACGCAGTTTTGAATGATCCAGATATATCTGTCAGAAAGAAATATATGAAATTGATTAGAGTTGCTCTGACGCTGCTGTTGTGTCTTTTTGTCGGTTGCCAGCCGGACCGCCATGTTCAGCCCGTGGAGTATTTCAATGAGATCGGACCGGCGGTTGAGGAGGAGATACAAAAGGGCAACTTCCCGGGTGCAGTCGTTCTGGTGGGTAAGGGGGATGAAATCCTTTATTGGGAAGCTTTCGGCCGGGAGGTTAATGAGCCTTTCCAGGAGCCGGCTGAGAAAAATACGATCTTCGACTTGGCATCCATGACCAAGCCTATTGCGACCGCCACTTCGATTTTGATTCTGACCGATCGCGGATCGCTCGGGCTGGACGACCGCGTGGGAAAGTATTTACCCGCTTTTGCGTGCAACGGCAAGGAAGAGGCTCAAATCAGGCATCTGCTGACTCACACTTCAGGATTGCCCGCGTATACTAATGCGAAGGTCCTAAAGGAAGAATTCGGTAATCCCTGTCCCGACAAGGTTATTAGAAAGATCTGCGGACTCCACGCTGTAAGCGCACCCGGCGAGAGCTTTCGTTACAGTTGCCTTGGATACATCACGTTGGCCAGTATCGTTGAGGTCGTCAGCGGCAAAGACATCGCGGAATTCAGCAAGCGCAATATCTACACCCGGCTCGGCATGAAAGCGACCGGCTACAATCCTCCCGAATCCCAATTGCAGGAAATCGCCGCTACGGAGATTGTTGACGGCCAATTGCTCCGGGGCACGGTCCACGATCCGCTTGCGCAGCTAATGGACGGCAAATCCGGCAACGCCGGTCTATTCTCAAGTGTTTACGATCTGTCGGTATACTGCCGCATGTTATTGAGCAAGGGCGTCCTGAAGCGCAGGCGCATCCTCAGTGCCGAGTCGGTTGCAATGCTGACGACAGAGCAATCGCACGGGCGTGCCTGCGGTTTCGACGTCAATTCGAGCTACGCATGGGTCAAGGGCGATCACGCGCCGGAGGAAGCTTTTTGCCACACAGGCTATACCGGCACGTCCCTCGTCTGCGATCCAACCAGCGGACTATACGTTATAATTCTGACCAACAGGGCCCATCCCGACGATGGCGGCGCTACAAAGCCGATTCGCAGGAGAGTTGCCGATATAGTCTTTTCCAGTCTCAAGACGACACGCTCGGCGCAGTAACCCACACATGTCCCAAGCCATCGGGTTGACTTTCCAATCCCGATTTAGCTCTGAACACGCGAGAATTGCTGTCATCAGACCGACACGTTGTCAAAACGGCTTGTCGAAGGCCATGGTCCGGCCTGAAAGCCACGCCGCTTCTTCCGGTGATAATACCCGGTCGTAGATGCGGACATCATCAATCTGTCCCAGGAAGCCTCTGTCGTTTCGGGAAGTGCGATAACCTATGGCGACATCCAGGTCGGCGACGATATCGAATGCATCGGGGTCTGTTGCTTCCCTGGTATCATCCCGGCCGTCTATATAAACTCGCACGTCCGAAGATGAATTCGTGGCGTTCTCACTAATCGTCACTACCACGTGATGCCATGTGCCGTCGGCCACGACAGACTGACTCTGTACCTGGCCGGAGCCATTGCCGATCCGTACGTCCCCGCTGTCGTCTACTCGGAGTTCACATCTTTGACCGCCAACATCCGTGCCGTAGATTACGATCTGCTGTTGCTCCGGCAAAGATGTCTTGATCCAGGCGGATATACTGAAAGGATTCGCGCCCAGGATACCCTTGTAGCCGGTTATAACTACATAATCCGCGGCAAAAAGTTGAATGGCCTGGCCGACTTTGCCCGGCGCAAATGACGGATTACCCATTGGAGTTCCGTGGCGCGCATTGCCGGAACTGTCGTTGGTATTGCCCTCGAATTCGTAATGTGCTTGCAGGCCGGCTGTGCCGGGATCTGTCGGAGTTATCACCTGCCGGTCATGAGCATACAGCCTGATGCTGTCAAGAAAGACAACCCCCTGGCCGCCCAATCCTCCCATTCGCTCAAAGCCAATGCTCAATGTAGTAACGTCGCCGAGGTTCACGCCGCTCGCAGTCAGGTCAACATACCACATCTGCCAGCCTGTGTGTGTCAGGTTGGCTGCATCACCATCGTATGTTATTTTGAAATCATTGATCTTCACATAAAACTGATCGGCGACGGAATTGTTCGGATCGCCATAGAATCGCAGTGTCAGGGCCTTGACGGCGTGTTTGGCCCAATCCGTGCCGGCCTGTAGATCAGCAACGTTTGCCGTGATCTCGGAATAGGGAGCCACGGTGTTGTTATAGAAGAGCGGCACGGATTGTGCGCCCTCATAAACAATCGTAGTCTCCATGGAAGGCTGGTATAATTCAGTATAGCCGATGGTCGATCCATTTAACGACTGATTTTCGTAGCCGTCAGCCCACGTAACGTATACCAGCTTGCTGCCCTCTTCCTCGACAGGAATGTCATTGTAGGACTCGAAATCGTCCACGACAAAGAACTCCTGCGTCGTAAAGTTCCAGACTTCGCCCTGCCACGTCGTCGGTGTTTCAGCTTCATTGACTTCATCGATCCGCCAATAGTACCTGCTGTTCAAATCAAGCGGAGGGGCAGTGAAACTTTCATCAGCCACTGTATCGGTCGGAACATTGCCGTCTATCACGGCCTGCTCATCGGTGTTCAGATACACGTCATGCGTGACTGCCCCTCTGCCCGGTCGAAAGCTAAGGATTACATCCACATTTACATCTGTCTCCCCGGGACCCGGGCTGGGTTCTCGTGCCCAGATGGGAATATATAGAAGGCGTACCTCGCTCAGACCATATTGATTAAGGGGGAAAGGACTCCAGTTACTGATGGGAGTTATCTTGACAAATTTGGCCGCCACACCACTCAGATCAATAGTAGTGTTGGAGGCATAGCCGGCTGCACCGGGAGCTTGGGCAAATTCATGTGTAGTGCCCAGTGTAACCCAGTTGACACCATCGACTGAGTACTCAATTGTAGCTTCGCTGATTCCGTAGCCGATTGCCGGCTCAGAGGAGCTGTTGTGGTTCCACACCAACATCTGATGCAGATTGTACACCTTGTCGAACTCATATTGGATCCAGGGTACGTTCGTATCGAGAAATTGGGTGAGCCACATCTCTGCACTAACGTTTGAGTGCAGGCCGTCGGCATCCAGGCCTGAACCGTTGATAGTATTCTCAGGCCTCTCACCGTCACTGTTAGAGCTGGAAGCAGTGACGATTATGTTGTCGCTGGTAATGGGATAAGCGAAAGGCTCGACCGTAAACTGCCAGATATCGCCCTCGAAGACCGTAGAGTCCGGCGGTCCACTGAGCTCATCGACTCGCCAGTAGTACGTCTTGCCGAATTCAAGCAGTTGATCTGGAGTATAGCTGTTGGCATCCTGGACCATACCGCCAATGCCGTCATTGACGTCGGTGAAGTTCTCGCTTAAATAGAGTTTGTGCCCATTGACTGCCGGCGTAAATGCTCCGGACTTCCAGCTAAGGACTGCATCCCGAAGCACGTCGGTGCTCTCGTCGGCCGGATCGGGCTTAGAGGCTGATGGGCCGCCAAGAGCTACTACAGTTGTGGTAAGCCCGTCAAACGTTACAGCGACTGTCCCTTCGCCGCCGTAGCCGATGATTATGCCTTCGCCCATGAGCGTTTCCACTTCGGAGACCTGATTGCCGGCCAGAATCAGGGCGCCCCCAGCGATGTCTATCAAAGCGGTGTCCGGCACGCCGTCATTAGCGTATACGCTTATGCCGGGATTGTCGCCCAGTTCAATAGTCCCGCCGGTAAGGTTGACCGTACCTGTGCCGTCGAATCTATAGGCCATTCGCAGTTCAGTGTCACAGTGTAGATAACCGCCGCTCATATTTATCGTGCCGAAGCCATGCCGCCCAAGTTCTATACGATTGGTAACATTGATTGTTGTTGTCGTGCCGCTGACATTGAGAATTCCTATTGCCTGCCCGCTGCCGTCGTTCGACTTGCGCCCGATACGGAGTTCTCCATTCACATTCAGCGTTGCTCCACCGGTTACAGTCAATTCGCCCTGGTACTCGGCAGTGTAACCGATTCCAAGTTGTGCCGTATTGGCCGTTCCTCCGTCGATAATCGGCCAGGTAAGTGGTGTACGCGAATCAACCAAGGTGTTTTCTCCAGCAGTTGGTACTCCGCCCGTCCAGTTTGCCGCATTGTGCCAATCGCTGCTGACTGCGCCCGTCCATTGAGCCCGCAGGCTGCTGGTTAGAACCACTACCAAGATGACAGAAGTTAAACATGTCCACTTTCTAAACATTGTGCACTCCTTCCGAAAAAGCTATCTGTCAATTCTTGCCCGCTGCCCGGTTTTCCAGCAGCCGTAAAGTCACGCAAATACAGGTGTTTCGGCAAGACATACTACATTGTTTACCAAAACACCACCCAAATTCTGACTTTACCTTCACATTAAACTGTATCAGATTTATCGGTCTTTGTCAAGGATTGCGGTGAATGCCCATAGAATGCGGTTGTAGTTCACTTCCATTTGAGCAGATCGGATTTTGTTTGAATCTGAGCCGGGAAAAGACGAGAATCGCCTCATTTGGAGTGAAATAACAGCCTTATGAGAGGCAAAATGGGAAATATCGGCTAATGTAGGAAGAAAGAGCATGAACCGACGCACTTTTCTAAAACAAGCGGCTTCGGCTGCCGTATTCTGCGCGGCGGGCGTGTCGCCGGCGCGATCCGGGAATCAGAAAAAGTCGCCCAATATCATATTCATCCTGACTGACGACCAGGGGTGGACGAGTGTGTCCTATCGCTCCGATCCCCGGAGACCCGGCTCGGCGAGCGATTACATCGAGACGCCACGGATGGCGCAGGCCGCGCGCCGGGGCATGCGTTTTACCTGCGGTTATGCACCCAACGCCCAGTGCTCCCCCACCCGCCACAGCATCCTCTTCGGCCAGAATGCGGCCCGCCACATCTACGGCAGGGACCTCCAATGGACCGAAAAGGCGCCGAATTGGCTGACGATTCCGAAAGCGCTCAAGGCGGCGAATCCCGCCTACCGCGCGGCGCACTTCGGGAAATGGCACGTTGCGGTCACTGCCGCCGAGGCAGGCTTCGACTTTAGCGACGGCCCGACCTCAAATTACGAAGGGGATACGCAAAACGGCAGGCACCGCGACACGAAGGCCGTTTCTCGGAACCTGGCGAAATACAACCAAAGCCACGGCATCACGCTACCTAAACTCAACGGCAGTTTTTCCAAGCTCCCCGTCTACTACCCCGATGAGGACCCCAAAGGAGCCATCAGCATGACCCGGCGGGCGGGCGCCTTTATGCGGGAAAGCCTCTCGGCGGGCAAGCCATTCTTCGCCTATATAGCCCACTTCGCAACCCACCTTGATCTGGTCTCGAAAAACCAGACCTATGAATACTTCAAGAACAAGAAGCGGGGCGTCAAGCACGACAATCCCGGTTTTGCCGCCATGGCAAAGGATATGGACCAGGCCATTGGCGAGACACTCGATCTGGTCAAAGAACTCGGCATTCAGGACAATACCTATATCTTCATCATGAGCGATAACGGCGGCGTGCAGCACTTCGCCCAGTCGGCCTCAATCCACTCCGACAACGAGATCGTCGAGACGCATGAGACCTCGGTCACGTGGCGAAACCTGCCCCTACGTCACGGCAAGCACGAGTATTACGAGGGCGGCATCCGCGTGCCGTTTCTCGTTCTCGGCCCGGACGTCGAGGCGAATTCCGTCAGCCGCATCCCTGTAACGGGTCTCGATCTTCTGCCGACCTTCGCCGAACTGGCCGGCTATAAGGGCCCTCTTCCCAAGAACATCGACGGCGGCAGTTTGGTCGGCCTCCTGCGCTCGGGCGGCGCCGGAGAGGTTCGCCGCCGTCGTGAAGCGCTGATCTTTCACCAGGGTGCGAAACGCGTGCCCATCAGCGCGATCCGAATGGGCGATTACAAGCTTGTGAAACACTGGCTCGCCGAGGACGAGAAAACCAGAGGCGTCAAATACCGGGGAGACAAACTCATCGAACTCTATGACTTGAGCCGAGACCTGTCGGAAAGCAAGGATCTGTCGCTGGAAATGCCCGAGCGAGCCAGGGCGCTCCATTCGGAACTTATGGACTTCCTAGAAGAAGTCGGAGCCGAAACGCAATACACGAGACGATGGGACGCCTACAGCAGAATGAAAAAGGACCACGGACTGCCCTCGCACGGCGAGATACGACTTGACTACCGCTCTCCTTTTATCGACAGGTAGATTCTATTGTGTAATAGTCTTCTGTCTGGATTGTTAGCGTTAGTTTGATGGGCATGCCTCCACAAGTTGCCCGTCTATCATCCACAAACCTCTCACGCCGTTGATCGTTGTCCCTGAAATTGCTGTCACGGTAGTGGCGTTCTTTATGAACAGAGAGTTCCATTTTCCTGATTTGCCTTTATCGACCCTGAAAGGAATCGTCCTGTGTGAGAAGTTCTTCGCTTCGTCGTCTCCGACGTAGACCGCCATCACCGGCTCGTCGCCAGCCTTGTGGATCTGACAGGAAAGGACTGTCTCGCCGCTTGGAAATTGTCTGATGTATGGAGCCGCCGCGTTGACGTTCGCCGCCGGCGAATCGGCCAATGCCCACCATCTTCGCGGGCTCCTGCCGTTTGCATAGGGCTGGCTCCAGTTGTCCGTCAGGGACGTTGAGATTATTGCCGGTCTGAACTTTCGGCCCACAGCGTTGTCTTCGATGGCGACGACGATGCCCTTGCCGTCTTGAAGGATCAGAGGGACGGGCATGCCGTCGCGGTGGTCCGCGCGGAAACAGATCGTTGTCGACTTGCTCCACGTAAGGGTGTTGTCGTGCGAGCGGACCATTGATATCTCCTGCTCGTTACTGATCTGATAGGGATTTTCATTGGCGAAGTACAATTGTATCTCGCCCGAGGGCAACTGAATCTGCGCCGGTTCCCAGCAGCCGTTTTCCCAGAGCTTGTCGGCCGTGTAGACAAGCGTATCGGCCGTCCAGGTCTTGCCGCCGTCCTTGCTGATACGAGTGCGAATTGTAAAGCGATGTTCCTTGTCTCTCGGTCTTTCGTTATAGCTCAGCATGACCCAGCCGTTGGCAAGCTCCAGCAGTTCAGGATTGGTCGCGACCCCGAAGTCGTAGGCGACGACCGTCCTCGGCGCCGACCACGTCTTACCGTCATCGCAGCTTCGACTCGTGCAGACTGTGCCTCTCCGGCCGAAGGCGCAGAGAATATCGCCGCCGGTCAACCTTATCATCCTGCCGTAGCCGGCATGCTCGGCGATCAGAGTCAGCGTGTTTCGGTCCCACCGGATCGTCTTTGTTTCATCATGGCCTTTAGCGGCGTGCGCGTCGAGGATTCCCGCAATAAAAAAGATCAAAATTCCGGCAGCTAATGCGATATGTAGCGATTTCACGAAATTATCTCGTCCCGTTCGTTATGTTCTTACAGATCAAGGTAATAACTCCGACGAAATTCTCCTCTATTGGGATCACGTCCTGCCGCCGGGTTTGTAATCCGGATTCAGCCGGGTTGGCACTTTGGCATTTACGGATTTTCGCCATTTTCTGAGCAGATTATGCAGCTCCTTCGCTTTTTCCGGCATCTTCTCAGTTAGATTGCGCTTCTCGCCGATATCTTGGACAATATTGTACAATTCTATCCGGCCATCCTCGAAAAACTCGATCAGCTTCCACTGGCCCTTGCGGACGGCCCCGGCCGGTGTAGTCCGCCAGGTTCCGCCGCTACCCTGGAGATAGGCGGGAAAATGCCAGAAGATTGCTTCGCGGTTGAGACTTTCGGCGCCTCTGAGAAGAGGCAGAATGCTCTGCCCATCGAGAGGCTGGTCGGCAGGCCTTTTTGCGCCGGCCATTTCCAGCAGCGTCGGGTAGAAATCAACGGTAATTGCCGACTCGTGGCATCGGCTGGCCGCTTTGACAAAACCGGGCCACCGAACGAACAGCGGCACGCGAATGCCGCCCTCGTAGAGCATTCCCTTGCCCCCTTTAAGCGGTGCATTGGATGTAATCTCAGCTCCCTGGATTCCGAGAGCCTTATAGCCCCCGACGCCGCCGTTGTCGGACGAGAAGATCACTATCGTATCATCGCTCAAGCCCAGTTCTTCAAGTTTGGCCATCATGCGTCCCACGCCCTGATCTGTGCTCTCGATCATCGCCGCATACGTCGGATTGCCCTGGCCGTTGCTCGGCTCTTTCGCCTCATACTTGGCGATCATCTCCTTCTTGGCTCTTATCGGCGTATGCACGGCGTAGTGGGGCAGGTACAGGAAGAAGGGCTTGTCCTGATTGGCCTCGATGAACTTCAGCGCCTCTTCGGTAAGACGATCGGTCAGGTATTCACCCTTTGGCCCGTCCTTCAACTCCGGATTCTTGTACGGGCTGAAATAGCTTCTCGGATGCCCCGCTTCGTAGCCGCCCACGTTTAGATCGAAGCCCTGGCCGACCGGACCATGCCCCGGATCGTTGCCGAGATGCCACTTGCCCATGCTGGCGCTGACATAACCGGCGGGCTTGATCGCCTCGGCAATAGTGGTGATCCCCGCGTCAAGCACGGTCGTCGTTTCCTGGGGAACGAGCTTTCGCAGGTGTGCCGGGCCTCGATCCGAGTTGCCGACCGTGATGATCCCGTGCCGGGGCGTGTACTGGCCCGACATCAGGCTCGCCCTCGTTGGCGCGCAGTTCGGCCCGCATGTGTAGGCGTCGGAGAATATCATGCCTTGGGCTGCCAGCCGGTCGATATTGGGCGTCTCGTAATAAGTGCTGCCGTAACATCCCAAATCACGCCAGCCCATATCATCGATTAGTATGAAGATTATGTTAGGTTTCCTTCGTGAGGACCTGTTGCCCATCAAACACCCGGCCGGACTCAAAGACACGGCACCCAATCCCATCATCTTCAGGAAATTGCGACGTTTCATATTCACCTCATTTGTTAACTGGATTGAAGTCTAACGAAAATCTTTGCATCGTCTTAAAACCATCCACTTCGCTCACTACATTTGCTCAGTGGCTGCCACCCTTGTCATACGTCATCCCATGATCTTTTTTGCCTCACTCATTCGTTCTTCCTGTTATCAAGCAATGCTAATGAAATAAATGAAGAACCCAGAACTATCGATGCGCTGAGTATGTACATACAGAACGACTCGGCATCATCACCGCTGCCACTGACGGCGAGACAAAAGACCGAAAAGACGATAGCCGCTATCGCAATCCAAACAAACTTGTCTATTATTGATCTAATATTCATTTGATACCTTTCTCTTTAACTTGCTTGTAACTACGCAAGTATCCGTATCATACTCGATTGTATGTCTATCCGCTACTTGACCAGTATAAAATTACACCTCACTTTATTCAAGAATTAAGAACCATGTCCTGTGGGCATGATTATAGTTGAGCTGCTTCGCGGTACTTTTTTTAATAGATTCCTCGGCAGGATCGGAATGACAGAGTCGTATCGATACGTTTCCAATAATTCTCAGTGTTACTTTGTCATCCCGAGCTTGTCGAGGGATCTATTGAAACAACATCCGCGTCAGCGGATTCCTTGATCAATCCCTTTAAGGGATATATCGAAGCAACGCTCTTTGGGCGTGATCGTTCGCTCAAGAATTGAAACTGTCATTTGCCGGCCGATTTGATAGTATGTGCAGGTGTAAATGCATTCGATGCTCTCTTGGGACATATTGCTGTGATAGGGTAAAAAGTCAGGAGAAACTGCTATGTCGGAAAAGTATACTAACAGGCGTGGTTTTCTTGCCGGCTCGGCGGCGGTTGCTGCCGTTAGTGTTGTGCCGAGGCATGTTTTGGCGGGGGCGGGGCACAATCCGCCGAGTGAGAAGCTCAATATAGCCGGGATTGGCGTCGGGGGGATGGGCAAGAGCAATCTGCGGCAGCTCGAGAGCGAGAACATTGTGGCACTGTGCGACGTGGACCACGAATACTCAGCCCCGGTGTTCAAGCGATATCCGAAGGCGAAGGTCTATTCCGATTTCCGCAAAATGCTGGATAAGCAAAAGGGCATCGACGCCGTGATGATTGCGACGCCCGATCATACCCACGCGGTCATCAGCATGGCGGCGATGCGGCGGGGCAAGCACGTTTACTGCCAGAAGCCTCTGACTCACGACGTTTATGAGTCGCGGATGCTGGCGAAGGCTGCAAAAGAAGAGGGCGTTGTGACACAGATGGGGATTCAGGGCCATTCGGCCGAAGGCGGGCGCCTTATCAGCGAGTGGATCGCCGACGGTGCGATTGGCGAAGTCACCGAGGTCGATGCCTGGTGCAGTCTGTCTTATTATCCGTTCGGTCATGCGTGGTGGTCCAGCAAATGGAGCAGACGGCCCAAGGACACGCCCGCCGTTCCGGCTACGCTGGATTGGGACCTCTGGCTGGGCCCGGCACCGCGGCGGCCGTATCATCCGGCATACCACCCGGCTGTGTGGCGATGCTGGTGGGATTTCGGTTGCGGCATGATGGGCGACCGCGGGGCGCACACGCTCGATCCGGTCTTCCGGGCGCTGAAGTTGGGCCAGCCGACGAGTGTGGACGCAAATTCGCTGGACCTGAATCCCGATACTCATCCGGTCGCTTCCATTGTGACCTATAAGTTTCCTGCTCGTGGCAACTTGCCTCCTGTCAAGCTGACTTGGTATGACGGCCTATGTCCGCCGAGGCCGGAAGAACTCGAGGACGGCAGGCAGATGGGCAATACCCAAGGCGGGGCGCTGTTCAAGGGAAGTAAGGGCAAGCTCGTCGCCGGAGTATACGGCGAAGGGCCCAGATTGATACCGGAAAGTGCAATGAAGGCGTATGAAACACCGGCCAAAACGATCCCGAGAGTCAAGGGGTCGCACGAGCAGGATTGGGTCAGAGCCTGCAAGACCGGCGGACGGGCCGGCGCCGATTTCGATTATTCAGGCCCGCTAACGGAAGTGTGCCTGTTAGGCAACGTCGCCCGCCGTGTGGATGCCAGGATCGAATGGGACGCAAAGAAAATGGAGGTGACAAATCTGCCGGAGGCGAATAAATACATCAGGTCCGAGTATCGGAAAGGATGGAGTCTGTAGGATGGGCAACTTGTTGCCCATGCAGTAATGCTGATGAGGACCGGAATATGAAAAACAAGAGGATTGTACAGATCTGTTTGTGTCTTCTGTTGCTTTCTGCATGGGCTGGGGATTGTCTTGCCCAGGAAGGCAGACCCGGCAAAGACTGGGTGAGGACAGGCGAATTGGGGCATGCACCTCGCCGAGTTACTGATGATTATCCGCTGTCGGATCAGGCTAACGAGGGCAATTGGATCAAATACGAGCCGATGAGCGATGAATTCGAGGGTGTAGAGCTTGATGCAGAGAAATGGTGGCCGAAGAACCCGAGGTGGCTGGGCAGACAACCGGCACTCTTCTATCCGGGCAACGTCACTGTCAGTGACGGCAAGCTGCATCTGGCGATGCGAAAGCAGGAAGTCCCCGAGATGCCTAAGGACAAAGGCTATCACACATATACTTCGGCCGCGGTTCAGAGCAAAACAACGGTCAAGTACGGCTATTTCGAGATAAAGTGCAGGCCCATGAAGTCTCACGGTTCCAGTTCGTTCTGGTTCTACAACAACGAGCCGCAGTTGTGGACGGAGATCGATGTCTTCGAGATCGGCGGTGCGGCCCCCGGCTTCGAGAAAAAATACAACATGAACGTTCACGTCTTCAAGACTCCGACGGAGAAGGAGCATTGGTCCAGGCACGGAGCATGGGTCGCGCCCTCCAATCTGGCGGGCGACTTTCACACGTATGCGCTCGAATGGGACCGCGAAGAGTTGAAATGGTACTTCGACGGCGTTCTCGTCCGCTCGATAGAGAACACGCACTGGCATCAGCCACTGACGCTGAATTTCGACAGCGAGACAATGCCCAACTGGTTCGGGCTTCCCAAGGATAGCGATCTGCCGTCCACATATAGTATCGAATACGTGCGCGCCTGGAAGAAAAGCAATAGCGATTCCTTCGTTCAGGTCTGCCCGGGCGACAGGCGTTACTTCGAGCTATCTAACGGCACACCTTTTGTGCCGATAGGGCTCAACATGATCGCACCGTGGGGCCGAGATGAGAAAGAGTCGCTGCACACTATGGAGAAATGGATCAGTGCGCTTTCGGAGAACCGAGGCAATTACATCCGCCTGTGGCTCAGTCATAACTTCTTTGATATCGAGCATGAGCGCAGCGGCGAGTATGATGGCGAGAAAGCCGAGCGCGTCGATGCCGTTCTGGATATGGCGCGCCGGCACAAAGTCCGTGTCAAAATGACAATTGAGCATTTTCGCCATTTCTTTAGAGACAGGCAGCAGTGGGCGGCCAAACCGATACATCACGTTTCTAAAGGCGGACCGGCAAAGGATATCGACGATTTCTTTCAGGGCAAAAAGAGCCGCGAGCAGTTCAAGAAAAAACTGCGATGGTACGCCGACCGCTACACCGACGATCCGGTCATCTTCGCCTGGGAACTCTGGAACGAGATGGATACGGTGCGCGGCAAAGGATATATGGAATGGACCGAAGAGATGCTGGCCGAGTTGAAGAAGCTATTTCCGAAAAACATGGCGACACAAAGCTTTGGCAGTTTCGACAACGCGAGCAAGCGGGAGCGGTACCGCAAGGTCAGTCTGATGGCGGACAATGATTTCGCCAACGTGCACCGATATCTGGATCTAGGAGCGTCGCTGGAGATATGCCACGGTCCTGTGGATCTGCTGGCTGCCGACGCGATAAGAGAATTGCAGAACTTCAAACCATCAAAGCCGATCCTTCTCGCTGAAAGCGGGGCCGTCGAGCCGAGTCACAGCGGTCCGTTCAAATTGTATAAGGAGGACAAGGCCGGCATAATACTGCACGATATACTCTTCGCTCCATTCTTTGCCGGAGCCGCGGGGACCGGCCAGAACTGGCATTGGGATCATTACGTCGCGGCCAACAATTTGTGGTTCCAGTTCGACCGATTTGCCGAGGCAATCGAGGGGATCGACGCGCGTGCGGAGGTGTTTGAGCCGATCAAGATAGACCATCGGCGCTTGCGCATATATGCTCTCAGAGGCAGACACATCTTGCTTATCTGGTGCAGGGATAAGCAAAATACATGGAAGACAGAGCTTGCCCAGGGCGAACCGCCCGCGACGGTCTCCGGCGCAGTCATTTCCGTAGCGGATTTCGGCAGAAACCTGGATGGAGCTGCGATAGATTTCTACGATCCCTGGTCAAATCGCTGGACGCGAGGAAGGACAGAGGGAAATAAGATTTCTCTGCCCGATTTCAAGCGTTCACTTGTTGTCAAGATGAGGTACTGATTTAGATGGTCTTAGTAAACCGAGTAAAAGATCGGCTTGCTTTAATCGTGGGTGGCAGCCTCAAGCGAAGCTTCGGGATGCCAAATATGAAGAAAAATCATACCATCCCCAAATCCTTCGGATTTGAGGCTGCCACACGCTAAGGAGACGAAAAATGCTATCTGGAATTGAACTCATTCGATCCGTGTCAAAATATTTCTGTGTGTGCATGTTGATCGTGCTGATCAGCAGCGGAGTTTCCTATAGTGTCACGCACGTTATCCATCCAGCGACAGTCGGCTCGAACGAAGAATTCGAGCGTATCGCCAACTCTCTTAAGCCGGGCGATGAGCTGATTCTTCACGGCGGCACGTATTCCCAGAATGGCAGAAGGGCGGTCAAGGTTAGCGGAACAGCCGATAAGCCGCTTGTCATTCGTGCCGCAGACGGGGAGGAACCGCTGCTTACCCGTCCCGCCGACAATATGGATAGGCACAACAATATCGAGTTCATCGATTGCTCGCATCTGGTTGTCCGAGGGATAAGGTTTCGAGGAGGCAGCTCCGGAGTGCGCTTTATCAGGGGGCATCACGTCACCTTCGAGGATTGCGAAATCGCCGAGACCGGCAACAATGCTCTTACGATGAACAGCGGTGACTGTGATTCCTTTATCATCCGGCGAAACCATATTCACCATACAGGATTGAGCACGTCAGGCGGGACCGAGGGCGAAGGAATGTACATCGGCTGCCACAGCGGCTCGTGTATTACGACCAACACGCTCGTCGAGGGCAATTACATCCATCACACTCGCAGCACGAGCGGCGGCGGCAATGACGGCGTTGAAATCAAGTTCGGTTCATACGGTAATATCGTCCGCGATAATGTCATTCACGATACCAACATCGGCAGAAAATATCCGGGAATTTTCGTCTACGGCAGCGGCGGCAAGGGCATCAACATCGTCGAGGGCAACGTCATCTGGAACGCAGGCGAGGGCATCCAGGTCGTTTCCGACGCGATCATCAGGAACAATATCATCTTCAACTGCTCGATGACCGGGATTACCGCCGCACCGCATGCCGCCGTGCCCCGTGTGAGCAATGCTAAAATCGTCAATAACACCATCGTTAACAATCCGAAAGGCATTCTGATTCGCTGGGGCAAGGCGAGAGACATGGTGCTCGCCAATAATGCGATCTATAGTCCGGCGGCCACAGCCGTAGATATATCCGGGATCGATAACGGCATATTCAGTGCAAACTTTGTCGAAGGCGATTTGAGAGGGACAACGGTAGACGGCTCTCGATTCTACGACGGCAGGGTTCTACCGGATGCTTTCGCCGACCCGGCCGTCAATGATTTCTGGTTGAAGCCCGGCTCAGTATTGAGCGGCAGGGCGGACGTCAATTTCACCCCCGAGCTGGATTTCAATCATTCCAGGAGAAAGACGCCATTCGACGTGGGTGCTTATGAATCCGAAGGGCAGCCGAAGAATCCCGGCTGGCGCGTACGAGCGGGATTCAAGCCGGCTACTCGACCCTGACGAGAAAAAGCCCTTCTTTAGGCCCGAGTTGAAGCTTGTCACCGGCTTTCGAGCCGTTATTCGCTATCGGATCCTGTGTTGACGAGCCACGTAACCGCCTGAAAGTCTGCCCCGGAAAGAGTTTGTCCAGGTCGAACGAATACGATCGCGGCGACGGGTTGGCCAGAACCAGGCCGTGCTCGAACTGACGGTACATAGCATCCGGATGGGCACGAGCCTCAACGCGGCTGATTGTGAGAGGCTCGGAGCCTTCGATAACGAAATCCAAATTGACTTTGTCCGAACCGATTTTTGAAAAATAGAATGTCGAATCGAAATCCTGTTCGTTGACCCATGTCATAAAGCGCTCTTGCTTAGTCTCGCCTTTTGGCTCTACCGACACATACATCATGCGGGCAATTTCCGGCGGATAATCCTTCATTTCGTCACCACGAACGGTGAATGTAACAAACAGATCCGATCCGTCGCAGGGTATATCGGTCAATCGGAAGCGAATTTCTTCGGCTTTCGGATTTGCGGCTGTCACTTTGAGTCCGCCGGAGGTTCGCTCGAAATGCACGCCTTCGCCGACTGGTTTGGTTTTGCCCTTCAGCAAATCAGGCTGGTGCATCGCCATTCGTACTGCCGGTCCCCGTGGTTTGCCCAGCCAGCCGAGTTTGTTCTCGGTTCCCATGCGGAATTCGTCCCAGATGCCGAGCGGGGCGCCGCGTTCGGCAGGCGGAGCGAAGCTGTAGCACATCGCCGAGTTTGTGAAGACGCCGACGGCAAAAACCAGACGGTGTGTGCTGAACGGGACATCCGGCGGCCTGACAACTCCGGGCTTGCCTGTGGGTACGTTGAATTTGTGGTTGATATAATTTGCGATAGGTGCGCGAGAATTCTTGTCCCAGAAGAAATGCCGGTTCAGCCCTCCCGACCAATCCGTAATCTCATGGTCTCGCAGGTGGGGCCAGCCTTCGCTTTCGATACCGTTGAGAATTCCGAAGGCTCGTTGATTGCCCTCGTGCATGCCGTCGGCCAGTATGAGCGTGTTGTCGCCGAGTTCGGCTCGCAATTTGCGGCAGAACTCCACGACGCCGGCTCCGTATGCGTTGAAGCCACCATGCAGCCCGGCGTCGGGTTTGCCGTCGGCGTCGCAGTCGGCTCCCCGGACTCTCATGCCGCCGCCGCAGCGCCATTTGAGCACGTCGAACTCCAGCCCGTCGAATGCTGCGAGATCACCTTCGGGCCCGAACAGTTCGGCTAAATGCTCGACGAGGACATCCGAGCAAGTACGTCCCTTCTTGTCTCGCGGGCAGCGGGTCGAGTAGTTGTAGTACCACAGCAGATTGTTGCGGTCGCCCCAGGGGCCTTCGGTGGCGTGCGCCGCGGCACAACTCGCCCCCGCCTTGAAAGCACGCGGTTTCGTGCCGAAGCAGCCGCGACGAACGCGGATCGTCTTGTCCTTGACGTCGACGGAAATCAATTGCACCTGCTCGCTTCTGTGCCAGTCGGGTTTGCCGTCGGCATCGAGTGCGCATAAACCTATGTCCTCGTTGCGGCTGCGATAGCGTCCCATGTTTACTTTGAAAAGGTTGGGCTTATCGACGCGAATGTTCGTCTCGCCTTCTTTGGCGGGGACGTCAGTGAGAATCTTGGCTCCGTTGAAGTATACCCAGTGGCCGGCGAAGAACCTGTCTGATTCCCAGCGCGGATCGCGGGCGTTGCCGTTGAAGTGGAGCAGAACGAGTTTATCGGGATGACGCTGCTTGAACCGCGTGAAGAAGTCGATGTTCTTGATCGACCTGCCCGGGATCTCTTCGTCGAGGACTTTACCCTCGATACCCATCAGCCGGTCGAAAGTCTTCTCCCATTGCTCATAGGTCCCGCCTCTGCGCGCCGCCATGCCCTCAACCTGCCGGAAGAAGAAAGCGCGGGGATATTCGTCTCTCAGGACCTTCAGTCTGGCTAAGTCACGGGCCTGTGCCGGAGCGATGGCACTCACCGCCAGGCTGATGACCGCAGTTGTGGCCCAGGTTCGAGAAAGTACCATGCGATGTTTGGCTCTCATCTTAGCTCCCTCTGTCATTCTTTGTCCTTTTGATTCAGCAGTATTCCGTGGCAATCTCAATCGCCGGGGGTTGAGATTGCTTTGCTGCGCTCGCAATGACGGAGCTACATGAATCGCTTGCCTTTTGGTTTTTTCGGCTCGATCTGAGGCCGAGGTTCAACGCGGTCTCGGCGGATGTAAGCCTCAATCTTCGCTACAATTTCCGGGTGCCGTTCGGCGATATTATCCTTTTCGCCGATGTCTTTACTGAGGTCGTACAGCTCAAACGGCTTGTCGGACTGGTGCCGAACGACTTTCCAGTTGCGCATTCGTACTGCCTGCATGAGTCCGTGCGGAACGTCCTTTTGGCTGGCCCAGTTGTAACGTGTCCATTCCCAGTACAAGTACTCGTGCTTGCTCTGCTTATCCGGCTTGCCTGTCAGCGTCGGGACTATCGACAGGCCGTCCACGTTCGCCGGCATGTATCGCGATGCTCCGGCCAGTTCCGCCAGTGTCGGCATGACATCGGCGAAATAGCAGATGTGGTCACTCTCGGTTCCGGGGTTTGTTCTGCCGGGCCAGCGTGCTACCAGCGGTACGCGAATCCCGCCCTCGTACATCGAGCGCTTGAAGCCCTTGAGCGGGCCGCTCGAATCCAGAGTCCCCTCGAACCTGTAGGCCGCGCCGTTGTCGGAGCAGAAGAACACAATCGTGCGCCGGTCGATTTCGAGCTCTTTAAGCAAGGCAAGCAACTCGCCGACATGGCGGTCTATCATTGTATCCATGGCCGCTGCGACCTTGGCGTTCTTAGGCCAGTTCTTGTCCTTGTACATCCGCCACGCCGGATCGGATTCGGGGATTTGGTAGCTGCCGTGCGGAGGTGTCCACGGCGCATAACAGAAGAACGGCCTGTTCTTATTCTTGCGAATAAACTCCAGCATCTGCTCGAAGATGCGGTAATGCGTGTATCGTTGGGCGTCTCCCTTCTCGCCCTTCATCGGCACCTTACGGCTGTTGTGCCACAGGTATGGCGTCCAGTAATCGTGGGCGTGCACCTGATGATAGTAACCGAAGAACTCATCGAATCCCTGCTTTTCCGGCACGCCGGGCGTGCCAACGTCGCCGAGTCCCCACTTGCCGAATCCGCC
>Ga0180431_10002178_pt1 | contig 26601 bp, 24 predicted proteins | sample SS_ome_11_FD_132459 | JGI IMG/M metagenome (GOLD analysis project Ga0180431, IMG submission 132459) | Hypersaline lake sediment archaeal communities from the Salton Sea, California, USA - SS_1_MS_1 metaG | ecosystem: Environmental > Aquatic > Non-marine Saline and Alkaline > Hypersaline >... | reverse complement strand
TTACACGGACCGCACCAGGGAGCCCAGAAATCGACGATTATCTTTTTTCCCTTCTCTTCGAGAACCTCTTTTTTGAAATTCTTATCATTCACTTCAGTGAAATCCATTAATCTACCCCATCATTTAATAAATTTAATCCCTTTGGTTCTTTCAACAAGGCTCTTCTCAATATTTTTTATCATTTCCAGTATGATATCTAAATTATTTTCCTCATTTTTGATAATATTGTTCGAATTCTTATCCAGTATCCATGTTTGCATGGAGATGATTTTATCGTTCCTATAGAGAACAACATACTGGCTCAGCTGCATTGCCCTGCTGGTATCCTTATTGTACTCATATTCGATAATCCGTCTTTTCTCCAGATCAGCATCGACATAGGTATAGACCTCGATTCCCGATCGAAATACTTTTTTTCTTCTTAAATCGGTTATCGCGTAGTACTCCGTTCTCTTCGGCTGATTGTCTCCGGTATAGAAGTAATTGATCATCCCTGACAGTACTTTTCTCTTGTCAATGTATATATAGTACATGATGCGGCTCAGAACCTTGTGCTGATAGGAATAATTCTCTTCCCGAACGGGATTGAATTCCCCTTCCCTTTCCCTGTTGAATATCTTAACCACAGGTCGCTTTGACTGTTTGTCGTACTGTATTTCTTCAACGGTATTGAGCTTTCCATCGATATAGATCAACCGCCTGTTAATTCTCCCCAGTGAATCCTTCTCCTCAGTTATAGACAAACCTGAACAGCCGAAACAGAGCGCGAGAATTATTATGAGATGAGCTTTTCCTCTGAGCTTCACATTCAATCCCCAATAAATATGACATTTTTGTTATATGTGTTAAAATAGGATAATTGACAAATTTGAAATGAAAGAGGTAATATTGTCAAATACATTTCATGCATCATTAAAATATGACAGTGATGCGGTATTTATTTTTTTTTCGAACTCACAAAAAGATGCACCTGGCAGCAGAAACAGGAAGAAAACACATTCCTCTCCGGTTAGATGACTGTATCATATCACCGCAATCACCTATCGATTTTCTTCGGGGAGCACAGTAATATGATAGCATCGCTGTCGCCGCTCCAGCGTAACGTAGAGGGAACCCTCCCCCTGCATCTGCAGGAGCGTCTCCATCAAAACCGAGCGGAGCTGCCTGCGCAGCGCATCGCCGAGGAGGAATCCGAATCGCCTTCTCAGCTCGCTCAGCACAGCGCCGGATAACCATGATGAATGCGACGGGAGACTGATATAATAATCATCATAGAAGATGTCAAAGCTGATGCCGCGGCTATGGGTCGAGACTATGGTAGCATTGATATTTCTCCCCCTGAGATTTTGCTGATAGGATACCGGCCGCAGCACCGACGATATCGCTATCTTCACCGGCGGAAGCTTCCTCTTTTTGTTGAGATTTTCCTGAAAGCGAATAACGAGCTTTTCCAGCCCCCGGGCTGCGAGGGGGGTGAGGTAGCGGTACTTCTCCCTGACGTTGTAGAAATAATAGAGTGCATTGGCTCCAGAGCTGAGCTTCGTGAGCTTTCCCTCCCGCACGAGATCATCAATCTCGCTTTCATGCATGACGGGAGATACCCCGCACGCATCGGCAATGCGCAGGTGATCATGCAACAGATACCGGCGAAGCTCCCCCTCCATCCGGGGATTTGCAAAATCCTCATAGATGGGGATATTCTCGATAAAATCGCGCTCGATCCGGTAAACCCGGTCGAGATATGATCGGACATCCCCGACGATCGATCTTCCGGCATATACGGCATAGAGCAGGCTCACGAGAAGTGCTGTGGCCACACCCGCCGTGATATATTTTGCCTTTTTCATCTTTTACAAACCTTCTATCAGTGTGACAGCATTCATCAGGGACAGCACCGTAATGAGAGAGGAGTGTCTCGATAAACGACCCCGAAGCACGCTGCCAGCGCCATCGCAGTCGATGCAAGCATCGAGGTGTTTTTTGCAGGGCGGTCCCCCGCTGCTCACAGCAGCATGGCTTATCTCCTCGAGGAACGCATCGAGATAGTACGCCATATAAAACAGAACTGGCAATCACCGATTACACAGACTGCATCGATTAAACAGATTCAACAGATTATTGCAATGGATTTTTTTTTCCGAGAAATACGAGTTTGAACCTGTTTTCTCTATGCATAAATGGTGTGTGATGAGCACATTCAGAAGAGCCGGATAGCAGAAAAGAATAATTCGGTTACACCGTTGAGCGGGGGTCGAGCGGCATTGAAGAATCCTATATAAAAACCTCGCGGGGCTTGCTCCCCTGCTGCGGCCCGACATAGCCCCGATCCTCCATGAGCTCAATTATCCGCGCCGCGCGGTTATAGCCGATGCTCAACCGCCGCTGGAGATACGATGCAGAGGCCTTCTTTGTCTCTTCGACGATTTTCATCGCCTCGGTAAAGAGCTCATCCTCCATCGAGTCGACATCCTCGTACATCTCCTCCTCGTAGATGCTCTCCTCGATATTGATATAGGAGGGCTTCCCCATTTTCCTCAGATGGTTAACGACCACCATGACCTCATCCTCGGAAATAAAGGCGCCCTGAATCCGTACGGGAAAGGAGCTCAGAGGAGACTGGTAGAGCATATCGCCCTTGCCCAGGAGCTTCTCGGCACCATTCTGATCGATAATGGTCCGAGAATCGGTCTTCTGGGGCACCTGGAAGGCAACCCGCGCGGGGAAGTTCGCTTTGATGATGCCGGTGATGATGTCCACCGAGGGACGCTGCGTCGCCAGAACCAGGTGAATGCCCACCGCTCGCGCCTTCTGTGCAATTCTCGTAATAAATCCCTCTATCTCCTTTGAGGCAATCATCATCAGATCGGCGAGCTCATCCATAATAATGACGATATAGGGGAGCTTCTCGTACTCATCATCAAAATCCTCGATTTTCTCATTGTACCGATCGATATCCCTGGTGTGCAGCTCCGAGAGGAGCCGGTAGCGCCGTTCCATCTCGAACATTGTCCACTTCAGCGCCTTGGGCGCGACATGGGGTTCGGTTATGACCGGCGTAAGAAGATGAGGAAGACCGTTATAGAGCTGGAGCTCAACCATCTTCGGATCGACGAGAATAAAGCGCACGAAATTGGGATCGTAGTTGTACACCAGGCTCATTATGATGCTGTTCACCAGCACCGATTTTCCGGACCCGGTCGCACCGGCGATCAGGAGATGCGGCATCTTCTTGAGGTCGATAACTATCGGCAACCCGAGAATGTCCTTCCCCAGCGCAACCTTCAGCATGCCGTACTGATTCTGATACTCCGGCGACTTGATGATATCCCCGAGGGTTACCATCTCACGATTCCGGTTCGGGACCTCGACGCCGACTGCCGATTTCCCCGGAATGGGAGCCACGACCCTGACGCGGGATGCCGCGAGCGCCATGGCAATATCATCGGCGAGGCTAACGATACGGTTCACCTTGATTCCGGGAGCTATCTGCATCTCATAGAGGGTGATGACCGGTCCCCGGTTCACCTTGGATATTCTCGATTCGATGCCAAATTCAGAAAGGGTGGACACGAGAAGCTCCGAGTTTCTCCTTATCTCGTTCTTCCAGCCTTCGACATCAGAGGAGGCTGACGACTTAAGATATGAGGTGGGGATGCTGTATTCCGAGTTGATCTTGATCTCGTCAAAAACCCGCGATTCTCCACCGATATGTTCGAAACGTGCGGGCGCTTCATCATTGTCCGCTTCGAAGTCATCGACAACATCTCCTCCATCGAACGCATCACTATCATCTCCGTTCTCGCGGTCCGCCTCCGCAACGAGTGGTGGAGCAACTTTCACCTCACGCTCGATTGATCGGATTCTGTTCACCGCAATTCCCTCGTAGACGATCCCCTCGGGTTCGGGGGATTCGTCCCGATCGATCTTACAATCTTCAGCGCTGGCAACCGTTTCATACCTGTCGCCATCGGAAACGTATGCGATATCGAAAACCTCACCGCTCTCGATATCATCCACAGGCTCGTCGGGGAAAACAACCGCCGGCTGGTGATGGTCCTCGATGAGGAGCATCGAATCTTCAAGGGAAGCCCGGTCACGATCGTTTCGCTCCTCAACGGGTATTCGCTCTTTCGTAATCCAGGGAAGCTTCTCACGAAATTCAGGCCGTATCTCCCGATCGATGCGATTGAAGGGAACCTGCCCCCGTATCCGAATGAAAAATTGACGAAGTTTCGATCGAAACCGGGAAATCCAGCTCTGACCCTCCTCATGAAAGAAGAGTGAGAGGGACATATTCCCCAGGAGAATGAATCCAATGACGTTGAGAATTATCAGAAGGATCGAGGCGCCAACCTTTCCCGCGCAGCTCACGATCATCCCCGAGAGATACAGACCGATGATACCACCCGAATACTGGGAAACGGTCTCCCTGAAAATAAGGGATATCAGCGAGGAGCTCGTCAAGAGAAAATAGGATATCGAAAGGATTCGCTCAATCTCATTAATACTATCCCCTCCCCGGAGAAAATTCCATCCGGCTATGGCGAGAATCGCAACAATACAGTAGGAAGAGTAACCGAACGCCATCCGCAGGAAGTGACTGATTCCCACGCCAATGGGTCCGATGATGTTGTTGACCGATTGTCCCTGCCGCAGGAGATGGTAATCTCCCACATGATAGCTCATCAATGACAGGAGAATCAAAAGAGCGAATACGAGAATTAAGAGGCCCAGAATCTCACGATGTCTATTCTCTGTAACCACAAAGTCCTCCCGATTGATTCATCACACGCACGGTCATTCTTTTCACGCTTAGAATCGCAATCATTTCTTTAAAACCAGATCATTCCGGCAATACCGAGTGCAATGGTGTAATACCCGAAGATATCAATTCGTATCCGCCTCACCAGCATAAAGAGAAGCTTCAGCGAGAGCAACGCAACAAACACTGTAATCACGGCGGCAATTGAGAGCGGAATAATAATCTCCGATGCGGCACCCACCTGATAGATCTTCAGCGATTCAAGAAAACCTGCCCCGGCAATAACGGGTATTGCCATCAGGAATGAGAACCTGGCCGATTCTTCAGGAACAAGTCCTGCGAGCATGCCGCCGGTAATTGTTGATCCCGCTCGTGAAATACCAGGCGTGATAGCAATCGCCTGAAAACAGCCAATGAAAAGTGATCGGAAAACTCCTACCTCTTCTAATTTTCGGTCTTTTACGGGAATAATTTTAGTGGATATAAGAATAATACCATTTAAAATTAGCATCGGGAAGACTGTTTCGGGAACCGAGAAGAGCCGCTCGAAAAAGTCGTGGAAGAGAATACCGGCAATGCCCGCCGGCAACGAAGCACAGAGAATATAACCGATCGTTCGCAGTTCGGCGCTCTCCCCGTTCCGTTCCCTGAGAGCGGCAAGACCTCCCCTGGCAATCCGGATGATGTCGTTTCGCAGATAGATAATCACGGCACAGAGTGTCGCGAGGTGCAGGCATACATTAATGAAGAGCTCAAGATTGGAACCAATCGTCTCAATGGTCTCCCTGAAAAAGCCTATCTGCTCAAAGATAACTAAATGGCCCGACGATGAAATGGGGAGAAACTCGGTCACTCCCTGTACCACCCCGAGGGCAACAAGGACAAGGGTGATATTGTTCATGTATACGTCCCTCCTGAACACGGTATTCCAACAAGGGGGATTGCCTCATTGTTGAACCCCGGATTATTACAGTTCGAGGATCTGAACCTCTATGAGTGGATTCTTTCTGGTCAGCTTGAAGACCTGGTTTCTGAGATTTCGCCTCATCTGAGAATAGATCTCTTTGGGAGATACATCATCGATGAGCAGCTTCTCCAGATGCTGCTCGATCCATGCCGCCAGCGCCGTGATGATCTCCGATCGGTTCGATGATATCACGCCCCGATCAATTATCTCCGGAGGACCGGCAGGCCGCCCCTTTGAGAGGGGGATTGTTACGATAAGAACGCCCTCCCGTGACATGATCTGGCGCTCCCTGATCATTCCGCTTCCCATCGCGCCGATGACACCCCGCTCAACAAACAGCTCGTTCAGATTCAATCGATCCACTCGCTCGAAGCTCCTCCTCGTGAGATCCAGAACATCGCCATTCACTGCAACAATAATCCTCGAAGACTTGATTCGCTGCGACGAGGCTATCTTCGCATGAGCAACCAGATGCTTGTATTCACCGTGTATGGGCAGGAAGAATTTCGGGCGGGTGAGCGCGATCATCAGCTTCAGCTCCTCCTGAGAGGCATGTCCCGACACGTGTATGTCTTCATCGTGCTCATAGTACACCTCGGCGCCAGCAAGCATCAGCGCGTTCACCACATTGCTTACCAGTCGCTCATTCCCCGGAATGACCGATGCCGTAATGATTACCGTATCGCCTTTGCCAACAACGAAATTTTTATGCGATCCGTTCGCAATTCGCGAGAGCGCCGACATCGATTCCCCCTGTGTGCCGGTGCAGAGGATGACCTGCTTATTGAGTGGCAATTTTTTAACATCCCTGATGTTCACTATCAGATCATCCTTGATTGTGAGATACCCGATGGAATGGGCTATCTCGATGTTCCGCAGCATCGTTCTCCCGGTGACAATGACCTTTCGATTGTACCGACGCGCGGCGTTGAGCACCTGCTGTATGCGATTAATATGTGAGGCGAAGAGAGCAACGAAAATGCGATCCTTCGATGATGAGAATATCTCCATCAACTTTCTATTGAAGGTCGCCTCGGAACGGGTATAGCCTTCACGCTCGGCATTGGTGCTATCGGACATCAGAAGGAGCACCCCCTTCTCGCCGTATTCAGAAAAGCGATAGATATCGGTTTCCACCCCCTCTACCGGCGTATGGTCGATCTTAAAATCTCCCGAGTGAACTATCGTTCCGACCGGTGTTTGAATAGCGAGACCAACGCCGTCGAGAATGGAGTGGCATGTTCCGATGAATTCGATCACGAACTCTCCGATATGCACAATATCACGGGGCGATATTTCAATAAAGGTCGGTTGTAATTTCGGAGGCCGCTCTTCAAGCCTGTTCTGAATCAGACCAAGCGTCAGCTTGGTCGCATAGACGGGAGCATTTATCTCATCCAGCAGATAGGGCATCGCGCCGATATGATCCTCATGCCCGTGTGTTATGATAATGCCCCTGATATTCTTCTTGTTTTTGACAGCGTAGGAAAAATCAGGAATGATAAAATCAACTCCCGGCATGTCATCTCCGGGAAACATGATGCCGCAATCGATGATGATACTGTCATCACCATACTCGAGAATCATCATATTCTTCCCGACTGCACTCAAACCACCGATGGGAATTATTCGCACCTTTTCTCTGTCCTTTTTCATATGCCTGTGTGTCCAAATCCTCCGTTATCGCGTTCGGTCCCCTTCAACGCCTCAACCTCGATGAAATTTCCTCGGAACACCCTGCAAAACACCATCTGCGCAATCCGCATCCCGTCATCGATACGAAAGGGCTCCTTTCCAAAATTAGCAATGATTATCTTAATCTCCCCCCGATAATCAGCATCAATCGTGCCGGGCGTATTCAACAGGGTGATGCCGTATTTCACTGCCAGTCCGCTTCGCGGCCTGATCTGCGCTTCATACCCCTCCGGGAGCTCAATGAAAAGCCCTGTCGGAACAAGGGCAATCTCTCCGGGCGCTACCATGACAGGCTCATCAAGAGACGCTAACACATCAGCCCCTGACGAGCCGGGACTCTGGTACTGGGGAATGCGCCCCTTCGTCTTCCGTTTTATCTTTACCGATATCATTCCATCATTCTTATCGAATCATCACCGTTAAAAGTCAAGAAAATAGTTACCGCTGCCGCCGGAGTTTACCGTATCTATTATTGCTTTACCGGAAGGATTTATCTTCCGATAGTATCAAAAGATGTAGCAGCACATTTCACTTCTCTGAATACTCGTCCCGACAAGAAGATGAAAAAGAATCAATTAGGTGCCAGCGACACTTCATATCACGAGAAGAAAATTTATGATCTCAGAAACCTGATAGAGATCGGGATGAGCCTCGCCTCGAATCTCGACTTTCACAGCCTTGTCGAAGCCATTCTCTACACCTGTATCGGCCAGATGTTTGTCGAGAAGGTCGTTCTCCTGCTCCAGATCGACATCGACGAGAACAATTACTCCATCCACATGGCAACGGGATACGATGCGCCCTTCGATCAGAGGAAGATCATCCTCAGAGAGGAATCGCCGCTCATACAATATCTGAGCCAGAATCCCCTTCCTGTGGAAGTGCGCTCTCTGAAGAGCATAGAGCGCCTTGCAAAAGACCTCGAAAAGCTCGAAGCGCTCACACCGCAGCTTATAATCCCTGTCCGCTCGAAAAATATCCTCAACGGCATCCTTCTTCTCGGCCCCAGAATAGACAGCACGTCGTTCTCCAAAGACCACAAGGAGTTTCTCATCGATCTCTCTAAATTTGCTGCCATCGCCGTTGAGAACTCGCGCCTCTACCGAATGGCGACACTGGATAGAATGACCCGGCTGTACATCCATCACTATTTTCAGGAGCGCCTTCAGGAGGAGATAAAGAGGAGTGAGCGATACAGCACACCCCTCTCCCTTATAATGACTGACATTGATCACTTCAAAAGGATCAATGACCGCTACGGGCATCAGCAGGGTGATACGGTCCTGAAAGCACTGGGCAGCATCTTCCGGAAGAACCTGAGAAAAACTGATATCGCCTCTCGATACGGTGGCGAGGAATTCGCTTTCATTCTTCCGGAAACGAAGCTCAGCCGTGCAGCAGATGTCGCCAGCAGGTTGCGAAAACGTGTAGAAGATCACGAGTTCCCGGGACAGGAGGTTCCCCTGCGTATCACCATCAGCCTCGGAATAGCTGAATACGATATTAACAGGGATCTGGATGCGGGCATGTTCATCAAGCGCGCCGATAGAGCGCTCTATCGGGCAAAGAGAAGCGGCAGGAACAGGGTCGGGATATACCGATAACTATCGTCTTCATAACTATTAAGTGAGACAGGGATGTCGAATGATTTCTCAGCCTGAAGAGGGTCACGGAGGGCGCTCTTCAGGTACGCATCTCAATGCCAGCCGATCGTCATTATCTTCTTCGGGATAACAGTACGACTGAAGACATCTCCTACAGATTCCGCCATTTTAATGATCACCGCTGAAAAGATGATAATCTCAAAGCTGCAACACAACATCTGAATATCTCTTGCGTGTTTGAAATTCTTACATTTTTAGAATATTTTTCTAATAATATTGAGTTTTTCATCAATATTATAAATTTATATTGACATATAAATAAATATCATATATTAATATACCTGCAAGCTCCCATCAATAACAGCCATGAAAATAGATGAAACGAATATCGCCATTATCAAGCATCTCCGAGACGGGAGAAAATCATTTAAAAAAATCGCAAAAGAGCTCTCGATAACCGAGAACACGGTTCGTGCCCGCGTGTACAGGCTCATCGACGAGGGCATTCTCGAGATTGCGGGACTGGTCGATCCCGATGCGATTCCCCGACACCGTATGGTATTTATCGGCGTCAAGCTCGACACCATGGATCTCGTCAGGAAGGGTGATGAGTTCAGCAAGCTCCGCGGGGTTGTTTCGGTGAGCGTGGTAACGGGACGATTTGATCTTATCGTAACGGTGCTCCTCAAGGAGGGATTTGATCTCCTTGAGTTTTACACCGAGGAGGTATCACATATAGAGGATGTTCAATCGGTTGAAACTTTTGTGGTGTATAAAAATTATAATGCCAAGGTCCCCTATATCCTGTAGCTTCGCTCATGCATGCTGACAGTGCATACGGGATTGCAAGGAGCATACGGTGAAAATAGTCATTATCGGCTTCGGGTCCGCCGGCTATGCGGCGCTCATGGCCATCAAGAGAAAGAATCCGGGAGCATCGACGGTCGTTATCGATCCCAAGGAAAAGGATCTCGTACACCCCTGCGGCCTCCCCTACGCGCTGGAAGGCATCGTCAGGGATGGGGATCTGGAACAGGATGTACACCTCAACAAGATGGGAGCATCGAGGATCGGAGCCCGTGCCCTGAAGATTTCGACCGATGAGCAGACAATAACCGCTCAGCAGGATGATACTATCATCGAAGTGCAGTACGATAGAGCCGTCATCGCTGCCGGCAGCGTCCCGGCAATTCCCCCGATACCGGGAATTGAGAAAGCTCTCAACAACGGTCTCTATACAATGACCGATCCCGCGGATCTCATTCGGATCAGAGAGCGATTATCCCGAAGCAGAACAGCGATTGTCATCGGCGCCGGGGCCATCGGCCTGGAGACGGCATGGGCGCTGAAGATGTCAGTTGATCGCGTTATTGTTGTCGAGATGACCGAACAGGTACTTCCGGGTATACTGGATCCCGATCTCGCAAAGAGGGTAGCAGAGCATCTTGCAGATAATGCTGTTGAGCTCCACCTCGGAAAAGCCGTCGAGGAGATCATCATCGATGACGGATTCCGAGGCGTCATCGCTGCCGGTGAGAAGATCGTCGCAGATGTGGGAATCTGCGCAACAGGATTCCGTGCCAATGAGCGTATCGCGGTGGAATCATCGATTCGCTGCGACCGTGGCATTGTTGTGGACGAGCGGTTGCGAACATCGGCGGAAAACGTCTATGCAGCGGGAGATTGTATTGCGGGCTGGTCAGTTGTCGATCGGAAGGCAACCGGAGCAAAGCTCGCCACCTCGGCGTATTTGCAGGGAACAGTAGCCGGCGCAAACGCGGCGGGTGGAGATACGGTCTATCATGGCACTGCGGCAACATTCGTTACCAGGATCGGCGAACTGGAAGTTGCGGGAACCGGTTATACCGAGAGAGGTGCACGAGAGCATGGGTATGAACCTGTTGTAGGCAAAATAACGACATCCATACTCCCGGAGTATTTCCCCGGCGGCACACCGATAACCGTCAAGGTCATCGCCGAAAGAAAGAGCGGTGCCGTGCTGGGCGCTCAGGCGGTCGGCATCAGAGGCGCTGCCGAGCGGATCAATCTCATGAGCATGGCCATAGAATACGCCATCCCCCTCGGTGAATTGCCGCGGCTTGAGCTCGCCTACTGCCCACCCGTAAGCGAGGTGTACGATCCCCTGATGCGAGCAATCGATTTCTGTCTGAGGAGGATGAAGTGATAACGGCGTTGAGGAGAACGCCGCTCTTTAAAGGGAGAATAGCAATGGCGCTCGTTAAAAGGGGATCGGCAGCAATCGGAGATCGCCTTTCTGTTGTCATACGAGTCAAAGCTGTCACGGCCACAGTAGTCAAAAGGCCTTTTTCTGAGTATACTGAAAGCACACACGTCAATACCATGCAGCAGAGGAGGGAATTATGAGTTCCATACCCGAAGATCTGAAATACTCTCAAGAGCACGAGTGGGCCAGGCGTGAAGGGGAATCGAACGTGATCTGCGGAATCACGGACCACGCGCAGGAGCAGCTGACCGATATCGTCTTTGTTGAGCTTCCGGAAACGGACAGGAAGGTGAAGCAGGGTGAGCAGATCGCTGTCGTCGAATCGGTGAAGGCGGTTTCAGACATCTTCAGTCCGATCTCCGGCACCATCGTCGAAACCAATAAAGCGCTTGAGGATACTCCCGAGCTTATCAACAGCGATCCCTACGGTGATGGGTGGATTTTCAAGATTGCGGCAAATGATATCACCGAACTGGATTCCCTCCTGGACGCAGCCGCCTATGCCGAATATGTTGCATCCGAGGAATAGCACCATGGGATACATCAGCACGACCGAACGTGAACGGAAGGAGATGCTTCATGAGATCGGTGTCAGTTCCATCGATTCCCTCTTCCAGGACATCCCCGAGCAGTTACTCCTTTCGGGAAATCTCAATCTTCCCGAGGCGCTCTCCGAGCCGGAGCTGCATACCCTGATACGGAAGATCGAATCACGCAATACCTGCATAACCTCTTTTACGGGAGGTGGTGCCTATCATCACTACGTCCCCGCAGTTGTCGATCAGCTCTCTCTCCGTTCGGAATTCTATACGGCATACACCCCCTATCAACCCGAGGTCAGTCAGGGAACCCTGACCGCCATCTTCGAATTCCAGACCATGATCTGCCGGCTGACCGGCATGGAGGTGGCCAATGCAAGCCTCTACGACGGCGCCACAGCGCTGGCTGAGGCGGCACTCATGTCGATGAGAATAAACGGCAGGAAAAAGATAGTCATCAGCAACACGATTCACCCCCACTATCGTGCAGTTCTCAAAACCTATGCCTGGGCAAACGATTGCCCCATTATCGAAACCGGTTTCTCAGAAGGGGTAACCGATCAGAGCCGAACGGAAAAGCATGTTGATGATGAGACGAGCGCGGTAATTGTTCAGAGCCCCAACTTCTTCGGTATCATAGAGGACATCCCCCCGCTCGCTGAGATTGCTCACCGCCGGGGAGCGCTGTTGATAGCCGTTGTCGCCGAGCCCCTCTCCCTGGGAATGCTGAAGAGCCCGGGAGCACTCGGAGCCGATATTGTCTGCGGCGAGGCACAGAGTTTCGGGAATTACGTCGGTTTCGGCGGCCCCTATCTCGGCATACTGGCAGCGAGAAAAGAGCATCTCCGAAAAGTCCCCGGGAGGCTCGTCGGTAAAACCGTCGACATGGAGGGCAATGAATCTTTCGTTCTCACCCTGCAGACGAGGGAGCAGCACATACGCCGCGAGCGCGCAACGTCGAATATCTGCACCAATCAGGGGCTCTGCGCGTTGCGAACCATCATCTATCTGAGCCTTCTCGGCAACCGGCTGCGGGATCTGGCCCGGCTGAACCACCGGCTTGCGAGCCACCTCATGCAGCGATTATCCGGAAGGGGCTTTGAGCGGGTTTTCACCGGTCCCTTTTTCAATGAGCTTGTCATGAGGATAGGGAATGCCCGGGACGTTCACGAGCGGCTCAAAAAGAAGGGTTTTATACTGGGCATACCGCTTGACGGCTATTACCCATCTCTCAGTGACTGCCTGCTGATATGCTGCACCGAAACCGTATCTCCGGAGGAGATCAACGATCTCATAGCCGCTCTTGAATGAGGTATTCATCATCGGGATGCATTAATAAGCAAGAATAATGAGGAACAATCATGGTCATCTTTGAAAAAAACAGGAAGGGAACCGCCGGCTTCACCGTGCCCTCCTGGGATATCGATGAGTGGGATGAAATTCCCGAAACCTCCCTCGCCGATTCGCTCGAGCTCCTCGAGGTAAGCGAGGTCGACGTTGTCAGGCACTACACCAGACTCTCCAGAATGAACTTCGGGGTCGACAGCGGCATGTACCCGCTGGGGAGCTGCACCATGAAATATAATCCGAAGATAAACGAAAAAATCGCCCAGCTGGACGGCTTCCTCAACTGCCATCCCCTCTCCGGCGACCGCCTCTCACAGGGATGCCTCGAAATACTGTATCTTCTGAACGAATACCTCTGCGAGATAACGGGATTTGACCGGTTTACCCTCTCGCCGGCTGCGGGAGCCCACGGTGAGCTCACCGGTGTGATGATAATAAAAAAGCACTTCGAAAAGATCGGCGAAGAGCGGACGCACATCATCATTCCCGACTCCGCCCACGGAACGAATCCGGCATCGGTGAGCATGTGCGGCTTCGAAGTCAGGGAGGTTCCCTCGAAGGATGGCGATGTCGACATCGAACATCTGGCCGACATGGTCGATGAACGAACCGCCGCGATGATGCTGACCAGCCCGAATACCTTCGGCCTCTTTGACCGAAACAGTATCGAGATCGCCGATATCCTTCACCGGAAGGGGGCACTCTTCTACTGTGACGGCGCAAACCTGAATGCACTTATGGGGAAAGCGCGGATCACGGACATGGGATTCGATATGATGCACATCAACCTGCACAAAACCTTTTCGACACCACACGGCGGCGGCGGCCCCGGTGCCGGTCCGCTCGGTGTGGTCGACTCGCTGAAGGGATATCTCCCCGTGCCCCTGATAGGCAAAGATGACCGCGGCTATTTCCTGGATGAAAACCTCCCCGACTCCATCGGAAGAATGCACTCCTTCTACGGCAACTTTCTCGTCATCCTCAAAGCCTTTGCCTATATCAGGACACTCGGCCCCGCGGGGATAGTTGCGGTTGCGGAGAACGCCGTTCTGAACGCGAACTATCTCCTCGCCAGGCTGAAGAACGACTTTCACCTCCCCATCGATCGGCTCTGCATGCACGAATTCGTCATCAGTGACAGGAACTTCCCCAACGGCATTACCACAAACGATATTGCCAAACGCATTCTCGACTACGGTTTTCACGCACCGACCGTCTATTTCCCGCTCACCGTGCAGGGCGCCATGATGATTGAGCCAACCGAAACAGAGAGCAAGGAGGAGCTGGATCGATTCGTGGAAACCATGCAGCAGATAAAGCGGGAGGCAATCGAAGAGCCCGATACGGTCAAGCGGGCTCCACACAGAACGCCGGTGAGGCGCGTCGACGCCGTCCTGGCATCGCGGAAACCGACTCTGATATGGGAAGAAGACAAAGACAAATCCCCGACTGGATAAAGTTCCAGATACCCGGGGGGGAAACCGCCGCACGGGTGAAAAAGATCCTTGTCGTAAAAGGACTCAATACCATCTGCGTTGAGGCGAGATGTCCCAATATTGGCGAGTGCTTCGATAGCGGAACGGCTACTTTTCTGATACTCGGAGCTCTCTGCACGAGAAATTGCCGATACTGCGCAGTACAGACCGGCACGCCGCTCCCGCCAGACCCGGAAGAACCACAACGGATAGCAGAGGCGGTCGCCCTCCTCGATCTCTCCTACGTCGTCATTACTTCCGTAACGCGTGACGATCTGGAGGATGGTGGCGCCCGGCACTTTATCGCAACGGTTGCAGCGATACGAGAAGCACACCCCTCCTGTCAGGTTGAGCTGCTCGTTCCCGATTTCGGTGCTGCTCTGGAAAGCTCGGTGGACAGCATCATCGAAATCTCCCCTGCGGTCATTAATCACAATATCGAGGTAGTGAGGAACTATTATCGGGACCTGCGTCCGAAGGGGAATTACTCCCGTTCATTGCAATTAATTGAGCGCGTTTCCCGTTCAGGGGTACCGTCGAAATCGGGTCTGATGATAGGCTTCGGCGAGGAGATGAGTGATATCATCGAAACGCTTCAGGATCTCCGTTCCGCCGGCTGCACCATGGTCACCATTGGACAATACCTGCAATCAAAGCGAAACGGATATCCCGTTATGAAATACTATCATCCCGATGAGTTTTTGGAGATTGAAGAGATTGGCCGTGGCATCGGTTTCGAGAAAATTCTGGCAGGACCGCTCGTGCGGAGCTCATATCGGGCGAAGTCCATGGCCGAGTGAATTCAATCATCGCTTGAAATTCCATTCGTCCCGCGAATACTTGCCATCATGCAGCTCCTTCGCCAGTCTGATCTCATCGGGCGTCAGCCCCTCCTCGACGAATTCCATCCGGAGCGCTTCGGCAAAACCACGTTTCAGCGCTTCTCCTGTTTCGCCGTATGAAACCGGCCTCCCGAGCTTTCCGCTGATTGATGTCATCCGCCCCACGAGCCGAGCCGCGAGGCCCTGTGAATCATTGAAGCAGCGCGCGTACTTTTCTATATCGATACCGATGAGCAGCGCGCCGTGCTGCAGCACCTTCCCCCGAACTCTCCTCTGCGCCGAGCCGGCGATCTTTTTCCCGTCGACGATGATCTCATACCATGAAGGCTCATCAAAACAGGCAGACGACCGCAGGTTGCCCGTCAGCGACTCGTGCGGAAAAGCGGTGATGCCGAGAAGCGCAAGCGCCCGCACAATTCCCCCGCTTATCATCCGGCAGGATCGGACAATCGATGCAGGGAGTATATCCTCACCAAGAACGACCGAATAGGTCAGCTCGTGCTCGTGCAGCACGGCGCTGCCGCCCGTTATTCTGCGCACGATCGCGATGTCGTTCTCCGTGCAGAAGGTCGTGTTGATTTCATTAACGGACTGCGCATAGCCGAGAGAGAGGGCAGACGGGCTCCACCGGTACAGGCGAAGCACCGGGAGCTCCGAGCTCATGAGGGCCTCGTCAATCGCCATGTTCATCGGCGGAGTATTCGCATCCTGGATGATGAGCCGGACCTTCATCGATTTTACTATTCACTATTCACTATTCGCTACCGCAGCTCCGCTCCCTGTGGACGGAAGGCGATGTCGATATTGAACCGATCGCATATCACACGGAGCGCATCACGCAGCGCGGTGATTTTCACCGCGGTGGGCACGTACACCAGCGCGGTCAGCGAGAAGAGGGGCGTTCCGGTGATCGGCGCCGGCACGACATTTGTTTTCATGCTCTCAATATTCACATCAAAGCGGTGGAGCGCTGCGGTGAGCTGCTGAACAATGCCGGGATGGTCCAGGCTCGTCGCCTCGAGCTCATAGGGGAGCGCGTCGTGAAGGTGCCGCGCTTCAGGCTCCTCGGTTTCGCAAAGAATGAGCTCCGCCAGACCTGCCTCGCGGGCAAAGTCATCCTTCTGTTCAATGAGGGAACGCACTGCCTCCTCTCCTCCGGAAATGAGCATCAGAAAGCCGAACTCCTTCCCCAGTACCGCCGCGCGGCTCTCCTCGATGTTCAGATCACGCTGCGCCAGATACTCCGACACCGCATCGACAAACCCCGTCCGGTCAGATCCTATTGCACAGAGCGCCAGGTATGATTTCATTGCACACCTCCCCCGGTATCGTCCACTATTCGGTACTCCCATTCGCGCGGGAGGTCAAGTGAAAAAGGGTAGCCCCCCTTACCGACAGGCAATTTGTTACGTGACGGTACCTGTAAAAGCTCAAACCCATTCCCCGCCTGCACCGGTGTGATGGAAACAGCCTGTGCCGCGTGAACAGCATCGATGACCTGCCGGAAATTGAGCACGGGAATGAAAAAGCTATTGACGAAATCTCATCTAAAATCCATGAAATAATGAAGGTTGGCGGCAAAAATTTAAGAAATTGTTCCCGTAAAGCAAACGTAACGGATAACCCATACCGGAAAAAAATGGAAATCAATGAAGTTGCAGGCGAACGGCCATGACAAAAAAAATAGGTAGCGCGCTTATAACCCTGCTGGCCATCTTCATCGGGTATCAGATCTGGGGATTTTTCTATCTCGGTAAGCCAACCGAGCTGGTGAAAAGTGAAGTTCTGAAGGAACGCTCCTTCGAGGTGAAGCGGTTCCCCGACAATCCGATCATCCGCCATACCATGAGCGATCGCCTGATCGAAGAATCGCGCCTGTACGGCTACGTGAATATCAACGGCCCCTCGCTCATCCGCGTCCCCTCATGGGTGCAGAAACCGCTTGGCAAATATTACCTCTACTTCGCGCATCACAAGGGGGAATATATTCGACTCGCCTACGCTGACCGGCTCGGCGGCCCGTGGAAGATCCATGAATCCGGCACCCTTCACCTGAAGGATTCACTTTTCACAACCGAAGCATCCAGGGCGCGTAAAATTCAATCTGCACTTGGCCTCTGGAAACGGCTCTCACCGACTGAATTCTGGGCGCTCCTGCACGTCGGGCTTGCAGCACGGAAGGCGGTCGAGATACGCGCATCGAGAAAAACTCTCGGTTCCGACGAGCTTCGGGCCCACATCGCCAGTCCCGATGTCATCGTCGATGAGAAGCGGCGGGAAATCAGAATGTACTATCACGGCCTCCTGAAGGACGGAACACAGCTCAGCCGTATCGCCATTTCCACCGACGGGATTCACTTTACTGCAAAACCCGAGCTCATTGCGACTCCCTACCTCCGCGTTTTCAGGTACCGGGACGCCTACTACGGCCTGTCAATGCCGGGCATTCTGTACCGGTCAAAAGATGGTCTGAGCGGATTCGAAGTGCGCCCGAAGCCGCTCTTCGGAGTTAACATGCGGCACACGGCCCTTCTGCGGAGCGGAACAAAACTCTATGTCTTCTGGTCACGCGTCGGCGATGCCCCCGAGCGAATTCTCTGCTCTGCCATCGACATGATCCCGGAGGACTGGAGCGATTGGCGGGCAAGCGAACCGGTTGATGTGCTGCGGCCCGAGATGCGCTGGGAGGGGGCCGATCTGCCCGTTGTGCCTTCGTTACGGGGCGAGACTACCGTACGCTCTCACGAGCTGCGGGATCCTGCTATTTTTCAGGAGGAGGGGCGAATTTACCTCCTCTACGCATGCGCCGGAGAGAACGCCATTGCCATTGCCGAGCTCATCGTTCGATAAAAGCGCGCAACTGCGGCAATAACATATTGGACATGAAGTGAAAAGGAACGTGCAGTGCTTCAAGCCGTAATATTCGACATGGACGGTGTCATCGTCGACAGCGAGCCGTACCACTACGAAGTGGAGAGCATCATCTTCGACCGGCTGGGCATCTCCATACCCGACGAGGAGCGGCACACCTTCATAGGAAAAGCGTCCGACAAGCTCTGGTCCCATATCCGCAAAACTTATCAGTTGCCCCAATCGGTGGATGAGCTCCTGCAATTCGACCGAAGCGTACGTCTCGACTATATGGCCTCGAGAGAAGAAATTGCAGCAATACCCGGCGTGGTGGATCTTCTCAACGATCTCACGGAGCATGGAGTAAAAAGAGCACTGGCTTCATCATCGTCCATCGATCTCATTACCCTCTTCATCGAAAAATTGAAACTCGGGAGCTATTTCAGCATCATCGTCAGCGGTGATTTCGTCGAGCGGGGAAAGCCCGATCCCGACATCTTCACATATACGGCCCGGCAACTCAAAGAGGAACCCTCGAAGTGTGTCGTCATCGAGGACTCGACCAACGGTATCCGGGCGGCGAAAGCCGCCGGCATGCCCTGCATCGGCTTCAGGAATCCCGGCTCGAAGGGACAGGATCTCTCCGGCGCGGATTACATCATCGACGACATGCGCTCGCTCACCTATCATAGAGTAAAAAAAATCCATGCGGCGGCACATGAGCAACCTTGTAATCTTTGACATCGACGGCACACTCATCAACTCAACCGAGGTCGATGCCGTCTGCTATCTCGGCTCGCTTAAACGCTTCGGCATAAACGAGATAGAAGCCCGATGGCAGAACTATACAACCGCAACCGACCGGGGCATCTTCGAGGAGATATTCGAAGACCGCTTTATGAGAAAACCGACTGCCGAAGAACTTGAGCGGCAGCGGGAGGGATTTCTCCTCCTCCTGAAAGAGCACTTTGCCCGCGAGCCGGAAGCCTTCCTTGAAATTCCGGGAGCACGGAGAATACTCGCCGAGCTCAGGAGAAGAGATGACTGGCGTATCGGCATTGCAACGGGGGGCTGGCGGGAAACGGCTCTCTTCAAGCTCAGCGCCGCCGGCATCAACATCAATGGCATTCCGCTGGTCTCGAGCTCCGAGAAGAAGAAGCGGGACGATATTGTGCGTACCTGCATAGAACGCGCCCGGGAGCATTACGGTGTTACCGCCTTCGAAGCGATTGTAAGTGTCGGTGATGCCATATGGGATGTGCAGGTTGCCCGGAAGCTGGACATCGGCTTCATCGGCATCGGCGGGCTCATCTCAGCGGAATTGTCGGGAGCACCGGTGTTTCGCGACTTTCTGGAGGAAGATCGATTCATTCAGTCGCTGTACCGGGCGCCGGTCCCGCCTTCCCCATCATCGGACATGAGACCTGAACCTTCATGAAGAGAACAGAGAAGAAACCGTGATACGGAAACTCACCGAGCAGGACAGGGAGGATATACTCTCCTATCTCAGTGAAGAGAAAGACTTCAACATCTTCATCATAGGCGATATTGAAAATTATAAAAAATCCTCACGCAGGATCACTCTACCGAAAGCTTGGGTTCAGAGAGGAAGGCACCTGGACGATGTGTCAGATCTCCGGATAAGTTTCCTCATCGGGCGGAGTACGCATTTTTCATGCGATATCACCGCTCGGAGAACATTAAGCGATCGGCAGCGTGCCTAAAGATACCTGTCCGCAAAGTCCAGAAAACGATCCCAGTCATAGGCAGTCACCTGATGACCGCCCGAACGGATGTGATATCCGATTATGCTCGTAATCGGCTCATTGACGGCGGGCAGGTCCTCAGCGGCAAGACCCTCCTTACCGAAGAGCCGGTAGACGGGAGAAGCATTCTTCGCCGAGAGAAACTCGCCGACCGGATCAGCCCACCGGTCCATCTCCGCGCTTGCCACGTACATCGGCCGCGGCGCGATGAGCGCGATGAGCATATGCTGATCCACGGGGAGATCCCCCTCCCGGTTAATGTACTTTTTGAAATTCCCGCAGAACCAGTGCGGAAAGCTTCCGGTGACGTATTCAATCGTCTCGCCGTACCGTCTGCGCGACAGGGCAGCTCCCATGCACCCCGAGTTGTTCGAGATGACCATGGCAAAACGCCGATCGAGGGCACCCGCCCACAGCGCTGTCTTGCCGAGGCGGGAATGTCCCATGACGGCAACCTTTCGATGATCGATATCATCATCCCGCTCAAGATAATCCATCGCCCGGCTGAGACCCCATGCCCAGGCGCTGATGGAGCCCCACTCGTCAGCTGCCGGTGCCGTCTGGCCGGATCGGTAAAACAGAGGATGAACGCCATTCCGAAAGCCGTCGTCAAAATCGGGATCGATATCTCCGTAGAAGATCGTCGCCAGGGCATACCCGCGACTGATAATGCGCTCCACCTGCCAGTAGGAGGCGCGGGCTCCGCGCGAGGCTTCGGTAGCCCGATGATTCACGATGCCGTATCTCCTCCTGTTCTCCACCCATCCCTTCGTGATGGAGATACCCGGATCGGGATGAACCGCCTGATTGCCGAAGAAATTGAGCCCCAGAAAGGCCGGCACGGCTCCCCTTCTCTTTTTCGGAAGGTAGATGAGCATGTTCATCCTCGGGCCGTCAGAACCGGCAAAATAAACGGAAACCTCTTTCCGGACGGCCGTGCCATCAAGCGCATTCTCATCGATTGAGTCGAGCGTAAACGACATACCCTTCGGCTTTCCGGGTACTTTTCCGTATACCTGCTCTGAAAAGAGCCGGAGAATCTCCGGCCGGCGCTTCTCCTGCCACCGGGCAGCGCCGATAACCCGTTTCCCGTCAGCGCAGAGGAGCGGATCGGGGAGCAGGTAATTTTCCTCAGCGGAGAAATAAATATATTCTCCCGCCTCGGACAGCAACAGGCCGAACATCGCATTCCAGACAATGAATATGATCACACTGCACGTCTTCGCAAAGGGACCGATGTTCAACGGCACCCCCCGTATCCAGCTTTTCACGGTGATGATAACAGCAATGAGAAGATACAGGATTATTACACCGGTGATTATCAGGATAATGCCAATCCAGTTCGCGACGATGCCAATAGTCCCGATAAGGAAGTCATTGATATCAATCCAGATGTACCGCAGGACATATACGATGACGGCAAAGGCGATTGCATTAACTAACAGAATAACGAGCCATATCGCCCAATATCGATTTCTTGCAGAACCGACCACTCCTGTTCCCATCTTCTCACCTCATCCTTCTATTCTGTTTCACTGTACACCGATCGACGACACAGTCAAGGTAATTACAATTTGATTCTTTCTATCCTGAACCGCTCATCCGCACCATTCACGCTGATCCGTTCCCTTAATATTTGACGGTTTCCCGCCGCGAGGTACAATTGAACATGAGTGGTGCGGGCGTGAAGGTTCTTCCCAAACGATAAATCACTTAAGAGAATTTTCATTTTGAAATACGGCACCGGGAGCAAGAAATGAAAACCAAGCGACTCGGCAAAACCGAACTCATGGTATCGGAAGTCGGTTTCGGCGGCATCCCGATAATTCCCCTGAGCATCGAGGAAGCGGTGAAGGTCGTCCGCCACTGTTACGAAGGAGGCATTACCTTCTTCGACACGGCGAACATGTATGTTGACAGTGAGAAGAAGATAGGCATTGCGCTTGAAGAGGTAAGAGATAAGGTCTTTCTCGCTTCCAAGACACTTGCCCGGGACGAAGCAGGGGCGCGGAACCATATCGAGCGGAGCCTCGAACAACTCAATACGGATTCCATCGAGCTGTATCAGCTCCATAATGTGACGAGCCCCGAGGAACTCGAGCAGGTAACCGCTCCCGGCGGCGCCCTGGCAGCAGCGGAAAAAGCACAGCGGGAGGGGAAGATCCGTTTTATCGGATTCACCTCACACAGCATCGCTGTCGCAAAAGATGCCTGCAGGACCGGCAGGTTCGCAACGGTGCAGATACCCTTCAACTTCATCGAATACGATCCTGCCGATGAGCTCTTCGGCATCGCCCGCGAACTGGATATGGGCATCATCGCCATGAAGCCGCTCGGCGGCGGTCTGCTCGAGCGGGCGGATCTCTGCTTTAAATTCCTGCAGCAGTATCCCGAAGTGCTTCCCATACCCGGCATTTCAAAAACCGCGGAAATTGACGAGATACTCACCTACTACGAATCGCCGGCGCCGCTCACCGATGCCGATCAGCACGAGATAGAACGGATACGCCTCGAACTGGGAAAGAAATTCTGCCATCGCTGCGGATATTGCCTGCCCTGCGAACAGGGTGTTCGGATACGGGATGTGCTGATCTTCAAATCCGTCTCGCGGCGATTCGATCGCAGCACAGCTATCGCCCTTGTAAAGGATGCGATGGAAACGGCAGAAAACTGCATCGAATGCGGCGAGTGCGTTGAGCGATGCCCCTATGACCTCGAGATACCCGAGATGCTCAAAGAGAGCTTTCAACTCTACAACGAATTTGCGAGCATGGGAAAAGAGGGCTGATCACTGTTCATGCATTGAACAAAAGGGAAAAGCGGCAGAATTGAAGGGAGCGCCCAGAATTATCCCTATCCCCCGCCGACGGGAGGAAAGAGTGCCAACGTATCGCCATCGGCAAGCTCCTGATCGCGTCCGGCGTGACGTCCGTTGACAAAGATTATCGAAACCTTCTCCTCGGGAATGCGGAGCTTTTCGATAACTTCGCGGACGGTTGTTCCCGATTGAAACTTCTTCGCATCGTTTTCGAAACGCCCCCGCCGCAGCGTGGCGAAGAGCTTGACGGTTATTGTAATGTTTTTCTTTGACATATGCCAGCTTATCAACAGATTTTCAGCACCATCTTAATAATTACACCTGCCATAAAATGCAGGCAAACAAAAGAGCAGATTTACACGATTATTATTGCGACGTGTGACATATAACGGGAACAAAGTAACAAGTGACGAGTAACAAGTGACATGCAATAGGAAATCACATGATTATTCACTGATAACTGATAGATGTCAGCTGATAACTAATCACTCATCACTTATCACTAATCACTATTAACTGTCAGCGTTCACCGGCGGTTTTATTCTGTAATAATTAAGTACCATTAATTGTTTAAACAACATCCACCCGCAGGAAGGTCCAATCAGTCCCGAAGGATTTCTTCTTCTGAAAGTCCGTGACCGAAACCGGCTCCCCATCAAGCGCGATGCTCCGGCATCCCTCCCAGAAATCCACCGGCAGGCCTGAAAGGTACTTTAGGAGCTCATCCGACTCGATGTATATTCCCCGCTGCAGGAAGTCTGCACCCCGTTCGCTCAACACCAGGTTGAAGAGCTTCAACCGGACGGTCCCTTCTCCCCGCTTCTGTGCCTTCTCCTCATGATAGGTAATGGACTCCCTGAAGGCCGCGTAATAGCTCCCCCGCCGCATAACGGCGCCGACGAGGCCGGGCATCGCGCCGGAGAGTGAGAGGATATCGCCATCCCCTATCACCGCGCTTCCGACATCATCAACCGGTTTCCCGTTGAGAAATACCGTCTTTATCCTTTCAGAGATATATTCACGATCCAGTCCGCATTGCTCGACGAGAAACTCCTCAATGGAGCATCCCACTTCGCCACGAATCCCGAATTCCCTCTGAAGCAGGGAAAGGAGGAAGGGCATCTGCGCCGCTTCGAGAGTAATGATGCAATGTGTTACCGTGCCTCTCAATGCTCAGTACAGGAGCGCCGCAGGGCGCTACAGCCCTGCGGCGAATCCGAGCTTACCAGTTATATACCTGATCCAGCTCCTCGTCCTTAACCATAAAGGTGATGTTGTGGGGTGATATGGCCTCCCGGCGGAAGTACATGGGCAGGCGATCGTGCTCCTTGGTGAAGCCGGCACGAGTATTGAAATCCCGCTCCATCTTCAGTATATCCTTGCCGAGGGCAGTGACATCGTCCGCCGTCAGGCTGAGCCCGTAGAAGGCGTTGAGCAGATCGATGAGCGCCTGGAAGGTCTCCGGCTGATCGAGAACCGCAAAGGCTATGAAGAGGCACATCCCCGTCGCATCGACCGCGGCTGTCGCTATCTGGAGGTTCCGCGAGAGCTCTACCTGGCCCTCAGGCTTGAGGGGATCGACCGAGCCGCCGACATTGAGAATATTCGTCGCAATGGCGTATCCCGCCGTGTGATCGGCGCCCATGGTGCTCGTCGCATAGGTCACCCCGATGCCCTGTATCGCCCGCGGATCATATGCAGGCATCGACTGTCCCTTGACGACCGGCGCCCGCTCGATGCCGAAGGCACGCGCGGTTACCGCGGCACCGTTCCCCAGTATTCTGCCGAGCGGTGTCCCCTTCCCCACCTCCTCGACGAGCTTGATGGCAGCTTTGCCGTCGCCGAACTTGGCAATGCCCGCCTCCATGGCCACCGCGATAGTGCCGCCCATCTCGATGGTGTCCAGACCGTAGTTGTCATCGAGGAAATCGAGCCTGGCGATGATGTCGAGATCGTCGATGCCGCAGTTGGCGCCATGCGCCCAGATAGTCTCATATTCCGGCTGTTTCGACACGAAGTTCCCGTCCTTATCGTTAAAGGTGCCCGAGCACTGAATGACGCAGCCCCGGTGACAGCCGTGCGTCGCCAGCCCGCCCCGCTTCACCTCGAGCTCCGCCTGCGTTTCGCCGCTTATCTTTGCCGTTCCCTTGAACTGCCCCTCCCTGAAGTTATGGGTCGGGTAGCCGCCGGCTTCGTTGATGATGTTGGCCAGAATGTTCGTCCCGTAGGCGGGGAGCCCCTCGCCGGTGACGGAGTGCTTCTTCAGCCCGTCAACGAAGGCCTTGTTGGCCTCCCTGAACTTATCCGGATCCTTCGGGCTTCGCATTTTCATGCCGGTATCGTCGAGCACGATGACCTTGACGCCCTTCGATCCCATCACCGCGCCGACACCGCCGCGCGCGGCGTGCCGCGACGGCCTGAGCTCCATGTCGGTAATAGCCACCGAGGCGGCACCCATCTTCATCTCTCCCGCCGGACCGATGGAGATGCAGGTAATCTTGTCTCCGTAGTCCTTCTTCATCTTCTCGACGAGATCATAGTTTGGGAGCATCTTCAGCTTGTTATCCTTCTCGATCTTCACCCCGTCCTTGTTGATAATGACCCTGTAGAGATCATCACCATCGGGATTCCCCTCAAGGACGATGGCCGCATAGCCGAGCCGTGCCAGAACCTGCGCTGCCTGGCCACCGGAATTTGCCTCCTTGATGCCGCCGGTCAGGGGGCTCTTGCAACCGACGGAGAGCCGCCCCGACATCGCCGCCGTGGTCCCGCTCAGAAGTCCCGGCGCAATGATGAGCTTGTTCTCGGGGCCGAGCGGATGGCAGAGGGGAGGAATCTCCTTCGACACGATTGCCGAGGTGAGCGCTCTTCCCCCCTTCCCGGCATAATCGCCGACCGGCTCCTTTTTAAACGACGGGCCGCCTTTCGCGCCCATGTCAATGCGTAGAATACTATCCATAAACGCCTCCTGTGTATGTATATATATGTATGTGGAACTGAAGGATGTGTTGCATAAGACTGTGTTTTTAAGATACTATAAAAGAAGGGGCCGTGTCAAAGAAAAATTTCTGTTCAAATAGAATGGGGCGCGGTCTTGATTGCATTTAGTGGCTATCTCCGTATCCGAAATAACACTATGAACCGGTGACCGCGAATGTATTTATTGTATTAATCCCCACGGGCGAGGTTGCACAACAGCGCCTCCAGGGAATCCTGCATTGATTATTATTACACTGTAAAAAATTCATTCTTAAATCACCTCATCCGTATATATTCAGGACAATTACAAAGGTATATACAATGAACCTTCACCGAAATTCACAGAAGAGATATTATTTTGAAAATGCAATCTATTTCATAACCACAAAAACGTACAAGGGATATCCATACTTTAATGAGGATTTATTCTGTGAGATATTTGTTGAGGAGCTATTTTTTTGCCAAAAATTGAAGAGCTTCAAAATATACGGATATAAAGTCAATCCCGACCATGTACATCTGTTAATAAAACCGCATATTAAACATAATTATTCGAAGATAATGATTTTTTAAAGAGGAATTTCTCACAAAATATTAATAAAATCATCAATTATACAAATGAAAATGAATTATACCGCAGGCGACATTGCGCAATGTCGCCTGCGGTATAATTCATTTTCATTTGTATAATTGATGATTTTATTAATATTTT
>Ga0180431_10002175_pt1 | contig 26626 bp, 25 predicted proteins | sample SS_ome_11_FD_132459 | JGI IMG/M metagenome (GOLD analysis project Ga0180431, IMG submission 132459) | Hypersaline lake sediment archaeal communities from the Salton Sea, California, USA - SS_1_MS_1 metaG | ecosystem: Environmental > Aquatic > Non-marine Saline and Alkaline > Hypersaline >... | reverse complement strand
CGGCGCTGATTCGGCAACTCGCCTTGTGGTATCAGCTTTGCTGGGTCCCGCAGCTGGGTTGTGGGGATTTGAATGGCGACAGCGTGGTGAATCAACAAGACCTCTCCACGGCCTTTTTGAACACCTTGAACACTTTCACCGTCTGGGTCCAGGGCTGCTTTTCCCCGGATATTTCTGTTACTCCGGAACGGCTTGACTTCGGGGTCATTCCCCTGGGGACCAGTGCGGAGAAAAGCCTCACCATCCATAATTCCGGAAGTACGGATTTGGTTGTCGGTTCCTTGCAGATCACCGGGAACACCCGGAACTTCCGCCTCCTGGAGGGGGCTTGCCCCTATGTTTCGCCGGGGGGCGCGTGTGAGGTAAGGGTCGTATTTATCGGGAACATTTCCGGCCAAAGCTCGGCTTACCTCACCATCATTTCCACCGACCCGGATGAATCCTGGCTCAATGTCCCCCTCAGCGGAATGGTGGACTACTGGTAAGGGTCTTGACGGGGAGCCTGCCCCGGGGGATGCAGAAGGGGCCGGAAAGGACGGGATGAGAGAAAAGAATCGGGATTTTGTAGGTTTTTTTTGTCCTCAGAGCATTGCTATCGTCGGGGCTTCCACCGGCGAATATCGATTTGGAGGGACGAGTTTTCTGAGGAAACTCCAGGAATGCGGTTTCCCGGGCAGGCTTTACCCTGTCAACCCAAAGGCCCGGGAGGTGTCGGGGGTGAAGGCCTATCCTGACCTGCCTTCACTCCCGGAGGTGCCGGATCTGGCCATGGTTTCCGTCCCGGCCAGGTACGTGCCCTCTGTACTGGAACAATGTGCCGCCATGGGACTGACCCATGTCCACATCCTGACCTCAGGTTTTAAGGAACTGGGCACGGAAAAGGGCGTCGCCCTTGAAAGGGAGGTTGAACGGATCTCCCGGGAGGCGGGATTGTTGGTGATGGGGCCCAATTGTATGGGGCCCTACTGTCCGGGTTCCGGTCTTACCCCGTGGGGGGCCATACCGGGGATGAACGGCCCTCTGGGGGTGGTCTCCCAGAGCGGTGTGCTGACCCAGCGCCTCACAGAATATGCCGCCTCCCTCGGGGTCGGGGTCCACAAGGCGGTGAGTTTCGGAAACGGTGCGGTCCTGGATGCCACGGATTTCCTGGATTTTATGGCCGGGGAAGAAGAGGTCCGGGTTATTGTCATGTACCTGGAGAGCGCCAGTGATGTGAGGCGGCTCCTGGATACGGCCGGGAAGGTGAGCCGGGAAAAGCCCGTTATTTTCTGGAAAGGGGGACAGACCGATGTGGGTGCAGCCACAGCGGCCTCTCACACGGGGTCCATTTGCGGTGACCAGGTCCTCTGGGAAGGCTTTTACAGGCAGACAGGGGTCGTTCCAGTAAGATCCTTGACGGAATGTGTGGATACCATGACGGCCTTTTGCCTCCTTCCCAGGCCCGGAGGAAAGGGGGTCTTCCTCATCGGCGGGGGCGGCGGAAACAGCGTGGTCTCCAGTGACACCTGTATTCGGGAAGGGCTGGATGTCCCCCGTCTGTCCGGGTCCACCATGGGGAGACTGCGCCAAAGCACACCCCAGGCGGGGTCTATCCCGGGGAATCCCCTGGATATGGCCCGGGTGTTTCAGGATGCGACGTGCCTCAATGAAATCCTGGACCTGGCCCACGAGGATCCCCATGTGTCCATGATCGTGGTGGACCGGTTTATTCCCAGAAAGGCTTACCACCTGAAGGACCTGCCTGATTCCACCCCGGCGGTCATAGAGGGGATGAGGGCAAGGGGCGCCAAAAAGCCCACGGCTTTTACCGTGGATTCAGACGGCGGGGATCCGGAACTGGCCCGGGAGGGGGCCCTGTTGCGGTCCCGCTTTTCCAAGGCGGGCTTCCCGGCCTATCCCAGCCTGGCAAGGGCGGCCAGGGCCCTCGCCCACCTCTACCGGTACACGGCGTGGAGGGAAAAGGAGGTTACAAGAACAGGTCCGCCTAAGGCCTAAGGCCGCAGTGGCAGGGAGGCTTTCGGTCCTTCCACGGCCTTGCCTGCTCCAGCTGGGAGGCGAGAGCGTAAAGCTTGGCCTCCTCCCCAAAGGAAGCCGCGAATTGAACGCCGATGGGAATCCCCTTCTGGGTCCAAAAGAGGGGGACCGACATGGCCGGCTGGCCCGTGAGGTTATACACATAGGTAAACGCTGCATACGCGTTTGACATCCTGAACCCCCGCATGGGGTCCTGGGGGGAGGGCTGGAAGGCGCCCAGTTTTGTCGGGGGCAGGGGCATGGTGGGAGAGAGGATCATGTCATAGCCTCCTTGATCATACCAGCGGGCCACCTGTCGCGAAAAATCCTGGACCGCTTCCACGGCGCCCAGATAGTCGGCACCTGTTTTTTTGAGTCCCGCCTGGTAGGCGATCCATGTCATGGGTTCGACCTGATCGCGGGTGATCTCTTTGCCCAATTCGGCCTCCCAAAAGGCCATAACCCGCCCCAGTGCGCAGCACCACATATCACCGAACTTCTTATAAAGGAGGGGATAGGCGAGCTCCTCCGGGTCCACGGGTTCAACCACGTGGCCGAGGCTCTCGCAGAGCCGGCCCGCGTCCTCGACCGCCTCTTCGCACTCCGGGTTCAAGGCGGTGTCCAGGACCCATCCTTCCGGAAGGGAAGATAAAAGGCCGATCTTCAGGTCCGGTGCCTCTCCGGTCACGGCCTCCAGAAAGGGCCGGAGGTTGGGAGGCGCCCAATAGGGATCGCCGAGGTCCGGGCCGGATGTGGCATCCAGGAGGGCGGCTGAGTCCCTCACGGTGCGGGTGAGGGCGTGTTCGCACGCAAGACCGCCCATGGCGTCTCCAAAAAGGGGCCCCAGTGGATTCCGGCCCCGGGTGGGTTTCAATCCAAAGAGCCCGCAGCAAGAGGCGGGGATGCGTATCGACCCTCCCCCGTCGTTGCCATGGGCCATGGGCACAATGCCGGCCGCCACGGCCGCGGCTGAGCCCCCGCTTGAACCGCCGGGAGTGCGCGTGGTGTCCCAGGGATTGCGGGCGGGTCCATGGAGAAGGGGTTCTGTGGTGGGCAGTGCCCCGAATTCCGGGGTGTTGGTCTTGCCCACAAAGACCAGGCCGGAGGCCTTTTGCCGCCTCACCAGCTCGCTGTCCAGCCCGGAGACGTATCCCTTGAGGGCAAGGGAGCCTTCGTGGAAAGGGCTGCCTTTGAACTCGGCCAGAAGATCCTTTAACAAAAAGGGCACGCCGTGAAAGGGGCCGGGAGCACGGCCTTTTTCTCCGAGCTCGGCTTTCCTCCTCTCCGCTGCATGCCTGGCCTGGTCGTACAAGGGGTGGATCACGGCATTGAGCTCGGGATTGACCCGCTCTATGCGGTGGATGGTTTCTTCAAGGAGTTCGATGGGATCAAGGTCCCCCTTTTGAATCATTTCCCCCAGGGAAAGGGCATCATAATGAATCCATTCGTCCGTCATGGCGGCCTCATTTCTTTCGGGTTGGAAAACCCCCTGCATGGTCTTACCCGGGGGGCGGCAAATAGCTTAAACAGGAACATCCGGGCCGGTCCAGCCCGGATGGAGTGAATCAAAGATAGCACAAAAGACGACCCCTGAAAATACCCTGCCTTTCAAAAGGGTGGGGACGTCCTTTTTGGTGTTGCCAGGGAGCATTGAGGAGATGTAAAAGGGCTGGATCAGGCTCAGTGCGGGATATTATGGTCCAGGGGGATAAGGGGCGGGCATGGAGGACATCAGGGCGGGGGTCGAGAAGGCCCAGGGCATTTACGCCCGTTGCGGGGGGGGCATAGGGGCGGACCGGGAACTGGGGGCCCTTGTGGAAAACTACAGAAGGGCCATCGGCCGGACCCGGGATATCATGGCTGCGTCAGGTATGGTGACGGCCTGCACACAGTGTGCCCTCCAAACGCCCGGGGGATGCTGTTTTCAGGATGTGGAAACCTGGTACGACCCTGTGCTTCTCTTGATGAATCTTCTCATGGGCTGTGACATGCCCGCCCGACGGGAGATCGCCGCCGGCTGTTTCTTTTTGGGAGAAAAGGGATGTAAGCTCTTGGCCCGCTACAGCTTTTGCATAAACTATCTCTGTCCCCACCTCAAGGCCCTCCTGGGACCATCCGGGACAGGGCGGTTCGTCCGAGTGGCCGGGCAGGAGCTCTTGAGGGGGTCGGAGCTGGAACTGGCCCTGGTGCGGTGGCTTTCTAAGGCGGGGGTAAAGATTCATGTGTAATTCCATTGATCTGGCTCCGGGGCTTTGATACTATTTTGGGGACTTGGACGGAAGCAGATCTTGGGGGAGGGAGAATATATGCGGCTTGAACATGCTGCCCTTGTGTGCGGTTCCCAGAAAAAGGCGGAGACCTTCTATCAGGGGATCCTGGGCCTTCGAAAGGCCAAGTCCCAGACCCTTGACCGGGAAATGGCGAAAAAGATCTTTGATCAGCCCTTCGCCTGCGATATCACCCTTTACAAAAACCAGGACCTGGCCGTGGAGGTCTTTGTCCCCCATGGAGAGGTGGAGATCCGGCCCGGCGGGTTTTCCCATCTGTGCCTGAAGGTCGATGACCGGGAGGCCTTCATGGAGGCGTGTAGGGACGCCGGTCTTGAGGTCCGCCGGATACCGAGAGGGGACGGTTTTCTGGTGTTTGTCAAGGATTTCGACGGGAACCTTTTTGAAATTAAGGGCCGGGAAAAGCCGTGACCCCCTAATGGAGGAGGAAGAGATTATGGCAAATTGTCACGAGATGAAAAGAGGCGAAATCTGGGCGTGTGAGGAGTGCGGTCTGGAACTCCAGGTGGTCAAGGAGTGCAAGGACGTGGGAAAGCCTGCTGAAGAATGCGCCTGTCACGGCACTGCGGATCCCTGCACCTTCAGCTGCTGCGGCAACGACCTGGTAAAAAAGGGTTAGGCGGGTTTTAACAAGTTCCCGAAGAGGGAAAAGAGAAGCGTAAAGATCAGGCCCTGGATGACCCACCCGATGACACATACCCCCAGGGCCCTGAGGGTGCTCGTGTAGTCCAGGGCCTGCCTCACGGCGACCACCATGGCCACCAGCATCCAGATGGCGGCAATGAGAAAAACGGGCCCGGCCAAACCCGGGATGAGCCCCAGTACGCGGATAAGACCAGGGGAACTGGAGAAGCCGATGGTTCGGAGGAGTTCTCCCAGATTGGTCTGGGTCCGAGCCTCCGGGAATACCCTGGTGCCGATGAAGTAGGTCACCACGGCCCAGACATACCATCCCAGTAAGGCCGTCAGCACCCCCAAGAGGATGCCGGCCATTCCTCCCTTGGCGATGGTCCCCACGCCGGCAGCCACGCTGGAGAGGACCACCACACCCATGGCCTGGGACATGGCCCGGGTATCCGCCTCCACCTCCTCATAGGTGTGGGCGTCAAGCCGAGCCGCCCCGACGATCCGGTTGATATAGCTCGCCATCCGTTCCTCCTGAAATGGTTGAGGCCCTTTAAGGGCTCACGGTCCATAATTACCCGTTAAGTGTGGGAAGGGCCTTGGCCAGTTCCCGCCCCGTTGAGAAGGCCTCCTCCAGATACCCGGGGTGCTGGAGGACCGCCCCCTGCTCATCCAACCCGCGATAGAGGAGAGAGCGCCAAAGTTCCATCCCCAAGGCATCAAAGAAATAGCGGACCGTGAGCAGGGTCCCCTCAAAGAGCCTTTTGCCCTTGGTGGCACCCACAGATATGAAGAGCCCCTTGCCCCGGAAAGGACCTTTGCCAAAGGGGGCCTTTTCTATCCAGTATCGTCTCACCCACAGGGACTGGCACCGGTCCATGAAGGCCTTGGTATGGGCACTGACAGTGTAAAAAAATATGGGAGAGGCCAGCATAAGGCCTTTACACTCCAGGACCTGGTCGTAGAGGGCCTGAAAGTCATCCTGGATCACGCACCGGCCCGTGTTTTTGCATCCGTAAATTTCCAGACAGGGAGATATCTTGAGATTACGGAGCACCACCTCTTCCACGTGGGAGCCCTGTTCCCGGGCGCCCTGCACCGCCTTTTGGAGCAACAGGGCCGTGTTTCCCTGACGGCGAGGGCTGCCGTAAACAGCAAGAATGTCGGCCATGGGCCACCCCCATATTTAAAGAGAAAGGATTGATGGATCTGGGAAATTCAGGGAACTTTAGCATGATTCGGAAGTTTTTGAAAGCCCGGGCCGGGGCAATCAAGACAGGGCTTGTGGTGACAGGAGAGGTTGCGGTAAAAAGCTTATGAAAAATCCCACAGAAGAGAGGAAGGGAAAATCTATGAAAAGGGAACCAGAAAAGGGGCTTCTCACTTCACCCTTGCCCGCCCTCAATGATCTGGAGGGGCAATCGGTCCCCCCGGGGCTGCCGGCGGTGATTGACGCCCATGTTCACCTCTTTCCAGGGCCCCTGTTTCGTTCCATATGGGAATGGTTCGGCCGGTACGGGTGGCCGGTGCGGTATCAAATGGATACCCCTGAGCTGGTCACCTTTTTGCTTTCCAGGGGGATCACCCACCTGGTGGCCCTCCACTACGCCCATAAGCCCGGGATGGCCGGGGAGCTCAACACCTTCCTGGCGGATTTCTGCGCTTCCCAGCCCAGGGTCACCGGACTGGCCACGGTCTTTCCCGGGGAGGAGGGGGCGGGACGGATCCTGCGAGAGGCCTTTGACCTGGGCCTGGCCGGGGTAAAGCTCCATGCCCATGTGCAGTGTTTTGATATGTTGAGTCCGGCCATGGAGGAGATCTACCGGGTGTGTGAGGAGCGTAACAAGCCCATGGTGATGCACGTAGGCCGGGAACCCAAGAGCCCGGCCTCCCCGTGTGATGCCCATGAGTTATGCAGTGCGGGCAGGCTGGAACTGGTCCTGAGGGCCCATCCAGGACTGAGGGTATGCGTACCCCATCTGGGCCTTGATGAGTTCGAGGCCTATCAGAGGATGATAGAGGTCTACGACAATCTCTGGCTGGATACGACCATGGCCCTGGCGGACTACCTGCCGGGGTGCCGACCCCCTCCGCTGGCGGCGATGAGGGCGGATCGTATCATGTACGGATCGGACTTTCCCAACATTCCCTATGCATGGGACCGGGAGCTCAAGCGGTTTTTGGGGCTGGGGTTGCGGGAGGAGGCCCTTGCCCTGATCCTGGGCCGGAATGCAGCCCGCTTTTTCTCCATACCGGGCCCCCGAGACCTGGGGGTCTCCCGGGGCCCAGGGCCTAACGATTGGCCTTCCTGATCCCCAGCTGATCCAGGGCGATGATCCACTTGCAGATATTGGCCGACCCTTCAACCATGTAGTAAGGGGGGGCGTCCCGATAGTATCGGGCCACGGGATACTCGGTGGAATAGCCGTAGGCCCCCAGGATCCGCATGGCCATGCGGCTCGCCTTTTCAGCCACCTCTCCGGAGAGATACTTGGCGTGGGCCACTTCCAGGGTGTTGCCCAGGTTGCCCTGGTCCTTCTGCCAGGCCGCCTTGTAAACCAGCAACCGGGTCGCTTCCACCTCGGCGGCGACCTGGGCGATGATATCCTGATTCATCTGAAACTGGCCGATGGACTGGCCGAACTGCTGCCTTTCCTGGCAGTAGTCGGTGACCACGTCGAGGCAGGCCTGGGCCAGACCGACTCCGCCGGCGGCCGCCGACAGGCGCGTCTGGTTCAAAGAGCCGAACAAGATCTTGGCCCCGTCCCCGGGCTTTCCCAGGATATTTTCCTTGGGGACCCGGGTGTCTTCCAGATAGATTTCCCCGGTGGGGATGGAGTGGGTGCCCAACTTGTCCAGGTCCGTGGTGGTGATGTTGTTGAAGTTCTTGGGTTCGATGACAAAGGCGGAGAGTCCTTTGCCCCGGGCCTCCCTGTCCGTGTAAGCGTAAAGGATCATGGCATCGGCGGCGGAGGCATTGGAAATCCATGTCTTGGATCCATTCAAAAGCCAGTGATCCCCCTTGTCTGCGGCGGTTGATTTCATGGCCATCACGTCGGAGCCGGCATTGGGCTCGGTGATGCCGAAACAGCCCATGTACTCGGCGCTCACCAGCTTGGGGATGTATTTCTGTTTGATCTCCTCGGAGCCGTACCGGTAAATGGTAAAGGCGCAACCAAGGGTCTGCATGTTGATCTGGACCCGCAGGGAACTGGAGGCCCGGGCGATTTCCTCGGTAAGGATCATGGCCGCCAGCCATCCCATCCCGTTGCCCCCGTATTCCTCGGGAATCACGGTGCCGAAGAACCCCAGCTCCGCCATGGGCTTGATGGCCTCTTCATAGGGGAGATAATGATTTTCGTCCCATTCATCCGCGTAAGGGGCGATTTTCTCTTTGGCAAAGTCCCGGGCCATGTCACGAAGCATTTGTAATTCTTCACTCAACACAAAATCCATGGGTCATCCTCCTTCAAATAATGATAAGAACCCGATGCCTCCGAACAAACCCGGGGTCGCCCTGGCCGGGCGGCCACTGAGGGTTTACGGCATCGGGGGCCGGAAGCAAAAAGGGGGTGGGGCCCCGCATGGAACACCCACCCCCTTCATTTTTCTTAATGACCAAGCGCGTTAGGTCGCAATCAGCCTACCATTCCTCGTCCAGGTCAACGCCCAGTTTTTCCCACTGGGCAGCGGCCTCTTCCTCGGCCTTCTTGACTTCCTCTTCGCTCCAGGGCTCAATGACCAGGCTGTCCGCCACCAGTTCCCAGATGTATTTGACCTCGTACTTGTAGTCCTTATAGTACTTGGGGACCCGTTTCATGAGCTGATCATGGCAGTTGGAGCAACTGACGATGACCACATCCGCTCCCGCGTTCTTGATGCCTTCGTATTTCATGCGGCCCTGCCATGCGGCCTCGTCTTCATAGGGCCCCGGCCACATGCCGCCTCCGGCGCCGCAGCAAAAGGCGTTGGCTTGATTGGGATGCATGTCGACAAATTCATCCACGCACTGCTGGATGATCCACCGGGGCTCGTCATAATAGCCCCTGCCGAAGTGGCGTTCAAGCTCCCGGCCGTGTTTGCACGAGTCATGGTAGGTGAAGACCTTGCCCGCATTGACGCTCTTGTCCAGCTTGATCCGGCCTTCCTTGATTAATTCGATAAGGTATTCATAGAGATAGATAAAATTGATCTCATTTTCCGGGTTTTCTTCCACACACCACTCCATGCCTATGCGGCATCCAAGAGAGGCCCCGCCACAGTCGGGCATAAGCATCCTCTTGAGGTCGAGATTCTTCATGTGATTGATCTTGTTTTGGGCGAAGGCCTTCATGTAGTCATAGTTGCCGGTGAACAGGCCCCAGTCCACCGACTCCCAGTTTTCCGAGGGCACGGTCCAGTTCTCCCGGGCCGCATAAGAGATCTTCCACCACCACTTCATGTCATCGTTGTCTGCAAAGACCTCCTTGGAATTGGGAAAGTGGAGGATATCGGCCCCTTCTTTGTCGATGGGCACGTAAAACCCGGGGCATTCCTCCTCGGCCAGCTCCTTTCCCAGGTCGGCCAGGAGAAAGAAGTAGTCCGTCTGGGGAATGGCCATGTTGTTGCCGGTGTCAAAATTGTTCTTGGCGCCCTTATGGAGGATACCGGGGACCTCTTCCCTGGGCCGGAGATGTTTCATATGGAGCATGATATAGGGGATATCAATGCCCATGGGGCAGGCATGGGCGCACCGGCCGCAGCCTGTGCACAGCCAGGGGAACTTGGAATTGACCACTTCGTCGAGAAGCCCCAGGGAGAGCATGCGGAGGGCCTTTCTGATATCCCACCCCTCCATGCCCGGGGTGCCCGTGATGGGACAGCCGTTGGTGCAGGTCCCGCAGGTGAGGCAGAGATTGAGATCAAATTTATCCAGGTATTGCTTGACATCCTCAGGTAGTCTCTGGGGGGTTATGGGTGTGACGGCTTCTTGCATAATGACCTCCTTTTATAAAAATATATCTAAAATGATAAAAGGCTTTCTTTTTTTAAAAGACAAATCCCGGCAATGCCTTGCCTTTCCTCTGGGACCGGGCATGACTCCGAGATTATGTAACATATAGAGGGAAGACTTTTTTGTCAAACAATAAATCAGGGCCTTCGGCTCCCCCCGGTCCAGGCGGTGGCAGGCCATTAAAAGGGGTGGCCCCGCCCTTAGAGGTCGCAGCGCAGGCAGCGCCGTGCCTCTAAAAGGGCGGTATCCTCATCGAGGCCCAGTTCCACTTCCCGGAAGTCCCTGATCCTTTGGCCCGCCTCCCGCTCGGGCTGCTCGGGCCGCACGAGTGCTTCGTCCTCATCGGTCAGTTCCAGGCGGTCCACAACCAGGTGAGGTTTTGGAAACCAGTAGCCCTGGTAAGGGGTCCCCCTGAGATAGCAGTCCATGGAAACCGCGGCCCGGTGACCCGCCGCAATGGCCTGTACCACTGTGGCCGGACCGGTGACCGCGTCCCCGCCGGCAAAGAATCCCGGAACATTGGTGGCCAGGGTCTTTTCGTCCACCACGAAGGCGTTCCAGCGGTTGACGGCAAGGCGGTGATCCTCCTCAAAAAAGGACAGATCCGGTTCCTGGCTGATGGCGGGAATGATCACATCCGATTCAATGACAAATTCCGAGCCCGCCACGGGTACGGGTCTGCGCCGGCCGCTGGCGTCGGGTTCCCCCAGTTCATTGCGGATACACTCCATGCCCACCACCTTGCCCCCCTCTCCCAGGATCCGCACGGGAGCGGTGAGAAAATCAATGATAATGCCCTCTTCGATGGTGGCATTGATCTCGGCCGGATTGGCGGGCATCTGCTCCTTCTGGCGACGGTACACGATATGGACTTCCTCCGCTCCCAGCCGCAGGCAGGTGCGGGCGGCATCCACTGCGGAATTGCCGCCGCCGATGACACAGACCTTTTTCCCGGGGGCCCTCTTTTCTCCCAAATTGACCTTTCTCAGAAAGGTGGTCGCGTCTATGAACCCCTCAAAGTCGTCCTCCCCGGGGATACGCAGCTTGAGCCCCTTGTGGCAGCCCACACCCAGAAAAAAGGCCCGGTACCCTTGCTCCCGGAGTTCGGAAAAGGGGATGTCTTTGCCCACTTCCACGCCCAGACGGATCTCCACGCCCAGCCGCTTGATGGCCTCGATTTCATCGCTCAACACGTCCCGGGGAAGGCGGTACTCGGGGATGCCCACACGCATCATGCCGCCGGCCACGGGCAGCTTTTCAAAGATGGTGACGGGATAGCCCTTTTGGACCAGGTCGTAGGCCGCGGTAAGGCCTGCCGGCCCGGCGCCTATAACGGCCACCTTGTCTTCGGGAAAGACCACCGGGACGGCTTCGATTTCCCAGAGTTTATCCCGCATCCTGTCCGCGGCGAATCGCTTCAGGGCGCATATGCTGATAGGCTTATCCACCTCTCCCCGCCTGCATTGACTCTCGCAGGGGTGGGGACAGACCCGTCCCAGGACCATGGGCAGGGGGTTTTCCTTCCGGATCACCTCCCAGGCCTTTTCGAATTCACCGTGCCCGATGAGGGCCACATAGGTGGACACATCCTGGCCCATGGGGCATGTGGATTGGCACGGCGGGGCACTGAGCCGTTTGCATACCCCGGCAGGGCAGTGCTTGTCATAGATATGGGCCTCATATTCGTGGCGAAAATAGCGAAGGGTGCTGAGGACAGGGTTGGGTGCGGTCTGACCGAGGCCGCACAAAGAGGCCTGCTGCAGGACCCTGCTGATTTGCTCCAGCCTGGGGATGTCTTCGGGGACACCGTCACCCTGGGTGATTCTTTCAAGGATTTTAAGCAGTTGCTGAGTGCCTTCCCGGCAGGGGGTGCATTTGCCGCATGATTCCTCCGCCGTGAAGCCGAGGAAGAATTTGGCGATATCCACCATGCAGCTGGTCTCGTCCATGACCACCATGCCGCCTGATCCCACAATGGCGCCCGTCTTGGCGATGGACTCATAGTCTACAGGGGTTTCTATCAGGGCCTCGGGCACGCATCCCCCCGAAGGTCCACCCAGTTGAACCGCCTTCAGCTTCTTCTGGTCCGGAATGCCTCCGCCGATATCGTAGATAATGGTCCGGAGAGGCGTCCCCATAGGGACCTCGATGAGCCCGATGTTCCTCACCCGTCCGCTCAGGGCGAAGACCTTGGTGCCCTTGCTCTTTTCCGTTCCCAGACTGCTGAACCAGTCGGCCCCCCGGTACATAATCTGGGGAATGTTGGCCAGGGTCTCCACGTTATTGAGCACAGAGGGCTTGTCCCAGAGCCCTTTTTGAGCGGGGAAGGGGGGCCTGGGCCTGGGCATACCCCGTTTTCCCTCAATAGAACGCATGAGGGCCGTTTCCTCGCCGCACACAAAGGCACCTGCGCCGTAGTAGAGCTCGATGTCCATGTCAAAACCGGAACCCAGGATGTCTTCGCCCAGGAGACCGTAGTTCTTGGCCAGGGAAATGGCCGTATGCAGCCGCCTTATGGCCAGGGGATATTCGGCCCGGACATAGATATAGCCCTTATGGGCCCCAATGGCCTTGGCCCCGATAATCAGGCCTTCCAGGACCGCATGGGGGTCGCTCTCCAGGATGGACCTGTCCATGAAGGCCCCGGGATCCCCCTCATCGGCGTTACAGAGCATGTATTTGGGATTCCCCTCTGCAGCGGCGCAAAACTTCCATTTTACCCCCGTGGGGAAGCCTGCTCCCCCCCGTCCCCGGAGGCCGGAACTGATCATTTCTTCCACGATTTGTCCTGGTGTCATCTCCAGGAGGGCCTTGGCCGTGCCCAGGTAGCCGTCTCTCGCGATATACTCGTCGATGTTGTCCGGGTCAATAAGGCCCCGATTCCTGAGGGCCACAAGGATCTGGCGGCTGAAAAAACCGATATCTTTGATCTTGGGGATGAGTTCCGCCGCCTCGGGGCTCTCAAAGAGATGCTCTTTCACCACCCGGCCCTTGAGGAGGTACTCCTCCACAAAGTAGGGCACATCCTCGGCCTTGAGCTTCTGGTAAAAGACCTCGTCGGGATAGGCGATCATGAGGGGCCCGGCGGCACAGAAACCATTGCAGCCCGTGGTGGCAATATAGACCTCGTTTTCCAGGCCGACCCGCCGGACCTCTTCAACAAGGGCGTCTCTTAAATCCAGCGAGCCGTTGGCCACGCAACTGGTGCCTGCGCAGACCAAGAGGTGAACACGATACTTCTTTTCCATAGATCCAGCCTCTATTCAGGGCCCCGCCCGAGCCACTCAAGGGCGGATGGGGGTCAGGACCCGTGTAAGATAGATTTAAGGTAAAACTTTAGGTGTTCAGTGTTCGTGATCCAATTTCACATTTCACCGAAAAGGGCGACCCTTTAAAGGGCTTCAATAGGTGGTCTCACTGCCCACAGACAGGGCGTATTCGGGTACGGGGTGCCCCTTCATCACATGTTCGTCAAATACCCTGGCCGCCTTTTCGGGATCCAGTTTCACGTACTTGACCGGTGCCGCATCTTTGGTCTCCACGGTGATCATGGGCTCGTGATTGCAAAGCCCTGCGCAGCCCGAAGAGGTGAGGATCACATCATTGACCCCGGTTTCTTGAAGTTTCTGGAGAAGGGCATCCATGATGGTTCGTGCACCCGCCGCAATGCCGCAGGTCCCCATGTGCACCGTGATCTTGACCCGGTGGGTCCCTTCCCTCAGATTGACGGTCCCCGTCATGGATTCCTTGATCCTTTTGAGATCTTCTACTCGGAGCTTGGCCATCTTGTCTTCCTCTCACGATAGACCAGAGTTTAATTCCTTGATATTTTTATTTAAAACGCCCTTTATAAATGTCAGGACCGCAGGATCATTGATGGCCGCGCCGTCCCCCAGCTCCGCCTTGATGGCCCGGGTATCCACGATGACCCCCTCCCCGTTGAAGGTGGCGGCGTAAACGAAATCCCTGTCCGGGTTGCCCGCGATGAGGGTGGCCAAGGTTGAGCCCATATCACCGAGGGGCTTTAGATCAATATGGCTGGCCTGAAAGGTGGCCCGCACTTCGGTTCCCCTGGCCGGCCCGGATGTCACGGAAAGCCCTCCCCCCGCCGCCCGGGCCGCCTGCTCCAAAAGGGCCAGTCCCAGTCCCACCCGCCTCGTCTTTCTGGTGGTCACGAAAGGGTCCTGGGCCACCCGGGCCGTTTCGGGATCCATGCCCCGGCCGTTGTCCCTGACAATGATCTCCAGGAGGTCCCGGGCCCTGTCCCTGGTCACCTCTATCTCCACCAGGGTGGCCTTGGCCGTAAGGGCATTTTCCGCCACGTCCAGGATGTGAAGAGAGAGATCTTCCATGATTAAACGGATAGGGTCCCGTAAAGGATGCCCCGGCCCTCTGCCCCGGCCAGGGCCAGCCTCAGTTCCCCCAGGCCGGGGCGGCCCAGACGAAAACGGACGGGATGAGCCCCGATCTCCTCCACCGAATGGGCATCCGAGGCGGTAATCACCGGGAGTCCGGCACCGCCTTCCACATGGGCTGGATCCAGGCCCCTTTCCGTGGCCCGGGAGATCTCCACCGCATCCAGGGCCAGGTTATGGGGAATGAAGCCCAGCTGGCTTACCACACTGAACCGCTCCCGGTCTATATGGGCCGCCACGGCCAGCCCGCCCCGGAGGTGAATCTCACCCACGGCCTCGTGGAGTCGCAGGTCCGTGGCCCCGATGAGAAGGCGTTTGCTGATGCCTTCCACCTCGTCCATCTCGTTGGAGATCACCTGGAGGCCGAAGAGATCCTCATCGTTCTCTCCCGGTTGAAGGCGGCCATAGACCAGGGCCTGCATGGAAAGGGCCCCGTCTATGCCCTCAAAAAGCCCCAGGAGGTGGGTCTCTTCATAGGTGGTCACCTCGATTCCCGGGATCACGACGACCCCCGTGTCCCTTGCCGCCTTGATCACCGCCCCGGCGTTTTCCGCACTGTTGTGGTCGGTAATGGCGATCATGGCCAGGTGCTTGGCCCGGGCCTCCCTCACGATCTTCATGGGGGTCATATCCAGGGTGGCACAGGGTGAGAGACAGGTATGGATGTGGAGATCGGCGGTGATCACCTGTAATGTGTGTTTTCCCACGCCCCTTCAACCCTTTTGACCGGCCAGGCCTACCGGCCGGAAATCCCCAATTCAAAGAGCCTTCCCACCACTTCAAAGGCAGGCATTGTGCTGACCAGGATGGGAACGGTTTCCGCTTCCCCCTTTCGCAAGGTATCTTCCTCGGGTTGCCGTCCGTTGACCAGGACAATCCCGGCCAGGGATTTCATAAGCGCCACGGCCACAATATTCTGGTGGGTCTGCAGGGTGATCCACAGATCCTTTTCCCGGCCATGGGCGATGACATCGCTCAAAAGGTCACTGGCATAACCCCGGGTGATATTTTCATCAAGGCGGCCCGCGCCGGTTTTGACCTCCAAATTAAGCCTTTGTACAATTTCCGAGAGCTTCATGACGGCCGCCTGGACAGGGGTTTGTTCTACTCGGACAGGCTTCGGTAACTCTCCACGATTTTAACCACTTCCTTGGCATCCACCTGACCATGCGTGATGTCGTCTACCACCATAACCGGGGCCAGCCCACATGCGCCGAGGCAGCGGACCACCTCCAGGGAAAACTCCCTGTCTTCGGTGGTCTCTCCCACGTCCACCTTAAGGTGGCGGGACACGTTTTCCAGGAGCCGGGCCGAGCCCTTGACAAAACAGGCCGTGCCCAGGCAGACCCTGATGGTATGCCTGCCCCGGGGGACCATGGTAAAGAAGGAGTAAAAGGTGACCACCCCGAAGACATCCGACGGGGGGATTCCCAATCCCTGGGCGATGTAGTTCTGGACCGGCTCGGGGAGAAAGCCCAGAATTTCCTGGACTTGCTGGAGCACGGGGATCAACCCTCCCTTTTTCCCCCGGTAAGCGCCCAGGACCTCATCGATCTGGGCCTTTGCGCCCTTGACATCGGCCACCTCCTCTTCCAAGAGGGCCAAAAAGGCCTCGGTGACCCGCCGGGGATCAGTAAAGGAGGCGCGTACTCCCAGCCCGCCTGTGCGGGGCAAAGACTCAAGCAATCCCTCACATTGCTCCAGGAGGGCCCGGTGATGGGTATTGAAGTCGGTGAAGGCGGGCCGAAACAAGGCCGGACCGTGACCGTTTGACGGGGAGGGAATCTCAAGCAAAGGCCAAGGGATGCCTCCCTCTTCGATGCGGCCGTATGTGATATCTTGTAAAGGGGCTACCAGGGGTATTATCTCCTTTTCCCAGATGTCACGGCTCTTCGGCTCGGGCCACGCCTGCCCCAGGCGCCCGGCCAGTTGGGTGAAGATCCAGGTTGGGGGTTTGGCCTCGCCCGGGGCCCGGACCGCCTGCCGGACCCGGCTGACCCTGCGCTCGCAATTGGTATAGGTCCCTTCCACCTCGGCCCAGGATGCGGCCGGCAAGACCACGTCTGCATATTTCAGGGTCTCCGTATCCAGGTTGTCTTGGACCACCAGGAAGTCGGCGGATTCAAGGGCGGTCATGACCTGGGGAAAAACAGGCTTTGTGACGGCCAGGTTCTCGCCCACGCAGTAAAGGAACCGGATTCTCTCGTCCGGGCCCCCGTTTTCCCCGGCCATATGCTTGATCAGATCAAAAAGGCCCAGCCCGGGTTGGGTGTTGAGGGTGCATCCCCAGGCCTCTCCACAGGCCTTGGAGGCCTGGTCATCGTCCACACGGGCGTAACCGGGGAGATGCCCGGGTAAAAGGCCCATGTCGCAGGCCCCCTGGGCGTTGTTTAATGGGCCCAGGTAATTCAAGCCCCCGCCGGGCCGGCCCAGGTTTCCAAGGAGATCCTGGAGTTGAAAAAGAACAGAGGCCGAAGCGGCGGCCCGGGGACCATACACCACCATCAACGGTTCGTCCCTGTCCAGGATGTCCATGGCCCCCTTGATATGATCCTGGTCAAGGCCGGTGGTCTCGGAGACCAGGGACAGGGGGAAGGCGGCCGCTGTCTGCCTCACCTCCGGGGAGGCCTCACGGCCCCGCTCCAACAGCTGATTAATGAAGCCGTTTACGAGGACCGATTCGGTGCCCTCCTTCACCAGGAGCCGGAGGGTGGCGAAGGTCCCGATTTTTGTCTCACGGGAGTCGATCACCAGGAGGGGGCAACCCTTGTTTGCCGCCCTCTTGATAAAGGTGCCGGCCACCGGGTTTTCCTCGGTGACATCATTCCCCACAAGGACAATGGCTTTGGCCTCTTCCAGCTCACCCATGGGGTTGTTGAAGCCTGCGGCGGCCTCGGGGCAGGCAAGATGATTACTGCCGATGACGGCCCGGAAAAGCTTCTGCATAAGAAAGAGTGCCTCGTTGGTGAGATGGGCCGAGGCGACGCCCGCAATGGCCTGGGGACCGTGTTCCGCCTTGATCTCCCGGATCTTTTCGGCCACCAGATCCAGGGCCTCATCCCAGGAGGCCCGGCGCAGGCCTTCCCCCTCCCTGATCATAGGGGTGGTCAGGCGATGGGGGCTTTTGAGAAAATCGTAGCCGAAGCGGCCCCGGACACACAATCTGCCCAGGTTGGGCAAGGCCCCCTTGGCGCCGGTGACCCTCATCACAGTATTGCCTTTTACATGAAGGTCCATCTGGCATCCCACGCCGCAATAATGGCAGGTGGTGCGCACGTAGGCGGCCTCCCAGGGCCGGATTTGATAGCGGCTCTTCTTTTCGGTCAATGCAGCCACCGGGCACGCCTGGATACACTCGCCGCAGAATACACATTCAGAGCGCTCCAGGATGTCGTCGCCCATGGCCACGATCTTGGCCCGGGCCCCGCGAAACCCGTGGGCTATGGCGTTGTTGACCTGGATCTCGTTGCAGGCCGCCACACATCTGCCACAGAGGATGCACCGGGAGAAATCGCGCACAATCAAGGGGCTTGCCATTTCCATGGGGTAGGGGACGGGTCTTCTGACAAAATGACCGGGATCCACCTGATACCGGTAGGCATAGGCCTGCAACCTGCAGGCGCTGTGGGCCGGACACAACTCCCGGCTCTGATCGTGGTTTTCCACCTCCCGTTCAAAGTCGGTCCAATTCTCCGGATCCTTTCCCGCTATGGCACAGTTGTGATTCCCCGATTGGAGCAAGAGGGAGAGGATGGTCCTCCGCGCCTCCAGGACCTTGGCTGAATGAGAGTGGACCACCATGTTGGCCCCGGCGGGTGTGGCACAGGCGGGGATCAGGTTCCGGGCCCCCTCCACCTCCACCACGCAAATACGACAGGCCCCGGTAGGCCGCGCTCCCTCGATGTGGCAGAGGATGGGAATAAAAATGCCGTTCTTCCTGGCCACCTCGAGGATGGTTTCGCCCGGGGTGAAGACCAGTTGACGGCCGTCTATGGTGATTTGGTTATCGGACATCTCTTCTCTAAGTCCCCTCTATGGCCGTTTTCTTGTAACAAATAAGGCCGCACTGAAGGCACCGCTCGGCCTCACGTCTGGCCGCCGCCTCATCCAATCCGGGCCGTTCTTCAGGGAGTATCCAGGCTGTTTTGGTATCTCCTTCCGTGTCCCTCCCATGGGATCCCTCTCTCTGGGAGGGGACAATTTGCGGCACACCCTCCAGGGTCAATATGTAGTCGGCCTCACAGACAAGGTGCTCGACGGGGGTTATGGCCCCGTCGGTAAAGTGCTGGTGAAGGCCCCGGGTGAGCCTCCGGCCGGAGAGGATGGATTTAACCACGGCCGCGGAATCACTGGTCCTTCCCGGCTCCGGGGGGGTAAACAGACCAAGGCCCTTGGCGCCGGGAAAGGTTCGAAAGGTCTCCAGGGTCTGCCAGGTCATCTCGCCCGCGGGTCCTTCGGTTCCGGCATCTGCGGGCACAAACACGAGTTCAGGGAAACGGGCCCCGGCCAGGATCATGGTGTTGACTTCCAGGATCTCCTGCTCCAGATCCATCCCGCCCCGCCTGGTGCCCTCCAAGGCCATCCGGGTGAGACCTTCTCCCCGCCCGCCCAGGGCCACCACCCAGGCCGGGGATCGAAGCTCAATGCCCTCCTTTTGCAACGCCCTGGTATGGGCAAAGGCTTCAGGCAGGGAGGAAAGGGGGCGATTGGAGACGATGGTTACCCTTTCAGCCCCCAGGTTTCTGCACTCCCTGGCCAGCTCCAGGGCCTTTGGGGTGCTGTCGATGACGGCCACATGCCTTCCGGGATCCGGTCTATGCCCTTCCGCCAGGCGCATGAGAAAATCCAGCATAATATAGAGGCCTTGTACCGGAGAAGAAAAGGGACTTTCCCCGGTCAACAAGATCTTGTGGCTGTCAAAGCCGCCGTTGGTGAGGACAAGGGCGTCATATCCCTCTTGAAGCACGCCGTGAAGGGTGAAATCGCGGCCCAATAGTGTGCCGGTTCTGGCCTCCACACCCATTTCCAGGATGCCCTCGATATCATGGTCCAGGACCTTGCGGGGAAGGCGGTCCTCGGATATAACGTATCTCAGGATTCCTCCCAGTTGGGGTTTGGCGTCAAAGATGGTGGGCTGGTATCCCAGACGGGCCAGGTAGTAACCCGCTGTGAGGCCTTCCGCCCCACCGCCGACCAGGGCGATCTTGATCCCCTTGTCAGGGGCCTTATAGGGATGGACCCGTTTGCCCGTGGCCATCTCATAATCCGCCACAAAACGTTTTAGTAAATCAATGGCCACGGGTTCCTCCACCACCCCCCGGCGGCACTCCAGCTCGCAGGGTGCGGGGCAGATATAGCCGCAGACCAGAGGAAGGGGACATTTCTCCTTGATAATCCTGACGGCCTCTTCATAGCGGCCTTCCCTGATTTCCCGGATATAGTCGCGGATGTTGATGCCCGTGGGGCAGGCCCGCATGCAGGGGGCCGTGCATTCATCGGTCACGTACTCGCTGAGGATGCGCCGGGTGGCCGAGGTGAGGGTGACGATGTTTTTGGGGCATGCCTCAACACAGGCGCCGCAGCCCACACAGTTATCGAGATTCACTACGGGGAGATTGTCCTCGCCCATGCGCAAGGCGTCGAACTGGCAGGCCTCGACACAACTGCCCAGGCCGATGCACCCGATGGGGCAGAGCTTGCTTCCACCGTAAAGGAGCATGGCCGCGTTGCAGTCCGAGGCGCCGTTATAGGTATAGATGGGGTCGGCCCTGCCCACGCCGTAAATGCAGGTGGTGTAAGAGAATTCCGGCTCCCGAACCTCTACCTTCTGGCCCATGATTTCTCCCACGGCCTGGGCGACCTCGAACCCCCCCACCACGCATACATTGACCGGGGCGCGGCCCGCCGCGATGGCCTCGGCTGCGGCGGCGCACCCTGCATTTCCACACCCGCCGCAGTTGGCTCCGGGTAAAACGTCCGTAATGGCCAGCACCTTAGGGTCTTCCCAGACATAAAAGGCCCGTGAGGCGACGGCCAGTAACATACTGGCGGCCAATCCTAAAAAGAGTAAGAGTAATGCGGCTGATAACATTTTCAGTATCCCTATGGTAAAGGGATCTTCAATCCCTTGAAATGCTGTGCCCTTCTCAGTCCACCAGGAGCGGAAGGGCGTTTCTTCAGTGCTGTAAAAGGGCCTTTAACGCACCGTCTACACCCACAAAACCGAAAAAGGCCAGGGACATGAGTCCCGCCATAATCAGCCCGATGGCCGTACCCCTGAGGGCCTTGGGAACATCGGATATCTCCAGCCTTTCCCGGATCCCCGCCAGCAGGATCAAGGCGAGGGTAAAGCCGGAGGCCGAGGCTACGGCAAACACCACCGCCTCAGGAAAGGTCAGCTCCCTTCGTATGCACAGGATGGCCGTGCCCAGAACCGCACAATTGGTGGTGATGAGCGGCAAAAAAATGCCAAGGGCCTGGTAGAGGGGTGGGGCGAATTTCTTGAGAAACATCTCTACAAACTGGACCAGGGCCGCAATCACCAGGATAAAGGTAATGGTTTGGAGATAGCCCAAATGGAGCGGATTCAAGAGGTTGTATTGGACCCAGTAGGTGACCACGGTGGCGATGGTGAGCACGAAAATGACGGACAAACCCATCCCCACAGCGGTATCCATTCGCTTGGAAGTCCCCAGAAAGGGGCAGTTGCCCAGGTATTCAGCCAGGAGAATGTTTTTGATAAGCACCGCTGAGATGATGAGGACAATGTATTCCATTTGCTCGACTCCCGAATGCGGCCTTGGCCTTCTCAGGCCCGGCTCGGCCCGGAGAGGGCGTTCATGAGACCCAGAAGGATCCCAAGGCTGACAAAGGCCCCAGGCGCTTCCACCATGAAGGTAAAGGGCCGGAATGAGGCCCACATAATATCCGCCCCAAACAGGGTCCCGTTGCCCAAAATCTCCCGTATGGCGCCCAGGACGGTCAAAGACATGGTGAAGCCCACACCGATCCCGAGGCCGTCGAGGGCGGAGGGGATGATCTTGTTCCGGGACGCAAAGGCCTCTGCCCTGCCGAGGATGATGCAGTTGACCACGATAAGGGGGATAAAAATCCCCAATCTCTCATAAATCCCGTAAAAAAAGGCCTGGGTGGTGAGTTCCACAATGACCACAAAGGAGGCGATGATAACGATATAGCTGGCGATCCGCACCTTACGGGGGATGAGATTCCTCAGGGACGATACCAGGACGTTGGAGCAGGTGAGCACGAATATGACGGCCAGGCCCATGCCCAGGCCTGTTTCCGCCGACTTTGTGACGGCCAGGACGGGACAGAGTCCCAGGACCAGGCGGAAGGGGGGCAATTCCTTCCAGAGACCCTTGGTGAATTCCTTGGTGAGGTTCATGAGCGACTCCCGTCCTCAAAGGCTTGAAGCCTCTTCTTGACCTTTGGAAGCAGGGCAAGGCTCTTTCTTAAGGCCTCGCAGACCCCCAGGCTGGAGTAAGTGGCCCCTGAAATGGCATCGATTTCTTCCGGGCATTGGTTTGGGGGCACGTCCGTGTTCACATGGAGGCCTCGAAAGCGCCGGGTAAACTGCCTTCCTTCAACCCGGGAACCCACGCCGGGGGTTTCTTTGTGAGAGATGATCTGGACGCCTGTGAGGGTATTGAGGTCAAGGTCATAACCCACCATGACCTTGATGTCTCCCCCAAACCCCTTACCTACGGTCTCGTAAGCCACGGCATAGGGGCCCCCCTTTTTTTTGCCGATGAAAACAAGAAGGTCCTTTCCGTTGATCTGAATCTTTTTCCGGTCGGCGATGAGGTCGTTGTCCGCCCCCTGGAGGACCACCTCCACTCTGGGGCCTTGGACGTTCATGAGGACCTGTTGTTCAATACGCTCAGCCGTGAGACGACGGTATCCGGAAAGCACCAAACCGCAGACGGTGCTGATGACCGTGAGGACCACAATCATGCGGATGATTTCCCTCATGACGCCGTCCTCCCGCCTTTGATGTCCGTGAGAGTGGTGAGATCCATAGGCCGTGGAACCACCTGTTTGGCCTTGAGTCTGTCCAGGAGAGGGACAAAAAGGCTCATCAGGAGACAAGCGAAAACCACACCGTCGGGATAGATGCTCCAGGCCCTTAAGATCACCGTGAGGGCTCCACAGCCCAGGCCGTAGACAATCATGCCCCACCGGTTGACAGGAGAGCTGGCATAATCCGTGGACAGGAAAAAGGCCCCCATCATCACATTACCTGTAAGGATATGAAATAAGGGGTTGGCATAGGCCTCGGGATCTGCGGCCCAAAAAATGGAAGCCACCCCGATGACGCCGATGAAAAAGAAGAGGGGGATCTGCCAGCGTATGGTGCCCCGGAGCACCAGATAGAGTCCTCCGGCAAGGATGCACACCATGCAGGATGCCCCGATGCCCCCGGTTTGCCGGCCCAAGAAGAGGTCAAGCAGATCAAAACGGGACAGGGCGGCCGGGCCTTTGGCCTGGAGTACGGCCAAGGGATACTGAAGGATGAAGCCCGGATCGTAGTTCACGAGCATAAGATCAAAGTCCAGAAACCCGGCCCATGTCTTGGTTGCGCGGATCACGGCCCACCCCACCAAGGCCGGATTGAGCGGGTTGGCCCCCAGTCCCCCGAAGCACTGTTTTCCCACGATGATCCCCGCAAAATTGGCCACAACCACCACATAGAGGGGGACGCCTGCGGGAAGGAGCAAGGCGAGCAAGAGTCCGCTTGCCGCCGCACTGCCATCAAAGATCCTCAAAGGCCGCTTTAAAAGTCTCTGCATCCCGGCCTCGGCGAGCATGGCCGAGGCCATGGAGGCGGCTATGACCCTCACCGCATCAAAACCGTAATAGGTGATCCCCATGATTACCGCCGGGACCAGGGCGAGGAGAAGATTATACGCCGGTCCGGTCATCCTTGCACCGCAGTGGCGATGAGGGCTGGGAGAAACAATCAGATCCCGTGGTTCTATCATGGCAGCAAACCCTTTGCCTGGCCCATAAAGGGCGTTCCCATGGATACAGGTGCCGTAAAAGCGCTCATCTTCTCAGGGCCTCCTCCTCTTCCGGGGTGCTCTCGAAGAGCCTGACGGGCGGAGGAGGGGAGGTGTCCCCTTTTCCGGCCGGGGCCTCCGGCCTGCGAATTTCTTCCTGTGCCTGGCTTCGAAGGGCCTCTTTGGCGCGGGCGAGGAGTTGTACCAGAGGCCGGTGAGCGGGGCACAGGTAGGCACAGAGGCCGCAGTCGATGCAGTTTTCCACACCCAGGTCCCTGCATCTTTCAGTCATGCCGTATTCCGAAAGCCTGCCCAGGAGATTGACCTCCAGGCCCACGGGGCAGATGGCGTTACATTTGCCGCAATTGATGCAGGGGGCGTTGTCGTAGAAGAAGACCTCCCGGGACCCCTGAACGTGGACGGCGTCGGTCTGGGGGGTGACGGGTAAACGGTCCGAGAAACACGCATATCCGCACAAGATCCCGTTCACGATGAGCTTGCCTTGGGGTTCCAGGGCCGCTCCCACCGCCTGGAGGATGTGGTCCAGGGGTGTTCCGATACGGACCAGGAGGTTTTTGAATCCCCCCGCTTGTCCCGAAGAAAAGGTGACCCTTTTTTCCAGGAACGGTTTACCTCCTTGCAGGCACTCCGCCATGGCCATGGCATGTTCCACGCTCACCACCAGGGTGTTTCCTGAAAGGCCCCGGTAATCGCCTTTCATGAGCAGGCCGGCCCCACAGTTCCTGGCCAGCATGGCGGGCAGTCCATTGGGGTAAAAAGGAGAGACCGGCACCGCCTTTGCAGGTCCTGGGGAGATCTTGGCCGCCATGGCCTCCAGGTGTTTGGGGACCGCCAAAACCGAATGGCGGGCCTCCGAGGCGCGAACCAGCAATTGAATCCCCTGATGAAGGTCATCAGCGCGGTCGCGAAAGGTCTGCTGATTGGCCAGGCTGAGTATATCCCTGTCCAAGGCGCTGACCACCAAAACCTCCACAGGAGGCCATAGGGTGGGATTCCTTGAAATGGCACTCAGGTCGGTAAATCCTGAACGGTTGACGGCCTCTCTGAGCTCCCAGGGGTCTTTCTGCGAAAAATCCTCGATCTTTTTGAGGGAGGGATCAAAGGCGTCTCTCGAATCGGCGCTGATGGCCACGACCACCCGGTCCCGGCCGTGGGGCCCGGTAAAGGTCTCGATTCCTTCCACCCGGCCGGATACGGTGGAGACAAAGGGCCCCTTTCCCTCCCGGGCCATGTCCTGGCCGGTCCTCACATCTTCCCCGACCCTGACAGCCACGTCCCCGGATTCTGTTTCCGGAAAGAGGAGGGCGATCTTTTCGGGCATGGGCAGGGACTCCACGGGCACAGAAATGTCCGGATAGGGAAGCCTGGGAGGAAGTATTCCGAAAAAGGATCTCAATTCCATGGATTGGTTTTTCCGTAACACCTCAGGTGTTTGCAGCGCCGTTGATCCGTTTTCATATAGTCTAAAATGATACGTTTTTCCCTGGTCCCCGTCCCCTTTGGGGCAAATAACGGGGCGGTCCGGTTATTCCATATGGCACTGAGAGCAATCATCAGCACCATGACAGCTGACGCAATTGGCGCCGATATAGCGCGTGTGATACTCGTCTTCACACTCAGAAATTTGATCGGCCTTGTCATAGTGACAGGCACGGCATTTCTTGTCACAGGGCATTCCTTTCATAAGCCGGCCCTCTTTGCATTCGTGGTGGCAGGCCATGCAGGGCTCACCGACGTCTCTACTGATGTGTACCTTATGATCAAAGGTGACCGGGCCGTTGTCCGTCTCGAACTGTACCACTTCGGGCAAGGGGGGCATGTCCCTGCCGGATTCTTCAAAGGCGAAACCCGGGCGGATGTGGCACCTGTCGCACACCACTTCCATCCTAACGGTCTTATGGCAGTCTACACAGTTGGCACCGATGAAGCGCGGGTGGGTGGGGTCGCCACTTTCGAGGTCCCTCGCCTCCCCATAATAATGGCAGGACCGGCATTTTGCTTCATTGGGTCCTGGAGCCTCGTCGCCCTCGAAATTGTGGTGACAGTCGTAGCACTCGGCCAGGGTGACATGGTAGGCATGATCGAAAATGACATCACCCCCTGATGCATCAAACCATATCTTGTCAGGCTCCCCAGGGGGCGACTGGGCGGAGTACCCCACAATGGCAACCACCGTGCATACAAGGAGGAGGATTCCGGCAAAAACCTTTTCAGCTTTATTGAACATGGAGAGTCCGTTACATCCGCAGGTGCTGCACAAAATGGTATCGGGTGAATAAAGGGTCCGGTTTACCCTGTGGCCGAGGGCCCATGACGAGACCTCACGGCCCTGTTATCCGTGGAAGTTTCAAACGTCAGATGGCTCCGGAAACCGCCGTTCATAGGGCCGAGACCCTTTGATATTAGCTCGTGTGTCAGCGAGAAAACCTTGATTGTGGGAATAGCAAGAACCCGGGTACGTGTCAAGCGATATATGACATTTACCGGGTTTGTCCCTTCACAGCAGAAACGCTCCTGATCAGCCGGCCCGCACCTTGATCTCTATCTTTAGCCGGGTGCCCTTGCCCGGGTCGGAATGGATCTCCAAGATGTCGGCGTTTTTCTGGATGTTGGGGAGGCCCATGCCGGCGCCGAAGCCCATTTCCCGGTACTCACTCGTCGCCGTTGAATAGCCCTCCTGCAAGGCCAGTTCAATGTTTTCGATTCCCTTGCCCTGATCCTGTACCTCCAAGGTGATCATTTCCGGGTCCACAGTGAGGAGAAAGGTCCCGTCGGAACCATACATGACCACGTTCATCTCCGACTCGTAGGCGCAGATCGAGGCGCGCCGGATAAGGGAAGGGTGGAAACCTATTGTCTTGAGAATGTTCTGAACGTGAATGGAGACCTCCCCCGCATGCGTGAAGTCTCTGGCCTTTATGTTGAAACTCTTGTTCAGGTGGGGCATGGCTGAGAGGAGGAATCCTTCCTCCAGGTCTTCAGGGGAACCCCCGGGCGTTATCCCGCCGGTTGGAGCCGGATGGGGGCATTTCTGTCAATGCCTCGGAGCCCCTCACAAAATAATATACCGCAGGACGAAAACATGGTGAGGGGAGTGCATAGGAGTGGGAGGCCGTGCTGTCGGGCCTGGTCAATCATCTCCCGGGTGGGTTGTTTTCCGCGCACCAATACCACAGCGGCCACTCCGGCGATAACTGAAGTGCGGACAGCCTGGATGTTATTAAGACCTGTTAACAGAACGACCCCGTGGGT
>Ga0180431_10002174_pt1 | contig 26629 bp, 20 predicted proteins | sample SS_ome_11_FD_132459 | JGI IMG/M metagenome (GOLD analysis project Ga0180431, IMG submission 132459) | Hypersaline lake sediment archaeal communities from the Salton Sea, California, USA - SS_1_MS_1 metaG | ecosystem: Environmental > Aquatic > Non-marine Saline and Alkaline > Hypersaline >... | reverse complement strand
GAACTCTTTAACTCACCGTACAGTATTGATTAGTCGAAATGCTCGACTAACATATTTTTAAAATAGTATAAATAATAAATCTTATAAAAATTTCAATGAACATAATATGCGGTAAATTGTTTAATTCTTGACAGAATTATATGTTTTCTTCACTATCTGAATAGTTTGCGAGGCATTTTTATATTTCGGATTATTCAATAAAAAAACAGGAGGAATCAGAAAATGAAGGATTCAACCAAGAAGCTGTCGAAGGAGTTCGGGTGGGAAAGCGCAGAGAAAACAGCGCACTTGTACCTGAATGTGAAGTATCTGCCGCACTATATCTGGAAGCAGGTGGGGAAGCTGGGATTGGTGAACAAGCCTCCCGAAGGGGAGATTCCGCCCGAGATAGAGGAGATGCTGGAGATACTCACGCAGAAGTCTGCTCGGGCTTCACTGTCTCGTGAAACATCGCCCTATCACGGGAAGGTGGTTCCCCTTGATCTCGCAAAAAGTCTGGTACAGATCGAAGAGGAGGTGGAAATACGAAATCTTGATGAGCGGATTATACCATTCAAATTGGTTCGTGATATCGTTATGAAAAATCCACAGAACATTGCAGTTCTCGACTGTGCCTGCAGGCTTCTGCAGGAGAATCCTTGCAAGCCGATAGATGTTTGCATGGCCGTGGGAGATCCCTTTGCAACATTTGTCGTGGAACATAATATTCTGAACGCGCGAAAAATTTCATCCGATGAGGCAGTGAAGATTCTGACCGAGGTGCACGAGCGGGGACACGTTCATTGCGCATACTTCAAGGACACCTGCGGTGATCGCTTCTATGCCATCTGCAATTGCTGCTCCTGCTGCTGTGTTGGAATGAAGACCTGGAATGAGTTGAAACTTCCGCTCCTTGCTTCGAGCGGATACGTCGCGAAGGTGAGCGAGGAGTGTACCGGCTGCGGAACCTGTGCTGAGATATGTCCCTTCAGCGCGATAAGCATGGATGATGTTGCCTTTGTTGACTGGGAGAAATGCATGGGATGCGGGGTATGCGAGGGAGCCTGTCCCGATGACGCAATCCACCTTGAGCTCGATCCTGAAAAGGGTGATCCCCTAGACATCAAGAAGCTCATACAGGAAGGGAATGAGAAGAGCAGCTCACAGCAGAGTTAAAAGCTCCTTTGAAGGAATAATTAAAAAAAAAAGAGAAAAGTGCGGTTAACTTAAAGTTTAGCCGTAGCAGCAGAGAATAGAATTGGAGGTATCATTCAATGAAGAGATTATTAACCGTTGATGATTTCTTAACCATCACAGACGATAAATGCATCGATTATCAGAATAAAAAATTTTCAGCCTATGTTCAGCATCAGCTCTATCCCAACAGCACCTATTTCAGAAAGCTGTTCAAAGAGAGGGGTGTGAAGCCTGAAGATATTACCTGTATCGAAGATTGGCAGAAAAGGGGATTGCCGCTTATAACGAAGGCAGAATATCGTGAGCACCTTCAGGACATGGTAATTGATCCGTGGACGGTTGATGGGAAGGAGCGGACTTTAGATGAAGTTATTGAGGGTTTTATCCGCCTCCAGGAGGCCATCGGGGAGCTCGAAACAGAATTCACGGTTGCCAACCTTCCGCAGAAAAATATAACCGCATATTTCGGGACAGAAAACTTCAGCACCTTCAAGGAACTGGCAAAGAAGCCATCGAAGGATAGTGATGCAGCTAAGAAGGTGCGTCAGGCCCTTGACTATGCCTATAAGCCATTTACGGTTTTCTTCACCGGTGGAAGCACCGGCCTGCCGACGCCTATTCGATTTACCAAACTGGATCGGGATCTCTGCAAGCAGGCAACAATTGTTGAGTTTTACATCTCAGGGTGTGAATGGCTTATGAAGAATGACGGGGAGGTGCGATTTATGCAGTTTTACCCCTTCGCTCCTCATCTGGGTTGGATGGGCACCAACTGGGGGAGTGAGTACCTGTCGGATTTTCTCATCACCACCTCGGGCGGTGGCGTTCTACCGGTTGAGGGGTTGATATTGATGGCTTCCCGGTTTCAGATAAATGCTCTGGTGGGGATGCCGGGGTATCTCAGGAATAAATTTCTCAGAAAGGCGCTGGAGCTCCGCAAACTCATGCCGGATCTGAAGTTTGCGGATTACGTTATATGCAGTCTAGGAGGAGAGAAGATAATACCCCCGGTGAGAAACGAGATACGGGATATGCTTCACGAGATGGGGACAAAAGAGGTGCGGATAACCGGCGCCTGGAGTGCCAGTGAAACGCGATTTAACTTCCTGGGAGAATGTGATGCCTTTCAGGAAACCGGGTATCACAGCACCGGCTGGGACAAGGTGGCATACCGGATTGTGAAGATGAAATCCACTGATGACTGGGAGTTTGCGAACCCGGGCGAGGAGGGTTTCGTGGTGCAGTTCCCCATGGATGGTGCGGGAACCCTGATAGAGGCGTTTCTCCTGGGAGACCGGGCCGTTCAGTTGTCAGGCCCCTGCCCGGTATGCGGATCGCGGGTCGAGCGGTTCGTCAATCCGCTGCGGGCAAATGAACTGGATACGCAGATTATGGTGATGGGGCTGGTTGAACAGAAGATAAAGGGTGCATCGGTGAATCTCACCGATCTCAGGACACAGCTCATGGAGATGCCGGAGATAACCGAGTTGCAGGTAATTGTCTCGAAGCAGGATCTATCCGATGCCGGTTCTCCCGATATTCTGAAGATACACTGTACACCGGTGGACGATATATCAATAGGTGAAGATGAGCTCATTGAAAAGGTGAAAGCGAAGACGAAAGTGCTTTCCGAGATTACCCCGGAGGTGAAGTTGATGGATATCAATGAACTTCTGGGAGATGGCCTGAAGTTCAAGGGTATTGTGGATGAGCGGCCGAAGGGGTGATGATCTTCAGCATCATCGGGGATTAATACGAACATTAATTCTAATTATTATCACTTTTAAGGATTATACGTTGTCCAGTTGAATGAAATGAGCGGGGAGGCTGCGATGCCACCCCGCCCATATTCTGTTACCTCTGTTACAGGGACGATTGTCCCCTGCTATTTCTTCCCTTTTCCGGTAATGACGAGCTTGTACTTCGCGTTCTGCTCAACCAGCTCTCTGATCGTATAATCGTTGTGATACTTGTTGTTGACGTAGAGCTCTGCCTGGTCGCAGTAATAGTCGCTCGCTGGTATACCGGAGATGCCGGTGGGGATAACTGTCAGCGATTTATCCCAGTTGTCAACGGGGAATATGTGTCGCTGCGAGGCACCATCGGTGACCGCGAAGGGTTTTCCCAGTTTATACGAGTAGGGACAGACCGTGTGGAAGCTTCCGCCCACCCGGTAGGGGCCGCGATTCAGGCTGAAGAGCGTGTCGAGTATGGCGACACTTCCCAGCGGATGCTCCAGTGTCAGCTTATGGATATCTCCCCAGTGCCACTTTTCAGGATTACTCCCCAGTTCATCGGCAAGCCATGCAACTGATGACTTGAAGCTCTTCTGAATCATGTCGGAGAAGGTCTCCTTCTCCTCGGTGGAGAGATCATCGCACCATACCGATGAGCGGTTCTTCCAGATATTGCCGACGGCGTATTTCGGAACAATTCTCTGCTTGATGAATTCCTTATAGAGATCATCGCCCAGCTCATCGGCGAAGACATTTTGAATGAAGGTAATGTAGAACTTTTCGAAGAGTGCCGGCGCTGATCCCTCCCTGCTCATGACGCCGTCCCAGCGTTCAAAGATATCGAGGCACTGCTTCTCGAGGGGAGTCAGGTCGCCCACTTTCCCCATCTCTTCAATGATGCCCGGACGAAGGATTTCAACGAGCTTTGATTTCTGATCGGCATGCATCTTCATGAGATCCTCAATTGAGAGCTTCTCCTTCTCGGTGAGCATCTCGCGAATCCGGTCGATGCGATGCGGGGGATCGAACCAGTGGCTGATATAGTAGGGATAGTCGTTGCCGACGGTCTTGTTGTTCGCCGAGGAGACGAAGCCGCTTTTGGGATTGAAGCTGTTCGGCCTCTTCTCGAAGGGGACAAGACCTTTCCAGTCGAACTCGTCGGTCCAGCCGGGCTGAATGTCAATCCCGTTCCCCTTTCGGATGGGAATTCCGGAACAGCAGTAGAGGCCGATATTGCCCGCTGTATCGGCGTAGATGATGTTCTGGCTTATGGAGATGAAGGTCTTGACGGCGTTCTTGAAGTCATTCCAGTTCTTTGCCCGGTTGAGCAGGAAGACAGTGCGCAGCTCGTTGCTCTTTTCGTTGCCAATCCAGCGCATCGATATCACCGCATCTTTTACCTTCTTGAACCCGGATACAATTGGTCCCCGATGCGTGAAGCGGATCTCCTTCTCAACCTTCTTGCCGCCGCTGATGAGAATGGTCTCCTTCTGAACCTTCAGCGGTCTCCACTTTCCCCTGAAAAGATATTCATCGGGGTTGTCGGGATTGATCTTTTCCAGATAGAAGTCCATATCGTCAACCATTACGTTGGTCATTCCCCAGGCAATATGGTCGTTGTGACCGCAGGTGATAAACGGCTGTGCGGGAACCAGCACGCCGGTGACATTCATCTTCCCCTCGACGACCTGATGCATCCGATACCAGATTCCGGGAGCGAAGAGGCCGAGATGCATATCATTGCAGAGTATGGGGTTTCCCGTAACGCTCTTCTTTCCGGAGATCGCCCAGTTATTGCTCCCCTTGGTGAGGACAAGTCCGAGATCCTCGATCACCTGTGCCCGTGCCATGAGCGATTGACGAAGATCGAGCTCGGTCATTTTAGCATATTCGGGATACACATGCGTGGTGAAGCCGGGGATGTCGGGATAGATGTCCCGGTACATCGCATCTCCTACTTTCTGGCGAATCTTATGATGCACCACCTCGGTATCCCAGGGCATGGTGAGATCCCAGGCCATGTAGCCGATGACGTTTGCCGAGTGCTCGGGCTTCCACTCTTCGGGAGCGTAGCCAAGTATTGCGAATTCGACAGGGAGATCGCCGTCGAGGCTTTTAATGTACTGATTCACTCCATCCGAGAAGGATTCAGATGCCCGATGCATCTCCTCGCTCATATCATCGAGTAGCATTTTGGATTTCTCCGGGATGCGGAGCGCTCTGAGGAGGAGATCGGTTTCAACGAGGTCTTCGCCGAATATCTCCGAGAGCCTTCCCGTGGTCACCCGACGGACGAGGTCCATCTGCCAGAGGCGGTCCTGCGCATAGCAATATCCGACCGCCCGGTAGAGATCACTCTCATTTTTGGCATAGACGTGCGGAATGGCGTATTGATCCCGATAGACAATCACCTCATCCTGTATCCCCTCAAGTGTAACCGTGCCGTCATATTCGGGGAGGCCGCCCCTGGCGAGCGAGCGTATGTAGAGAAACCCGATGACAGCGACGAGGACGATTGCAATTACTATGATAAGGATTATCTTCTTCCCCTTCGACATCACAAACCTCCTTATTTTTTGTTCGCTATTATAAATGAGGAGTGACGCAGATGCAATAAAAAAATGAAACGGGGTAGTTCCGTTATCCTGTCTTTCTCTTTGTATTGACTTTTCAGTAGTATCAGGTTTCATTGTATCATTATCTCTCCGTGCAATTCGATGGTGTTCAATAAGGGGGCTTCTAAAAACAATTAATTTGATGTCCCCCCGGTCAGCTCTATTTCGCACTTCCTGTGCAATCTCGCATGCGAGACGTCGTGTCGCTCTATGCATAAAGCATAAAACCGGTACTTACAATTTGTGGATAAATGTAAATACCGGTTTGTAGAAGTACTCATAATATATTTGACAGTTATGAATATCTTTTTACCGTAATCATACGGCTGTATAATGTACGAATAGTGTTGAGGTGTGTAATGAAAGTTCTTGCGTTTAACGGAAGCCCCCGGGCCGAGAAGGGAGTGACCGATCTCCTCCTCCAGCAGTTTCTCGCCGGTGCAGAGGATGCCGGTGCAGAAACCGAGACCGTATATCTGAGCAGGAAGAAGATCCACTATTGTAAGGGCTGTCTCAACTGCTGGCTGGTGCACCCCGGTAGATGTGTTCAAAAGGACGATATGGCGGAGATACTCGATAAGTGGAAGGAGGCAGAGATGATCGTCTATGCATCACCGGTATACGTCGACGGATTCACCGCCCAGATGAAGACCATGATGGACAGGTTTGTCGCCGTCGGCCAGCCTTTTATCATGAAGCGCGATGGGCATTCCCGCCATCCCGGGAATGAAAAGTACCGGCGGAAGGCACGGGCAAAGACCGTTCTGATATCCACGTGCGGCTTCGGTGAAGCCGACAATTTCGATGCAATTGTCTTTCACATGAAGGCAATCACCCGGAATATGTTCTGCGAGCATCTGGGCGATCTGATACGGCCCATGGGACCTGTACTGCAGCTGCTGGGTGAAAGAGATTCTGAAAAGACACGGCCAGTCCTGGAAGCTTTCCGGCAGGCCGGGTATGAGGCGGTTTCCAAGAACGAGATCTCCGAAGAGCTCCGGAAGAGGGCAGCGAGCCCGATAATCTCCATGGATGAATTCATTGAGATGGTGAACTCATTTGCGAAAGATGAGATTGAGAGAAACAGAGCCCGGCAGGAATTTCAGGAGGAGGTCTGATCGCATTGTGTGGCTCTTCTGGAGCAGCAGGATGAAATCTATTGCATGAAGAGGAATGTTCGATGAAAGAGAAACCGGTAGTGTACTTTGCGAAAGTTCAGAATGATGATAAAGAGCCTTCTATCGAGAAAAAAATCTGCGAACTCTTCGACCGGGCAGGATTTTCCGGTTTTGTCAATGAGGGGGATCTGGTCGCCGTTAAGACGCACTTCGGCGAGGAGGGAAACCGGACTCATATCAGAGCGAATCACATTCGACAGATTGTGGACAAGATAAAGGGGCGAGGGGGGAAGCCCTATCTTACCGAGACCAGTGTTCTCTACAAGAGCAGGAGGTCCAATGCCCTCGATCACATTCTCCTCGCTTTCGAGCACGGATTTACCTATGAGAGGGTCGGTGCTCCGATTATCATGGCTGACGGCTTTCTTGGCAACTGGGATCGGGAGATTCCTATCGGTGGCGAATGCTACGAGCGGGTGTTCGTCGCAGGCGATTCCCTTGCACCCGATAAGCTCTTTGTTGTCTCGCACGCGACCGGTCATCCGCTCTCAGGGTACGGTGCCGCTTTCAAGAACATGGGAATGGGGCTCTCGAGCAGAAAGGGGAAGCTCGAACAGCATTCGCAGGTGGCCCCCTCGGTACGGCCCAATGTCTGTACCTTTTGCCAGGTCTGCATGAAGTGGTGTCCGGAGAATGCGATTATCGAAAAGGATAAGAAGGCTTTTATTGTTAAGGAGAAGTGTATCGGGTGCGGTGAATGTCTTGCGGTCTGTCGCTATGACGCGATAAAATTCAAATGGACCTCCACGAGCGAGATACTGCAGAAGAAGATGGTAGAGCATGCCTATGCGATTTTCATTGAAAAGAGGGAGCGCATCGCATTTATTAATTTTCTCATCAGCATGACGAAAAACTGCGACTGTATGCCGACAGAGGGGACATTCATGGATGATATCGGCATACTCGCCTCTTTTGATCCGGTAGCGATAGACAAAGCAACGCTGGATCTCACCGAGAAGCTTCATGGCGAGAATATCTCCCGAATGGCCTTTCCTGAGCACGACCCGATGATTCAGATAAATCACGCTGTCAAGCTGAAGATGGGGTCGGCCGATTACACGATTGTCGAGCTGTAACCGCTTCGAGTGGTACAATTCGAGTTCTTCCTTTCCCCTTTCTCTGCGGAAGGAACGATATCGGATACAGGATGCGGTTTCTGCCTGCTCGTTTTCCCCTTCTTTGTGAAAAGCGGTTTCAGCTCACGGGGGAATTCCGTCTTTGCTCTGCTCTTTCCTCCTTTTCACGGTCTTTCCCGGTGAAATCAATTTTGCCGCCCCGGTTCTATTTTCTATTTGATTTTTATCAGTGCGAAATATATCGTAGCAGCGTTTATGAGTGTAATATTCGGGCTGCTGATTCTACATGGAGCGGTCTGAGTGGACAGGGTGTACCCTCATGGTGTAAGCATTCTTCAAAAAAACACGATGTCAGTACATGCACATTCGTTCCGCAAATCCCTGATGGAATTTAATGCGCTGATTTATGTAATCGGATTGGCACTCCGATTATACTATTTTTAACTTGAAAGAGTTGTATTTTTCGTATATGATCTCGAAATCGTTCGGAGATGCGTTCTGATAAACGGGTACATACTATAGGAATTGTGAGATGATAGATCATCCTCTCGGCCGGTGGATGTGGCATATACGTGCTGTCACCTGAATGCGCTGAGGGGAATATCTTACACCGGATACCTGTAATAATTCTTTTTCAATGGCGAGGGTTGTATGATGAGTTGTTTCTCTTCGGGAAGGATGTGCGGATGAGATCGCTGGGTATCTGTTTGGGCGCGTCAACCGTTACCGTCGTTGAGCTGCGTAAGAGCGAACGGATATCAATCGATAATGTCTATGTTATAGCACATGAGGGAAACCCCCGGAAGGTGCTGAGTAGCATATTATCGAATATCTCCGCTTCGCTCTTTGATGTCATTGCGGTAACCGGCCGGAAGTTCAGACAGTTGATAAATCTTACCACCATAACAGAACCGGAAGCGGTTGAGAAGGCGCTTGCGTATGTCAATCACTCTCAAAAGAAGTATCACATGGTGATAAGCGCCGGCGGCGAGACTTTTATGGTCTACGTGCTTGACGGTTCTAATCGGATTTCACGGGTGCTCACCGGGAATAAGTGCGCTGCGGGCACCGGTGAGTTTTTCCTGCAACAGATCAGACGAATGGACATAACGCTCGATGATGCAATAAAGTACAGTCGAACGGAAAAGCCGTATCGGGTATCGGGACGGTGCAGCGTGTTCTGCAAGAGCGATTGTACCCATGCAACGAATAAAGGGATACCCAAGCCACGGGTTGTTGCCGGTCTCTGTGAGATGATGGGCGATAAGATACTGGAGCTTGTCAAACGGGCAAACAGTGACGGGCCGGTGATGCTCGTCGGCGGAACGGCGCAGAATGCCGTAATGGTTGACTACTTGAAGAAGCACATTTCCGATCTCTCGATTCCCGAGGAGGCTCCCTATTTCGAAGCGCTCGGTGCGGCTCTGTGGGCACTGGAAAAGAAAAAGACAAAGCCCTTCCACGGCGATCTGGAAAAACTCTTCAGGCGCGGGCGATCTTCCTTTGAGTATCTTCCCCCGCTGAACGTCGCGGCAGACCTGGTAACCCATAAGCAAACGACCTACGGGTCCGTTATGGAGAACGACCGATGTATTCTGGGGCTCGATGTCGGGTCCACCACCACAAAGGCTGTCCTTCTGCGACTTTCGGACGATGCCATACTTGCGAAAACCTATCTCCGCACCCAGGGGGATCCGATACGGGCATCGCGGAATTGTTATCGTGAGCTGCTGAAGCAGATATCGGTACCCGTTGAGATAGTGGGGCTCGGAGTCACCGGTTCAGGGAGGCAGATTGCGGGGCTGCATGCCATGACGGAGGGAATCATAAACGAAATTATCGCACATGCCGCCGCCGCTATGCATTTTGATCCTGAGGTTGATACTATTTTCGAGATAGGCGGACAGGATGCGAAGTATACCTATATCACCAACGGGGTCCCTTCCGATTATGCGATGAATGAGGCATGCAGTGCCGGCACCGGTTCGTTCCTCGAAGAGTCAGCACGGGAGACAATGGGAATCGAAATGGAGGAGATTGCAGAGATTGCCCTGCAGGCTGAACGACCGCCGAATTTTAACGATCAGTGTGCAGCATTCATCAGCAGCGATATCAAAAATGCCTTTCAGGAAGGTATTGACAAGAATGATATTGTCGCCGGGCTGGTATACTCTATATGCATGAATTATAACAATCGTGTCAGAGGGAACAGGCCCATGGGCGAGAAGGTCTTCATGCAGGGGGGGGTATGCTATAACCGGGCGGTACCGGTAGCCATGGCTGCTCTCACCGGGAAGAAGATCGTGGTACCGCCAGAGCCGGGTTTAATGGGCGCGTTCGGCGTTGCACTGGAGATCAAAAAACGGCTGGCTTTGAATATCATGCCGGAGAAGCGATTTGATCTGAAAACCCTCGTTGATAGAACGGTAAAGTATGGAAAGTCATTCATCTGCAAGGGGGGGAAGGAGCGGTGCGATATCGGCTGTGAGATTGCCGTCATTGAGATTGACGGGAAGAAGTACCCCTTTGGCGGTGCCTGCAATCGGTACTACAATCTGCGGCATAAACTCACCTACGATGTGGGAAAACTCGATCTCGTATCGCTCCGTGAAAAGCTCGTGTTCGAGCAGTATGCCCGGAGGGATCCCGAGGTGGATCGGGATCCGGTCGCGACAGTTGGCATCAACCGATCCTTTCTCGTTCATTCACTCTATCCGCTCTACTTCAATTTTTTTACCCGCCTGGGGTTGAAAGTTGTTCTCTCTGATCAAATGAGTCAGGACGGCATTAATCAGTGTGCTGCTGCCTTCTGTTATCCCGGAGAAATTGCACACGGCTACTTCTCCGGCCTGCTTAAAAAGGACCTCGATTATATTTTCCTCCCACATCTCAAGGGTCTTTATGTGCCCCGGAGTATTGATGTCAATATGACCTGCCCTCTCCTTCAGGGAGAGCCGTATTATCTCAGGACGACCTTCATGAGCGGGAAAGGCAACGGAAGCAGCAGACCCAAATTACTTACCCCGATTCTCGATTTTACGAAAGGCTGGGAGACACAGCGTGCCGTCTTTGCTAAAATGGCCGCCGGAATGGGATTTACCGCACATGAGGGGAGGGATGCCTTTGACTTCGCGTTAACGCAGCAGCGTTTGATGGAAGCCGAGATGAAGCGCATCGGCAGGGAGGTCCTCGCTGAACTTGAGGCCGACCCGAAGCGCCTCGGGATGGTTCTCTTCGGGAGACCCTACAACGCCTTTGTGAAAGAGGCTCATATGGGTATCCCGAACAAGTTTGCTTCACGGGGAGTGGTTATCATCCCCTATGATTATCTCCCCTATGAGGATATGCCCCCGAAGGAGCATATGTACTGGGCCATGGGGCAGATGATCCTGAAAGCCGCACGGATGGTTCACAATCACAATCAGCTCTTCGGCACCTACATTACCAACTTCAGCTGCGGCCCCGATTCCTTCGTCATCGGATATTTTCGTGAGATTATGGGGAAAAAGCCCTCTCTGACGCTCGAGCTCGACAGTCATACCGCCGATGCCGGTCTTGAAACGCGCATCGAGGCGTATCTTGATATCGTCTCTCTGCATCGAGAGTTGTACCGGCGCCGTTCCCTCCCGCAGCAGGTCTCCACCTTCAAGCCAACCCGTGCCTTTATCGAGAATGAGGAGATAATTGTTGAAACTGCTTCGGGCGAGCGGCTCGATATTTATGATAAGCGGGTCAAGGTCATTCTGCCGTCAATGGGAGACCTGGCCACCGTCGCTATCGAGAGCGTTCTGCAGGGGAAAGGCTTCAATGCAGTAGCATCACCTCCGGCCGATGAAGAGATTTTGAAGCTCGGGCGCGCACATACCTCCTGCAAGGAATGCCTGCCCATGATTCTGACCACCGGCACCATGATCAAGTACGCCCGGGAGCAGACAGAAGAGAACAACGAGATTCTGGTGTATTTCATGCCGACTGCCATGGGTCCCTGTCGCTTCGGGCAGTACTGCATCTACCTGCAATCCCTTGTGGAAAGGATGAAATTGAGGAATGTTGCGATTCTCACCCTGAGTTCCGAGAACGGATATGGCGGCCTGAGTGCGGGTCTGGAGCTGCGCATCTGGTGGGCGATGGTGATAGCTGATATTATGAATGACATAAGGAATGTGATCAGGGCAATCGCCGTTGACCAGGAGACGGGCATGAAGCTGTTTCAGCATGAGTGGAGGCGCCTGCTCGATGCGCTGAAAGGCGGGTGGAGAGATCTGACTCGAACGATGCGTATGGTTGCCCATCACCTCGGGCAGATACGGCTGCAGGTTCCCCTTGCCGAGGCGAAGAAGATTTCACTCGTCGGTGAAATATTTGTTCGGAGCGATGACATCTCAAGGCAGCATATTGTGGAAAAACTCGCACAGAAGGGCTATGTTGTAAGGGTCGCGCCCCTTTCTGAGTGGATATACTACAGCACCTATCTGGTTCGTGAGGGAATGACGGAAGGGGTGACAAGAGGAGTGCGATGTGCTTCGAGGGTAAAGGAGCGGGTGATGCGGTACTTCGAGAGGAGGATAAAGCGCCTGCTCGCCGGGTCAGGTTTGTATGATTACGAATTGATTGATATCGAGCGTATCATCAGTAGAACAAAACACATCATCAATCCCGAGCTGACCGGTGAAGCGATTCTCACCGTCGGCGTTTCCCTCAATGATACGGTTACCAAGACAGCGGGTTCGATCGCCATCGGTCCCTTCTGCTGTATGCCGAACCGCATCTCAGAAGCGATCCTCTCCGAAACGATGCGCAGCGAATACAAGACAGCCGTCTCGCCGGACGGGAGGTATCTGCAGGAGGTTCTTGAGAAGGTACCCAATCTCCCGTTCCTGGCCATCGAGAGCGACGGTAATCCTTTCCCGCAGATAATTGAAGCGAGGATTGAGACTTTCTGCCTTCAGGTAGACCGAATGCATCGTGCGATGATGGAGAGCAGAAAACAGTAGAGGTATATTATGGATATTATTGAAGCAATTCAAACGCGAAAGAGCATACGGGACTTCACGTCTCAACCGGTACCGCGGGAGGTTCTTGAGCAGATTCTCGAGAGTGCGACGAGAGCCCCGTCGGCGATGAATATTCAGCCGTGGGAGTTCGCCGTGCTGACTGGCGGCGTTCTCGAGAACGTAAAAAAAACAAATATTGACCTCTTCCGTTCCGGGGCACCGATGCAGCCGGAACACGCGACGGTCGTCTGGCCGCAGGACAGCGTGTATCGGCAGCGGCAGGTTGAGCTGGGAATGGAGCTTTTCAGACTTATGGATATTCCCCGTGACGATGGGATTAAACGGGCGGAGTGGATGGAGCGGGGTTTTTACTATTTCAATGCACCGGTTGCTCTCATTATTCTGGTCGATCGCATACTCGGTCAACCGGGGCCGATGCTTGATCTCGGACTCGTGGCACAGACAATCTGCCTTGCGGCGTTGCACTTCGGCATCTATACCTGTATTGAGCATCAGGGCGTTTACTATCCTGAGGTTCTGCGTGCGCATGCACGTATTCCTGCAACCAAGCGTATCATCACCTCAATCGCCATGGGATACCCCAACTGGGATTTTCCGGCAAATCAGATTGAGACGAAGCGGGATCCCCTGGAAAAGATAACGGCATGGCACGGTTTCGATTAACAGAAGGGGTGCCGGGCTTCAGTTGACGATGCAACGGCATTTTTATAAGCAGCACATGTTCAATAATAGATAGTCTGGTATTTGGTTGATACTCTTTTAATGTATCCTGCAGGAAGGGAACCGTATACGATGGAGATACGTGTTTTGGGCATCTCGGGAAGTCCGATACCGGGTGGGAATGTGGAAACCTTCATGCAGCAGATGCTCCAAGGTGTTTCCCGCCAGGGAGTGGTCACGGAGGCGCTGCATCTCTCGCAGCTCGAGGTACAGGATTGCGTTCACTGCAACTTCTGCCTCAGGAAGCAGGAACCGGGAAAGTATTGCTCCCGGAAGGATGACGGGCAGATGATCTTCGAGAAGATTGAGTCTGCCGATGTGCTCCTGCTGGCGACCCCGGTATACTTTATGCGGACGAGCGCCCGGATGGCGTCGCTCATCGATCGGCTCCGGGTATTTGTCTTTGGCAATCAGGTCGGCGGGAAGCTCAAGAATAAGATAGGAGTCAGTGCGGCAGTTGCGTGGGCGCGCAATGCAGGTTTTGAGACAACGCATCTCACCCATATCCTCGCCTTTATGACTCTCGAGATGTTGCCGGTGAGCGTCCACCACTGTGTGAGCCCCCTCGGTGCCTCGGCGGTGGCGAGCCCCGGTGGAACCGGTCTCTTTGACAAGAGCATCAGGCTTGGCGTTGAGCACGATGATCTCGGCAGGCACTCCGCACAGGCAATGATGAACCGGGCTGCTGAGCTCGCCATGCTGATCAGGCAGGGAAGCGCTCGCTGAAGGGGAGATTCTCTGTATGTATCTCATGAACGGCGGGCATGTCGTGTCTGCTTTGATCTCCCCCCCCACTCAGGATGTTTTAAGCGGTCATGCTCATTTTGCCTTGACTTTTCATCGCCGGCCGTTACTCGTTGTTTATCGGTTTTTACCCTGAAGGAGAGGAATATGCAGGAGTATCTCACGCAGACCTATTATATTGACTGTGAAAACGATTCGGTTAAGGATTTCAGCCGTGGACTCGTTCATGGGCTCTCATCTGATATTGAGCGGGCAGTTAAGATCTTCTACGCAGTACGTGACGGGGTACGGTACAATCCCTACGCCATGACCCTGGACCGGAAAACCTACCGTGCGAGCTTTGTCCTGGCGCAGAAGCAGGGATTCTGCATTCAGAAGGCCATTCTCCTTGCGGCGGTGACCCGAGCAGCAGGTATACCGAGCAGGCTCAGGTTTGCAGACGTAAAGAATCACCTGGTGACCCAGCGCCTGAAGGAGATTATGAAATCGGATCTCTTCGTCTTCCACGGCTATACGGAATTATTCCTTGGGGAGAAATGGGTCAAGGCGACGCCGACTTTTAATCTCTCCCTCTGCCAGAAGTTCGGGGTCTTCCCCCTGGAATTCGACGGGATACATGACTCCATTTTCCACCCTTTCGACCGGAAGGGGAAAAAGCATATGGAGTACCTTCGCGATTACGGCTCATTCCCCGACTTCCCCTATGAACAGATGGTTGAGGAGAACAGGAAACAGTTTCCGCATCTCATCGAGCTGGCCAGGAATAATACCTACTTCCTGACCGGAGACTTCGAGCGGGAAGCAGCAGAGGAGAACTAAAATATGGTGTGTGAATAGCGCGTATGAGAGCTTCGAAGTATCTTCTCCCAACACTGAAAGAGGATCCCGCTGATGCTGCCATTGTCAGCCACCGGCTTATGGTCCGGGCTGGATTGATACGGAAGGAGTCAGCGGGCATGTACGTCTATCTCCCCCTGGGATTGCGTGTTCTCAGGAAGATTGTCGATATTGTCCGCGAGGAGATGGACCGGTCGGGGGCGCTCGAGTTTCTCATGCCCGAGCTCACCAGCGCGGAGCTGTGGAAGGAGTCGGGTCGGTGGCACACGATGGGGCCGGAGCTCTTTCGCGTCAGGGACAGGAATGATATTGAGTATGCGCTGGCTCCCACTCATGAGGAGGCCTTCACCGCCGTGGTGCGATCCCTGATATCATCCTATCGCGATATCCCCATCAATGTCTATCAGATAAACACCAAGTTCCGGGATGAGATACGACCGCGCTTCGGGGTGATGCGGAGCAAGGAATTCATTATGAAGGACGCGTACTCCTTCGATATGGACGAAGCGGGACTCGAGCAATCCTATCAGACTATGCGAGCAACCTACCGGATGATTTTCAAACGCTGCGGGCTCGAGACGATTCCCGTTGAGGCTGACACCGGCTCGATGGGGGGAAGTGATTCAGAGGAGTTCATGGTTGCTTCCGAGGTCGGCGAAGAGGTTCTCCTTATCTGCGAGTCGTGCGACTATCGGGCCAATCAGGAACGGGCAGAGCACCGGAGGCCGGATCTCCGGAAGGAGAGCGGGAAGCCCGAAGAGCTCAGGGTGGTTGATACTCCCGATGTCAGGACGATTGACGATCTGGTGCGCTTTTTCAATCTTTCGGCTGAACGGTTTATGAAGAGCATCATCTATCTCTCCGACGGCGCGCCGGTGATGGCGGTCGTGCCGGGGGATCGCGAGATCAACGAGGTGAAGCTGAAGAACTATCTCGGATCTCTGGAGCTCGAGATTGCACCCGATGCAATTGTTGAGGAGGTAACCAGGGCGCCGGTCGGCTTTGCGGGGCCAGTGAACGATTTTGCCGTGCAGACGGTTTATGATCTATCCATAAAGGATATCAGTAACGGTATAACCGGGGCGAACGAGAAGGACAAGCATTATGCTGGTGTGAATCCGGGAAGGGATTTCACCATCGAAAATGAAGCCGATATCACCGTTGCCGATGCGGGTGATGCATGTCCGAAGTGCGGCAAGCCGATGATTGCAAGACGGGGCATTGAAGTCGGACATATTTTCAAGCTGGGATACAAGTACACCGAGTCGATGAAAGTTTCGGTGCTCGATGAGCACGGGAAAGCCGTTCGTCCCATCATGGGATGCTACGGCATCGGGGTGAACCGGACGATGGCAGCTATCGTTGAGCAGCACAGCGACGAGAAGGGCATCATCTGGCCCATGAGCGTCGCCCCCTTTCACGTTCATCTGGTGGGATTGTTCAAGAGCGGCGAGGATCGCGAGGCAATTGATGAGATCTATGCAGCGATACGGGATTCGGGCATCGAGGTGCTCTACGATGACCGCAATGCCAGTCCCGGCTTCAAATTCGCGGATGCGGATCTCCTCGGGATACCCATTCGGGTAACGGCGGGGAAGCGCTTCTTTCAGGAGGGAGAGATTGAGGTGAAACTCAGGAAGGAGAGCGCCGTCCGCACGGTCGGAAAGGATGATATCGTGCCGCTTCTCAGGAAGATAAGAGATGAGGAGATAGATACGCTGAGCAGTGGGAGTTAAAGAGGCCTTTCTTCCCCCGAATTGAGGTCAAGTAACCCTGACAGCTGGAAATTGAGGAAACATCACAGTATATTTATTATTGACACCTCTTTTCCCGATATATAATGTGACTACTTTTCCGGGGCGTGGCTCAGTCAGGTTAGAGCGCCTGGTTTGGGACCAGGAAATCGGAGGTTCAAATCCTCTCGCCCCGAAGACGCGCCAGTAGCTCAGTTGGACAGAGCAACGGCCTTCTAAGCCGTGGGCCGCAGGTTCGAATCCTGCCTGGCGTACATTTCCCCCCTTTTTCCTGTACAAACAAAATTAAACTGTAAATAAAACACGGGCAGACCGTAGCATTTTTGCAACACTCTACACTAATACTTGTTAAGTGTTTACAGGTGTTCAGAGGTGTTCAGAGGTGTTGTTGTCAATCTGTTGTCAAAGCAACTACAATTTTGAGTACTAAAAGTTGAGTGGTTTTAGTCTTTTCGGTGTGCTATTTACGAGGATCAATTTTATTTCGAAGGATATACATAACACAGGCTTTTAAAAACTCGCTTTTGTCCATCTTATATTCAATGCGTATCTTTTCGACTTCCCAGTTTTCATCCTCGCTCAATACCAAATATGGGCGGACGGTGCCCTCCCATCGAGAGCCGGGCTGTTTCTTACGTGGTGCCATGTTGCCAGTTTTTCTCATACCATCACCTTTTTACAACTTTTTTTTTATTTTACAATTCCCCCGAAAACGTCACATCGACTTGAGAAAACGTCCCCGAATAGCCGAAAAAAAATAGAACCGCTCTCCGTGGCTCCTGTGCAGTCTGAGGGGCACTCTGGGGGCACTTCGGAAAGTCCGGGGGGGCGATCCGTGCGGTAAAAACGCCTTTTTTCTCCCTGGTAATGGTTTGGTACGTCCCGGGCGAAGGTACCCTTCAGAACACCGACGGATAGCCACTTTTGAGCGCGTAGAATCGATTCTACAGTGGTATCCCCGCCAGGAGCCGGGCGCGGGTGGACTCGTCTTTCGTGGTTGGCATTTGCCAAGGTTGGTCTTGTCGACCTTGGAAGCGATCCTGCCCCCCATGCGGGAAGTGCTTGTTGAGCCATTAAATTCCGCAAAATTTTGCGGAATTGTCCGCGGGTTTTCTTGCCTTTAACTTCCGCAAAATTTTGCGGAAGTAAGTCCGTTCGCTGCCCCTGCCTGTTCCCTATCTCCTCCCGGATGCTGGAAGTTATCGTTGAGCCGCTGAGTTTTTTTATTGACACTAACGCGCGTATGCTATACATTTGTTGCATGAACACGGAAACAACGAAGCCGAAACTTATGACCGTTTACCTTCAATGCCGCGGTTGCGGTCGTACAGTGCAGGGGAAGAGCGCGATCCCTATGGATCACGTTTCCCTGGCTTCGATGCTGTTAGGTAACGGCTGGCGCCGGTCGCCTGATGGTACGGGTTTTTTGTGTGACGTTTGTGGTTCTAAGCGGGTGGCCGAGTTTGTGGATCCGTAAGGCACTGACAAAAGCCGCCCGTTGATTTTCTTTTCCTCGGGTATCAGGGGGCGTTGGCTCGCCCCCCCGATACCTTGCCATCGAGGAAACCTTAAAAGTGCAAGTCACAACCCGCCGATGAAGGATCCTGGCGGATCCCCATCCTGAAGGCCTCCCGGCGGAGGCTGGGAAATCAAACGAACGAAATTTATTTATAGAGGTATGCCATGAAAAGACAATCATGGACATCTGCCCCTGCCGATGAACGCGCCGACGAGATGTTAATCCGCGCCCTGGCAGCAGGCGAGGCGGAAAGACTTAAAAGGCCGGATCTGTTGGAAAAGGCTGAATCTGTGATCTGCGCGGGAAAGTCGTTTGTCGATTTCTCACGTGAAATATCAGCGCTGAAACGAGAGGAGCCGGCAAATATTTTGACAAGGAGTACAGGAAAAATGGATGACATGAAAATGGAACGCGATCGCGTTCTTCAGATACAGGGGATTGCTGATCGCGCGGGGATGTCGAACCTCGCACATGAAGCAATCGAAAGCGGTATGAGCATCGATGAGTTCCGCGCGCAGGTTCTCGAGAAAATGGGGAATCAAGTGCCGATAGACAGCACTCGGGGCGCTGATATCGGGATGTCTCAAAAAGAGATTGAACGATACAGCTTTACCCGTCTAATCCTCGGCCTTGCCGGTGAGAGGGGTGTTGATATCGGCCTCGAGGTTGAGGCCAGTAAGGCGGTTGCGTCGAAGCTGGGCCGGCCTCCAAGAGGGATGTACGTTCCCGATGAGGTTTTAACGCATAAGAGGGATTTGACAGTTGGTGCAGCTGCAGCCGGCGGGAATCTTGTTGCAACGGATCTCCTGGCGTCGAGCTTTATTGAGCTCCTGCGGGGTAAAATGGTTGTGCGTCGCATGGGCGCTACTATCCTCGGGCAGCTGCGCGGCAATGTCGCGATCCCCGGGTTCTCGGATGCTGCGACGGCTTACTGGGTGGGAGAGAATGTTGCGGTGACTGAATCGCAGCCCTCTTTCCGCCAGGTAACAATGGAGCCTCACACCCTGGGTGGATTGACTGAGATGAGCCGGCGGCTTTTGCTTCAGAGTAATCCCTATGTTGAGGATTTGGTGCGAAGCGATCTCAGCAAGATTATCGCGATCGAGATCGATAGAGCTGCGATCAATGGGAGCGGTGTCGGTGCGCAGCCTCTGGGCCTGCTTAATTCTGCAGGTATCGGCAACGTTACATGGAACGCGGCAGCGCCCTTGAATAGCATTGTCGAGCTTGAAACTGATGTTGCGGCCCTCAATGCCGACGTCGGAGCGCTTGCTTATCTCACCTGTCCCCGGGTGCGCGGGCTTTTGAAGCGGACGCATACGAATACGACTTATGGAGAGACCCCTCTCTGGTCGAAGGGGCCGGAGATTGACGTTGGCGAACTGAATGGATATCGTGCTTATTGCTCAAGCCAGTGCCCCGATCATCTTACTTCAGGTGGAACGACAGGGACCTCAGCTGACAACAGGGCTGTGATAATTTTCGGGAACTGGAATGACCTGGTGATCGGCGAATGGTCGGGTTTGGATGTTTTAGTCGATCCTTACACGCATTCGGACACGGGAGCACTCAGGATCATCGTGTTTATGGATGTTGATTTTTGCATCCGTCACGTCGAGAGTTTCAGTTACGCTGACGATGTGATAGTCTGATAACGAGAGCGGGGGGAGCGATCTCCCCGCTCAGTTTCTTTAAGTGCTGACTGGTTCAGGGTTTACGTGCATGAAAAAAGGTACTGGGCAAGGGGGCATAGATACGGGTAGCTATGGCGGGCGCGTTTCGCACAGCGTCTGGGCAAAATTTCAGGGTTCGTCCCCTATCATTCAGCAAACATTAAAAATGAGGTGATTTATGGACTTTGACCAAGGATATATCAAAACGAGTGAACTTGAATTTATTCTCGGTGAGGGCATCGCCGTGAAAGATGAGACTTTCGCCGATGCACCGGTGAGAGCTGAATATATCGCGGGCATTATTGGCAATTCAGCGAAGTATGTCCGGGAGCTTGCCCGCGAGGGTGTTATACCGAGGACCGCACGGGGAAAGTATCCCCTGGGGAAAGCGCTCAGGGCCTGGCACCTATACATAATCAGGAAGGCGATACTCGACTGTCTCTCTGAAACATTCGGGGCCAGTAAAGGTGAGCAGCTGCTTGACTGTCTGGTAAACACCGAGAAGGCTATTGCAGGAGAGGAGACTATACGATATCTTGAAAAAAAGGGTATAAAAGTCGCTTAATTACATTTCTGTTAATATAATGCCCAGCTTCTCGGCGTGTGCCTCAAGGTGCCTGATAAGGCGTTGGTATTTAACTGAACTCTGAACCCTTACTGTCATTTCAACAGGCGAGCAGTAAGCGAGATTTTTTTCCTTGAATGGTACTCTGGTGCTGTGATCAGTTTCGGGCGAACCCTTTGGCCTTCCCATGCCCGAAAAATATCTTCCTCACCCCAAAATGTCAAGAAAAATTAGACGCGTCTAACATTGGAAAAATTAGACGAGACTAACAAAGTGAAATTTTTTTATGTCACATTAAAAAAGTGCTTGCCTTTAAAGCCTATCGTCGCTACATTAATGTCATGATTGTATCAATAATGTGTAGAAGGTGGTGCTATGGAATCGCGTGATTTTATGCTGCGAGTGAGGATAACCTCTGACTTTCATGAGGAGCTCAAAAAAATATCCAGTCAGAAAGGAATGACTGTAAGCTCTTACGTTCGCTTTATGGCGGGCCTTGAGATTGCATCTCGTAAACTCAATTACGAGCGCGAGCAGATTAAAAAAAAAGTAGAAAGCAAAGAGCTCGATGATCCCATCGAAATTGATCGGGCTTTCGATGATCTACTTGATCGTTTCGGCAAATATGAGCTCACACTCGGACAGTTTAAGCTCGGATTCGAGGGTATAAATACTATGCGCGAGAATATGAAAAGGCGAGCTGTTGAGTTGGCATCATAAAGGAAAAGCCCGAGACTTTGGCGAGCCGGGCTTTCCATGATTGAAGCGAAACTGTAAGATACCCGGGCACCGAGGCGCGAGGCCAGGGCGCCAGAGGCATGAGATAAACCACTAAAGGATTATCTATGAGTAAAGATAACACAGCCGCCGAAAACGTCAAGCAAAAAAACTCCGAGAAGGGACTTTTTATCCCTATTGAGATCCTCCATGATGAATCACTGAGCTTTGCTGAGAAACTCATTTTGGCGCGTATTCTATGGCTGGACGGGAAAGAGGGCTGTTACGCGAGTAATACCTACTTTGCGCGGTATTTCAGGGTATCTCCTGGGTACGTGAGCAGGATGATAAAGCGGCTTATCGCAAAGAGATATATCACGGCTGAATACGAAAGAAGGGGGAAAGAGGTAGTAAAAAGGATACTTACTATTGGCAAGGGGGTACTTCCAATTGGAACGGGGGGTACTTCCAATTGGGTAACGGGGTACTTCCAATTGGGTAAAGAGAATAAAGATATTAATAAAGATATAGATGTCGGTGAAAAAAACACACCGACTCCCTCCTCTAAACGAAAGAAAAGCAAAAATACCAGCACTGAAGAAAAGAAGCTCCATAACGATATTAAAGAATTAATACAGGATGCTTCGGCGCGCGTTTTTGGTGAGAAATACTACCACGACGGGAAAGAGGCCGGCGCAGTAGTTCAGATATTAAAGCGGGTCCGCTCCGCGCCGGATCCCCTGGGAGTTGTGAAGAATAAGCTCCGTCTCCTGGCACTCATGGCGTCCAATCCGAAAAGCGACTTTGAACGTAAATTGACAATTACACCACGTACCCTCTTGGGGATGTGGAATAAGCTTATTGAGAAAAAGTCCGAGGGCCTGGGGGATCTTCGGGAAAACTTCGAGAGAGGGTCAAAATGATAGAGCACAGGGTACTTTCAACCATTATAGGTGATAATGTTTCGCTCCTGAAAGGACTCTCGGATCTCGATGAGCAGTGTTTCATTAATGCAGGCTGCAGGGATCTCTTTAAGCTTATAAAACATTTTTCCGGCTCCGGGAAGGGTATCGACTTCGATCTCCTCTACGAATACGCGAACAGCAACGGCTTTCAAAACATTACAGCTGCACTTATCGAGACAAAGACTTACCCGACCGGGAGCTATCGCTTGGACAGCGACATAAGATATCTCAGAGAAGAGCGCAGGAAACGAGATGCGCGAAAGCTCGCTGAAAAATTCTGGAAAGCGCTCAGGGCCCCTAGTGTTGACATTAATGAGTCATGGGAAAGCTTCTCCCAGGAGTTCTCGGAAATCGGCCTGAATGATGATGGAATCCACTTCAGCAAAGAGCAGGGGGACCTTGAATTCATCGGCGTTGGCAAAAGGTACCCGACAGGCATAGAGGATGTTGATGAGGTAATCGGCGGGATAAGCTCCGGTTATCTTGTCCTGGTGGGTGGGAATACCAGCGCAGGGAAGACAGCTCTTGGCCTGCAGATGGCCCAGGCTCAACAATGTTCTGTCCTGGTAGTCCTCCGGGAGATGAATTTCAGGCAAGCCACAATAAGGCAGATGACCGCGGCGACCGGTATACCCTATGACAAGATAGAGCTCGGTATACTGTCGGATAGCGATAAAGACTCAATCAAGAAAGCAGCTGAGGAGCTCGCAGAGGGTCCGACAGTCATATATTACGATGGTTCAAAATGCACAGCTGAGACTATCTGCAGCCTCGCGAGAAGATACCGCACCACTCACAATATTGAGATGGTAATCGTTGACTACCTGCAGCTCGTACAGTCACCCAGAGCAAAGACAAGGGAGCAGGAGGTCGCGCATATATCACGGTCGATGAAAAATCTTGCTCTTGAGCTCGATATCCCGATTGTCGCCTTGAGCCAACTCAACAGGGCTGCGGATGTGCAGGAGGTACCAACATTAAGCAACCTGAGGGAGTCCGGGGCACTTGAGCAGGATAGCGATATGGTCATGCTGCTTTATCGGGACAAGAAAAGCATCCGCTCAACTGACTGGATTATATCTATAGCGAAAAATCGTAACGGGTGCCTGGGAGACGTCCGGGTTACGTTCGACAGGGTTTCAATGAAATTCATTGAGAGGCTCGACTATTAATGGACGCAATTAATATCGCAGACTGGATGCTCGATGAAATTCAGGAGCTCCGCAGGGATGCCCAGAAGCTCGAGGAGTGGTCTCAAAAATACAACGTAGTAAAGGAGAATACTGATGGACGACGAGAGAAAACTTGTGATACCCCTGCTCCCCTTAGCGGTAGGCGAGGGAAAGTCGAGGGTTATCCACCTGGGAAAAGTTTACACTTACAAGGAGACTGAGTATAAGGGAATCCTCGAAAATGTAGACTTGAGTTATTTCCCCGAGGCGGTCCCGGTGGGTGATGTCATTTACTACCGGATGACGCTGCAGGCGAGGGGTGTTGCCTTTTTGGAGCCTCTCAGCGGATATGTCAGCGTCCTGATTAGGATCCCCTACGGGCAAAAGCAAAATTTTACAGACGAGGAGCTGGAAGAGTATTTTAAAAACATGGAGGGTTGATATGAATTCCATACCGGACTTCGGTGATCCTGGTTTCGATAGCCTCCTGGATGGTTTCGGTTTCGGTGAAAAGCAATGGAAGCCTCACCCTCGAAGCCGGAAAATCCTTTCGAGGGCACTCGAACACATTAATAGTGTTGATTATTCGGTATCGGTAAGATGGGCGTTTTACCGGCTCCTGCAGGACGGGGTTTACAGTGCAAAGACGGACTATGACAATTTCACCAGTTTAACCAGTCGAGCACGTCACGCCTTTTACGGGGACTGGCATCCTTTGATACTCGCAGATGAAACACGGGAGATGATAATATCAGAGCACGATGGTGATGAGCCGGGGCCTGACATTGAATATCTAATCGAGCTTGCCGTTCGGGAGTCAAAGGAAGAGCGGGAAGCGCTGTTTGATGAATATCAAAACTATGCGTACAGCTGTTCTTATCACGTTGATCCGAATCACTACCAGGAGAACATTATCATTATAATGTTTGAGGCACGGGCAATGATCGGACAGTTCAAGAAATACGTTCCTCACGGCATTTCTCTATGCCCTTTCGGTGGACAGCCATCGATACCCTACAAGTACACCATCTCTCAATATATCGACAGGCTCTGGGGCAGGTACAGCAAGCCTGTGATAGTTCTTTACTTCGGTGACCTTGACAGCGCGGGGATTACGATATTTGAAACGGGAAAAGCTCATATATCCGGCTGGTGCGGCTCCTCACCTGTTTTTATCCGATGCGGGTTGACTGAGGCACAGGTCGAATTTTATGGCATCCCTGAAAATCCGGACCATCCGGGGTATCAATGGGAAGCTCTTACAGATACCCAGGCCTCAGAGATAATAACGAGCTCACTATCGCAATATTATGACTTTGACGCTGCAAGACGAGCAGAAGAGGAGACGCGGGAGATCTGCGAGGCGGTAGAGAGTGCGGTTAATGAATGAGAAAAGACTCATTACGGTTGAGGAGATGACGAAAATCATATCCCTGCCCGGGTACACCATCCGCCGGCTCATCCAGCGTGGAGTTATACCTGCATACCGGCCTACCGGGAAGGCATACCTTATGGATCCCACTGAGGTTATAGAGGCGATAAAAAATCATGGTTGACAGGTCCCGAGATATCGCTATATTATTACACGCTACGGTCTGCTTCCGGAAGGAGGCGGGCATTGAGCATTGATCGCCCATATTATCGTTCACAGAATCAAAATGGTGTCCCGAAGGGGAAGGTCCGATATAACATCGACTGCTGTCCGGTAGAATATAAAAGGCTACGGAAAACGGTTGTCTGCTTACCATCGCGGATTGATGGGGTATACCGGGAACTGATAGAAGAGTTCAGGAGACAGCATCAGATAGATATCGAGATCTCCCAGGGGCACACGTTCTTTCAAATCTCTGATGAGTTCTTGAAATGGTATAGAGCTCTGAATCGTTCGAAGGCCCAGAATGAGCAGGCGCAGAAGTCGATAGCATTATTCCGGGAGTTCTTTGCCGATATTCCGCTCGATGAAATAAAGCGCACTATGATTGACGATTTCATTGTGTGGCGGAGGCATCAGAAGATCCGGGGTGGTGGGGTGGTTTCTGATGGGACGATTAATCACGATATCGCCATCCTTTCAAAATTCTTTTCTTACTGCATCGAGCGGGAGCATTACGCCGGAGCTAATCCCGCTTTCGGTAAGAAGCTGAAGGAGAGGAATCACCGGACATTTATCCTGAACAAGGGTCAGCTGCTTGAACTGCTGAACAAGGCCGAGGGGCAGCTTTACACTGCTGTTATACTTGCCCTGGGGGCTGGCTTGCGGAGGGGAGAGATCCTCGGTCTTGAGTGGGACGAGGTGGATCTCGAGCGCGGGGAGATCCGGCTGGATCCTCAGCGCACGAAAAGCAGAAAGGCGAGGACAATCCCGCTATCGGCATTCGTCCGGGAGCACCTGGCACACCTCAGGGAGCTGGATCCCTTCGGGAAAAGGGTCCTCAACATCCGGCGTGACAAGTTCCGGTGTGACTGGGAACGCCTGAGGAGCCGGTTGTCATTCCGGGAGATCCACGGCCTGCAGCTGCGCTTCCATGACCTGAGAAGGCACTTTGGACAGGGACTGAGGACTGCTGGGGTCAATCTGGGAGACATCAGCGCGTTCCTGGGGCACTCTTCAGTTGCTATCACCGAGAGTCGTTATGCGATGTACGGGGGAGCGGACGGTTGGGAGAAGGTCGGAAAGATTGATAATATTATACCATTTCGGGAAAAAAAGACGTCTTGACAATAAGTTGTCAATGGCGCACCGTATTTTCAAATATTCAGCTTTAAACGGGAATAAAGAGGGGGCACTCATCCTTCTAAGCCGTGGGCCGCAGGTTCGAATCCTGCCTGGCGTACATTCCGGAATTTGCGAATCATGGCGGGGATATTTTAGCACTGAGTGATATCCCTGAGGGAATGAAGCCCGCATTGATTTGGTCTTTTTAATAAGATGTGGGTTGGCCACTTTACATTACAAATTACCGGACAGGTTCATCACCATCCATTCTATTCCACCAATTTATCATAAAAGGACCGGCATATCTCCCCCATATGGCGCAGATTCGAAGAACCGTTACATTGGATTAAGTTTATGCAAATGGGAATGTATCTTCCACCCTCATTCGGACAGCAGATTTCCAATTGACAGTACTGTTTCTTATGATAACAATATATTTTAACTTATTTGG
>Ga0180431_10002172_pt1 | contig 26640 bp, 48 predicted proteins | sample SS_ome_11_FD_132459 | JGI IMG/M metagenome (GOLD analysis project Ga0180431, IMG submission 132459) | Hypersaline lake sediment archaeal communities from the Salton Sea, California, USA - SS_1_MS_1 metaG | ecosystem: Environmental > Aquatic > Non-marine Saline and Alkaline > Hypersaline >... | reverse complement strand
GCTTTATTTCTTTACTTAAAAAACTAAAAACATGGATTTTACACATTGTTACCACCCGTTTTTCTTTGAAAGCTGGAGACGTGGTAATAGTGCGTTGGAATCATTACAGAGTAGAAGCAACCGTTGAAGGATTTTACTGCTATGGAATGAAGCTTAAAGGAATGGGAGTGTTTCCATTTAATGCAGGACGGTTCTACGGTTGCGGTTATAATAGCGAACCAGTTTACACTCTTAAAAAAGATTGGCATTATATACCTGCTAAATTTTGTGAGTGGTGGCGGTTGAAATTACCACAAAAAGTTGGAGCGAGAATCTTCGGTTTTTAAATGGGTGGTAACAGATAATATACAAACCTAAACAACCTATTAACTACTTATGAAACAGTTTGTTAATATTCCAAGTAAAGAAATAAAGCTATTTATAAAAGGCTTTGATAATTATGTAGTAGCTGATAAAAAGGTATTTAATATAAAAACAGGTAGAGAGTTAAAGCCTAAGCTGAAAAATGGAATAATAGGCTACAATCTAAAAGGTAAATTTACACCTTACAAAAAGATTGAATTTGAAAGACCTAAAACATTTGATTGCCCTTTTTAGTAACTTTGCTAAATGAGAGCGATTAACAAAATAGTTATTCATTGCAGCGCAAGCCATCAAAACGTAGATGTTGATGATATTAGAAGATGGCACGTAAATGAGCGTGGTTGGAGCGATATAGGCTATCACTATGTAATTACTTCTGATGGTGATGTACAAAAAGGCAGACCGATGTACAAAGCAGGGGCGCACGTTGCAGGGCATAACCATGATTCAATAGGGATATGTTGGGTAGGTGGTTATAAAGGGGTAGATAATAGAACCGATGCGCAAAAATTGGCAATGCGTGAACTTGTAATGCGTTTAATAGTTGAATTTGATATTGAGCCAAATAACGTCTTAGGCCATTGTGATTTTGAAGGAGTTACAAAGACTTGCCCTAACTTTGATGTTCAAAATTGGTTTTTTAATGAGTAGTGTTAAAGACTTAATAAAAGGATTCACTCCGCAAGGGATAGCCGAAGGTTTAATAGGCAAAGTTGCAGACGGTGCAAAAGACGTTATTACCAACGTTCAAAACAACCGAATGACAATCGAACAAGGATTGCAGGAAATAGAAAAGATTAAGATACAAGCGCAACAAGACAGCAACAAAGAAATTACAGCACGTTGGCAAAGTGACATGAAGAGCGATAGTTGGCTATCCAAGAATGTTAGACCGCTTGTATTAATGTACATGGTGTTTTGTACTACCTTGCTCGTTTTTATTGATGCAGGGGTAATATCTTTCGATGTGAAGAGCAATTGGATTGATTTATTGCAATTGGTGTTAATGACCGTTATAGCGGCGTATTTCGGTGGTAGGTCTTATGAGAAAACAAAGTCTTAGCATCGAATACAAAAGCCCTTACTACTACATTTTTAAGCGAATAGACAACTACAGAAAACCTAAAGAGTTGTGGAAGTCTAAAAACCTTAATGAGATTAACATCAAGTTTAAGCAGTTCATCGAAACAAAGGCTTAGTTCATCGAAATAAGTTCACAGCCTTTAAATCTTGCCTTACATTTGATTTATCAAAAACAAACAAAATGAATTATTTAGTAATTGAAACAGAAGCAACACAAAACCAAATCAACGAATTTCACTCTAAAACAAATGGCGGTAAAGTTTTATGGTCAAAGTTTGGCGAAACAAGTGGTAAGTGGGCAACAATGATAAAGTTTTACGGTGCAAGCGAAATAGAGTTAATTAAGCAAGTATTTAACGTAAATAAAGTTTCAAATGCACCTGTATAAAATTAAGAATCAAATATTTGAGTGGGAGTTTAACAGCTTCCACTCATTTAATCAAGCGTTACAAAAAGCACATGAATTAAAAAACAAATTTGGTTTAATAGGTAAAGTTTATATAGAATGCTCAAATGGTAAAGTAGAATGGATTTAAAAAAGAAAAAAAGCCAACTATATACAGAGTTAAAAGTAAACTTTCCACATCTTAAATTTCCTTATAAACAAGCACCTGATTGGGCTTTGACTAATTTCTTTGAAGAGAAGATAAAAGAGAAAGAACTTTACTACTTTGAATTAGGTAAAAAACATTACAGCCATAAATTAATTTCCATAAAATCATTTGAATTTTATATATGTGTTTTTTTAGGAGTTTTAATAGGATTGCTAATCAAAGATTTTTTGTAATTAATTAAATTTTTTATAACCTTAAAACCTTTAATGCTTGTGCAGCCACCTTTTAGAATAACACTGAAAGGTGGTTTTTAAAACCTATGAAAACCTTACACCACCATAGCCACTTAGCACCCGAAGAAATCAAAAACATTAAGGATACTATCGAGTTTTGCCGAGCCAACACAATGAGAAGAACAAGCGTGTTAGGTTATGCTCAGATTAATTGCCCTTTGGCTTATGCTGAATATTTTAAAAGGCGTAACCCGTTTAAATCATTGCACGAATATTTTAATATGATTTTGGGTTATGAAACTAAATACTACTACGATTTAAAAGAGTGCTTTAACCATAGAGAGAATCAACTTATAAAAGAAAACAAGAAGTTAGCGCAAAAATATGATAATGTCAAGTGATTGAGTACGTTTTTTTAATAGAGTTTTGTTTGTGCCCTGTATGTCTGTGATGTACGGGGCTTTTTTTTATTTTATTACCTTTGATATTCAGTTAACTAATTTTAAACTGATTTGGATAAGCGTAAAAATAATAAAGGCACAAAAGGCAACAAAGGTGGAAGGCCACCAAAGGTTAAAGAAGATTTAGCCATTGAAAGAATTACGCGAGCGTTAAGGGAAATATACTCACAAGATAAAGACGAAGAAGCGGTTAATGAGTTCCTTAAAGACTTTGCAACTGAAAAGGAAGGTAAGAAATTCTTTGCAGAGCATTTATTAGGAAAACCAAAAGAGCAAAAAAGCCTTGACGTTAGTTTCTTAGACGTTAAACCTATTGAGTGGGTAGATGAAGCTTAATAAGAAGTTTCAGCCCCTTTGGCGTAATGATACACGTTACTTCATTGTAACAGGTGGCAGGGGAAGTGGAAAGAGCTATGCAGTAGGTACTTTTATTGAGAACTTATTATTTCAGCAAGGCCACAAAGTATTATTTACACGTTACACATTAACGGCTGCTTCAAAATCTATTATACCTGAGTTTGTAGAAAAAATAGAAGTGCAAGGCCATAATAATGTTTTCGATGTTACTAATAACTCAATAAAGAACATTGCAAGCGGTTCTGAAATTATATTTAGCGGAATTAAAACAAGTAGCGGTAACCAAACGGCGAATCTAAAATCTTTGCAAGGTGTTACAACTTGGGTATTAGATGAAGCTGAAGAGTTAGATAGCCCCGATGTATTTGATAAGATTGATTTAAGTGTTAGAGAAAAAAACATACAAAATAGGGTTATTCTAATACTTAACCCTGCTTTGCGTGAACATTGGATTTATAAGCGGTTCTTTTTAGATGCTAATGTAGATGAAAATTATAATGGTGTTAAAGGTGATGTAACTTATATTCATTCAACATATTTAGATAATAAAACTAATCTACACGAAAGCTTTATTAAACGTGCTGAACAAATGAAGGCGCACGATTACGAGCTTTATGTCCATGTGATGTTGGGTAGTTGGTTAGACACGTTAACAGGGCGTTTATACACCAACCTTCAAGAATATCAAGACTTACCACAAGGTGAAGCGGTTATGTATTGCGATACAGCCGACACGGGTGAAGATTACCTTTGCGCTGTTACAGCCGTTAAAACTAATACAAGCCTTTATATTACAGATGTGGTTTACACCAAAGAGCCACAAGAAATAACAGAAAGTTTAGTAGCTCAATTAATAATAAACAACAATGTAAACAGGGCTATTATAGAAAGTAATAACGGTGGTCGTGGCTTTGCTCGTAGTGTGCAGCGTATTTTAAGCGATGTTAATTGGCGTAAAACTAATATAACCACCTATCACCAAAGCGCTAATAAGAAAACACGGATACAAACCAACTCTTCAAACGTGTCTTTAAATTGTTATTTTTGTAAAGATTTGAATAATGAATTTATGTTAGCTTTACGCACGTACACCCGTGAAGGTAAAAATAAACATGATGATGCACCCGATGCACTAACAGGATTAGTAGAGCATTTTTTAGATAATAATGACTTCTTTGTAATATGAATTGGCTACAAAAACAAGCTCTAAATATATTAGGGTTAAACATCAAAAATGACGTTGCTTTAGATAAGCAGTTTTATGATACCCTTTACCAATGGAGAGCTAAAAATAGCCCCGTGCCTTTACCCGATAGCTATGAGAGTTATGTAAAAAATGGCTATAATAAAAACATCTTTGTTTATTCGTGCGTGAAATATATTAGTTCTAAGGCGGCTGATATTCCGTGGAAGTTGTGCCGATATAATGCTAATGGTGAAGAAGAAGAAATAACAAACAGCCCTTTATTAGATTTATTAAAGCAGCCTAATAATTTACAAGATTGGCCAGATTTTGTAGAGCAAAGTATTGGCTATTATTTAATCACGGGCAACACATATAATTACAAGGTAACATTAGAAAATGGGTTAAACAAAGGGCTAACAAAGGAGCTTTATGTTTTACCTTCACAATACATCGAGATACAAAGTGGTAGCGGTGCAACTGAGCCAATAAAAAGCTATGACTTAACCTTTAGCCCTGCGACCGTTGTAACTAAATATTCACCCGATGAGATAATACACGTAAAGCAACCTAATTATGAGTGGGTTAATGGTGAAACCTTATACGGACAAAGCCCACTTAGAGCAGGTTTAATGGCTTTAAATGCGAGTAATGCAAACCTAAACGCTATTACTAACCAAAATCAAAACATGGGCGCATTAGGGATATTAAGCCCTGAGAATATGGGCAACCTAACAGAGCAACAAGCGCGAACCCTTGAAAATAAGATTAGGCAGAAGGTAATGGGTTCAAATAACGCGGGTAAAATAGCCTACTCTAACATGGCGTTAAAATGGCAACAGTTAGGCTTAGATGCTCGAAGTATGCAACTAATTGAGCAACACGATTTAAGCCGAAATGATATTTGTATGTTGTACAACTTGCCTTCGCAGTTGTTTAATGACGATAAAAGCAGCACATACAACAACGTAAACGAAGCTAAAAAGAGTGCTTACACCGATGCAATACTACCTGCACTCAATAAGTACATTGCGGAGATTAACAGAAGGGTTGTTCAACCTTATGACGAAACCTTATACTTTAAAGCTGATACGTCAAATATTCAAGTATTGCAAGTAGATAGGGCAAAGCAAGTTGAATGGCTTAGTAAGGCTTATTGGTTGTCTAATCAAGAAAAGCAGGCCATTATGGAAGTAGATGTAGACGAAACATTCCCTAAGTACACTATACCAAGTAACCTATTGCCTTTTGATGATGGCTTTGATAGTGAAGATATTAATAAGCGTTATCCTGATTATTAAGCAATTCATCGAAGCTATGGCGCAGTTCGTCTAAAATAGTTTAGTAGTTCGTTTTGGTGTAATACATTTGAATCATCAAACAAACAAACAAAAAGATGACTACAACAATGACAAACACTCTAAACATCGCTAAGGTTTCAAATAAGGGTAACAAATTCGCAATAGTTGCGGGCAAAGCAATACTTAAAAAATTTAAGACAGTTGATACAGCTAAGGCTGAATTGCAAAAAAACCGTTCTTTGTACGAATATTGGGCAGGTTCGGCATTCGTGTCTATTCAAAATACAGAGCCAATAATAATTTTATGTTAGTTGGCACAATAATAGATGTTACAATACCTAAGTTTAAAGGTATGTTTCACCGCTACAAGGTTTTAAACAATAACCTTAAAAACGATGGTAGGGGGCAATTTGAACTCACTACATTAATAGAAGATGTTGAAGGGTGTAAAATAAAAACCTATGAAGAAGGTGAAAGAATAATTGTAGTAGATAGGCTTTGGTTTAATGAAGAATTAACAGGTAGAAAAATAAAGATTATAAAGAAGCCTTAAAGACGTTTAAGGTGTGCCCCGTAGTGATATGGGGCTTTTTTAATTAACTTCGCATTATGCCCAACCTAACAACAAAGCAAGAGTTAAGCGGTCGAGAGTTTGACGATAAACGCCAAAGAGATGAGCGCACATGGGTAAGGTCAATTAAAAAGCTATTCGCACAACAAAATCGAAGCCTACTAAATGCCGTTAAGCAAAGCTCAACACCTATAAGCATACTTGACGAAATACCAAAGTACATCAATACAAGCGATACACGAAAGCTTTACAAAGAGCTTTACACTAAGCAAGGGCAGAAATACTACAACGGCACAATTAGAGCGTTACAAAAGAATAGCCCTTATAGATTCAATCTAAAAGAAATAGTAAACGAAGATGATTTGTATTGGCTGCAAATGTCTGAGTTTGTAGATAACGAAGTTGCAAGCCGTGTAATTAGCGTAACACAAACAAGCCAAGACGTAGCAAGAAAAGCTATTAATGAAGCGGTTACGACAGGCGTAAACGAAGGACAAAGCATACCACAAATAAAGGCAGCCATTAATGCAAGTGTGAACCAAGAATGGCGAATAATGACGGCTTTTAGACCTGAACTAATAGCACGTACAGAAAGCCTTACAATGGCTAACTATGCAAGCTTTATAGGGGCTGAAAGTTTAGGCGAAGATTTAGACAAGGTTTGGTTAGCTTTTATTGATGGTAGAACAAGGCAGGCACATATTACAGCGGATAGGCAAGTAGCACCGATGCAAGGGGCTTTTATTGTAGGTGGTGAACAAATGAGATACCCAGGCGATACTTGGGGGAGTGCAAAGAATGTTTGCAACTGCCGATGTACTTTGGTGTATCAAACAAAGGACGAAAGGAACTATTAATCGAAGCTATTAAGCAGTTCATCGAAATCATTGCTTAGGTGTGAAATGTTGTTTTACTTTTGATTCATCAAACAAACAAAAAGTAAAAAGATGAACAACACATTAACAATTTATTGCAACTTATCAAACGGAAACCAAGCACAAGTAATTTTACAAGGTGATGTTAACGCGATGATTAAATTTATTGAAAATTACGAAGGTGATGATTTAGGGAATGATATGCTTTTGCAAGATTTTGTAATTGATTTTACTGAAACAGGCGTTATAGTTGGTAACGCTTAATTCATTTAACTATGAAGCAGTTTTTTATGTATGATTTTAAAGGCTCAGTTTACCTGAGCTTTTTACCTATTCCTTTTTTAATAAGGGTTTATATTACACGTAAAATAGATATATTTCCCTATTTTAGATTAAAGCCTTGTACGGTTAGAATGGATACCAATGACCCAACTTTCACAAAAGAGCGTTTTTGGCATAAATATAGAGAAGTAAATTGGCTATGCTTTAACCTACAGTTTGGATTAATATCAAAAACAAATTACTAAATGAGTAAAACATTCGCATTAATAGGGGCAGGTGGTTACATAGCCCCTAAACACATTGAAGCTATTAAAGCTAACGGCTGTGAGTTAATAGAAATAGTAGATGTTAATGATTCGGTAGGGATTATAGACCGATATTTCCCTAACTGTAAATACTCTACTAAGCTAACAACTAAGCCCGATTATGTAAGTATTTGCACTCCTAACTTCTTACACTATGACCATATAAAGGAAGCAATTAAAAAAGGTTGTAATGTGATTTGTGAAAAGCCTGTGGTTTTACAATCGCACCAAATAGACGAATTAAAAGCATTAGCCAATTTAAAAGGGGTTAGCATTAATTGTATTTTGCAGCTTAGGCTTAATCCTATGGTAGAGCTATTGAAGGAATACGCATCTTTAAGCAATGGCAATAAAATAGAAGTAACTTACCACACCCCGCGCGGCGATTGGTACACGAAAAGTTGGAAAGGTGACGTAAACAAAAGCGGGGGCAAACTCTTTAACATTGGTATTCATCTTTTTGATTTATTAACCCACATTTGGGGTGATGTTTATGATGTTTCAGATGGCGTTATTTACTTTAGAAAAAGTATAGCTTACTACTCACTAAGTACATCTTTTGAAGATGCAAAACAGCCTGTTAGAGAGTTTAAAGTTGATGGTATGGTGTTAGACCTTACAAAAGGTTTTACAGATGCGCACACCCTAAGCTATAAGCGAATTTTAGAAGGCAAGGGCTTTGATATTACAGAAGCAAAAAAGAGTATTCAACTAATAGAAAGGATAAATGAGCAACATTAACACATATTGGTTTAGAACGTGGCAAAGGTTAGCTTATAATAACTACATACACCACACGGTGAGAATAGGCGAAGGGACTAAGCTAAAACGAAATATTGAAATAAGAGCAAATGTTACAATTGGCGAGAACTGCTACATTGATAGCGGTTGCACCTTTACAGGTGGCTCAACTATTGGCAATAATGTAACTATTCGCAATAATTGCGTTATAGCTCGTGGTTCTTTTATCGGTGATAATTGTTTTTTAAGCCCACAAACTATGTTTGCTAACTTAGATACTCAAGGCAACAAAATAGGGGGCGCACAATTAAGTTATAATGTATTTGTAGGAACAAATGTTACTTTTCATCATGGGGTAACTGTTGCGCCTTATAGCGTTATTGCAAGTAAAAGTTTTGTGAACAAGGATATAAACGAGCCAAATAGAACTTGGGGCGGTGTACCTGCTAAACTTTTGAAATGAAGGTAACCATAACTACCATAATGTATAAGCGTGAGAAGGTGTTTGATATTTATGCTTGTAACGTAAAAAAACTAATAAACCATTTTAAGGATATTGAGTTTAATGTGGTGGTAGTTGGTTCAACTCCTATCTGTAAACGTGCTGCAACTAAACACGGTTTTACTTATTCCTATTATCAGAACCTACCAATAGGGGCTAAAGCACAATACAGATTAGAGAGAGCAAAAGATACTAACGCAGACTATTATTTATTTTTGGGTTCGGATGATATTATAAGCATTCCCGCTTTTGCTTATTGCCTAAAGTATATGAACGAAGGGTTTGAGCATATTGCACCTTATGACATTTTTTACAACTACAAACAAAGCCTTTATTATTCTCAGGGTTACGATGTAACACATAAGAGATACTTAGAACCCTTAGCAGTTGGTCGCATACTTTCTAAGGGCTTGTTAGAGCGTTTAAATTGGAAGCTATGGGATGAAACAATAGTAAAGCGTGGATTGGATAAACCTGCAAGCGATAGGATAAAAAAAGCAAACCCTAAAAGCCATTATTATTGGTGTATTGATATTGATGGCGGTTATATTATCGACTTTAAAACAGAAAGCAACCTAAGCGCAATTAGGCCGCATAAGTGGCAATATATCGGAGCAACTAAAGATTATTATAATTATGAGTAACTACATCCACCCTAAGGCCGTTATAATGCCCAATGTAGAATTAGGCACGGGCAATGTAATTTGTGCAGGTGCTGTTATAGGCAACTTTGGAGCAATAAGGGGCTCAAAACTTAAAGACTACAACGGCAAAGTAGTAATAGGTAACAATAATTACATAGGGGCTAATTGTGTTGTAAACATTGGCGAAGATGGGATAACGCTAATAGGTAGCAATAATATAATAATGAACTTGACCAACATAGCGCATAACGTGAGCATAGGTAGCAACAATGAAATAGGGGCAGGGTGCTTGATATTGGGCTATGCTTGTATTGGTGATAATAACAAGATAAAGGCAAGGGTTAATCTGAGAAATAGAAAGTGCATTACTAACAACATTATTGTAGGCATGGGCGCAAATGTTGTGAACGATTTAACCATTGAAGGAACTTATTACGGCAACCCTGCTAAACTAAAATAAATGAGCAAAGAAATCTACCCGCTAAAAGAACTACCTTTTTTTTACATTACAACAGATGAGCTATTTGATAGGCTTGATGCTATTTGTGTAAAGCATGATATTAAAGAAGATATTGTTAAGGTGTATGCTGAGAACAATGAATGCTTTGGCTTTATTGTAGAAAATATAACGTATTGCGCAAACTATAAGTTAACAGAATTAGTTAATATTGCCCTTCCATAGCTTCCACTTTACTACTGTTTGATTTTTGATTGAAGCCCTGTTTAACGACGGGGCTTTTTTATTTATTATTATTAGTATTTTTGTAATAATTACTTTGAACATGAAGCAGTTTATTACAAAAGATATTGACCTAAAAATTAAGGACATGGATATGTCTAAAGGTCAAATTCAAATGTATGTGAGCGCATTTGGTAATAAAGATGCTCACGGTGATGTTATAGTTAAAGGAGCTTACAAAAAAACTATAACAGAAAACGCACACCGAATTAAGCACCTATTTCAGCACGATACAAATACCATTATAGGCAAGCCTATTGAAATGATTGAAGATAATACAGGGCTTTTAATAACATCTTATGTTAGCGATTTAAAAGGCGGTGATTATCGTAAAATGTATGAAGATGGGCTAATAACTGAGCATAGTGTGGGTATTATACCTATTCAAGAAGAGTATGTAAAAAACGAAGAAACTAACTATATAAAAGAAACTAAATTATTTGAATATAGTTCTGTAACGTGGGGAGCTAATGAAAATACACCTGTTGTTAGTATGAAAAGCCTAACAAAGCAAGATAAGCAAGAGCTATTTAGTAGAATGGATATACTAATAAAAGCAATGCGAAAAGGAACGTACACAGACGACACATTTGCAATGCTTGAAATAGAATTGGAAAGAATAAAATCACTTATTATTAATAGTGAGCCGCAAGAAAGCACTCAAGAAAATAATGAGCCGATTGACTTTGATATTAACAATTATTTTAAATCACTTCAAAAAGACTAAAAAATGTCAGAAGAAATTAAAAAGCAAATTGAAGCTCTCGACTCATCAATTGAGAAGAAAATCGAAAAGGCTTCATTAGAAACAAGCGCAACTTTAAGAAAGCAAGCGCAAGAAGAATTAACCAAATCTTTAGCCGATAGAGATGAAAAAATCAAGGCTATAAGCGAGCAAAATGATGCTTTAGAAGCTAAGATTCAAAAGATGGCTAAGGAAGGTAACGCAACCTTAGAAAACAAATCTTTTGCAAACGTTCTAAGCCAAAAAATGGACGTTGATTTTATTGAGAGATTAAAAGACCGTGGACGTGGTCACATCGACTTAGGAATGACGGGCAAAGCCGTTGGTACTATGACCGTTGCCAACAGCTACACAGGTGAAGTTATCCCTGCCGATACGCTTAACATTGTGCCATTAATGGATAGACGTGTACACGTACGTTCTTTGTTGCCACAAGGTACAACTAATAGCGATGTGGTAAGAATACCAAAAGAAACAGGTGGCGAAGGTGCTGTTAACATCACAGCAGAAGCAGGCACTAAACCTGCCGTTGATTTTGATATCGCAACTACTGATTACAACGTTTACAAAATAGCGGGTAGAGTTGTAGCTTCAGAAGAGATTTTGAACGATACAGCAGGCCTACAATCGTTTATCGTAAACAGATTGACTAACAAGTACAGAAACAAAGAAGACCAACAACTTCTTTACGGTACAGGTTCAAGCCAAATAGAAGGCCTAACAGTTAACGCCGCAACATTTACAGCCGTTGACCCTGCCGATACTAATGCCACTATTGTTGACTTGATTATCCAAGCAGCAACGCAATTAGAGAACGCTGAGTACATGGCGAATGGTATGTTATTGAACCCTACTCAGTACGCTCAATTAGTACGTTCTAAAGATGCAGATGGTCGCTACGTTAAAGATGCTTATTGGGATGGCAACATTGGCGCAATTAACATCTACGGCATTAACGTATTTAGAAACACAGCTGTAACCAATAACGACTACATAATCGGTGATTGGACTAACTCGGCGCAAATCTTCGACCGACAAGGTTTAAGAATTGACTTTAGTACAGAAGATGGCACTAACTTCCAAGAGAACTTAGTAACCATTAGAATTGAAGGTAGATTAACCTTAGGTAAATTCTATAATGAAGGATTTATTTATGGTGATGTATCTGATGATTTGGCGAAATTAGTAGCAGGCTCATAGTTCTTACTCATAAATGCCCTTTAAGGGGTAGTTTAACCGCTACCCCTTTTTAATAAAATAACATGAAAGAATATTTAGTTATTAAAAATCACGATTCAAAAGATGGAGTTTTAACCCGTGGCACTAAGTACACCTATAATGAAGTAATAGCGCAACAGCTAATTAAAAAAGGCTTTATTGTAGAGATTAAAACACCTGTAAGACGTGAGCCAATACCCACCGAACTATTAGAGCAAATAGGGCGTAAAAGGTCAATAGCTAAATTACAAGAAATGCTAATAGGTGAAAAAAGAAACGTGGTTATAGAAGCCATAAATAAAAGAATAAAAGAATTATAAAATGCCAAGTTCAGCAAGAAGGCCTGAGTATTCAAGAAGCACAGATTATTATGATGGTGTGTTAGGGCAAAACGGATTTGTAGTATTAAGCTCAGGCGCAACAGATGCAGGTGATGAGTTTTATGCAATACAAGCCTTAGAAGATAGCACGGTAACGGCTGTTACTAAATATGGTGATGACCTAAGCAGCTCAGAAACTATAATAGCGGGTGGTATTGTTTACGGACATTTTACTTCTGTTACATGGGCAAGCGGTAAAGTATTGTGTTACCTTAAAGCACCAAAATAATGCAGACTTATTATAGTATTGAAGCCACTAAAACTACCCCTGCATGGGATTATTTAACTGATGCACAGGTTAAGAATTACTTAAAGCAAGAAGCTAACGTAACGGCTGAGAATACTCTAATAACTGCTTTAACTAATGCAGCGCAAAGCCAATTCGAGCAAATGACAAATAGGGCGTTATGCGATGGTACATTAAGCGCACGGTATTATGATATTGAAAGCAAAGGCACTCAAATAGATATAACAATACCTTATAGGTGTACTTACTCAAATATTAGTATTAGTTACAAGTACGAAAACACCACAGAAGCATTAGTTGAGAATACAGATTATTATGTTAATCAAAATAGGGTTAGCATTAATAAGAGTAGTTTTAATTACGTGAGTACAGGGATTGAAATAATACTAACAGCTACTTTAACGGCTGATTTTGTTGACCCAAATATTGAGCCTGCATTATATAAAATGATTGCAGATTTATATAATTACAGGGGCAATGATGTAGTAGGTGAAAGCGTGGGCAGGTTAAGTAATACCACCCGCTTTTTATTAGAGCCGTTTATGGATGTGAACCAAATGATATGAGAATATTTACCTGCATACATGGAAGGCGCGAACTAACACGCGCTTTTTTTTGGCATTTAGACTATCTAAGAGAAGCTACAAAGTTAGATTTACCAATAAGCCTATGTTATAGCGATGAAGAAGATTTTGAAGCCATAGAAGAGTTTATAAGAGAGCAAGATAGCGCGGTTAAATATCCTAATACTTTCTTAGGTGATAAATGGAACTACCTAACAAGTAACATGATTAAAACGCACAAAGACGATTATTATTTATGTGTGGGTAGTGATGACTTTTTAAGTGTTGCGTACATTGAATTAATAAACGCTTTAAAAGTAGATTTTGCAGGTACTAATGAGCTTTATTTTTACCAAATGTTCACGGGCAAGGCTATTAGTTTTAAGTATAATCACCCTGTTTGCAAGACATTAGGCGCAGGTAGGCTTTATTCGCATAGATTATTAGAAAAATTTAACGGAACTCTATGGGATAAGAAGCAGCAAAGTAGCTTAGATAATTATAGTGAAAAGTTATTATTTCGTGCAGGGTTTATACCTACTATAGTGAATTTTAAAGAGCCGCAAATAGTTGATGTTAAGAGCTATGAGAATATACACAACTTTGAAGAGTTTGAAACACAGGGCGAAAAAGTAGAAGGTGAAAAAGTATTATCTTTAATGCCAAATATTAGTTTTGAGTAGAATAGCTTCAATAAATATTGGTGACTTTGATTTTAGAGTTACTTTTTACAGCCAAACAGAAGGTGCAAGAGATGTTTATGGTAACCCTGCATTAAGCACAGGCTCAGGCGTTGAACGTTGGGCAAATGTTACTTTTAAGAGTGAAAAAATGGACGTGGGCGAAGGTGGCCTGCAGTATGCCGAAGTATTTGAAATAAAAGTGCGCTTAGATGGTTTAACAGTTGGCGTAGGTGATAGGGTAGATTGGGATAATAGGCAGCTACATATTACAAGTATTGATAAAGTTGATTTAGTTACTTATAAGATATTAGCACAAGGGATAGAATGAGTGTAACGCTTACCATATCGCAAAAGGAAATGAATGCTTTTAAGAAGAATTTAAAAAAGTTCAAAACAAAAAACAGTACTCTTATAAAGAACCGAATGAAAATAGCGGGTAAGGAAATGGAAAGTGTGGCAAAGCTAACAGTAACAAATGCGGGCTTAGTTGATACAGGTAGATTAAGAAGTTCTTTAGTAGCTCATCCTATTGATAATGGTTACGGTCAAGAATTAATAACAGGTGCAAATAAAGATGATTTAGACAAGTCAGACCCTGATACTAAGCCGATTGTATTAGTAGCTTATTACGCTAAATACCATGAGCCAAAATACAAGTTCATGAAGAAAGGGCAAAGGGCAGGTTATGATAAATTTATAAAACTAATGAGCCAATAAATGAAAAACCCAAGCCTTAGCATAAAACAAATATTATACAGCACAATAGGCAGTACCTTTGATGTTGAAGGTAATACTGTTTATTGGTTCACAGACCCACCACAATCACCACCCGATTATTATTGTTGGGTAGAAGATAACACAATATTAGACTTAGGCACTAAGCAAGACTTTGTGAGTGATGTAACAATGGTTATAACGTGCGTTACAAAGGTTAGTGGTGCTGTTTACAGCTCTTTATTATTAGACCAAATAGTAAATAGCGTGACCGAACAAATAATAAGCAGGGGGCAAAGTTTGTTAGGCGCTGATAGTGATTTTAATATATTTAGCGCAACACTACAAGACATAACACAATACGATAATAAAATTGGTAATAAGACTGAATTAGCCAAAGCTATTAGAGTTTTATTTAAAGTCACAGAATTATAATAAATTTGTAAAAAATAATATCATGGCAAAAATAAACGGAACGTTGTACTTAGTAGATATTGACGGTGTTACCGTTGGTTCTACAACTAATGCAAGTATAACAATTAACCAAGATTTACCTGAAACAACTACCAAAGGCTCAGGCGGTTGGAGAGAAGTATTAGCAGGTTTAAGAAGTTGGGAAGGTTCATTTGAAGGCTTATATGACCCAACAGATACTTACGATGTTAAAAGCCTTGCTGATGAAATAGTTAACCGTTCAAGTTTTACAATTGTATTTGACAGCTCAACAGCAGGCGATGTAGATTTTACAGGAACGGCTTATTTGAGCAACGTAGAATTTAGTGCAGAAATGGAAGCCCCTGTTAGTTTTAGCGCATCTTTTACAGGTGATGGAACATTAACCGTAGCAGATAATACATAAGAGCATGACAGGCATATTTGAGTTAAAAAAACATAAGGTTAAGGGGCAGTTTTGTTTATTAGCCTTTAGGTATTATTGCGAAGCTAAAAAGTTAGACTTAACGCAGTTAGGTGATGTACTCGCAAAAGGTAATATTTTTGAAATTAGTGACTTAATCTATTATGCTTGTAAAGCTTATGCGGATTTAAAAGATACTGATTTTAATTATAATAAAGCTCAATTTACTAATATATTTAGTGAGATTAAGCAAGATGAACTTAGCGGAATTGTTGCCAAGTTGCAAGAAGTAGAACTCTTTGGCGAAAAGTTGGGAGAAGCCCAAGCTAAAAGCCCTGAGAATAAAAAAAAATAACTTTCGGTGATTTATACCGTGAAGCATTAGAAATAGGGTTATTGCCTGAGCAATTTTGGGCAATGACCCTTAATGAATATTGGTGTTATGCCGAAGGAAGGGCAAAGGCTAAAGAGTTTGAATTACATAATAGCCGATTAATAATGTGGAGTGTAATGCAACCACATTTAAGAAAGGGTAAAAACTTGAAGCCGAGCGATATTATAGAATTGAGTTTTGATAGGCAAAAGAAGGTGTTAAAGCCTAATGTAAGTAGGGATGAGTTTATAAAGAAAGCTAATAAAATAAAAGCCCGATGGCACAGAGCAACCAAGAATTAGTAGTACAGATAAAAGCTGATTTATCTAAGTTGCAAAAGGGCTTAGATGGTGCAGAACAAAAGGCAAAAGGTTTTAAAAACCGATTAGCTAAAATTGGTAAAAGTTTACAAGGTGCTTTTAGTTTCGGGGCAATATTCGCAGGCGGGGCTTTAATTACTGATGGTATTGCCACTATTAAAGACTTTGAACAAAGTGTAGCTAATTTAGCGGCTGTTACGGGTAAAAGTATAGACGGGATAAAAGCCTTAAAAGATAGCGCATTATCATTAGGGGCTACAACAGCCTATACAGCGACCCAAGTTACAGGGTTACAGACTGAATTAGCTAAGTTAGGTTTTAGGGAGCAGGACATTTTAAATCTAACAAAACCAATCCTAAATCTTGCACAGGCGACAGGCTCAGATTTAGCTAATGCGGCAGCCTTAGCAGGTTCAGTTGTTCAATCATTTGGATTACAGGCAAGCGATACTGAAAAGGTAGTAGATATAATGACAAAATCCTTTACAGAAAGTGCGCTTGATATAGGAAAGTTTGAAGTAGGAATAAGGCAAGTAGCCCCTGTGGCAAAAAATGCAGGCGTAGAATTAAGTAAGGTTACTGCAATGTTAGGTGTGCTTGCAAATAATGGTGTAAGAGCTGAAACGGCAGGTGTAGGATTAAGAAACATAATGCTTGAAGCCGCAAAACGTGGAGTGCCATTTCAAGAATTATTAGAGCAAGTAAATAATAGTGCTGATAAATCCGCAACAGCTATGGATTTATTTGGCAAAGAAAACGCTGCAGTAGGTGTTATAATAGCAGAAAATGTATCTAAAATTGATTCTTTAAATGAAAGTTTACAACTAAGTGCAGGCACAGCACAGGGTATGGCTGATACTCAGTTAAACACTTTGCAAGGTTCGTTAACATTATTAAAAAGTGCATGGGATGGTTTTATTTTATCATTAGAAAGTGGTACAGGTTTTATTGGTCATACTGTTAGAAAAGTTTTAGATGGTCTTTCTTCTGCATTAGGTTTTTTAAGTGGTGGTAATGAAAAAGTTACTAACAGTTTAAGCGATTTAAGAGACGAGTTTAACAAGCAAATTACTGTACTTCAAAGTAATACATTAAGCAATGAAGCAAAAAGAAAGGTAATAGAAAGAATAAATACTCAGTACAAAGATTATTTACCCAATTTAATTACTGAAAAAACAACTTTAGGTGACCTTAGAGATATTACAAAACAAGTAAATGATGAGTTTGTAAAAAGAATAACATTACAAGCACAAGAAGCAAGGTTAGCTGAAAAAATAAAAGCTATAAGTAATGCTCAAATAGATTTAATAAAATCCGAGATTAGGCTTGAAGAGATTAGAATTGAAAAAATAACGGCAAATGAAGCCGAGCTTGCTAAATTAAATAGGGAAGAGATAAATTTAGCAGGTATAGTTGCCTACAGTAATAAAGTATTAAATGAAAATAATGAAGAACTTTCAACTTTATTAGAAGCGCAAAAAAGAGTTAATGAGCAACTAAATTTAAATAATAAAACAACTCAAACAAACGTCACCTTAATTGATGATTCTACAAAGGCAGCGGGGGCGTATGCTAAAGTATTAACAAAAGTAGGTCAAGCAAGTATAGAATTTGGTGAATTTAATACAACCTTAGAAACGGTTGGGGTTACTGCACAGAGAGTTTTACCATTAATAGAAGGATTAAGCAAAACTACTCATGAAAACTTAGTACGGTTAGGTTTTTCAAGTGAAGAAATAGCAAATACATTCACGCAACTATCCCATACAATAGCAATCGGCTTTCAAGAAATAGGAAGGGCAGCGGTGCAAGGTTTGGGTTTAGCCGAAACAGGACTACAAGGCTTTTTAGCTGTTATGATTGAAACAGCGATAGCCGCGATAAGTGTTGCACTTTCTGAATCATTGGCAAACGGTGTGTTAAGTAGTACAAAGTTAGCCGTATCATTAGGTCCAGCAGGACTTGCAGCATTGCCAATATTAATAGGTGGCGCAATTAGCGCAGTAAAAGCAGGATTTAGTAAAGTACCAAAATTTGCAAGCGGCGGTATCGTTAACGGCTCATCATTTAGCGGTGACAGGGTAATGGCACGAGTTAACAGCGGTGAGATGATACTTAACAGAAGCCAACAAGCCAACTTATTTGGGATGATTAACAGGGGCGGCGGTGGCAATGAAAGGTTAGTAACTCAAATTGCAGGCAATGACCTTAGAATAGTTTTAGAACGTGCGCAGAATACAAACCAAAGGCTTAGATAATGGCAGCAATACTAACAAGTGAATTTGATTCGCACGGTGATATTAGTTATAAGATTGTAATAGATAGCAATAAAACAGGCTCACCATTATCAAACACCTTTAAAGTAGCAAGCGCACAATTAAGATATAACCCCGAAACAGATAAGCCAACAGGGCAAATTATTAGTTCTACATTAGAGTTTATTTGTTGGAATGAAGGCGGTTATTTTAACAGCACTTTTATACCTTCTTTGGTTCAATCGCAACAACAAACATATAGAGTATTATTATACAAGGATACAGGCAGCGGTTATGAATTAGAGTGGTTTGGTTGGATTATTCAAGATATAACAGAAGAGCAAGAAGCAGCGCAACCCTATCAATATAAAATAACGGCGGTCGATGGTTTAAGCAAATTAAAAACTTCTCAATACGATAACTCTAATAGCGATGCAGCGCAAACAACACCATTTCAAAAACTAATAATTCAATGTTTGGCTAAAGGTGGCTTACAAAGTTTACTAACAACAAGTGACCCTTTTTTAGTTACGAGCTGCGATTATTGGGAAGATAGTATGACATATGGCGCGACTACTGACCCTTTAAGTTTGGCTTTTGTAGATGTTAGAGTTTGGAATATTTTTAATGAGTATTGGGAGCGTGAATATATAACAGCATGGGAAGTATTAAGCCAAATATGTGTAACGTATGGCGCAAGGTTATACCTATCTAATGGAGCTTATAGGTTTGAGCAGTATGTAGAGCGTGAAGATGCTACTTTTAAGGAAGTGGCATACGCTTATAATTACACACAATTAAGCACAACGGCAAGCGCAAATAGAGATTTTACACTTGCTACAAGTACCGATATAAATAATGCAAGGGCGGCTAATAATCAATTCAATTATTTACCCGCTATTAAACGGTGTGAGATTGATTACGAAAGGTTATTTTTAACTCGTGATTTTGGGCAATTTAATTTTACAGAATCATCAAACGCAGCGCAAGATGTAGGATATTTGGCGATTGTTAATGATGTAGGGTTAAATGTTTCAGGCGATTATACTTTTATTGCAGGGGCTAATTTAAGTGTGCTTTATAATTATAGGGCTATACTTTATGTAGAAATAAAAGTAGCTGCAAGTGGTGGTACAAATTATTATTGGGATGGTGAGCAATGGCAAACATCAAGCAGCCAATATGAAATATTAACAGTACCAAAAGGTGGCCTATCAATTGCTGATGGTGTTTATGGTGCAAGTGGTAATTTTAATATTGTAACAACTGAGCTACCCGCCGATGGTGATATAACTATTCGCTGTTATTTTAATACACTACAAAGAAAGTTATTAAGCCCTTTAAGTAATACTTACAGCAACACAAGCGCAACTTCTGAAACATGGACAATGGCAAGCTCTGTAAGCCTTGAAGATGGTGAGTTTTACGCTGATACAGAAGTATTCTACGCTACTACAACAAACGCAAGCATAGGAGATAATGAAGTATTAAATCAAGGTAAAACTAATATTGCTGACGGTGAACTTCAAACAGGTAAAATATGGGTTAAGTCAAGTGGAACAAGTGGCACTATTAGTAAGAGTGATTCATGGCGAATAGGTAATACAGGAACTTACCAAAGAATATTAGACCTAACAGTTGAAACAATACAAGGTTATTATCACGAGCCTTTAAAGCTATATGATGGTACTATTTATTGCCATGAGAGCTTTAGCGCAAGGTTAAGTTTTAATAGTGAGTTTTACCTATTTTTAAGTTGTACACAAGATTTAATTTCTAATACTTGGGATGGTAGATGGTGGCGAATAGATGCCGATTTAACAGGCATCACATCACAAACAAAACTAATAAGACGTAGGCAATTATTTAGCAGGCCAACGGCAAATGCTAATGCAGGGGAGCTACCTAACGGGAGCGTAGGCGGTGTAGAAATAACAGAAGGAGCAGCGCAAATAGATGGAGTGGTTGAGTTTGAACTAACAAGCGCAATGATAGCAGCAGGTCAAACAGGAACAACTGTATTAAGCGCACAAGGTAGCGGAACGTTTATAGATGTAACCCACGTAACTATATTGCCAACAAGTGGCTCAACACCTTACGCAACGGCGGGAGCGCAAATATATTTCAGCTCAGAAACTACAACGGTGGTAAATAGCACTAATTTATTAGATAGTATTAACAACGGTACAGCGCGAAGGCTAACGGGTAATGATGCTAAACTATGGGAGAATGAAGCATTATTATTTGACATAAACGCAGATGCAACAGGTGATTATGATTTTTTGATTAAAGTTTATTATAAATTGATTAGTTAAATTTGTAACAAAAGAATAATAAAATGGCGAGTCTTTCATCATATTTAGAAACTGAAATATTAGAGTGGGTAAAAGGTACAACCTTTGCCGCTGCACCTGCTACGGTGTATGTTGACCTGTTAGATAGCGGTGATTCATCTATTCTTAATACAATAGCAGGAAGTGCTAATAGGCAAGCAATAACATTTGGTTCAATTACAACCGATGGTACAGGTCGCATAATGTCTAATAGCGCAGATATAACATTTACGGCTTCGGCAGTAGGTAGTGCAACTGCAACAGCAGCAGCTATTTATGATGCACAAACAGGCGGCAACCAATTAGCGCAACAAGATTTAGCAAGCTCAAAAGCTATTAGTAATGGCGATGAAGTTAAATTTAGTGCAGGTAATTTGACCTTTAAAATGGACTAATGCCATTAGGATTAGGATTAGGAATATCTAAGATTAAAAGCCTTGTTAGTGGGCTACGTGTGCGTTTTCAAGGTAACGCAACTATTACGGCTGCGCTTGATGGTATATTACGAGAGTTAAGTGCTGATTTTGTTAGTAATGGCACGGTAACGGCAGCATTAGAAGCTATTAAATTATTAGATGTAGATTTTAGTGGTGATGGCACTTTAACGGCTGATTTAGCAGATTTAGACCCTGATTATCAAGCGGTTTTGGATTATGCAACTTTGCAAGGATATATACTACCGAGTGAAACAGTTAAAACCGCTCAAAATAATTTTTTCTTAGATTTAAAATCATTTTCTTTATTTTCTAAATTAGATAGCTTTTCCATTTTTGCTTCGGACGGTGATAGTTCTTTCGCATTGGTGGACATGAAGAAGCTAATAACAAAAACGGCAGTTAATAGCCCAACTTTTGACAGCAATATTGGTTTTACAGGTAACGGAACAAGCAGTTATATAGATTTTAATTTTAGCCCAGCAAATTCGGGTAATTACGCTATTTCAAATAGTAGTGTAGGAGTTTACTACGGAAATGTTTTAACAAGAGAAAATAACGGAATCGGTTTAGGTTTACGACAATCGACAAACAACAATAGCACATCTGTAAGCCCATACAACGCAACAGAAGCCCTCTTAGGAGTAAATAATGATTTAGGTTTCGACTTAGAAAATTACACTAAAGAAAACGGATTGTTTGTTGTTTGTCGAGATAATCCAACTAATTATAATTTTTATTTAAACGGTGTTTTAGCTTCAAACATTATAATATCGGAAGATAGTTTTTTGAGTACATCTAATTTTTTTGCATTTGCCTTTAATACAGGTAGCTCAGCCGTTAGATTTTCAAACGATTTGATAAAGTTCGTTTTCACAGGTCAAAGCCTTAATGAAATAGATAATATTAACTTAAATATAGCATTTAATAATTACTTAAATTCATTATAATGAAAGTTCTTAAAGCCACAAACGAACAAAAGAAAGTTATTGAAAACCAAACTAAAGGTATTCATATAATAAAATTTGTAGTAGATAAAAAAGGAAATTATATAATCGGAAAGCAAATTTTAAATGATTCTAAATTTTCGCACTTGCACTATGACCTTCAACAATTAGAAGAAATAGATTATAATCCCATTTTAAAAGATGAAGTTTGAATGGAGCGACATATTGGTAAGGGTGTTCACATTCGCAACGGGTGCGGGGGCTTTAGGTTTAATGCAATTCATGCTAAGCTTAAGAAAGCAAAAAAAATAAATTTATAAACACAGAATTATAATAAAATGAAATTATCGCAACTTATAAACCTAAAAGCTCAGTTAGCAGATGAATTAAAAGATGTAGGCGTAGGTAGCGTAGGTGCTAATGTTATATATTTTAGTACTCAAGATATAATAAACGGCATATTGGGTTTTTTTTTAAGCGTATGTAGTGCGATAGCTTTAACGGCTGTTTCGTTTTTTGTAAGAAAGTATTTAAAGCGAAAGTTTGGTGATTAATCTTTAATATGCGGCTATTCGTCGAATTATTGATTTTTATAGTATCACATTTAGTTTATTTTGAACTAACTATAAATAAAACAATATGCCACAATCACAAAAAGGCGAAATCGTTTTACAATTTGTTAAGGACTATGAAAAACAACTACGCGAAGGGGAAATCTCAAAAAGCGGGTTAGCAAGATTAATTTACAAAGACTATCCTGACCTTTTCAATGATGTTGAAGATGTAAGGGATAAAGTAAGAACATATACAGGCGCACATGGTGATGAGAGTCGCAGCCAAGTAAAAGAAGGGTACACCTTCAAAAGTGATATTAAACATGGCTTAAAAGCAAATAAAATACCCCAAAGTTTAGCGGAAGATAAGAAAGACTTTATACTTCCAACGGGTAAAAAGTACTTAGTTTTATCTGATATACATTTACCATTTCACGATGAAGAAGCCTTACAAAGTGCTTTAGATTACGGCATAGCTCAAGGTTGCACCGAGTTGTATTTGAATGGTGATGTAATGGATAATTATTGGACAACTCGATTTACTACTGACCCGCGACTTATTAAAACGTTTACAATAGAAACCGAGATAAACCAAACTAAGCAATTTCTAAACTATGTAAACACTTTATTTGATAAGGTTTACTACAAGTTTGGCAATCATGAAAATAGATGGCGTTTGCACCTTTGGAAAAATGCCGATAAGTTGAGCCACTTAAACACCTTTGATTTAGAAAATGTTTTGGAGTTGGCAACAAATGATATAACGTACATAAGCGATTCAAGAATAGCAAGGTTAGGCAAATTAACCATTATGCACGGTCACGAAATATACGGTACTTACTCGCCTGTTAACCCTGCAAAAGGTATGTTTAACAAGATGCTTTGCAGCACCATGTTAGGGCATTTCCACCAAACAAGTACACATCATCAAGGTACGGGAAAAGGGGACAAAATAGGCGTTTTTAGTACAGGTTGCTTGTGTACGTTAACACCTGATTATTCACCTTTGGCTTACATCAAATGGAATCATGGGGCGGCAACGGTCGATAGCTTTGAAGATGGGAGCTTTCACGTAGATAATTTTAGAATAATTAACGGTAAATGTTTATAAAATGAGATACTTACCCTACATAACAACTGCTTTAGCTTACATATTTTTAACAATAGCTTTTATCCAAACAGATTCACCAAAATTTGTGATTATTGCAGGGTACAGCATGGTTACATTGTGGTTTCATTTCTACCTTTACATAACCAAAAAAAATGACAATGATAATAACGCTTTTGGTGTTTAGCTACTTCGCCGCAAAAGGTTTGCAAGATGCAATTTTAAGCACGAGTAAAGGCTTTAATTGGCGCAACAAGTATAGGCAACCCTTCGAAGATATTAAGACCTTACACCCTATTTACAGGAGCTATCACGAGTTAGTAGGAGCAAAGTACAAAGAAAAGTTTTTTTTAAGTGCTTCTTTATTAGTTGCATTTACTGATTGGTGGCATTTTGCAGGGCTTCTAAGGCACTCAATAGTATTTGCCTTGTGCTTATACGCTTTTGATTTAAACGTGATGTTAGCGGGGTTATCTTATGCAATGGGCTTAGTAGTATTTAACTTTACTTATGTAACCTTTAAAAGTAAATTAAAATGAAAATAACCATTGAATTTGATACAGATGTTGAAGGTTACGACAATAAAGAAATGTTAAGGGCTATTCATGCAACTGATTTAGCACTTACAGTTTGGCAATATCAAACTTATGTAATCAAAGAGCTTAATAATTTAGGTTTTGACGATAAGACAATAGATATAGTTTACCAACTTTTAGAGCAATACAACGAATTGAAATTAGATGTTAATGAGCTAATTGATTAGTATGTGGCAAGTAGATATTGAAGTAAACAAAGAAGTAAGGCAATTTTTAATACCTGCTTTAAATAGGTTTTATGCCGAGCATGAAAGCAAGAGAAGAGCTTTACAAAACAACTTAGGGGCAGAAGTAAGGATATTGAAAACGGTTAAAATATGAAAGTAGTTTATGTTTTGTTACTTGTTGCTATTGTGTTATTAACTATACCTTTTGCGCTTTTAAGTAGAGTTTATGAAACATTATATTCACTGTGCTTATTTTTATCGAGTAAAATAGACAGTTAATCGAAAATATATCTTAGTTCATCTAAAAAAGGCGTGTCGATTGATGCGCTTTTTTACTTTTGATTCATCAAACAAAAACAAACAAGATGAAAAGGTACAAATTCACATTCGCAGATGGTAACACTAACACCATTACACATGAGAGCCGAATAATGGCAGAAATGAAGGTTATACAAGAGCAACAAGATAAGGGGCTAAGCATGGAAGTTGTTTCTATTGAAGATGTTACAGGTTACATGGGGCAAAACAATGAAATATTAAAAGATTCTGAAAGAAGATGGAAGGAAGAGCGCGAAAGCGGATATACTTCGACCTATCATTTATTTGGTAGACGTTAATCGAATAAAACAGCCTACTCATCGAAATAAATCAAGGTGGGTAGGCTTTAACTTTACTTTTGAATCATTAAAAATCAGACAAATGGAAATTTACCTACAAAAAAGAAACGAATTTGGTACTATCACTAAATCAAAAGATTTGGTTTGCATAGCAAGAGTAGAAAAAGAAATAACGCAAGTTGTTAATGTGTGGTTGCGTGGTAATGGTGATGCAACTGTTGAAATATGCAATTATGACGAAAGTTATTTGGATAGCGTAAAAGACTATAAAACTGAGCAATGGGAAGAGTCTACCAAAGATAAGTTTATGGCAGCCTATGCCGAAGCCAAAAACACACTACACACTTTTCAATTATCAATAAACCCTAAGTAAGATGAAAAACCTATACAAATCACTCGCAGCATTTCAACAAGAATGCCCCGTAATACATAAAGGCACAACAGGATACGGTTACACATACGCAGACCTACCTGCTATCTTTGATGTAATTAACCCTTTGTTAAATAAGCACGGTTTAGGCTTTTATCAAGCCGTTAACGGTCTTGAATTAGTAACAGTAGTATTTCATGTTGCAAGCGGTGAAACAATCGAACACAACGCAACTATACCACAAGATGTAACGCTTAAAGGCATGAACCAATTCCAAGTGTTAGGCTCTGCAATTACCTACATGAGAAGATACCAATTAAGCGCAATGTTGGGCATTGTTACTGATAAGGATACAGATGCAAGCGGTCAACAAGTGGCCAATAAAAAAGAAGCGTTTTCTCCCTCGCACAAAGGTTGGAGTGCAGCCGTTCAAGCTCTCGCAAAAGGTGATGTTAAAATTGAGCAAATCAAGGCTAAGTACGAATTAAGCAAACAAAACGAAAACAAATTACAAGATGAAGCAGCCACAATTTAAAATAAGATGCAGTTCCATTTCGGACATCATGACGAACAGCCGCAAGAAAGGAGAGCTATCCAAAACAGCACAATCATATTGCCAACAATGGGCAAAAGAACAGATTTACGGAGTGCGAAAAGAAATCTATTCAAAGTATATGGATAAAGGTATCCAAATGGAAATGGCTGCGATTGCAATGGTTGAGAATCATTATAATTATGACTTTTTAGTTAAAAACGAAAAGCATTTTGAAAACGATTACCTAACGGGAACTCCCGACATAATCACCCCTAATGAAATTAGAGACACTAAATGCTCATGGGATTGTTTTACCTTCCCGCTATTCGAGCAAGAAGTAGATAAGGGCTATTGGTGGCAAATGCAAGGCTACATGGCTTTAACAGGCCGCAACGTGGCTTATGTTGATTATGTACTTTTGGATACTCCTG
>Ga0180431_10002171_pt1 | contig 26652 bp, 55 predicted proteins | sample SS_ome_11_FD_132459 | JGI IMG/M metagenome (GOLD analysis project Ga0180431, IMG submission 132459) | Hypersaline lake sediment archaeal communities from the Salton Sea, California, USA - SS_1_MS_1 metaG | ecosystem: Environmental > Aquatic > Non-marine Saline and Alkaline > Hypersaline >... | reverse complement strand
CCTTAACCAAACTCGTTTTCAAGGCCTTTGAATCAACTAAAGTGATTGCATCACTCAAACTCTTATCCACACTTGTTTGCTTAACATCCTCTAAAGAAAGAGCATCAGAAACGGTTTTGGAAAAAAGTTTTGTATCTGCATCATACAAAGTTAGTTGTTCGGAAAGAGTTTTTTTAGCATTATAAGTTTTGTCAAAAACCTCTGCAAGAGTCAAACTATCGGAAAGAGTTTTTGAAACCTTTTTAGTAACAGAATCAGCAAGAGTAACAACATCAGTTAAATTTTCTTCATAAGATTCTGGTCCAGGATATTCATCCATCCAAAAATAATCATAATAAGTAGAATCTCCATAGCCATAAACAGTTATAGAATCTAAATCATTAGTATTGTTAGGAGTTAAATCTTCTTTTTTACATAATTCAGTACCAGAAGTGTTGTAAATATAATAATTTACTTTGTTGGAAGCATAAACAAACCTTACTCTATACCAAGTATCTGCATCAGGAGTATTATCTGAACCGACTAAAATTTCCGAGCCTCCGGATTTAAGTCCCACCCATTCTCCATCATCATTAATATCTATTGCACCAACATTAGAAGAGCTTCCCTCATAATTACAAACAGGAACATTCCCGGCAGCATAATCAATTATTTCTGCTAAAGAATCAGAAGTAAAATAAACCCAAAAATTAACTTCATTATTACACCAACTACTATTAGTGATAACTGCTGAATTAACCTCTGTTTGTTCTCCTTTTAAACCATAATTTCCTTCATATTTAGTAGTTGATTGAACTGACCAAGTGTTCCTTGTTGCCGACCAAGAAGGATTTCCGGAAAAAGAGTTTGACTCAAAATCATCAAAAACACCTTTATTGGGCGGGTCTTCATTCAAGTAAATAAAATCATAATAAGTTTTTCCAGCATCTGCATCAAAATAAAGACTAATCTTTGTAATGTCTCCTGTTGCATGCTCATCCTGGTCAGTCAAACTACACAACAAATTCTCTCCAGTATCATAAACATAATAATTAACCTTATTCGTGCTATTATTGTGAGTTATTTTTAATCTATACCAAACATTCGCATCAGGAGTATTATCTGTTCCAGTTAAACTACTTGAACCTCCTGAATGATACCCAGTCCAAGTTCCAGAAACAATATGCAAAGCAGCAATATAGGCGCTTGAAGCATTATCAAACCTTGAAGTATCAATATTACCGCTTGTAGTAGTGTATCTAACCCAAATATTCCAAGTAATGGTGTTTCCATCATAAGAAATAGAGTTAGTGTTATAGAAATAAGCCGCATTACCACTTGTTGAATTACGAGCAGAATAACTGCCTTCCTTTACTACTTCGTCATCAACAGTAATAGAGCCAGTTCCAACTGTCCAAGCAGGAGAATCGGTGTAATTACCGCCTTCAAAATCATAGTATTTAGTCATTAGCCCTCACTTTTTGTTTTAAAAACTTTTTCAGAAAGCTTATCATTCACAACCAAATCCGTTTTTCCCTTCTTCATTTTAAAAATTTCTTTCTTCGGATTCTTCGGGTCCATGGTTTCAACTGAAACAGCTCCCTTTTGCACAACCTTAGCTAACAACTTGTTCAAATCATACAAATCCACATTCTTCGCATGCCCAACAATTGCTTCACAATCAATAAACATTTTGAAACCAGCTTCCCTAACCTTGTTTGAAAAAGTATAGTCTTCACTAAGTTTTAACTCCCCATTTTCTGTGAACTGGAACCGAAACCAAGGGGGCTTTATTGCTTCCAAAACATCACGATGAATCAACAAACAACCTGTTCCAACACCATCAACCTCCACAAGAGAAGTACCATCTTCTTCCAAATCACTCACATTAAAGGTTCGGTACCTAACCTCATCATTGCCTTCAAGCTTCTTCATAATTAGTGGAGAAGGCACTCCTTTCGCCATAACAACTGTTAAACCACTAACCACTTTTTTTCCAGAATTAATTAGTTTCTTCACATCAAAGCCTTTGTGCGGAATCATGTCATCATCCAAAAACAAAAGCCAATCATGCTCCGTGTTATTCAAAAAATTGTACACTATTTTATTCCTGTTTGCATCTACTGGTTGCTGGTGATTAAAAATCAGTTCAGGCTTTTTACCACCAAAATCTTCTGCTTTCAAACCGTAAAGCCAACCGGCTAACCTAAAATCCACAACATTTCTGTTTGTGGGTATCGCTACTTGTATCATTCCATCATCTCCTTTTATTTTTTGTGGACAACACAATCCAAGCATTGCTCAAATTATGTTATTCAGTCCACATCTATTTTGTATGTTATTTCAAGAGAATCTCCTGAAGCAACATTTACTGCTGAGAATGTTTGCGCTGCAATCATATCTCCGCCTGAATCTGCGTTCAACACACCTGCTTCTGTGATAGCCTTTGACTCTGTGAAGCTAAAGCTTTTCACAAACTTGCTTGTGTCTCCTGTGACATCTGTTGTGTCAGTTGAAGTTGTTGCTGTGTCTCTCTTGTACTCGTTGTTCAACTGTGTGCTTGTTGCTTTGAAGTCAGCTGTTCCTGTTCCAATAGCCACATTACTAAACGCTGTTCCTGCTCCTAACAAAAGCTCTGCAGCTTCTGCTTTTCCTGCATTTACGACAGTCATTTTACATACCTCCTCTTAATTAAGCTAAATCTTCCTCGGTTCGTTTTCCTTTGCGATTAACAACTCTCTTGTGAGATTTCACATTTCCGTCTTTATCGCGAACAACCAAGTCAATTTGTTGCCCTATTTTTGCTTTTTCTACAACCATATGAATCACCTATATTGAGTCCTCCGAAGTATTTATTTTTTTGCTTTCTAAAGCTTTTATCTCTGCAAGGCTTTTTTCCTCCCAAAACTTTTTTTCAGGAGTTTTAACAAAGCGTTTAATCTCTGAACCGCCTTTTTGCAAAACGCCTCTTGTTTGACGATAACCGCTTTTAAGCTCTCCTTTACTATTCCTAACTTCCATAATCAATTCACCCAAAATTAATCACCTCATCCTATTGCAGGCCTCACTCTAATACTGTTCTTTACCTCATCCCAATCCTTTCTTAACTGGGTCGCGGTTTCTCTCCATTGAGTGTAAGGCTCTCCTTTTTGAATATTCATATCGCCTAAACCATAGCCTGTGATTTCATCAAAACTCTGTCCAACAACTCTGGCAACAGCCATTAAAGAACAACCTACTCTCATAGCTCTGTTAGCAACATCAGGCACGGTTTGTTTCGTAACAAGGCTTCCGCTTTCATGAGGTAAAGCCAAGTTATCAACAACAATGCTTGTAGCGTCCGGAATGCTTGAAATTTTACAAACTTCTCTCATACTATCCATTCCTTCAACCTCAACATAATCATCTGCTGTCAAACCGCTTGAACTCGCTACACTAATTGTTTTGGAATCTCCTGCCGTCACGGCAGCGGAAGAAGTTGTTTGAGTAGTAGTTGGTTCTAACCAACCATAATCATATTTTACTCTCACCAAATTCCTTTCAGTATCCTTGCTTTTAAAATAACTGGTTTCAGCGTCTGTAGTAAGCCACAAAACTCCAGGTTGTTTATCCCAACGAGTGTAAGCTATTGTAATATCCGTGTCATCTATTTTCAAACTCCTCACTTTAAGCAAAGGATTCCTCCGTAACACAAGCCTTTCGCTTCCATCTCCTTCATGTTGTTCAATAAGCGTTGTCGGAGTAAAAGAAGTGTTGAGTTTTCTTTCTATCTCATACTCTGCCGAGTTAATGAGTTGCTCCATATCGCTATCGCTAATGAATTTTGTTGTAATTCCGCATGCTGCGCGGACTTCCGCAACCGTTACATACCTCGTCATTTTATTCCTTCAAAACTTTTGTTTCAACAACTTTTTCGCCTGCTTTAGACTCTACTGCTTTTTTCTCTATTTTAGGCTTTGAAGCCTTGTTTTCTTGCTTTTTTTTCTCTTCAACCAAAGAAAGACCATTTGCTTCATAACATTTCGCATACACGCTTGATTCTACCTCTATCTTGTCTCCTTTGTATAGCGTTTTGTACTGCTTTGGCTTTGTTCCCTCTACCGGAACCTTTACTTTTTCCTCATCCTTGTTTTCATACATCATGCAAACACCTCCTACTCGCTCGCATCATAAATCAATAATCCTTCAAACTGGTTAAAACCTCTTCGCAAAACCTTTTTGTACCTCAAATCCCTACCGTCAGGCAAGGTCTCTATTTTGGTTTCTAAAGCTGTTAAAACCAAGTCCGGATTATTCTTTCTTCCTGTTGTATAAGTTGATACGCTGTAATTAGCCATGCTCACCACTCCTAACTCGTGCTTGTTCCATACAACAACACTCCTTTAAACTGCTTACCAAACGCTCTATCAACAATCTCCACATAATGCAAAGAGTAAGTCGTGTCAATAGTATTGATTTTTGACTGAAGCGAATCAGCAGCAAGTTTTGGATTATTATACCAACTGGTTTCGTAAGTGTATATCTCGTAAGAATCTCTTGAAGCAGTTGCAGCAACAGTCAAACTATCGCTCAAAACCAAGCTCGTTTTCTTTACTAAATCCTCTGCAAGAGTAATTGCTTCTGAAAACTCTGACTTTGTAATGCTCTTGGTCAATTCTTCTGCAAGAGTTACAGCATCACTCAAAACCTTGTCCGTAGCAATATCTTCCTGCCGCACAATACCTATTTCGTCAATCAAAGATTTTCCAATAGAATGCGTTTTGCTTTCTGCTAAAGAAACCGAATCAGTTAAAACCTTTTTAGCTTCCTTACTCAAAACCTCTGCAATCGTTATAGCATCAGATTTTGAAGCACTTGTTTTTTTAGCCAAATCTTCTGCTAAAGTTAAAGAATCTGACTTAGTTGTACTTGTTTTTTTAACCGCTTCTTCTACCAAAGTGAGTTCATCACTCGGTCCTTCTTGATAATCTGTCATTCTTAATCACCACCGTGAAATTTTTTTCCTCCTAATTACCTTTTCTACCATCGTGAAATAAACTAAAAAGAAGAAGCGTTGCTTCTTCAAATCAGTTCATTATTTAAGGCCTGTCTTGATTCACATCAACTTCAACACCAGTTAATGAAACATCATTAGCTGCATTAGCCGCTGTTGTTATTGTTACCAACACATAGTATTGGTAATCTGTTGCAACAATATCACTCAAACTGCTTTTTTCTTCATCCAAAGCAGCGTCTGCTTCTGCTGAAACCTGTGTGATAGCTCCAATTTCTGCATCCGTAACAGCACCTGCTCCTTTAGTGACTTTCCTCAAACTCGCATCAACCGTTGTCGCATTTCCTGAGGTAGCTCCAATAGCCCCAACAACTCTAAATGCGTTTATCACATCTCCAGCATGCAAGCCGGAAACAGGATAAATTATGGTTGTTGCTGTTTGACTTTGGTCCACGAAACAAGTTCCATCATCTTTTGCGAAAGTGTTTGTGCCTGTTGCTCCAGAATGTCCTTGATTACACAAAATGGTTTTTGCCTCGTTTGCATAACCTGTTGTTTCTTTATATCTTGTCATTTTTCATTCCTCCTATTGTGCAAAAATGTAATATGTTCTGACCTTAGCACCTGCTGTACCAGTAACAGTTAATGTTAAAGTTCCTGCTGAAACCGCTGTTGTTGGGTCCTCTTGAGTAACCTCGCTTCCTGTTGCTGTTTCAACAAAACCAATAACTCCTTGAACAGTTGAACAACCATACTTGCCTAAATCAACTGTTATTGTGTCTGTATGAACAACCGATGAGGCTGTTACCAGTTCAATAATTGTTCCGCCAAGATTTGGAAACATATCCACATTTGTTCCTACTTCTCCTAAATCTCCCATTCTTTATTCCTCCTTTTTTAGTAAGCCCAAATCAAGTAAGTCCTTACCTTATCATCAACGCTTGAACCTTTAACTGTGACTGTTAGAACTCCATCTGCAACGGCAGTTGTTGGCTGTTCCTTAACAGCTATTGAACCTGCTGTGGTTTGCACATAACCCATTATTCCATGAATATTTGTGCAACCATAGTCACCTAAATCAATCGTGAAGGTATCATCACTATCAACTTCGCCAGTAACATGCCTAATCAATTTAGCGTTTAAGCCTGGATTCAAACTTGTGTTTGTTCCTACATCTCCTAATGCTGTCATTTCTTATTCCTCCTTTTAGTAAGCAAAGATAATATATGTTCTCCGCTTTGTTCCACTTCCTCCAACTGTAATTGTTAAAGTTGATGAAGATACTGAGGTTGTTGGTTGCTCTTGCACAACCACTTCACCTGTTGTGTTCTCAACAAACCCAAGTATGCCGTGAATATTTGTACAACCAAACTTACTCAAATCAACTGTAAGGTTATCTGTTCCTCCAATTACTGTTGCAGGAGTAACGCATTGTATTACTGTTGTTCCGCATTGCGGGTCAAGTATTGTTCTTGTACCTACTGCTCCTAATGCACTTCCCATATCTATTCCTCCTGAAAATTTTAAGGAAAAGAGCAATTATGCTCTTTATCCTATGTTGTCTATGAAGCTGTTAAACTGTGGTGCCTTCATGATAAGAGCTTCATAAATCTTTAACATGAATTTTTGGCTGTCATTGGTTTTCGCAAGGTCTTCGTAAGTCATGTCCTGCAGCACTCTCATCTCAATATACTCCATATCCAAGAAAAACATTTGTTTACTTCCTGAAACAGCAGTCAAATACTGTGATGGAACAACTGGCATTGGACCAACAGCTGTTTCAATAACAACTCTTGCTGGAACACCAAATCCTGCAGTTCCTTCCATTTCTCTTGGAGAATACCTGAAAGAATCCACCATGATTTTTCTAACATCAACAAGTGTGCTTGAATCACAACCTGCTATTGTTGGTCTTCCACTATCATCATACGCATACCTTACTGTGTCTTCAATGTCACCCCAATCAAGAGCTGCTGAGGACTTATCGTTTTGGTTTGTAGTACTCTGAATATCAACTATTCCGTTGAACTGAGTAGTATCTGTGTCTGTGTCTCCTGTCCAAATAAGGTTTTCCTCTAACTCTCTCAAGGCTTGAGCTCTCTTCAACACCTCGTATTGTTTTGCGTTTGGTGCGCTCGGGCTACCGAAGCTCGCACTATATGTTCCTGTTCCGGAAGGCTGAAGTCCTTCAACAATATAGCTTGGCATTGCTGCCTGCACTTGTCCAGTAACTCTACCTACTGAGTAAAGATACTTAATTGCTGTTGAAGCCCTGCTTTCTGTATCAGAAACATCGCTTAATGCAGCGTCTTCTGCAGCTGTGACTGCTGAACCTTTGCTTGAAATGTAGTTAAAGTCTGCTGTCACGCCCTGGTTAGTTACTCTTGGTACTAATTCTACCCAAGGAGTAAATTTTCTTGTTCTATCTACAACTCTCGGGTCAACATAAACCGGAATCATTGCGTAACCTGCTGTTCCTGCATTCATTGTTGCAATAGACTCTGCTTTTTGCTGGATTCTTTGGAATCCAATATCATAAGCGGATTTTATTTCCGGCCTCATATCAACTTCATTGTATGGGTCAAAGTATTTTGTGTGGTCTCCCATGTATCCAAATGAATGATTGTATGCGGTGCTCGGACTAAAATCAGCACTTATTCGTCCTGCTTGTGCTTTTTCTTCTGTCATCACACATTCCTCCTATATTTGGTCAAGAGGTCCTTTGGCTTTGGATTTCTCCTCAACCGTGGCTGCTCTTGCCTCGTCTAATTGTTCTACTCTTGCTTTAAACTGAGGTTTAGACAAAACCTTGTCCAATTCCTCAACCTTTTCAGTAAGAGCTTTTAGTTGTTCTTTAGCTTCGCTCTCTTCCTTGTCTTTTTCATACACGGATTTAAGCTCGGCAATGCGTTCACTCAATGCACTAATCTTGTCAGATAATGCTTTGGCTTCTACATTCGCTTCCGCAGGTTTTTCCTCCTGCTTTGGCTCCTCTTTCGGAGCTTCCTCAGGTTTAGTTTCCTCTGTTGGCTGCTCTGGTTTTTCCTCTGGTTTTTCCTGGGGCTGCTCTTCATCTTTCTTTTCTTCTTTTTCAGCCATATCAATTCCTCCTATTAATTCGTTGATTTCGCTTTCAGAAATATCTTCACTAAACTCAACACCATCTTCTAAAGATTTGAGTGCAACATTTGTGAAAGAAGCATAAGGATTCACTGGATTTCCAGTAAATGCTACATTTAATAAATTCACTTTTTCTAACAATCTCGTTGTTTCTCCTTCCTTAGCTTTATGTGAAAATTTTGTTGGAACATAAGCTATTGAAAAAGCATCCAAAAACTTGTCCTTAATAGAGTTTTTAACTTCCTCAAAACGAGAATGATGCTTGTTTAACTCACACTTAACCTTAATTCCTTTTCTATCCAAAGAAGCATCAATTATTTTTCCAACCGGTATAAGTGTTTTATTTAACTCTTTTTCTTCCTGCCTTCCTCTGAAACTCTCATGCTCAACATCAAGCTTAATACTCCTATCTTGAAGCTGATTCAACATATCCATCATACAATTCGGAGTAACAACATCATTAACCAAGTCTTTGTCACCAGTAGAAATATATCCTTCTAATTCTTCGCCATTCGCTTTCAATTCTTCAGAAACAAAAACATAAGCCTTTTGGTCTGGATTAACATCATTTTTATTACAATAAGCCCAAAAAACCTTATCGCCTTTTTCCTTTCCATATTTCTTGCGCATAGCCTCACGCATCTTCGCATACTTAGGTTTCAACGGCATCTGCTGTAATATAGGACTGAGCTTATTAATAAGATTATCGTTTTCTTAACAAAAATTAGTCAGGATAAAAAATTAGTGTTGAGCGGCAATTCACATGAGCTGGAGGAGCATCAAACTCTTTTCCTTGGTAAGAAAACTTTTCATTAACACCAACTTGCTTACCATTCAAAGCCTTGCAAACAGCAGAAGTTTTCGCATCCAACTCAGCAACCCACTCTTTCTTTCCCTTAACACCGCTTTGCTTCCAACCTTCTAAACTACCAAGATTCTCTGCCCTATTACTCTCTGTGCGAGCAATCGCTTCCGCCCTAACCTTCCCGTCTTTTAAAACACTATCAACTCTTTTACTCAAATCACTCACTCCCTCACCATTCATCAAACCTCTTTGAAGCTCCTGCCTCAAATCATTCTTCAACTCTTCTTCCAATCCCTTCACATTATCAAAAGTATAGGTTTGAATAAAATCAATAGCATTTTGGTTAGGCAAAAAATTTCTATCAAGCTTTTTCTCAACCTCTTCTAATCCCTTCAAAAAATTAGCCTTAACCATTCCATTAACCGCGGACTTCATTCCATCCAAAGATAAAAGCCCAGTAACTCTTTTTATAAAATTATTATCAATCGCTTTCACTTGCCCAAGAGTTTGCTGTCCAGCTTCCTTCCTTAAAAAAGTTTTCAAAAGCTCTTCAATATCGCTTAACTCACTAACCATTTTTTTTTTTAAAAACTCAGGATTAGCCATTTCTTCAAACTCTTTAAGCGTTAAAGGAGTAGAAGTTTGAAAAGCCTTCAAGCTTGTTGGAACTTCTTCTTCCTCCGCACCAAATTTAAAAGAACCGCTTTGAGTTTTCCTCAACTCATCACCGCCCTCAATAGCTTCTAAATTAATCTCTTCCCTAATCTCGTTCGCAGTCCTCAAACCGTGTTTTAAATCTCCCCAAAACAATTGCCTCTTCGCTAACTCTTCCTGCAAATTGTATTTATCAAACTGGAAAAGGATTTGGTCCTCATACTTGCCCTTAATCCAAGGCAAGTCATTCACTACCTGAGTATTAAACCTGTACTCAACAATTCTAACCAAAGGCTTCAACAATTTCCTCTTAACAACCTCACTCTGAATAATCTCAGTAGCCCTATTACTATCCTCCGTGAACCCAAGTTCAGAAGGACTAATATTGAAACAAGCCCAAACAAGCTTAGTGAACCACTCCTGCTGGTTAATCAACTCTAACTCTAAATTGCTAAAACCAATTCTTTCAAACTTTCCATCCGAATTCACAATAGGCATTTTGTGGAAATACTTTCTCCAATTACCAGCAGCATCCTTCTTCTTCAACTGCTCCATCCACATTTCTTGAAAAGCCTTAATCTCATCAGCTTCCGCTCCAACCATTTGGAACACGCCCTTCGGAATATTATTATCACTAAAATACTCTAAATTAGAATCAATCCCATAAAGCAAAAGCTGTAAAGTATCCTCCAAAACCTCAATATTGCTCAAACCATAAATACTATCCGTGCGAGAAGCAGTTTGGAAATAAACAATCTCACTCCTATCAAAAGGAATAGGTCTTGCACCAGTACTCCAACCATATTGATAAAAAGCTCTCTCATCAGGCATTATTCCAAAAATATCCGGATTCTTAGTAAAGGTTCCACCATCACGAGCATACATTTCCAAAAACTCGCCCTTGAGATTAAAAACCTTAACCAAAACACCCGCGTCAATCTCAACCAAATCACGAGCCAAAGCACGCAAAATATATTCCAAACTCTCATCATTCCTATTCGGATTATAGAAAAAGTTTTTAGTCTGCTCAATAATTTCTTCAGGAACACTCTCGTCCCCGTCTCTTGCAACAACATCCCAATCAAGAGAAGCAATCTCATTACAAACCGTGTTCGTAATCATAGCAACATAAGGAGTTTTCGCAAGCCTTCTAATCTCAGGAATGTTTTTATTTAAAGGAAAACCAAAAGCAGGTTTGTAAAGAAAACCAGGAATAACCGCTTTGTAAATATTGTCAGTAAAAGAAGAAGCAGCACCAACACCAACACTACCAAAAGGTCTAACACCCGTGGCTTGTGCAGAAGCATTAGTATAAGAATTTTGTGCAGCCGCAATCATTTGTTGCGGAGGCACGGCTTTATTTTCAACTCCTCCTAAAAGTTCTTCCAAAACTTCTGGAGAAACATCCTTCTTAAAGGATTTGTTTTTTTTACCTGGCATAAAGATAAATTCGGCAGGTAACCACTTTCCTGCCGAGTGCGGCCCTCTTACTGGTCGGGTAAGTCCCGCTGGAATTCCTGGGCAATAATCACTTAAATTAATACACAACCTTGTTAATAAAATTATCGGAAAAGCTTAAGCAAACCCAAAAGCAAATTTTTTCCCTCTAAACAACGCAATATTCGCAGCATCAGCAAAATCCGGAGACTTATCCTCCGGGTCCACAATCTTTAACTTTCCATTAGAAGTGAACTCATACCGCATTTTTCTCAACTCATTCATTAATTTAGAAGAATAAACATTAGGCACAATCCTCGTATTCCCATTCCTCGCAAATCCCTCAAACCGCCTATACTGCCAAGCCTTTTTATTCAAAAATTGTTTGTTTTCCTCTTCCTCTTTCTTAGTAAGCTTTCTCTTATACTTATGAGGGCTCTCACCAGCAATAAAAGCAAACACTTTCCTCTTAACATCAGGCAATTCCTTCAACCTATCCGTAACACCGCCACCCAAACCAGAATCATCAATACTAATTCTATCAAACTTTTCCTTCTTATTCCAAGCAACAATCTCTCCCACAGTACCCATTAAATCTTTTTTTTCAAACACTTTAGGTTCAGGAAAAAACCAAACATCACCATACTTATAAGCCGGTTGTAACACCGTGAAATCCATTCCAAACCGAGCAATATCACAACCAAGTCTTTTTTCCTCAGGCTTAGTTTTTAACAAATCTTTTTCGTCTTCAGCTAAAGGCCTTGAAATGTTTTCCAAATCCTCTTGAGTAAACAATTGGTCTTCCAATTCAGGAGGCCAATCAGCATCATACATTACTCTAAAAGCAAGAGAAACCATTTCCTGTTTTCTCTCTATAACAAAATCCTTAGTTAATCTTCCCGCTTCAACACAATCCTCCCACTTAATCCTCATAAACTTCCAATTCGGGTCAGTAGATTTCTCCCACATATACCCATGTTGCACAGGATTCCCAATAATAAAAATATTAGCATTTGCATCATCTCCAAGCATCCTCATAACATTATTCTGCATAATTTCCAAATCAATCTGCTCTCCCTCATCAACAATAATACACGAACCACCCCAACCCATCAAACTCCTACCTTTCCCACTTAAATTCGCTGTAATAGCCATGATTTCAGAACCATTCTTCAAAGTCAATTTATGCTTAGTTAATTCCTTTTTCAACCTCTCTGCACCCATTCCCTTCATATCACTCAACAACTGCTCAGTACAAACCTCAGAATCAAAAATATGTTGAATCACATAACCCATCACAATCTTAGTATGGTCAAGAGTCGGAGCAATCAACCTAATCTTCTCTCCCTTAACAAAAACAGCTAACAAAATAATACCTAAAGAAACTGCTAAACTTTTACCGGCTCTCGTAGTAGCAGCACAAACCACTCTATTCGGGTCTTTTAAAAAAATGGTTGCAATAATCTCAGCCTGATAACCAGTTATCTCCAACGGCTCTCCACGGTCATTCCGAAAAAGCTTTCTACAAACACCTTTAATCGTTTTTGGCGTCGTCATTATTAGAGGCAACTGGTTTTTTAGCCGCATGTATTCTTCTTGCTTCTTTATAGAGTTCATCAAAATCATCCACTATTTCAGCAGTAACATTAATATTTTCCGTACTCTCTCCACCCATTAATCTTTCCAACTTAATAGTTTCAATCACATCATGCGCACCGGCTTTAGCCGTTCCTTCTTTAACCATTTCAGCCCAAACCTTCTTAATACTCCTTAACAAATCCTCATTAAGCTTTTCTTTATCATTTTTATCGCTTTCTCTCACTAAAGGCATTAGTTTTTCTTTTTCATTCTTCCAATCATATTTTTTAATCCATCTTGCTATTGTTGCTATTCCTGCTCCTATTGCTTGTGCTATTCTTTCTTGTGGAACTCCTGCACAGTATAAGTGAAAAGCTCTTGCTCGGTCATTAGCACTTCTCGCCATTAAGTATCTCCTCTTTTATTGTTTCTGCTATTGCTTTCATTTGTAAAGGCATTACTGCATTACCTATTCTGGCCCATTGTTGTTCAAAGCTTCCAATAAATATAAAAGTATCTGGAAAACTGGCTAATCTTTTTAATTCATTTATTGTAAAATATCTATTTTCTATTGGATGAATTAAATTTAAGGTTTTAGTTATTGTTGGAGCTGGTTTGCTATAGTTTGGTTTTACTGTAGTAAATCCACTTTTATTTAAGGTATATTTGTCAAGTTTTTCTCCTTGTTTCATTTCTTTTATGTATTTTGCTCTTTTATCAGAAGGTGTTTTTTTTTCTCCTAATTCTTTTATGTTTTTTAATGCTTTTTGTATACTAATTATTTTATTATTTGGCTTTGGAAATATTGGTTCTTTATTTAAATCTTTTCTAATTCCAATAAAAAAAAGTCTTTCTCTTGATTGAGGAACTCCAAAATATTTTGCATTAAGAAGCTTACATTTAACTAAATAATTTGTTTCTTTTAAAACTTTTAGTATCTCATTAAACTTTCCTTTCATATCTCCCCGCATCATTCCCGGCACATTTTCCATTACAAAAACTTTTGGTTCTAATTCATTAACTAATTTAACAAATTCTTTAAACAAATCATTTCTATTATCTTGAATAACTCTTTTTCCTGCTGTTGAAAAACCTTGGCAAGGTGGAGAACCATCAAGTACATCTAATTCTCCTTTTTTTAAATTAGTTTCTTTTAAAATTTCTTGTCCAGAAACTTTAGTAATATCTTTATTCCAAAAAGGCACATTAGGAAAATTTATTTTAAAAGTTTTTTCAGAATTATCATCCCAATCAATAGCTAAAAGTTCTTTAAATCCTGCCATTTTATAACCTAAACTACTTCCACCACAACCTGCAAAAGTACTAATTACTGTTAGCTCTACCATTCATAACCACATTTAGGACATTTTTTTTCTGTTTTTAAAAAAGAAACTTCTTTTTGTTTTATTTCTTTAAACTCTTCTTTAGCAATTTCTTCTAAATAATCAAGAGAAATATCTGAAAGTTCAGAAAGCAATTCTAAAGAATTTTCTTTTAATAAAAACTTGAACTCCTCTTGGTCTAATTCAGAATCATGTTCCCCGCGAAGCTTATTTAGAATTTGACGAAGAATCCGCCTATCAACCTCTTCCACCTGTAAAGCAATTACTGGTACTTCCTCAAAAAAAAGTTCTTTAGCAGCTTTTAATCTATGTTCCCCATCAGCAACCAAATAATCCTTATTCGTAATAACTGGAATCAAAAAACCATACTTCTCAATATTCTTCTTCAAAGCCTCAAACTTTTCCGAACCCATTTTGTTCGGGTTCTTTCCATCAACCTTCAACCTATCAACCGCAACCAACTCAGTCTTCGGAATCTTAACAACAGGACTTCCTTCAGAACCACCAACAACTCTCTCCTCAAACTCTTCCTGCTCAGTCTTACTCATACTCCAAACACCGTCCTCCGCAAATCCAACTCAAGCCTAACTCTCGGCTCCCGCTCAACCCAACGCCAAAGATTACGAGCATACACTCCCCCACAAGGCCGAACAACAACCTCACAAACAGGCTTATAAAAATTCAAAAGATTCTCAACAAAATCATAATCCCGCTTATTCTGAACCACAACACTAATCCTATCTCCTTCTCCAAGCTTTTTAATCAAATCATAGTTATTAAATTTCTCCATACCAGAAGAAGGAGGCTTCAAATCCAAACAAAACTTCCCAAACTTAAAAACCCCAGAACCTTTACTCCAATCAACAGTACCATTAGTTTCAACCACAAAATCCTTTTTCTCCTCAACCAGGAGGCTTGCCAATTCTTCAACCGCATCAAATTGAAGCAAAGGCTCGCCTCCCGTAATACAGACATTAGTCGCAGGACACTCTTTCACTTTCAAAAGCACATCATTAACAGGCATTAAAGTTCCTCCAGTTAAAGCATTAGGCTCATTACACCAAGAGCATTTTAAATTACAACCAGAAAGTTTAACAAAACAAGTTAATTTCCCATAATTGTTTCTACCGCACTCTATTTTAAAAACATTTAATTCAACAGGCGTTTTCTTTTTTCGCATAGTAAAATAACGAACTAAGTAGTATTTAAATGTAGTGGAAGAAGGCAAAATTAGATTTGGAAATGATATCTATGAGTGATTGCCTTCCCCCACAATAGCGTGAGCAGGATTTGAACCTACGACCTCTTGGTAGCAAAGAGAGGATTATCGGGGCGATAATACCTTTTCTTATGAGCCAAGCGAAAACTCCAAACTTTTCCACCACGCTTTTAGGCACCTAAAATTAGGCACCTAACAGTTGCAGTCAAAATTCAAGTCCACAATACTGGCATTGAGGTCTCTAAAAGACTGAGCAACAACTGCATTCATATCAACAACTTCCTCTCTGTAATCCTTCACTTCCTCTGTTAAATAACTCCAAGCATCTAAAGCTCTTTCTCTGTAATCTCTTAAGTCCTCCATCTTGTCTTCAAGCTCATCCACTCGGTCATCACAAATCCTTTCCTGCGTGTGAATGATTGAATTCTTTTGAGCCTCCTCAAGACTAATGAAGCGAGGTTGCCCAAAAGCCATTCCAATACCGGCTCCAACAATCAAGCCAAGCACAAGCAAGGCAGCAGCCAAAAGGTATCCGTCCAAAGTCCATTTTCCTTTTGTTTCTTTCGCCATTCTTTCACCTCCTGTTTCTTCCACGCCCAGTAGAACGAGTAGGAGAACAAGCAGGATTTCTTCCTCTGTTTGCTCTCACTCCTCTACCAGAACCATCTCTTTTGGGTGTACCATAAGCCATACTATCCACCTCCTCAAGCGAGTAAAGCTCCGCAAAAATAACAACGCCCATTCTTCACACACTTTGAGCAATTATAGTGCTTACACTCCCAACAAAGCCGAACACTCTTGCTTTCCACTCCACAATTTTCACAAGCATTCACCTTCTCACCCACGCTTGTTTAAAATCCCTTAACTTTTCCTCCATAAGTTTGACCCAAAAATGCCTCAAAAACCAAGCAGCAAGAAACAAATTCCCAAACATGAAAACAAGTGTCATTAAAATCTCTGAATTAAGAATAAAAGAATTCCACTCAAAACAAAAAGTAGGAAGCCGGTTAAGCAACCAATTCCACATAGCCCAAGAAACAAAATTCCAAAGGCTCATAGCAAAACCAAAAACCGACATGCTTTTCCTCATCACAAATACCCCAACGCGCGTAATTGCTCCATAATGTTTGAATCCTCTTTATCCTGAGCTCGGCCTGCTCTCTCAGCAGTTTTTGTTTTCCCAAGCTCTTCAACAATCTCATCCAAATTAAAAGCAGAAGAATTAATCGGCTCACAACAACACTCACAACCAATACTCCTAAACCGCTTCCCATTCTTAGCAAAATACAAACTCACCATAGGAATATTCTCCTTCCTAATATACTCCCAAATATCCTTCTCCCCCCAATGCAACAAAGGATGCACTCTAACATGGTCAGTATTTTCTCCAAAATCCGTATCAAACAAACTCCAACCACTTAACTCAGTATCCTGCTGCGATTCCAACCCAGAGTCCCCACCAAGCTTTTCCCTCGCAACATTCCAATGAAACTCTTTATCCCTCGGACTAAAATATCTTTCCTTAGCTCTAATCCCATGCTCATCTCTCCTAATACCAACAAAGATTCCATCAAACTTTTCTTTAGCCAAAAAATTCTTCAAAGCCTGTGTTTTCCTCTCCTCACAACACTTCATAACCCCGTCTTTCTCAACAGCGTACTTCGGCTCTTTAATAGTAGCGATTCTTAAATCCAAACCCCACTCCTTCGCATACTTATCACGAAACTCATAAATCTCTTTGAATTTTCTGTGCGTATCAATATGCACTACTGGAAAAGGAACTCGCCCCATTCCTGCTTTCCTCGCAAGCCATAAAAGAACTGTGCTGTCTTTTCCAATACTCCAAAGCATTGCTGGATTTTTTAACTGCGCATTTGCTTCACGAATTATTTGAATACTTTTTTCTTCCAAATCCTTCAAACTCATTTAAGTCCTCTCCTTTTTTGGTGAATAAACATCTCCAAAGTTTTCTCCATTACAATACTGATGACAATAAGTTCTACCTTCTTTCAAAGCACTTTTCGCCACTTTTGTTTCCATTTCAAGATTCTTAATCTGTTTTTTTGTTGGGATTGTTTTACAAAATTTCATTCCGTACTTTTTCAAAATTTTTTTTATTTTTACTGGTTCTATTATTCCACTATCTTTTGCTTTTACTATTTTTCTCATCTTAAATCCTCCTTTAAAATAAACCTCTTGCACTCTGGACAAACCCAAGCAATCTCCTGCTCTTCCATTTCTACTTCACATTTAATACATTTAACCATTTTTTTTCACCCGTTTTAAACTCTGTCAACACTAAAGCCAAAATCACAGCAAGTGCCAACCATTTATCTGAACTAAAATAAAAAATCGCGCAAAAAACAATAGCCCAAAAAAAGTAACAAAAAATCCAAGGAAGAAACCTTTGTTTTTCTGTAGTAATTAACATATCTACTTTAGTCAATTCAATAACCTCTCAACAACATACTCTGTAGGGACTTTAGAAACACTAATCCCAACAACTCTACAAGGATAATACTCATTCTTAAACTCAAGATTATCCTCCTCCTCACTCGCTAAAACCTCAATAGCAACATCATCATCAAGAACATAAACATCAGCTCTCGCACTCTTCCCAGCAATTTTCTTAACAAACCGCGCCTCAGTAACAAAATGCTTCCCCAACTCCAAAAGCACTCTACAAACCCGTGCCTTTTGAACCAAATGCTCCTCACTCTCCCCAAGCCCAAAACAAACAACATTTCTATGGATTTTGAAAGCTTTTTCCAGTTTCTGTAGGTTCTGGTTTCGCTTAATAAACAAATCCTTTTGATTCATTCATAATCACCTTTTTCTGTTGGAACCTTATTTGCTTTATCAATTAATCTCAACAAATCTTTTGCTTCCTGAATCGCCCAAGCAAAATCGTTTAAAGTGGCTGTTTTTTTAGGAAATCCATGACCAAAAATTATACACTTAGTTCTGAATCTATCCATTCTTTTTCTCAAATGTTTTGGTGCTGAATCAATCTGCAAATCAAAAAGATGGTCACTTGCAGCATTAAACCAAAGTTCAAACCCAACATATTTTTCAAGACCGCTATGTCTGTTTCTCTCTGCATGAGAAAGAAACAAACCTAAACAATAGCAAAGGCCTTTTCCAAACTCACTCTTCATTTTAAAACCTCCTCAATCATGTCATGCACTTCCAAAATACTATACTCCGAATCCTGCTCCTTAACCTCTCCGCTCCGCTTCCAATGAAGCCAAAAACCATCAAGATTATGCCTGTGGAAAGCAATACTCATACCATGGTCAGAAACAACAAGCATTTCATCAGGCTTGAAAGCATCAAAAGTATCTTCCAAAAGCTTCTCACTCTTTTCATAACAATCCAAAAAGCTTTTCTCCCCACCTAAATGCCCAATCCTATCCAACTGCATGAACCCAATAAACAAAACATCTACCTCGGGTAAGTTTTTCGCCTTTTCCAACTTAAACCTGTCAATTTCAATACCTTTCTTCCAAATATATTTTTCCTTTTCCTTTCCATTCAACGGACCCCACTCAGAAGGATAATTTAAAACATCAACCCGAAAATCATTCATAGGAACATTTATTCCAAAAAACCAAGGTTTAGAAGCCATATCTGGGTCAGGAGTAGGATAACCACTAACAACCCAACCATTAACCTTCCTCGCATCAGCAGGATAAGTTAAAGGAATAGTCATCAAACCCCAACTCACTTCCGAATGCTCTTCAAACACAGTCGGGCATTTTAAATCCTTCCAAGTCTTATGCTCAAACAACCAACCCCCACTAACAATCCCATGCTGTCCAGGTCGCTTACCTGTGTACATTGTACTCCACATTGGACCGGTGTGCGGAACACCGTCTTCTGAATGAATGCTTTTCAAACAACCCCAATCGCTTTCATCTCTCCATTTCTTAAAAAAACCATGTTTTTTTATTGTGAAATAATCCGCTGCATCAAAACCCACTATTAATAATTTCATTCAACTTCCTCCTTATCAATATTCTCAAGAAAATCAATTCTCTTTTCAATAGCAAAAGGTGTTCTTTGAAATCTTTTAGCAATCTTATCTGGTTTTTCTCCTTGTTTCCACAAACTCATTAACTTATTATCTTCAGTTTCACTCCAACGAAAATGTTCTCTTTGTCTTCTTTTACGATAAAAAGCTTCTTTTGTGTTATCTAAAACAAAATATTCAACATGAGAATAACCACAACAAGGACAACTTTTTATTGGATAGCCTCTTCCTTCTGCTCCACAGCTACCTAAACATTTCCAAGCAATATTCCTCTGTAAAAAATCCTTTAAATCCTTTTGTCCATGCAAATTCCTTAATTTTATTTTTGCTTTTTCAACAGCTCTTTCTACATCTTTTATTGGAAGCCCGTGTTTGGCCGCATACGAAAGGCAGTCAAAATCTACTTTATTAGGAGTTAAATTACAAAACTCCCAAATCTCTGCAAGATGTTCCGCAACAATATTTATACCTTTTTCATTCATTTTTTCACTCTCCTTTCCTTAAAACAATTTTTACAAATAGGTCCTTCTACTCCTTCAAGAGCAAAAGCCTCATCTTTAACCTTCTTTCCACAAATCTTACACTTAAAAGAAATCCAAAAACTTAATTTTTTTTGAACTCTCCCAAGTAGCGTAGGCAAAGAAATATGCAAAGGAGAACCAGAAGAATCCTTCCAACGCGCAGCAATAAAATCCTCCTTAAAAGACTCCACAAACAAATCCTCGCCAATCTTCTTCAACAACTTACGAAAAGAAGTATTAGTATAAGCTCTCACATGAGAAGGTTCCTTTTCCGGAGGAAGCCAATCATTAGGAACAGCAGCAACAAACCACCCACCAGGTTTCAACACTCTTTTCGCTTCCTCAACAAGCTCCTCGTCCTCATCAATATGCTCTAACAATTCAGTAGCAATCACAACATCAAAAAAATTGTCCTCAAAAGGAAGCGGAGGAACCTTCGCAACCTCGCACCTAATTCCTGCTTGGTTCACAAGCCTGGCAGCTTCCTCACTAATTTCAACACCAAAACATTCATTCCCGTGCTTATGAATTTGTTTAAGTAAAACCCCAGAACCACAACCAATATCCAATACCTTTTTACCGCTTCCTATGAAGAAAGAAATCTTGCCGAAAGTTGTTGGATAAAGCCTCCAAGTACTAACTCCTTCTTTCTTCCAAACTTCCTCATAATAAGGCTTTCCTCTGCTCATTTTACCGCCTCAAATTCAAGAACCCAAACAAAAGGATTCAATTTAATCAATTTATCAAAAACTATGGAATGTTTGTTTCCTCTCAAATAATTTATTGTCCAAAACCTTATCAAAAACTGTTGCTTGTCTTTGTAGCCTTCTTTTTTAGCATCAACTTCCGAAATATCTAATAATCTTTCTTTCTTAATGGAAGTGATTCGCGCACGCAAAGGAAACATATCAGTATTGCATTCAACATGCGTGTTCCTAATTTTTGAAGGAGTTGTTTTGAACTCATAAGGCATTCTGCATTTTGGGCAGTACCATAGTCCTTTTTTTCCTCGCCCCAACTGCACCGAATAATCACGCCCAACCTGCCATTTTGTTTTTTCCGAATAATCATTAACTACTGCGTTAGTTCTTCCACGACCGCCTTGTGTGTTAAATCTTTCATTCTCTTTTACTAATCTGCGAGTTTGTTGCTTTCGCCCACTCAAAATCGCTTCAACACTCTCTTCACAAAAAATCATGGTTTGAACCTCCACTTTCCGTGAAAAATTCTTACATCAGGCTTGTGCAAATCAACAGAAACAAGAGCAGCAACCTTCTTCCTACTAAGCCACTCATCATCAGGAACCTGCAACAAACCTCTAATATTCTTACTCATTCCTTAACCTCCTCAAAACTATAAGTACAACCCATTATTTTACAAATCCGAAAAAAAGCTGTGTTCGGGTTCGCAGGAAAATCCTTACAATCACTCGGCCTGTCCTCGTAATTCATGCACTTTCCATCCAAACCCAGGTATCTACAATTACTCAAATTCACTAAAAAATATTTGTCATTAACCTTCATCGCCTTAAAGCAAGGAAAATTCATCAAATACTTTCTGCTCTTCTCAAACTTTGCCTCGTCCATAACAACAACATTCGCACACTTACAACAAAAACTCCCACATTTTTCAGGCTCACACTTTCCAACACGCTTCCACTTAGTCATTAGACAACAACTCCTCAACACTCTTCAAATCAGAAAGATTCAGCTTCCAAGCCTCATCCCCAGTCACTCCCTTGTGGCTCGCCCAAGTCTTAGTCTTTGCCTTAACCTCAACATGCCCGGTAGGAATCCAACCAAGCAAAGAAAGCTTTCCCAACTCTGGAAGTGGGTAAGTGATTTGATAGCCCAAAACATTTTCCTGTTGAGCAAAAGCACCTTTAAAAGTGCAAAACAAAAAAGCATCAATCTTATCCTTCTTCCTATCAAACTGCCTCTTATTTAAAACCACTTCAGGAGATTTAGAATGCTTAGAATAACCAACCTTCTTAACATCAATCTTCAAGCCTTTTAACTTAATATCAAACACATCATTTTGTTGAGGAGTAAAAGAAGGCAAAGGCTTTCCAAAATACTCGCACACAACACTCTCCGCAATAAAACCAAAAACATCTGCTTGTAATTCTCTTGCTCCACCAAGCCTAAACTTATCAGGAAATTTTAGCTTATCCTTATACACTTTAACCCCCAGCTTGAAGCCATGCTCAACAGCTTTCTTACTAACAGGGATTAAAACCTCATTTCGCGCCATACTTCTCAACCAACACTCTTTTTCCAAAAATCCTTAAAACCAAATCAGTGTTTCCTTCTTTCAAAGGAAAAGCCTTATCCTTCAAAACCTTTGAAGGCACTAACAAGTAATAAGAATCCCCAATCTTTTGTAATTTCGTGTTACCAATCTTAGCCATTTAATCCATCTCCTTCTATTTTTATTGGCCCATGATAAATACTCACGGTTTTTTTTAAATTTCCATCACTAAACTTTTGTTTTTCAATAAGAATCCAATCCTCGCCTTTTGCTATATTGTGATAGGCAAAACATCTTACAGTTCCTAAAGAATTACTAATTTTTGTTTCTATACCTTTATTTTTTGGAGAAAAGCGACTTATTGGTTTAAAACTTCCCATTTTCATAGTTCCACAAAATTTATTCATTTCACCAACTCCTTTTCAATAAGTGATTTCATTTTTAACAAATGTTTTTTATTTAATCCAGCAATACAAAAACTAATGTTTGAACTAATATCAAACCAAAAAGTCCAATCAGTATCCTTTACATTTCCATCATCTTCTAATCTTATTTTCATTCCTTAATTCCTCCAAAATTTTTTCTCGGCGAATAACCCAACGAACATGCTTGCACGGCCATTGTTTTCTTCCACCAATCCTAAAAACCTCTCCGACGCACTCATCACAAGTCCAACCAATTTTAGTATATCCCACGGTAGCGGAATCAACCTCCCAAATCCCAGGAGAAAGTTTCCGCCACTTCGTAGGATGATACATATTGATTTGCCTCAGAGCTTATTTTACATCTTACTAACTTTGTAGTAAGCATCACTTCTTTTTCTTTCCTCCGACCTTTGTTTGCACTCCAGTTAATTCAACAAGAGCAATTGCTCCGTCACCAAGACGAAGGTCTTTCTCGGTTTTAATAACCATGGTTGCCTTAATACCTTCCTCCGTACCATTGAATTTGTAGGAGTAATAGATTTCTCTACCTTCTCCTTGTTTTCTTTTTCTTCGCTCTTCGTCAACATCTAACTCAAACTCTAATTCCATTTCTAATCCCTCCTAAATCCAATTCTTGTGTGTTGGCTGTCTTAACCATTCCTTAATCACTTTAAAATGCTCATCACAATAGTGGAGGCTGCTCGCACTCCCAACACTAATTTTATTCTCCTTACGAGCAGGCCTCCGACAATTTGTGAAAGCACATTTCATTCCTATTCCTCTTCAAACCTCAAATCTTTCTCAATATCATTCTTGAATTGCTTCAATGTTGTGAAAGAAATTGGTTCATCTCCTGCAACCTTGTCCTTGATTACCTCGCAAAAATCCACTGCTATTTTCCAAGCACTTGTTCTACAAATGCTTTTCTGAACCTCTTCATTTCTCTGTTTATCGTACTCAAACTTTCGCTCCCAATAATCTTGTTTTGAATCAGGTTCTCTTGTTTTTTCTCCTTCCTGAGCAGGAACATTGTTTTCAAGAACTTCTATCTCTGCATCCTTGTCAATGTTTTTGAATTTCCCATTAGTTTCGTACTCAAAACTAACTTTGTCCCGAAGACTCAATTTGTTTAGCTTTTCTTCCAACTGTGTTTTAGAAAAAGCTGTTATGCCGTATTGTTCTCCTTCTATTGTTATTTGAGAGCCCCAAAGCTTCCACTCTGTATTGTCCTTTTTAACTCCGCTTTTCAGAAGTTTAGGCTCACTTATTTCTTGAATTACTCCTTCTATTTTATTCATTTTATCAACTCCAAATTATTTAATATAATATTATCCCATTTAATTTTTAAACATAGGTTCTTACCTTGTTCCGTAAAGCCTCCCAAGATTCACGCCTTGCTTACCTTTTCCTTCAATCCTACTCCATTCCTTATCCAAATGCTTGCAACGAGGACACCTGTATAAATCAAAATTGTACCAACAAAGCTCGTAACGAACATGCTTATTCCCCAAGTAATCCATTTTAACTCTGTATCCGTCCTTTCCACACTTCGGGCATAAATGAGCTTTCCTTTGATGAACCGGGTCCACAGGTTTTTTTCTCTGCTTCCACCCATCATTAATCACTTGTTGTGTTTGAGCAAAAACCAATTCAACCCCACTCCGCTTTCTCATACTCTGGAAGCTTATCAACAATCTCATAAGCCCAACTATGTTGCTTACTACTCAAATACTTGAAAATCTTTCTTTTTTCACAATTTCCTTCACAAGACTGGTACAAAAAACACTGCAAAGCCTTGTAAGCTCTAATCAAAGAACAATCACTTCTTTTAAAAGAATAGTTTTTCACTCTTTCTTTTCTTTCTTCTGGACTTAAAAAATGGTTATCTGGGTATCTTTGCTCTGTAGAATCAATGTTTAGATTAAGCAATTTTCTTCCAGCTTTAGTCTCATCATTAACTTTTAAAGCAACAAAATCATTCACAACAAAATGGCTCACGATTTTGTCAATAGTTTCATCACCAACAATATAAGCACTCATGTTCTATACCTCCTTCCTGAATAACTCCAATTCGCTTTCGGAATCCCCCAAACCTTCGGAGCCATTTCAATTAACTCCGCTTCAGAAAAATCCCCCCACTCTTCTTCCAAGCCTTGAACAAAACCAAACCAAAGCGGAGCACCATTATAATCATCTTCAATTTTTTCAGTAGCGAACCAATACCAACCAGAAAAGCTTTCCCAAGCCTTCAAAACTTTTTTCCCGTCAATAAAAAGCTCTTCTCCTTTACTTTCAAATTTAGCCATTTCACTCACTCCCACAAATAAATTTATTCAAATCCGCTTTTTCTCCTTCAGGCAAATCCTTTCCGCATTGCATACAAGTTCCTTTCGTTCCGCTTCCAGAAAACAAATGCTCTGTTTCCGCATCACATTTAGAACAATAATGCATAGCTTCAAACTCACTCATTCTTTCACCTCAACAAAATTATTTAACTCTGCCAAAGCTTCTTTCATTTTCCTAATAGAATAACGCAAAGTAGCAATAGAAGATTTAATCTCTTTTTTATATTCTTCTGTCCAACCAGCATTAACACTACTTTCCAAATTCATTATACTTTTCTCATCTTGAATTATTCTTTGTTTATAACTATTAATCAAAGAAGAAATACTTCGCGAACCAATCCCAATAAAAGTAGAAAAGCCTTCATACATTTTATAAGTTCCCCACCCATTAGAATTTATTGCTGTTATCTCAATTCTTCCAACTGTTGGGTGCGAAGTATTACAACTAACTTTTCTTTCTTCTTCTAAAAAAATATTTTCCAATTTTGAAAAATTATTCATTTTCTTACCTCCTTTAATTTAATAATTTCAGTATGTTGTGCTTTCAACTCTGGCCTGTTCCGATACAAAAAAGTCGCCAAAGTCATACTTCCACCTTTTCTCTTTTTTCAATTATTGCTTCGCCTTTTAGATGTCTTGTTTCAATAAACTCTTTTGCATCTTTAAGCTCATCAAACCAACCATCTATTATTATATTATATTTAGGTTTCATGCGAACCCACCTCGTAAATCCACATCTATTTCTGCCTGCCATCTCTCACAAGCTTTCTTTAACTCACTTCCTTTTAGTTCTTCAAAACTTCTTAATACCACTTTTACCATCTCCAAATAATTTAATTTTATTTAATAATATAATACCCAAACATATATATAAACCTTTTCCCAAGCCTCTTAACCCCGATTAGAACTAACAAAACCACACTTCTTACAACGAAAACCACTAACCCCAGAAGAAACCCGAGAAGAACCACAAACCGGACAACACTTAGGCCGCAGCTTTGACACGCTGACTCGCCTCCTCTTCTCTTAACCAACAATCACAACAAACAAGCCTAACCTTATTATTATTAGTTTTATATAAGAAAAACTTGCTTCCTCCGCATTTCTCACAATGAATTCTTTCCTCTTTCACTTAACCACCGAAATTTCAAGAACCCAAAAAAAAGGATTAACACAACTCATTTTTTGTTCAACCCCTTATATTCTGCATTAGTTATTTCCTTTAAAACTCTGTCCCAATTACCTATTGAAACAAACCTAATTATTCTTTCTTTTTGGTTTTTTCTTATTGGTATTGTTATCCCAGCATTGTTAATATTAATCTGTAAGTACCATTTCTCTTTTTTATCTCTATAATCTGTACAAATCCTAATATTGTCTGGCTTAAAATAAAAATCTCTACTCATTCAACAACACCTCCAAGCGTTTTTTTAAAACCTTTTTTATTTCCAATAAATTGATTATTAATAATTAAATTAATCAAATCTTCTCTGGCTTTAGAATGTTGTAATTGTTTTAACAAACCAAGCTGAACCCCAGTTATCCAATATCTTTCTCCCATTTCTCAAACACCCCCAAGCGTTTTTTCTATTTTTGCTACTCTTTCTTCCAAACTCAATTTCTTTTCAGATTTTGTTTTTTTGTATTGTATTTCTTGGTCTAAGCATTTGTGAATAGAGTTTGTTCTTCTACCTTTAATCTTTGAGCATTTTAATGATTCTTGAACAATACAAGAAGCATAGTAATTTATTTTCTCAGCATCAATGTTCCAAGCATCAATGTTCCAAGCATTAATGTTCCAAGCATCAATGTTTCCTTTTACTTTCAAATCATATCCTCCAGTAATATTGCCATCAACATTCAAATCATCTTCAAACACAGTGTCTTTTTTTAACACCAAATCTCCTTCAATTACCTTAACCATTACTCAAACACCTCCAAGCGTTTTTT
>Ga0180431_10002170_pt1 | contig 26652 bp, 46 predicted proteins | sample SS_ome_11_FD_132459 | JGI IMG/M metagenome (GOLD analysis project Ga0180431, IMG submission 132459) | Hypersaline lake sediment archaeal communities from the Salton Sea, California, USA - SS_1_MS_1 metaG | ecosystem: Environmental > Aquatic > Non-marine Saline and Alkaline > Hypersaline >... | reverse complement strand
CGAAAAAGTATCGACGACGTGTGTGTGCATGACAATGTACGGACCAGAGTGTTCGGAGTGACAAGGCATTACACATCCCTGTAAAAGTAGGTGGCATACATAGAGGGATCTTGATCGATACCCTCTTGGTGTACGTCGAAGAACAGTCCGTCACGCTCGGCGTCGTCATACCTGACAGGCTGAGTGTAGAGATAGAATCGCTTGAACGAAACCTGCTCATCATTCTCAGCCAGCTTGACTATGACATACTTGTCAGTGTCATAGCAGATAACTTCGACCTCACGGATCGGCGCTTCCTTCTCAGGCTCGTCGCCTAAGTGAAGCATCGGGTAATCAGTCCACGCTTGCATGTGTCTGTCCTCAGTGGTCGAGAGCTTCGCCCCACCCAAAGTAGAGCGGACGTGCTTCGATGGTGTGTTGCGGATACCTGGCCCGAATCTTCTCCAGAGAGTAGGAGAGAGACTCAGAGAAGCCAGCATCGTTGTAGATGTTCCAAGTACCCACCGCCCAGACAGGATCACTCCAATAGGAACGCTCCAGAGAACTCGACTTGTCCTTGGCATCAATCTTGTCTCGAACAACAAGGATCTTTCCCTTCTCGTTGAAGAATCCGACATAAGCGGTAACCGCTTCCTGAATCTTTGCCACGTCAGCCATGCGTTTCTCCTTAGCTTAGGCTTTGTCGTATCATATCAAAGGTCAAGCGAATGGCTTACCTTTTTAGAAAGGATAGAAGTGTGTACGCTCGTAGACGTGAATCTTTTCAGCGAGCGTGTCAAGCAACTTACTCTCTGAACTATCCATAGGAGAATCCCATAGCTTATTCAGGAGGGCAATCGCTCGACTCAGATCATGCTCATTCTCAATCTCCCACTCTACCTGCCACTCGCCATAAGAACGCTTATCCATGCGTATCACTCCATGCGTGTGTGTACGTTGTGTGATCGTAGATTGTGTCCTCGACTTTAACGACTTATACGGTTTCTGAGAAAAAAATTCCCAGCCAAAAAAATGGCAAACCGTTTTTGTGCCGTAAGGAGGTTAAACACTTTCCAGAAAAAAATTGTATGTGGTGGAAGGTTACCTGGGCTGAGTTTTCGCTGATTACTCAGAAAGTTTTAACTTTGTTTCTCAGACCCCCCCCCTTTAGAAAAGTGATCGACTCAGAAAATCGAACCCTTCTCCAAAAAGTCGGCCTCACTCTCCAGAAATCGAGTCGTCCTCAGAAAACTCGGACCCCTCTGGAGAAACTTTGCCGTCTTTCCAGAGAAAGTATCGGTCAATAGCCCAGAAGACAAACCGAGTCCACAGCTCAGTCAACTCATGGGCGGCGAACAGTAGGACCGACAAGACGAGTATCATAAAGAGCCAGTCAAGAAGTGTCATGCTATTACTCCGACAATGCGTCGGGCATGGCTCCGGCATTCATCGCCAGTAACTCTGCCCCGCTACACCTTATAATTACCTCACAGCTTCTTTACATAACTGAGGGTCAAGTCCTTTGACCAAACTTTGACACTAACTCTTTGTAATCTCTTTTGTAAAAATTTTGTAGTCAAACCACAGTCGCCGGTTGTCATTTTTTTGTAGTCAAAGGGACCGGAGGGAGTTGTCAAAATTTTACCGCCGAACTTGAGCGGTGGCATGGAACTTGCATAGTGGATTAGTCGGGTTAACTGGTCAACCGTGTCAAAATTTTACCGCCGTTCTTTTGTAGGCAAAGGTTGGCATGGTAGTTGCATAATGCAAGAAGTGTGCCAGTTAAAATTTTGTAGTCAAACAAGTATGGCATGGAACCTGCATAATGCAAGAACCATGCCAGGGTTGGACGGTAAAATTCTAACAAGAATGTAAATCTTTTGTAGGCAAAGTGCCGGCGAGGGGTAGGCGGATTTGAACCGCAGTCAGTTAGGGTGACAAGTCCAGACTAACCTACCAGACTTTGTTACACAAGTAGAGCACACGCCTTGTCTTGACGACTCTAACCTGTTAGCCTCACTACCCCATAGGGTGACTTCATTTGCTGGGGCTACCCAACCGATAAAGTCTCTCGGTATGTGCGGAGGGAGAGGACGGCTTCACCGGACCCAACGTGTCCTCCACCGTGTCTCTCTAACGGCACCTCAGCACCGGTCCATTACTGAGACTCTCGGGCTGCTCACACACACTCAGAGGGTTGCAAAAAGCCGAGCCCCGTGGGCCGCCCTAACCCGTAGGCGGGTCACCTCTGAGTGTGTGATCGTACAGGTGTCACCCTGCTTCTTCGTGAGGAACATCGCCACCCTCACTATCCGGTGACAAACCGGAACGGCTCATCCAAGTGTCCAGAATCAATCCGTCCTCGTTGTGAGGGCAGAAGTGCAAGTCCTCAATAGCGACGTGAATGTTGCAGTCTGCACCGTGGTATCCGGCACAAGTCTCACACTCGTAGGCCACCCATCGAGCTTGCAAGGAAGCGAGCGCACGACTCTCTTCGGAGAGAACCCCGATCTTTTCCTCCCACTCTTCCCGAGAGGTAGCGAATTCACAAGTGAGAAACCCACCCGCGTCCACATACTCCTGAGTCATGGAAGAGATCATGGTTCGCAATTCATCAGTCATGCCTGCTCCGTATATGACATCGAGAGTAGGACTCGAACCTACGGCCTCCCGCTTCCTACGGTTACGGGTGCTCTACCATCTGAGCTATCTCGATAAAACAGGAGATTTTTTTTCTTTGACGAGACTCCTGTTATCTCTCGTCAAAGTTACCCTCGGAGGCACCACGCACGCAAGTAAACGGTGCGTGTGTGAGACTTGACCCGCCCGGTATCTCTCCGGGTCGCCACCGTGTGAACGCAGCCTACCATGATATATCGACCATGCGACTCAATGGGATGCACCCGCACCCGTTCGGCTACTGACAGTGTTTTCAGAGGTATGTCCCTCACACACGCAAGAAGTAGGAGCTATAGGGTTCGAACCTATGACCCTCGGATTAAGAGTCCGGTGCTCTACCAACTGAGCTAAGCTCCCTCAGTCGGGGCGACTCTTCGCCCCTTGTCTATATGCGTGTCTCCGTCTTTCACGAGGAGCTACTGTTATCGGTCGGCTTGAACAGGATGCCCGTCAGGATGGTAAGCATCCACGCTTTGAACCACGTCAGGGCCGGAAGACTCACACCGATGATGGAGGTCGTACCCACGAACAGATAGTTCCAGAGGAGCATGACGAAGAAGCCGCTGATGGCACCCACCCCGACGAGCAGCAGGAGGCCGAGAAGTACGGGGAAGAGATATGCGAGGACGCGCATGGTTGTCTCCGGTTTCGAGTGTCAGGAAGTGAGAGGCTTTTGTTTGCTGCCCGCTCACGCCCTATTATTACCTGCCAGCTTTTTTATTTACCGATAATTGGGCGGTAAAATTTTGACATCTGAAACACAGCGAAGCGGACACCCCGGATGGGATGCCCGCTTGGAGGCTGGGGAGTGTGCTCACACACACTCACCCGTCACTCTCACTCACTGTCGCCGGAACCCTCGGCCTCGGCAGCGGCAGCCTCGGCACGCTCCTGAAGGAGCGCGGGCAGATGCTCGTCCCAAAGCTCCAGGAACTCGGCACGCTCACCGCGAAGCTCACCGACGAACTCCACCAGAGACTCGAAGTGCTCGGGACGGATCTTCTGGGTCTTGGCCCCGCGACCGTTCCGCGAGCGCAGGAACACACGCTCACCGTGGGAGTCGTAGACGGGCTTGCCGTCCGGTCCCTTGATGACGTTCTTTGCCGCATCCTTCCGCTGGGTCTTGTACTCACCCTGGCGAAGCTCACGACGGAGGATCTCGGGGGTGGGGACGTAGGGCTCCTCAGCATCACCGACGCTGGTGGGAACACCGTTCTCGACGGCAGCGGCGAGCACATCGTAGTACTCATCCAGCTCATCGAAGGGAACGATCTCGGGGCTGGTGCCCCGACCCTCAGCGGTGGCGAAGGAGAAAGCGGGGATCAGGTCGATCTCGCCAGTCTCGGGGTTGGGCCGCTCGAACTCGGTCATGTGGACAGTCTCGACGGCGACTTCGACGGGGTGACGCTCCACCTTCTCCTGGGCGACCTTACCACCGGCACGGATCTTCAAACGCTTCATGGGCACCTCCTAAGTGCTTCTCTTGTTGATGCCGCCGGGATGGCGACTGCCCTATCATTACGCGGCTACTTTTTTATTTACCGATAATGCGGGCGGGTTGCTACCCAGCGACCGCAGGGGCATGGTCGGCGGGCTGGCTCGTTGTTGCTCTCGCTCCCTGCACCCTACTATTACGCAGTTACTTTATTATTTACAGATATCCGGGCTGTCAAAATTTTACCGTCTAACAGGAGTAATCCACCGCAGCTACCTGGCACGAGAATTGCATATAGCAAGATCCGTGCCAGATTTTAAATGTAAAAATTTTACCGCCGAAGCAACCTGGCATGGAAAGTGCATTCTGCAAGAATCGTGCCAGGATTAAACTGCACATCTTTTACCGCCGAAGCGGAGTGAAGCGCTTTATCCAGTTAAGCTAACCTACGACCTTTCATCGCGGGACCTTTCCACCAACCTACAGGACTCGAACCTGCATCTCTTCACTCCGCTAAATGGTAGGGGCGGTGGGACTCGAACCCACACTCCCATCAGGGAACCGGCTTTTGAGGCCAGCGTGTCTACCACTTCCACCACGCCCCCATATTTATTTCTTCCGTTTAGGTGTGCGGTGGCTACCATAGCCATCACTGCGATGTAGTAACCCTAACCCATGCGGGATCTCTGGCGTCCTATCTTTCGCTGCGCTTACCTTAGAGCACACATACATATCCAATGCACGCACCACTCTCCGTCCGAAAACGGCACACCTTACCAAGAGGCTATTCGACCCAAACGGAAGTCTCCATCAGTCGGCGTCTCTGTACGCCTCGACTGCCGCTGCTCCACGCTCCACCTGATCCGTTACCAGATCAGGATAGGCATAGCACACACCCATGCCCACCACACATCCGAACAGGAAGATGAACAGTTCCTTCATGACTCACTCCGGCTGTACGAGTTTCACACCGGGCTGACGTGCGGCCAGACCCACATGCTTTGAGGTTGTCTGAGAGTAGTAGACTCCAGATGCGGTGTAGTCAAAGACGGTAGGCGAGCCGTCGTCTTTGAATCCGATCCGAAGCTGGTAGGAGTAGAGGTTCACCCCATCCGTCCGCATGCTTGCGTTGGAGGCTGCCTCACCAGACAGCCACGCATCCACCACCTTACTGTTCCTGAGCATACTCCTACTCCTCTCCGATGTAGTCTTCAGAAGTGACCCAATAGGGAACGCGACCATAGGCACGGACATAGCCGTTAAGCATTCCCTGTCGGGTGACGTTGTACTTGGTCATGGCTTGGAGCCACAACTCATGGTTGCCGACGTGTTCCACGTTGTCCGCAGACTCACCGGCCACCTCTCGGTTCTCATACCACCAGACAGCCGCCGACTCTTCTCGGACTAAGGTGTCCTGAATGGCTCGGTCAGCCTCACTCATGGTGGAGCGACCGAACAGATGTGCAAGCAGACTCATGGCATGAACCTCGAATCACTGGAAGTCTCCCACCACCGACCATCCCGATGGATGGCATGGAACACAGTCAGCCCGTCAAGGGATGTGTGCTCGGGCAGGTGAAGGGTAACAGTCACGGGCTGCTCACTCTCAACACTCTGATCCTGATGGACCTGCATGTCTCCACGCTCACCGATGATGGTGAGAAGTCGGGTCAGATCATCTTTGACAATGACCGAATCGACCTTGTACTGAGTGGCGATGGGTGATGGCATGTGTTCGTTCCTCCGCGTGCTTCTATATTACGCATTTACTTTTTTATTTATCTCGGCGCAAAACTTTTACCGCCGAACCTCGGGGCGATGAAGCCCCGAAGGTTGGTGGGTTGACTCAGCCGCCGAAAATCGAGGCATCGTTGGGGTTCAGACCGAGCTGAGCCAGGAGGGCAGCCAGGGGGTCGGGGTTGAGGATCTGGTTGACGAAGGAGTTGAGGACGGCGACCGGGATGTTGGTCCCCTCGTTGGCCTCGGAGATCAGGGCCTCGATGGCAGCGGGGCCGGTGGTGTTGTCCAGGCTCTCATCATCCAGAATGGTGCTGAGTCGCTGGCCGAAGACCTCAGCGAAGGCAGAGAAGGAAGCCTCGTCCCAGTCGGCCTCCTGAGAGCCGGTGCCAGTGGAGGAAGTGGGCCAGACGGTGTTGCCGTCGGTGTCGGTCACGATGCTGTCGTCGGTCAGGGTGGTATCGCTCATGGGAACCTCTTGGGCTTGGGTCAGTTGGAGTGTCGTTCTCTTTCCGGGGTTGCTCCCCGCACCCTGTAATTACTCCATTACTTTATTATTTATCGTAGAGTCAAAATTTTACCGTCCAAGTTCTATCAGGATTGGCATGGGATTTGCATCCTGCAAGAATCGTGCCAGGATTAAATTGCAAATCTTTTACCGCCGAAGCGGTGGTCCCAACTAATCAAACCAACCAACGGACCACCGCTTGAGCTACTTGAACCTGAGACTTCCCAGATCCTTTCTGTCGATCTCGTTGCCGTCCTGATCCAGCAGGACCACTCGGTTGCCGAACAGCTCACTCTGCGTCACCTCAGCCACCAACTCTTCCTTGTTGGTGAACTCAGGGGCATCTTCCACGTCCTGTGCTGGCACATAGACGATCATTCGGACGGACTGAACAGGCATGTTGAACCCCTGTGGATTGTGTTGCTCGATCTGTGGAGGAGGAGTGTAGGAGGGTGGCTCATCCCAGGCGGTAGAGATTGCGGCGACCGGAATCGCAACGAAGAAGATCGCTATCACAATGACTACGATCAACTCTACCAAGGTGAATCCTCGTCTGCTTCTTCGCCTCATCCGATGATCCTACGGATGATCTTCTCGGCCTTGCCGGGGTAGCCGTCGCGGTCGTAGAGACGCGTGCTCACCTCGTCGGCAGTCAGGTCCATCTTGATGGCGTGACCATCGAGGTAGTCGATGTAGCCACGGTTGACCACCGCACGCGCACGCTCGGTGGACAGCTCGGGCGGGCCAGCCGTTCCGAACATGATGGCAGCCGGGGCGACGAACGCCTCACGGTAGAGAGCCTGGAGGACTTCGACGCGCTTGTCTTCGGGAATGTTCATGCGAACCTCGTGGTGTTTTGAGGAAATGAAAGAGGCATCTTTAACCCCATGCCTCCCTGCGGACTCTCCAGTCTGACACTCACTTACCCACCGTCTTTGCTACGTCACACCCGTTAGGAGAGAATGGGATGCGGAGGTTTGTCGATCATTCAGTCGGATCGCTCGGGGCCACCTCATCGCCGGTAGCATCCTGCTCGGGCTCCAAGCCCTCCGGGACACAGACATAGTTGATGCCTTCCCCGGAACACTCATAGCCGATGACAGTATCGTAGATCAGCCATTGGACTCCTGCACAAGACAGGAAGAAGAGGAGGGCGACAACGAGTACGGCACTCATGACTACACCGACTGTCCCAAGGTCTGCGTCCCGTTTGTAGCTTCGCCTCATTGGCTTTCTCCTTGTCATCTTTCCACACCCTATAATTACTCTTTTACTTTTTTATTTATCGCAGCGTCAAAATTTTACCGCCGAAGGTAGGAGTCGAAGACTCCTCACCTTGGCTCACTGCATCAGCCACCAGCTGGCCATGACGATCTGTTCACCATAGAAGGTGGCGATGTGTCCGAGCGTGTGTCTCCACATCACTCACCCCCGAGGGTCCAGTCGTCCTGACCGGTGGCGAAGACGCTGCGACTGTCGCCGCTGACAATGACCGGAAAGTCGAAGACCGTCGCCTTGCCATCGTGGTCCTTGTCGAAGGGTGGACAGTAGGGATCGGTCTGGTCGAAGCCCGCACAGTGCTCCATCGTCTTCGGGAAGCCCAGGAGTCCCAGGACCGGACCATTGGGGAGGGAGCCCAGACTCGTCTCGTAGGCACGCTGACGGTCACGCAGGCGAGTGTTCGCGTTCTGGAATTCGTTTCGCTTGGCCTCCATGATGTCGATCACTCGGGTGAAGTTCTCGGAGGTGATCTGCACGCCAGCGTTCTGCGTCCACTGCATGAACTGTCCGCGCCCGTCCTCGGGGTTCTGTGCGGACATGTAGGCGGTGATCGCCTCGGAGAGACTGTCCCGGTCAGTCTCCGCGATGTGCATGGCTTCACCGATCTGCTTGACCATGCTGTCACGCACGTTCATGTTGTCTTCCCAGGCAGCCTTGATGCCTGCCTCGTCAGAGACGGCACCGTTGTAGCCACAGCCAGAGAGAAGGGTCAGCCCGAGGGCGAGGACGGGAACGAGGATTCGGCGCATGATCAGACCTCCGAGGTCTTGGGGGTGAAGTCTTGCAGGTTGTGAGCACGCATGTACTCAGCAGCCTTGTGGTAGAGGTAGTGACCCAGAGGGAAGCGATGCCAAGCACCACCACAGTCAGGGCACTGGTAGAACAGGGTGTGGTCGTAGGCATAGACACCAATGGTCCGGTAGAACCATCCATCGCCACCGAACAGATGCTTGTGTTCATCCGGGATCTCTTTGTCTCGCTGGTCAGCTTGACATTCGGGATTCGGACAGAAGTGCAGATCGGCCATCAGTACCTCCGACGACGGCGAGTGGCTGCATACGCACCCCCACCAATCGTGCCAGTTGCCAGACCGAATCCCAGGAGTCCAATCAGACCCATCAGAGGAGTCAGGATGAACCACCGCCAGCGATACCACCAAGTGTTCCGCATCAGGTATTCCTTGTCGGCCATCGGATCTCGGTTGAAGTGTTCCGTGGTGAGAGACACCACCTGTTCAGCCGTAGACGCATCGTTGACGTGCATCCCCTTGAAGTCGTCACGCACACGGATCCGCATCATCTCTACCGAGGAGAAGGACACCAGCCGACTCCACTGAATGATGCCTTCCTTGTCCACGCCGAAGACAAAGATTGCATTGTTTTTCTTTCCGAGCTTCCACTTCTCTTCCAGAGCGTCAGCCCAGAGAGGGTTCTGATCGGAGGTAGCCACCACCATCATGTGTACTTGCTTCTTGTTGCCCAGCAGAGTGTTCTTTTCTGCCAGAAAAGCATTCCACGTCTGTGCGTCCATCTTGGTCCCGGCGTTGACTGCCGAGTTGTAGCGATGGAAGCTGTGAGGCTGTGGGTACGGAGGCACACTCACGACCGGAGCGTATGCGGTAGTGTTGAGGTGAAGACTCTCCTCGTCTACCAGCAGGTAGTTGTCGAAGGCATGGGGGACAGCTACGGGATCACCGATCTCGGTGGCATCCCAGACTCGCTGCTTTCCCTTGGAAAGCCAGCAGTCTCCGCAGTCTTCCAGAGTGACCCATTGGCCAGCCAGAGACTTACCCCAGGACTCCTCGCCATCATCCAGCCCATCACCATCGAAGTAGAGATCGTCAGCCGAACCGTCGAGGTTCCAGTCGTAGGCGTAGCCCCACCAACGATCTCGGTCGTGGTGAGTGTCGTACCGAACGCAGGAACAGGACTCACTGGTACAGTTGCCGTCATCATCCTCGGAGGTACAGGAGCAGACCTCATCGGCGCAATACTCATGCGTACACGCCACATCAGTGTGCTTCTCAGCCACGACGCGACCGAACCACATCTCTGTGTCACGCTGTTGCCCGCAAGCGAGCAGGGTAGTCAGAGGCAGGAGTGTCAGCAGTTGCTTCATAGCGTTACCTCCGTGGGCTTACGTCCCTATATTACCTGATTACTTTATTATTTATCGGAGTGTAAAACTTTTACCGTCGATGCGCATTAGGGGTTGGCATGGTTCTTGCATCTTGCAATCTTCATGCCAAGATTTGAAAGTGCAGATTATTAGATAAATATATAATATAAATATAATATCCATGCGTGCGGATGCCCGGTGCAGAAACGGCTCCGCCGCCGTCGGGTTCGAGCCTGAAAATGCACCCAGCCCTGGCCCGATGCAGATTCCTCGTCGAAGGGCTGCACCAGGTCAGGGCCTTGCACGCTGGCTCGCGAATCCTCAGCGAATGGTCGGAGGCTTCATCCCACCCAGGATTCGGTTGACGAGATCATCGGTGGCCTGGCCCATCGTGCGACCATACACGTTGCCATACGTCCGCATGTTCTCATTCACCGTGTCTCGGATGGAAGTCACCTCTCCTCCCGAACCGATGACGAAGTGATCTCTCAACTCCACTCCGATCAACAGGGAGCCTTTCAGTAGCCCATCGGTCATGTCGATATCAGGGTGACTCGGACGAGAGCCGGCGTTGGGGTGGTTGTGAGCCACCAAGAAGCTGTGCGGGACCTGTTCCCGAGTCAGCACCCATCGGTAGATCAGCTTTGGGGAGGTATAGACCATTCCCTCGAAGCCCTTGAACAGGATCTCATAGTCGATGACTTTGCCGAGGACATCGACAGCAAAGACCATGAAGTGTTCCTGCTCCTTCCCCAGAAGCTCATGGCGGAGAATCCGCTTCACCTCCGCGTCCGCGTCCTTGCGGTCGTCAGAGGGGACGGAACTTTCACCAGCCATCACCAGGAAGTCTTTGGCGATCTCAGGGCGGGTGTGCAGGAGAGCGAGTGCTCTTTCCAGATCCGTACTCATTTGGATCCTCCGGTTGGTGGGTTGTGCCTATTACTTACTTATTTACTTTTTTATTTACGCGTGTGTAAATCTTTTACCGCCCGAGGCCCCCGAAGGGGCGAGCGGTCAGTCCTCGCGCTCAGTAGCGGTCGGAGTAGTCGATGTAGGCGAGGAAGTCCACGTCATCGTAGTTCTCTTCCAGCATCTCATCGTACCACTCATCGTCGGAGAGATCGGGCTCCTGGCTCGCCTGCCAGTCGGCCCAGGCGGCGGCCTCTTCCTCGCGGATCTTCTCCGCCTCCTCGGCCAGCATCACGTTGACGGCGTTGGTGAAGGCGTTGTCACCGTCGTAGACCTCGTTGATCAGATCGGTCGGCACATCGCGGACGATGCGGAGCAGGAGATCCCGCAGAGTGACCCGGTGACCGGCCCGGATGGCATCGGAGAAGACCTGCTCCACGACGGTGCCGCTGATGTTGATCGGGTTGTCTCGCAGACGCTGCCGAGCCATCAGGCTGCCGATCCGGGGGCTGTACTCGTTCAGGATCTCTCCGGTCTCACCGTTGACGGTGTGACAGATCGCAGCACCGAAGGAGAGTCCGTCATCGCTGACGACGTAGGTGTAGGTGCGAGTGTTCGTGTGGTGGGTCAGCAGCATGTTGCCTCCGAGTGTGGGGTGTTCGCTACGCCTCAGTATTACGCAGTTACTTTATTATTTACGCGTGTGTAAATCTTTTACCGCCTATTAGCTCTCAGGAATGGCACGGCTATTGCATTCTGCAAGAATCATGCCAGCTTGAAAAAGATAAAAGAAAAGTCACAAACAAGGAAAGCCCGCCACCCTTGCGGGCAGCAGGCTCCGAACCTTTGCTTATCTCGGTCCGAGGACTCAGCCGAGGTTTTCAACAAACCTCAAACCGTGATTGTGCGCGTGTCCGTACTGTTCTCACCGTGGCGACCACCCTCCGTCCAATCGGGTTGGGTTGTCCGGTATTTGTCAAGATGTATTCCGAGCATCCTGTCCGCGTCGTCTTCCAGCCATGAACATCTGTTTCCAGCGGTGTACTCAGGTAGTGGCCACTAAGCCCGTCAGTTCTCTTTCTTTCCTCAGCGGGGTATCTCTCGGGTAGCGAACCCGTTAGGTCCTGCACTGGTTAGATTCAACCGTGTCGGTCAAAGAAAGGACGGGAGGGTGTGGTGCTCACAGGTCTTGAACAGCATCCTTTGTAGGTCAGAGGGCGTTGATGCTGTAGGGCACCTTCGCTACGAGGCCGATGGCCTCCTTCCTCTCATAGTCTTCCAGCTTGGAGGCGTACACGCACTCGAAGAAGTTGTCCCAGACCTTGCGGGCGATCCCGAAGGTGTTGTCGTAGGCGGAGTTGAGGGACCGCCTGACCGGACCTGGACCCTGCCAGTTCACCGTGTCCTTCTCAGCCTTGTCGGTGGATGCGTTGGTGTCCATGTTCGCGTTCTGCGTGGTGCTCATTGTGCCTCCGTTGCTTGGCACCCTATACTTACCCACTTACTTTATTATTTACCCCAGTGTCAATCTTTTACCGCCGAGGCTCTGACTGACCTCTCTGCCGGGAGAGTGGGCGGGTTTGTCCGTCTACCCGTATAACTATGCACTTAAGCAGGGAGCTACGGAACGGACTTCCAAGACACCTTGTCAGTCAGAGCAGGCGGATGATCAGTTCCAGACGCCGCCGCCGTAGTCACCACCCCGCTCGGGCACCCCGAAGGACTGGCCGGCGTTGCCACCGAGATTACCGATGGCCGTGGTGATCGCGTCCATCATTCGGGTGATGACATATGCACGCGCATCATCGGCGTTGGAGAAGCGGCGCTCGGTCAGCCCCAGGTCGGGCACCTTGACCCCGTACTTCTCACCGGCCTCTTTGGCCAGGGCGTAGAGGGCATCGGCGTAACCGTTGACCGGACAGTCCGGGGTATTGTTCGGGCAGGAGCCAGCCTCGTAGACCACCCCGACCGCACCGGGCAGTCCGAGGGAGGCCATCGCCAGGGCACTCCCGTAGAGGAGCAGGGCGTTGGCACCGTGCTGGGCAGCCACGGTCAGGACGGTAGACTGCTCGATGTAGACCCCATCGAGGTCGCCACTCATCAGGGAGGACTCCAGCCGCTCCTGGGCCGTGATCCCATCGCCCAGAAGAGCCAGGTTTTCGTTGTTCTCGAAGATCGCCGGGTTCATCGCGGTCGGATCGTCGGGCAGGTTGAGGCCGAAGATGCCGCCGATGAAGGAGAGGGAGGTGATCCGCTTCAGATCATCCGGGTTGACGGTCGAGAGTCGCTGCTCGGTCAGGAGTCGGGCTGAGGTGGCGTTCATGTGTGCACACTCCGTTGGTTTGTGTGGGCACCCATTACTTACGCACTTACTTTATTATTTATCGCTAACAGGAATGCAAATCTTTTACCGCCCATCTGCGTACTGGCATGAAAGTTGCATCCTGCAAAACCCATGCCAAGCAATGTTAAAGTTTTACCGCCTAACGGCGTCAGCCTGACTGACCACCGATAGGGACGACCCTTCAGACATCCTCGTCCAGTCGCCGGAGAAGAAGCTGAAGGGTCATCAGCTTGTCAGAGTCAACGACGGCGACCTTGCCGCTGTACTCGTAATCATCGAACAGACCTACGCACGCATCGATCAGGTCATTGACCTTGACCTTGCCTTCCACCAGACCAGCATCATCAGCCGATCCGGTGTGCGTCATCTGCTCGTCCTTCTCATCCACGATCCAGACCTCGGCTTCCTCCACCGGGTTGAACCCGGCATCAGAGTTCTGAGGGTCGAGGACCATGTAGACGCGTGCATTCTCGGAGTACATCAGGACCTCTCAGTAGTGGCGGTAGGCGGTGGCGGTGGTGCCGTCGTCCTCGTCCTCCCTACGACGGCGGGGACGGTCATCGGGGTTGACACCCTTGGTGTCGAAGTTCTCGATGAAGTACTCCATCCTCTGAGCAGCGGTGTCCAACGTGGACAGCTTCTTGCCGGTGTCCACCAGAGCCATCAGATCCCCGCCAGAGATCGCCGTTCCTCGCTCGGCCAGGGAAGCGATCCGCTCCGCAGCGTTGAGCCGAGTCTCTTCCTGAGCCTGGGCCACGATACCATCGATCTCTTCGGCACGTTCCCTGCCGAGAGCCAGCAGCATGATTCGAGTCAGCACTATGCACCTTCCTTGTTGGATAGACGGCGGACGCGTTAGGTTCGGGGTCGGCACCACCCGTTACCCCAGGAAGCACCATTGCTCCCTTGAACCCATCGCACACCAGAAGCTCGACCGCTTCATTTCGGTTGGTCACTCGCGGTGACCTTACGCCCATTACTTACGCATCTACTTTTTTATTTATCCTTAAGGAAAATGTAAAAGTTTTACCGTCCATGTGCTTGTGTGGCATGGGGCTTGCATACTGCAATAACTGTGCCAGCTTTATTTGAAAATCTTTTGTAGGCAAAGATGGATGGGCGGGAGCCCACTGCTCTCACAGCAGACTCACCTCGCCTCGGTTGTTGTCCAGGTCATCCCGAAGGTGACGGAGGTACTCACACGTTGCGGGCGTGCCTGCCTCCTTCCAGTATCGAGCCACCCACCCCACGATGAAGTCAGTGCTCACCCAGGTCAGAAGATGATCCTTGGTGGTCTGCGTCGGAGCCGTCTCCTGAAAGATGGCCCAGACGTTTTCGGGCACACGCGTTCGATCCCACCCCTTGATCCAGAGTGCGTACAGATGCTTCATGCTTCCTCCAGCTCCCAGCCATGCTTCCGGGAGTATCTCACCTTGATCGGTGAGCCGATGGGTGGTGGGTTGTCATTCGAGTGCCAGATGTTGCGGACACCCACATCAGGGATGGATACACGCAACAGCGGGATCGGGAACTTGTAGTGGTGATCGTATACCGTGGCCTCGTAGACCTCGTAGGGATCGATCTCACAGGATCCGAGAAGGCAGCTCATCGGTCGGTCAACTCCCAGCCGAGGGCGGTGGCCCGAACGGTCACCACGTCACCCGGCTTGTAGGTGGTGGATGGGTGTACGTCCACGAAGCAAAGACCGATCATCTGGATCTTCACCCCGATCACGTTGGTCTTGGGGTCATGGCTTTTGACCACCCCCACCCGAGTCATCGGGCGGGAGCAGGGGCAGGCGTGTCCACACATCATCCCTCCAGGGGAGCGAAGGTTGCACCGTCTGTCACCCGCTGACTTGTCCAAGCGCTCGTGCGGACGTACTGAGCACCCCCGATCCGCTTGAAGATCGCGCTCCCATGACGGTTTATGTACTCACGAGAGAGCGCATCACGCGAGGGGTCGTCGAATCCGTGATCGAGGCACACGAGAGCGACACCTACATGGTGTGCATTCGCGTCTTCCTCAACCACCAGAGCGACCAAGCGGTTATAGGCGACGACGTGGCAGCCTGACGCGACCGTATCAGGCTTGTAGAAGCCTTTCTCGTAGACGTAGAAGCTGTCAGGAAGCGTCTCCGTGAGGAAGTCACGCAGGAAGTGATCCCAATCCCAATGCTCAGGACCTTCCCATTCATCCTGACCGACAGGCTTGTACATTTCGTACAGGTCGAAGTAGCGCAGCCGGTAGCTTTCATCATCCATGCTTGGCCGCCAGTTTCCTCGTCCCATGATTACTCCTCCGATCGCCAGCGGCGATCCTTCTTTTTGTTGGCGTGCTTCCGCTTGTCGTCCAGCCGCTTACGCTTGGCAGCATCGGAGGGAAAGGTAGCAACCCGTTCCTTTTCCTCACGGTTGGCCTCGTCGATCATGGCCTGCAAGCGGCGCAGAGCGATAGCTTTGTTTCTGACCTGACTCCGGGTGTCGGAGGCTCGGGCCACGAATCCGGTAGGGCGATGGGTCAACCGGATGGCGGTTGCCACCTTATTGACGTGCTGACCGCCAGCACCGGAAGACTTCGCATACGCTTGCACGTCGCAGTCCGCCAGTAGTGCTCGCATCTTGTCGTTCATCGCTTCCTCCTTACGTCCATCTCTTACTCAATCACTTTATTATTTACAGGTAAGCGTGCGTGTCAAAGTTTTACCGTCTAAGTCTATAGTTCTGTCAGAAGTGTAGCTGGCACGTTTCTTGCATCATGCAACTTTCATGCCAACATCATGCGCGTATGCCTACAAAAACTTTGTCAAACTTTTACCGCCGAAGCGGCATGGGGAGAGTGGAAGTTAACGACCCATTTTCAGGCTGTTTATTTCAGGTCCTCGACCGCCGTGCGTACACGGTGATGATCGGGCCGCCGTGGGATGATCGTTTGCTCGATAACTTCCGAACTCTTAGCCCCATGCCGCAAGGCTTGGAAGGGTGGCCCCGGTGGGCTTGGCAGCGTTCGCTTTACCTGTTAGGATGCGTGCGTACACCAGCCCTACCGGGGGTAGATGCTACTCGGCCTTGGGCGTGTCGTTGGCCTCGGCCTCCATCGCGGCGGCCTCTTCGACCAGCGCCGCAGCGTCCCAGAGCTTGCCCTCGAACTTGTCGAGGAAGGCGGGCCAGTCCTCCACCGGGACTCGGATCGTCCGGCTGCCGGACTCCAGGCTCACCCGGAAGGACACCTCGGAGTCGGAGCGGGTCAGGGTGGACCGGATCACCTCGGTCACGTTGAGCGGCTGGGGGTTGCGGAGGGTGGCCATCACATCGTCGATCTCATCGACCTTGACGACGGCGATCACGTTGCCCTTGGGGTTGGCGGAGCCGTTTTCCTTGAGCAGTCCGGGAACCCGGACCCCCACGGTTCCCTCGGAGCCGTCGAAGCCGATATCGGCCTCGGAGAAGAGGGAGAGCCAGGAGACGACGCGGCGGATGGTACGGCGGAACTTCATAGGAACCTCGCGGTTGGAGCGTTGGTGCTTGGGTTGGAGCCTTGTGGGCTCACCCCTTACTTACTCAGTCGCTTTATTATTTACAGATAAATCTGAGATGTCAAAGTTTTACCGTCCAACTTGTGTGCGTGCAAACAGAGGGTGGCATGGTCTTTGCAGTATGCAACTTCCGTGCCAGGTTTGTTTTGAAAATCTTTTGTAGGCAAACATAGGCACGCAGCCGGGGCGTGAACCCCGGCCTACTACTCTTCCCACGTCTGCGTCTGGATCGCTTCCGGGTTGAATGCCGTGATCTTGTTCACCCCACCTACCAGCCAGATCAGCAGGGCAGCAGCCACCATAACAGAGGCTACGGTGACCACCAGAATCTCTCTGATGGTATCACCGATAGTCCGATGATCCTCGATAGGCCCCAGCATTACATCCGCTCACGGATGTATGCGAAGGCAGCCCATGCATCGTTCACCGCATCGAGGAAGAGCTTGGGATCCTCTCCGAGTCGCCGGTGCCAGGACTGAAGGTAGGCCGCATGGTTCTCACGCACAGGCGCATTCTCGATGCCCGCGAAGTCACACGCGAACGCAGCGAACAACTCTGCTACCAGCTCTTCCTCGGCGTAGGTGGGGCTCCCGAAGTGCGAGAACTTGTTACGGTCCAGCCGAGACTTGTGGCCGGTGGAGTGGCCAGTCTCATGCAGACGCGTGGAGTGGTACGCATCCAGGCTCACGAAGGCCCCTTCGTGCGGCATGTAGATTCGATCCATCTTGGGCTTGTACATGGCCTGGGTGCCCTTGTGGATGGTGTGGACGCCGCTGGCCTTGTACATCGCGTGTGCGATCTCGTAGCCGGTGCGTGTGTCCAGAGGATCGGTGTTGGTGTTGTCGCTGAGCTTCGGGAAGCTCTCATCCTGGATCTGCTGGGCGTTGAAGACTCGACCTTCACGGAAGCCACGGACGTACTTCTTCCGCACCTTGTTGCCGTGGTCATCCTCGCCATCGTACCAGCCGAAGACCGGGATATAGATCGTGGTGGCCTTGGCGTTGGTCAGACCCTTGACAGAGTACCCCGCCTTCTTGACCTGACCACGGCCCATCCATCGGGGGTCACTCCAGCCGTTGGTCAGCGAAGCGATCATCAGGAGAATGTTGTTCACTCCTCCGGTGTAGTCCTTGTTCGGACCACCACGGAGCGGGTTGAGAGGCAGGCCGTTGCCCGCTCCAGCGTTCCACGGCTTGCGCCAGAGGAGCTTACCCTGCTCCATCGCCTCACGGATCGGGCCCACCACGCGTGCGAGCATGTCATCCTTGGAGATCAGATTCTCGCTGCGACGGTTTCTGTATCCCATGTTTTCTGTCCTCCTTACGCCCTACTCTTACGACTTCTCTTTATTATTTATCGCTGCGTCAATCTTTTACCGCCCAACCTAAGTGTTGTGTGTACGCATGTGGCACGGGCCTTGCAGTATGCAGGAATCGTGCCAACTATTTTGGAAAACTTTTGTAGGCAAACGCACGAATGCCCCGCCCCGGTTAGGGCAGGGGCTTCCATCGCTCACCTCTCACTATGCCCGAGATCATCGCCCGGCCAGCGAACCATGATCTCTCGACTGTTGTAGCAGCAGACCTCATACCAAGCTCCCCCGACACACTTCATGCGGAGGAACTTGGCAGAGTGGGGCCGACGTTCGTAGACCTCGACCATGCGGCCCCCTCCCCTCAGTAGTCGCCGTTCCAGAGGGCATCCATGTCGTCCTCGTAGCCCTCGAACTGATCCTCGTCGTCGTGGTAGTCGAGGGCATCGGAGGGGCCGATCTTCTTCTCGATGACCGCCAGACCGGCATCCTCGATCAGATCCTTGATGCTGTTGAGGTAGCTGCGCTTGATGGTGTTGGCCTTGGCGATCCCATCCTCGCTCTGCTGGTCGTGACTGTCGATGGTCACGGACTCGATCTCCTCCTGCTCCACGTCGTACTCGACGGTGCCGGTGAACTCGATCCCCTTGAACTCGATTGCGACGGTAGCCTTCATGCTGTGCCTCTCTTGGTTGGTGTGGGCACTGATGATTTACGACTTCTCTTTATTATTTATCGCTAACAGAAATGTGAATCTTTTACCGTCGAACTCCACTCTGGGTGGCATGGCTCTTGCATTATGCAAAAGGTGTGCCAGGTATTGTTAAACTTTTACCGCCGAACCGGCGGGGGACTCAGCCCCCGACCGGTCGGTCATCACTCAGGCGGGGAAGCCGCCGAGGAAGGTGGCCAGGAGGACCATCACCCGAACCTCCTCTTCGAAGCCGTCCGCATCACCGAGGAGACGGCCGCCGACCTCGCGGACCTGAGCCTGGATGTTGTCGGGGCTGACACCGTGCGCGAGGCCGCCGTAGGCCCACTCGGCGGCGTACTGGACCACAGCCTCGCGGGGAGCGCCGGCCTTGTTGTAGAGGGTGATGAACTGCTGGATCTCCTCCTCGCTGATGGAGGCGTCGGAGGAGGTGTTGTCGGTCAGGGTGGCGGTGGTGCACATGGGCGTTTGTCCTTTGAAGGAGAGCATCGTCGCTCGGCTATTACTTACTCCATTACTTTATTATTTATTCTTGTGTGAATCTTTTACCGTCTAACGCATACGCATGGGCTGGCATACTTCTTGCAGTATGCAATAGCCGTGCCAGCTTTGGAAAGACAAACGGCAAAGCCCCCGGATCTCTCCGGGGGCTCTATCTCATGCAGCCGCAGCCGCAAGGCGTTCACGCATGATCCGAGGGGGAGGGAACCGGCCACGCTTGTAGCTGGTTTCTGCTCGGTATCGCTGCTTCAAGTGAGCGAGTGCATGCGCCTCCTTGTTGACCGGGGTGTTGTCCGGTCGCTTCTTCGGGACCGGGGGAAACTGGACGCCGAGGATTCGGTGGATCGCCAGCTCTCGCCTTGGCATCCCACCCCGGCGACCCTTGAGCACCCGCTTCCGGTACTCACGCGTGAGCGTCTTGTCACGCATCCGAGTCAGACGATCCTTCCGCTTGTGGTAGCGTTCCCCACCGTCGCGGATCACGGCTCGGAGGAGGATCATGCGGGCAGTCTTCCGGTAGCGGCCACCATAGCCGACCTCTTCCACGAACTCGACCGTGCGTGAGGGCAGGTCTGCGACTGCTGCGTTGACCAACTCCCGCCATCGGTTGATCGTGTACTCGGTGCCCGCTCGTCGGACGCTGACCGTCAAGGCCAGGGCTCGGGTGCCGGGGGAGGTGGCTGCTCGGCGGATTGCATCGGCCAGACCATACCGCTCGGCTTCCTTGATGGTGCCGGTGATATTCCAGTCGTAGTAACCGTGATCCGCCTCGTCCACGTTGTTGTCGTTGAAGATGTTGTCTTGCACAACGTGAGTGTTGCGCTGCTCCGAAGGAGTGTAGCCCCACCGCTCCAGGCTGGCGGCCTGCTTGCGGATCTTCTGGTACTGCTCGGTGTCAAGCTCGTAGAAGAATCGCCGCTGGAACTTCAGCGTTTCTTTCATGTGCTCGTTGAGGAAGCCACCGGGCAGGCTGACAGCCGCCGTGGTCCCGATCTGCCCAGCGAGGAGGGAGGCCGCCCAGATGGCAGCGGTCATGGCGACCATTGCCTTTTCGGGGTTCCGGCCTGCCTTTCGGGTATCACCTGCAACAGTCATTTCGTTGTTACCTCCATTGGTTCTCACACCTATTACTTACACCTTCTCTTTATTATTTATAGTTAATCTCTTCCGTCAATCTTTTACCGTCCAATAGGCTATCAGGAATGTGGCACGGCTCTTGCAGTATGCACAAACCGTGCCAGCTTTTCCGAGGCACAACGAAACCCCGGATCATCGCTGATCCGAGGCTTCAAGGTTCTACCGCCGCCAGCGCCGATGTCCCCTGTCGGGCCTGCGGTCGTCGTGGAAGCGACTGACGGGGCGGTTGCGCCACCGGTAGGAGTAGGATGCTCTCATGGTCCCTCGTGCGTCTGTGTAGTCGTGTGGAACTTGCAGGTTCAGTGCTCGACCGAGCACCCACCGATGTGTCAGCGACCGTGCAGCCGCTTCTTGGTGGTTGTCACCTCCAGATCGGGATCCGTCTTGGCGTGCGCGTAGGCGTCGTTCGGGTTTTTGAACTGCCGGAACTCATCGAACGAACGTGCGCCCGTCGCCAGAGCCTCTGACGTGTCCAGCCAGCCATGACCCTTGACCCACCACTTTCGCGTTTTGCTGTAGACGTACATGCAGGACACCTCCGTCGTTGTCTGCACCTATCACTTACGACTTATCTTTATTATTTATCGTTAGCACCCGCACGCCCACTCTGGCATGACTCTTGCACTATGCAAAGACCGTGCCACCCTATGTCAGAAACGACGAAAGCCCAGGCAATAGCCCAGGCACATACACGCAGAGGGGAGGGGCGCTAACCCCTCCCCCTCACCTCACCGCTTCTCCCACTGGATCTCGGGGGCGTCCACCTCCCGCCAGGGCTCCGCCAGACCCAGCCCGTAGACTCCCGGCGCTCGGGGCACACGCACACCCTTGGGCGTCACCAGCACTCCGAGGTTGAAGTTGAGCTGGTAGTAGAGGTTGTCGGTGCCCTTCCGGGGAGTCGTGCGGAGCACCACCGGGACACCACGCACGCCTCCACCCGCCCAGGAGATCCCAGGGATCCCGGTGTTCCCGGCGTACTTTGGGTTGGCGGCCACCGCTCGCATCACCTCCCCGGCGTCGAAGAAGGTCTGTCGCCACTGGCCGTCGCGGGTGTCCTGCGCGACGTAGACCACCGGGTACTCCTGACGATCGTTCATCAGGGCCTTGACGATGTTGGTGACGTGATCCATCGTCCCAGCGGTCAGGCTGGCGCTGCTGGCGATCTTGCGAGGCTTGACCTGCGACTTGACCGAGATCGTCACCTCGTCGATGATCATGCCGCCAGCGGTCGGCACCTTGCCATAGAGATCCATCGCGATTGCCCCGCGCCCGTTGTCCGACTCGTGAGCGATGCCGGTGGCCTCGGGGAACAGTCGCCGCTGGACCTCCATCGGGACGTTGCGGGTCCAGACCTCATCGGGGTGGCTCACCTTGCGGGCATCGACCATCAGATCGACGATGTGGTTGGCGAGCAGCTTTCCGTTGATTCGCTTCATTTCGTTTGCCTCCTTGGCACCTATTACTTACGCCTTCTCTTTATTATTTATCGTTACTGTCAAAGTTTTCCCGGCGGCGAAGTTGGCACGGGTCTTGCACTATGCAAATGGCGTGCCAGCTTTTGAAGCTAACAGAAATCGCCGGGGATCTCTCCCCGGCTCCCGATCCTCTCAGTCCAGCCCCGCCGCTTCCGCTGCATTCTCCGCCACATCGGAAGCGGAGTCCGTCAGGAAGTTACCGCAGGAAGGTACCAAGCTCCCGAAGACGATCCCACCAAGAAACCCCAGCAGAACCCATCCGATCCGCCCCTTTGCTTTGCTGCTCACTGCCACGTTGCACCCTCCGGTGTAGTCTGGTTGTCTCTCCGCAGACCGGACAGCGGTACAATCCGCTACCCGGCTCGCGACCCATGCGGAAGCTATGGCCGCAGTCTGTCAGGACCTTGACGGCCATCCTACGCAGCGTAGGGGCCGTCATCCCCGCTGTAGGGGATGGAGAAGTCTACCCGGTACAGGTTGCCCCGCTGCTCCACCCGGCGACCGTTGACCGTAGACCGGACAGCCGCCGGAATCTCCCCGTTCATCTCCAGGATCGTGACCTCGGCGGGAGTCAGGACGTAGGACCGAGGAGCCCGGTTGTAGATCGTCGCAGCGATCCCCAGAAGGACGGCACCGACCACCAGAGCCGGGATCGTCGCCGCATTCCACAGGATCAGACCCGACAGGATTGCGACAGAGCCGGCCCCGAGGGCGACCTGAAAGATGATGATGCGAGAGAGCTTCATTGGTTGGCCTCCTTGGCGCCTAAGTCTTACGATCTTTCTTTATTATTTATCGTTATTGATTGTGATTCTTTTACCGACGAAGTTGGCACAGCATTTGCAGTATGCAATCTTCGTGCCAGGTTTGCCGAGCAAGGGGCCGAAGCCCCGCCCGACTCCTACCCCTTGGAGTGCTGGGGAACCAGGGCGTACATGTTGTCGATGCTGTTGATCAGCAGGAAGTCACGATCGGTCAGGGTGTTGTCCTCGTCGTGCGTGACGGTAGACATGTGCAGGGTGCCATCCTTGATCGTCACGGTGTGCAGATCGTGGAGCCAGATGCTCTCCCAGAGCTTCAAGCCCTCTCGGAACGCCACCGCCATCAGATCCGAGGCGAACCTGTAGTGACCGACCGCGAAGATCATCCCGTCCTTCCGAACCACACGCCACGCGGGCCAGGGAGACAGGGCGTTCTCGGGGTCGGTCAGTCGCTTGTATCCTTCCATTTCTCTCACCTCCAATAAAGGTTTACACTTTGCCTTTATTATTTATCCGAAGCACAACGGGCAAAGCCCGGAGCTTCAGCCCCGAGCCTTCCGCCGCTCTTCCAGCCGCCGCTCCGCCTCCAGCAGAGCCGAAATGGTGACCATAGAGAGGTGGTGGCCGCTCACGTCCCCACCCGCGAGCACGATTTCGTGGATCGTGCCGATGACCTTGGTGGGCGGGTCGCCCAGGTCCATCGCGTTGACGGTGAGCTGGCAGATGATCTCAAAGACATCCGGGTGCATGGTCACTCCGTTGGTTGATGACACTCATGTGTTACCACTTCTCTTTATTATTTATCGCAAGAGATTCTGTCAGGTGAGTTCGCACGCGTTGGCACGGTACTTGCATCATGCAAAAGGTGTGCCAGCACCAGCGGCAAAGCCTTAACGACGAAAACCCCGGCGGTTAGCCGGGGTGTCCGCGTGTCCTCACCTGCCTGTCAGGCGATGGCCGCCCGTCCCTGCCGGGAGATCGCCCAGAACCCGGCCAGACCCATCAGGAAGACAGCGGCAGAGTAGAGCAGGAGCGTGGGCGTCTGCGGGATGATGAAGATCGCCGCGATGAACTGGACCGCGATGCTCACCGACAGCAGCCCGACGATGAAGGCCCGAGACTTGTTCGCGATGAAGCGAGCACCCATCGGGGCACCGATGACCACCACAGGCACACACACCCACCAGTAGTCCCAGGCATCGGGAGCCAGCCCAGCGCCCAGCGTACCCTTCCAGAGAGCACCGACCGCCGCGTTGCTCGCCATCAGGACCACACTCGTGGGCGTGGCCACCTTCTCACTCACCCGGAACAGCAGGACCAGCAGAGCGAAGGTCAGGATATCGAGTCCCGAGCCGGTGATCGAGGTGACCACACCCCCGGCCACACCCCCGAGTGCGAGCACCGGGAAGGCCCAGCCCGGCGCGTTGTCAAGGCTCAGGTTGACGGCCCGGTCGTGATCCCGGTTCATCAGGTAGAGAGCCCCGGCGAAGGCCAGCCAGACCGAGGCGAAAGTCATTTTCGCGAAGGCCGGGGGCAGGTTGGGGGCGATGTACTCCAGCCCCAGGACCACCCCAAGAGCACCGCCAGCGATGGCCGGGATCAGAGCCTTGACAGCCACCGGGATCCGAGCCGAGAAGATCGCGACCGAGGCAGCGGTCATCCCGACCGCCTGGATCATCAGGGAGAAGTCCCGAGCGGTGGACGGGGCAATCCCGAACCCGAGGGTCATAGCGGGGAAGGCCACCGCACCGCCGCCCTCAGAGGTGGCACCAGCGATGAAGCTACCGATCCCCATGACAGCCGACATGAAACCGACCTCACCGAAGAGGCCCCAGGAATCGGTGACGGTCATGCCAGCCAGCCACGGAGTCCAGACGGCAGCAGCGATGGCGAGAGAAGTTCTGTTCACTTTGTCCTCCTGACACCTAAGACTTACCTCCTTTCTTTATTATTTATCGTTAGTCGAGTGAAGGTTTTACCGGCCGGGTTGGCACGGTGCTTGCATAGTGCAAGATGCGTGCCAGCTTTCGCAAGCAAAGCGAAACCCCCGGATCTCTCCGGGGGCTCGCCGCTCTCTCAGGCCGGTCTCCAGGCCCACAGCGCCCGCGCCGTCTGGAGGGCGTACCGCTCCTCTTCCCGGCTCTCAAAGTCGCCGGCAGTGTCCACCACGGTGCCCCATGACCCTTCGACGTTGACGATCGCCCAGAAGTCATCCGAGAAGTAGAGCGACACCTCGGAGCCGTTCACGTCGTAGCCGGTGATCGGGTTCCCACCGTTGGCACCGTTTGGGGTGAAGTCGGGCGGGGCATCGCCCACCCGGTACTCTCCGCCCTCAAACCAGTCCTGCAACGTCACCCCCTCGCGGGTGAAGACGAGCACACCCGTCTGGACCTCCCCGTAGGAAAGTCGCTTGACCTGACGGTAGTGGGTATCTCTCCGGTGGGCCTTGATCCCGATCTCATCCCCCTTGGGAACCGTGGAGAAGTCGAGATCGAAGACGTAGCCGAGAACGAGCAGTCGCATTTTGGTGCCTCCTTTGCACACCTAACACTTACATCCTTTCTTTATTATTTATCGTTAGCTCACAGGCATGTGCATCTGTGGCTGGCACGGTGTTTGCAGTATGCAATAGTCGTGCCAGGTTTTGCCGGTAAAAGATTGACAAGTCAAACGGCGAAAGGCCGGGCAACTGCCCAGCCTCTCACACTCCTCGCCCTACCTCACTGATCCGGGATCCGACCGTCCGCACCCACGCCCGAGAGCTTGCCCGAGCCGTAGCGGAACGCCTTGTCGAGCATACGGATGCTGAAGACGTGCCGGGACTCACCGAACCGGGCGAAGTCTCGCACGGCCCGAGCGTGCTCCGCCTTCCCGAACTCCAGAGCTTCCCGCATGTCCCGCAGATTGCACCCCGCTCCACCCTGGTGAGCAGTCTCCAGGCACCACTCGATGCTGGCCTTGGTAGCGGGGGAGCGCCACTCATTGAAGACGATAGCCTCCTCGGTCAGCATCGCGGCATCCGGCCCCTGCCACTGACCCTCCACCCCGAACAGTCCATCACGGACCACCGGCGACCAGTGGGTCAACTCCGCGAGGGCGAAGTGGAACACGTCGTGGACGTAGAAGCTGTGGAGCTTGTGGGAGATGTCGGTGATCAGGGGGAGCGGGTCACCGAACGGTCGCCAGTCGGTGTCCCGACCGTGGTACGACACCCGGTAGGACAGGTAGACCTCGCGGGTCAGACCCTTGAGCACGGTGGGAGTACCCCGGACGAAACGCAACTCGCAGGCGAACTCGCGACCGGTGAACATATCGGGCATCACTCACTCCTTCTCTGTGGGTTCATCCCACGCCTTAGACTTACGACTTCTCTTTATTATTTATCGTTAGGAATCTGAAGCCTGTTAGACTTTTACCGGCGAGGTTGGCACACTACTTGCAGACTGCAAAAGCCGTGCCAGGTTTTATTGATTACTTTTCTGAGTGTTTAGAGGTTGGCATAGAGATTGCATTATGCAAGGTCCGTGCCAGGGTTGACCGGGAAAGACCCGGCGGACCTCACTCCCCCAGGAAGCCCCGGCGAAATGCTGCCCTCTGCTCTACCTCGTGAGCGTGGCTATACGGGTTCAGGGCCGCAGCCCAGCCGTGGATCGTGGGCCGGTGAGGAGTCCAGATCGGCATATCCTTACGGGCCTCACAACCCAGCCGATAGGCCCGTCTCACCTGCCACGCTTTGAACCATCCGAAGATCACTTGATCCCCCCGCTAACCAGGGTGGCACCCGCCGCGATAGCAGCCGCCACATACTGAGCGACCGTCATCCCGGTTTCATGGTAGGGACGTTCCCACGACTTGATTCCCCGCCAGTCAAGCACCGGGGCGATCCCCCGCTCCTGAGCGACGATCAGAGCGGCGGGCCGCCCGTCAACGCTCCACGCCTTGACGTTGCCCTCCAGATAGGTGTAGCCCATCCGGGGCGGGCGACCGTTGTAGCCGTCCTCCAGAATCTCCACATAGCCGTCACGCTCGATCCGGGACAGGTTCAGGATCTTGTCCTTGACGCTGGCCTCGATCTTTTCCTCGGTGTTGTGGTATGGCCACGCGGCAGCCTCCGCACGAAGGGAGGCAGACTGAGCGGGGGTGAGCGGCTTGGACAGCATGAGTATGAATCTCCACGGGTGTTGACACCTAAGACTTACCATTTCTCTTTATTATTTATCGCTAAGACT
>Ga0180431_10002166_pt1 | contig 26662 bp, 23 predicted proteins | sample SS_ome_11_FD_132459 | JGI IMG/M metagenome (GOLD analysis project Ga0180431, IMG submission 132459) | Hypersaline lake sediment archaeal communities from the Salton Sea, California, USA - SS_1_MS_1 metaG | ecosystem: Environmental > Aquatic > Non-marine Saline and Alkaline > Hypersaline >... | reverse complement strand
ATCTTTTTCATATTCATGATTACGTCCCCGCAAAACATTTTTAAAAAAAATTAACGAACTGATCTTTTAACGCCTTATCTCCATCATCTAATCAGATGCTAGTATTTTCATTATGCCAGGTTGGAATAAACGTGCAACAGGTACGATTTTAAAGGGTTATTGGAAGAGTTTTTGGATTTGGCATGAAGAATTTTGATGGGGGAGGAAAAAAGAAAGAGGCAGGGAAGTACTCCCTGCCTCTTGTGAGAAATTCTTTGACTTTATATCGTAGATTGAGTGAGTGTGAGTTTATATTTCTGTTTTGCTCTCTTTGTCAAGTCCATATTTTTTCGAAAATTCGTTGAATCTTACCGCTATTGCCCCAGTTTTCCAATCAAACAAAGTGGATAGGCGGGCCTGTAATTTTCTTTTGGCGTATTTCTTTAACCATTTATAATTTTTGTTGTTTTTTATTTTGGATTGTTCGCTCTGGATTCTATTTTTGCTAACTTTTTCTAGGCTGACCTCAACTCTTCGTTTTCGGGTAGAAAACACCGAATTGCTAACGTTAATTCTTTTTTCGTACAAATTATTTAATTTTTCTCTGCTTTGAGTTAGCAGTTTTGTCGTATTATTCGATTCTTCTTTTTTAATGTCTTTTATTTTTAATTCGAGTTCCTTTTTAAGTTCGAGTTGAGCTACAATTTTTATTTGTTTGTTTATTTCTTGGTTAATTGACGCAAGATTCTTAGCATTTTTGTTTAATCTTGACTCTAATATGTTCGCTCTTTTTTTAAGAAAAGGATATCTTTTTTTGAAGTTCTGTACTTCTACCGATTTTTTTAAGGCATCAAAGTATCTTTCTGCTCTTGCATCTGCACTCCAGTAGTTTGACCATGGATTAACGTATGAAACCCAGCCAAACCATGTCCATGCCTGTGCCGTACCCGCTTGCAGAGCAATAAGCGTAGTTCCTAAAATAATTCCCATCTTTTTCATATTCATGAAAAACCCCTTTGTTAAAAGTTGAATGTTAACAGTTATTACTTTTTTTGTGAGAAAGGTCGCGTTCAACTGCAGCCCCCCACAGCTTTTCATTATGACAAAAAATTGGACATTTGCAAGTGGGATGGTTTAATTAAACGGCTTTTTTCTGCGCAAAGTTGATTTGTAATTTCAAATAGAGTTTTTATTGTTTTTCTAAGTCGATTTTTTTATGGTTTTTTGTGCGAGCGGGCTTGTGCTTTTTAAATTTTTTCTTGAAAAATTTGCTCGTTTCCTTGTAAATTAGAAGGTAGAGTTCAAAATTGCAAGGAGTTTTTTATGAAAAGAGATAAATTTTTGCGCAAGGTTGAGATGCATTTTCGTGTGCATCCTATTTGCGCACTCTTGGGGCCACGGCAGGTGGGTAAAACAACATTGGCAAGAATGTATGTTGAAAAATATTTTCCTGATGAGGCCCATTTTTTTGATCTTGAAAATCCACTAGATTTGGCACGTCTTGAAAATCCCATGCTTGCGCTTACAAGTGTGGAGCAAAAACTTATTGTTATTGATGAAATACAAAGAAGGCCCGATCTATTTACAGTTTTGCGAGTCCTGGTTGACAAGCCGGGTAGTGACAGAAAATTTCTTATTCTTGGTAGTGCGTCCAGAGACCTTATTCGACAGTCGTCCGAAACGCTGGCCGGGCGAATTGGGTATGTTGAGTTGCCGCCATTTTCGTTGTTCGAAACAAAAGAAAGTCAGAAGTTGTGGGTGCGGGGTGGTTTTCCTCGATCATATTTGGCCGATACTACTGAAGATAGCTATTTGTGGCGACAAAGTTATATTTCGACTTTTTTGGAGCGCGACATTCCAAATCTTGGTTTTAATGTTCCGCCTCAACAGATGCGTAGATTTTGGCTAATGCTTGCACACTATCACGGGCAGATTTTTAACGGAAATGAGATTGGAAAATCTCTCGGGATATCCGGACACACGGTTCGCAAGTACTTGGACATTCTAGCTGGAACATTTATGGTGCGAATTTTGGCTCCATGGTTTGAGAATCTACAAAAGCGTCAGGTTAAATCACCAAAAATCTACTTTCGTGACAGCGGTGTTTTGCATGCTCTTTTGAATATCAAAAATAAAAATGAACTGTTGGTTCATCCGCGGCTTGGATCTTTTTGGGAGGGGTTTACTCTAGAAGAAGTGATTCGAGCATTTGATGCGTCACCTGGTGAATGTTATTTTTGGGCAACGCAATCAAATGCTGAGCTGGATCTTTTGATTATCAAAGGAGACAGGCGAATTGGGTTTGAGTTTAAGTACACAGATGCGCCAAAAATAACCAAATCGATGACGATTGCCAAAGATAATCTTAAGCTTGATCATCTTGCAGTCATGTATCCAGGCAAAGAAAGTTTTCCTCTAGGAGAAGGCATTGTCGCCTATGGGCTTGAGATGATATCGTCTGGCCAGTTAATAAAGAAAGTAGCAGAGGATAAAAAATGAATAAAGAGCGTCTTTTTTTGGAATCCAGAGCGTACAATATGCGTCGAAATGTTTTAACCATGACATCGTTGGCCGGTTCTGGGCATCCAACATCTTGTCTTTCTGCGGCAGATTTAGTTTCTGCTATTTTTTTTCATGCGATGCGCTTCGATTTGCAAAATCCAAATAACCCAAATAATGACCGTTTTATTTTGTCCAAAGGGCACGCATCGCCGTTGTTGTACGCGGCGTGGAAAGAGGTGGGCGTAATTGCTGAGGCTGAGTTGTTTGAGTATCGTAAGTTTGATTCGCCGCTGGAGGGACATCCAACGCTGCGGTTTCCCTATTCCGAAGCAGCAACAGGGGCGCTGGGCGTTGGTCTTTCTATTGGTGCTGGCATGTCGCTCAGTGCGCGTCTTGATAAGCGTGATTTTAAAACGTATGTGTTGATGGGCGATGGTGAGTTGGCAGAAGGGTGTATCTGGGAGGCGGCAGAGCTTGCCCATTTTTATAAGTTGAACAACTTAATCGGCATTGTTGATTGCAACCGTTTGGGCCAATCGGACGAAACTGTTCATGGACACCACGCACATCGATATGAAGAAAAATTTGCAGCATTTGGTTGGAAAACTTTTGTGATTGATGGGCACAACATGCAGCAGGTTGTCGACACGCTTGATCGGGCGGCGGAAATTGAAAATCTTCCAGTTGTTATCATTGCAAAAACGTTCAAAGGGTTTGGTGTTCAGCAAGCTCAGGACAAGCTTGGTTTTCATGGTAAGTCGTTCAAAAAGGAGGATTTGAATATTATTTATGAGGAGCTTGATACAACGTTTGCGGATGCCGCTGCATTTGATGAAAAACTTTTTACGTGGGAGCCAAAAAAACCACAAGCTTCATCTGAAAAAACTACCACTGAGGACGAAATTGTTTTTCACCAACCAGTATTTAAACAAGATATCCTTCGATACAATTCTTCAGATTCTAGTAAATCTGAAGAATCACTCAGGACGAACGGGGGATATTCAACGCGCAAAGCATATGGAATGGCGCTCAAAGAAGCAGGAGATCGAAGCAACCGTGTTGTTGCGCTTGATGGTGATGTAAAAAACTCAACATTTTCTGAAATCTTTGAAGAAAAATATCCAGAAAGATTTTTCCAATGTTTTATTGCTGAGCAAAACATGGTTGGTATGGCAACTGGAATGGAACGGCGAGGGAAAATTCCGTTTGTTGCAACATTTGGAGCATTCATGTCTCGTGCTCACGACCAAATTCGTATGGCTGCAATAGGACAATCCGCTTTGCGACTGGTCGGTTCGCATGCAGGGGTTTCGATTGGTCAAGATGGTCCTTCACAAATGGGGCTTGAAGATATTTCGATGATGCGTGCACTGCCAGGCTCTGTTGTTCTTTATCCGTCCGATGCAGTATGCACCTGGAAGTTGGTGGAAAAAATGGCGAATTTTAATGACGGCATCAGCTATTTACGTACCACTCGTATGGCAACGCCGATTTTGTATGACAACAGTGAGCTGTTTGAGATTGGTGGTTGCAAGGTTTTGCACAGCTCTGAAGATGACAAAGCATGCATTGTTGCGGCTGGCGTCACTTTGCATGAGGCTCTCAAGGCTCGCCAACTGTTATTAGAAAAAGGGATACATGTTTCGGTTATTGATCTGTATTCGATCAAGCCTCTTGATGAAAAAACATTGTTAGAGGTTGGAAAGAAATCAAACAATACCATTATCACTGTTGAAGATCATTATTTGGAAGGTGGCCTTGGCCAGGCGGTGACGTGCGCTCTTGCAAATTCAGGAATTCATATAAAAAATCTTGCAGTAACAAAACTTCCTCGTTCAGGAAAGACGGAAGAGCTTCTTGCTTGGGCTGGAATTGATGCGCATTCCATTGTTGATGAGGTAAAGAAATTATAAGCTTGATTCTAGAGATTCCTTATTCATGTCAGGTAGCCGACGGACAAACTTTTTCAGAACAAACTCAAGGTGTGTGATTGGTCTTCCATTTATTTTAACCGAGACTTGCTGTAGATTGTCTTGCTCAGGAAAGCAGCGCTCAGAAAAGAGCGGTATATCTTCTTTTTTTTCTTTATTTCCATTTTCCCATCGATCTTTGATGTCGTAAACGCCTTGAGGGTCAAGCACTTGGATTAGATCAAGTTTCGAATAAAATGACCAGATATTTTTGAACATTTTGTCTTTAACTAGATGAGATGTTTTTTTCTGAACCGGACAGGCGAGTAGTATTAATTGATCGATAATAATTTGAACATCACGTTCTTTTCTTTCTTCAGCTAAATAAAGGGTGACGTTGCCTCCGTGGCTATGAGTGATAATTCTTATTTTTGGAATAATTTTGTAACGGTTTTTGTATTTTTCGATAATGGAAAGAATGTGCTCGTACAGCTGTTTTGCCGCTTTGCGTCGAGCAGAATCACTCAGCACGCCACTCCAACCAAAGAAAAAGATGTCTTCTTCTGGGAACATATCTGGATTCGCTTCGTTGAGTGTTCGAGCTATTGTCAGAAGATTATTGTTTTTTTTATAAACATCTGCATTATTAAGTCCCGCAACACTACGGAAAAAATTTGGAAATAATGTTCTTGAAAGTGCTCTAGTTCCGTGTACCCAGATAGTGATAGTGCGTTCCGACCTTGACAGATTTTCTTGATGGAGCAGCTTTTTTTCAGTTGGTTGAACTTGCGTTGTCGATGGAGTGTGATAATCTTGCATATTGTTACAAGTAGCGTAGAGGCCAAGGGAAAAAACAAAGTAAAAAAAGAATTTTTTAGGTGTTTTTAGTTTCATCGTGTATCCTCGATATAAACAAACTGTCTAATTTTAGAATATGATAATTTTAATTTCTTGTCAATTTGTGAGTAAATTTCAATGCTAGATTGGGTTATTTTTTGGTTGTTTTCTAATAAATTAGTTTTTTGGCTTGTTATTGCAATCGCGTGTTTATTGCTCGAGATTGGTTCTCCAGGCCTTTTTTTCTTTTTATCCTTTTTTTTCGGGAGTCTTGTTGCGGCTATTAGTACCTTTGTTTTTGATTCTTGGTTATTGCAAGCTGCTATTTTTTTGATTGGCACAATGGTTGCATTTTTTGCTCTGCACTACAGGGTCAGAAGGTGGTTGGCTAATGTTTCTCCTCATTCTCAGACAAATGTGTATGCGATGCGTTCAAAGCGGGGCCTGGTTACCAGGCAGATTAGCCCAGATGCTATGGGGCGGGTGAAGGTTGATGGAGAACTATGGTTGGCTCGCTCATTACGTGATCAGGTTATTAAAGAGGGAGAGCTTGTTATTGTTGTCCGTGTGCGAGGTGCACATATTATTGTTGATCGTGTAGAAAAGAAAAAAGAATAATTTCATAAGGAGTTTCTATGCCAGTTCCTATGTTCGGTATGAGTGTGGTACTAATTGGTGTTGGTCTTTTTTTTGTTATTTTTCTGCTCAAGTCAGTTTATATGGTTAGGCAAGCCGAGGCGGTTATTATTGAGCGTCTGGGTAAGTATGACAGAATATTGTTGCCCGGGCTCCACATTATTGTTCCGTTTTTGGAGCGGCCTCGCGAGGTTATTTGGACTTATGTTCGTGATGTTGATGGTCGCCGACACTATCGGTATTCTCAATTGATTAAACGCGTTGATTTGCGTGAATCGGTTTATGATTTTCCAAAGCAGAATGTGATCACTAAAGATAATGTGACGATGGAAATTAATGCGTTACTTTACTATCAGATTACAGACCCTAAGGCCGCGGTGTACGAAGTAAAAAACCTTTCTGAAGCAATAGAAAAATTAACGCAAACTACGTTGCGAAATGTAATTGGCTCCATGGATCTTGACGAAACGCTTGTTTCTCGAGATGCGATTAACGCTCGCTTGCAAGCTATTTTGGATGAAGCAACAGATAAATGGGGTGTGAAGGTAAATCGTGTCGAGTTGCAAGAAGTAAATCCTCCGTCAGATATTCGTCAAGCTATGGAAAAGCAGATGCGTGCCGAACGAGATAGGCGTGCAGTTATTTTGGAAGCAGAAGGTTCAAAGCGTTCTAAAATTTTGGAAGCAGAAGGAGTTAAAGAGTCCAAAGTTTTACGGGCAACTGGTGAAGCGGAATCAGTAATTCTCAGAGCAGAAGCAGAAGCACAGGCGCGTTTAAAGGTGGCGCAGGCAGAGTCGAAAGCGATTGAAATGATTCAAGCTTCCGTTCCAAAAGGAGATCCTTTGCCGTACATGATTGCTATGCAGTACATCAAGGCATTGCCTCAGATGATGGAAGGTAAAGATGATAAGATGATTGTTGTGCCGTACGAAGCTAGCTCGCTTGTTGGCTCACTCAGTTCTGTGAAATCTATTTTTGATGGTTTAAAGAAATAGAATTTTACACTTTTTAGTAATTTAGATGTTGGGTTGGGTTTTGCCCAGCCCTGGTTTTTAGTTTTTCTGAGTATTTTTGCGAGGAGTTTTTAGTGAAGATCAGGAAGTTGTATTTTTTCCTAGCTTTATGCAACATACATTTTTTTGTTACTGGAATGGACCTTAGTCTTAAAGGCATGTTGTCTGTGCTTTCAACGAAAAATGTAGAATTAACCAAGAAAAACATAAAATTAACCAAGCAAAATGAAATTCTGGTCGATGAATTGAATTATCAAAAGGGCAAAGTGAAAGCCCTTGTAAAGGTCATATCTTCTATTGCCGATATGTTGAATTTGGAAAAACCTAATGGACCTATAACTGATTGTCAGATTATGGTTAAAAAAAAGATTAAAGATTTATCAAAAGAGCGTGATATTTATAAAAGTGAGCGTGACACCTATGAAAAGGTATGCATTAATCTTGAGAAGGAAAATTCCACTCTTGAGCTCCTTCTTGCCAAGAACATGTCTAAAGAAAAAGTGAAAGTTAACTGTACAAAAAAATAGAGGGAGCCGAAATTGACATATTGCTTGACGCGTCGTATTATTGCCGGTGGCTGTTTAAGTTGGATGTCATTTTTTAGTCGATATATTTGAAGAAAGGAATTGTTTGTGAAAATAAAAAAACTATGTGCGCTTGCGTTGATCCCTATGATATTTTCTGCGCAGATGCGGGGAATGAAGCAAGTTAAGAAATACGTGGTGAAGGGTTTGGCCTATGGAGTTCCTGCTTTTTTTTCGGCAGGTCTTGGATTTGGAATTGGATATTTAGGAAAAAAAACAAAATTGGATCATAGTCAGAAATTTTCTGAAAATGATTTGAAGAAAAAGCTTGGTATTGGTAAGAATAAAAGTTTGCCAAAAAATTGGCCAGACGCATTAAAAGAAAAAGGTAGGCTTGAGGCCGAGAATAAGTATTTGCCTAAATTGAAAAGTTTTTTTGAAAAAGATAAGTTTCCTAAAGATTGGGATGTCAGGATTGCGTCGGTTTGTAAGTGGAATAATGGAGTGAGAAAAGATCTTGAAACTATTTTGGATCTTAAAAAGTTTCCAGAAAAACTGGAAAAAGACACCATAAAAGAACTGGTTTTGAAAAAGTATATACTCAGGACTGAACACAAAAAGATACTTGAAGAGCGCAATAAGAAGCTCGAAGAAGCGAATAAGCTTTTAACTAAGATTAAAGAAAAAACATTTGATGCAAAAACTCCTGAAAAAGATGTAGAGCAGAAATAATATTTTAGATTTGCATGAATATGAATGCCGGTGTTTAGCGCCGGCATTTTTTGTATAGTGTTGCCAAGCTGCCCGCAAATATCTGTTTTTGTGTGCAATTACAAAATGCTTATGAAGCTTCAAGCTTGATTTTGATGAGAACAGGTTCTAAAATTTTCAATGAAAATTGCAGCTTATAAAGGTTAAAACTATGAAAAAGGCTTTAATTATACTGTTTTTGGTTGTATCTGTAAGCTCATTGATAGCTATGGAAGATAAGCAGGAAAAGAAAAGCAAAGAGTTGAAAAAAGATCAAGAGAAACATAAGAGATCTGTACAGGAATGCGGTATGTTTAGTTGTATGAGGGAGGTTGTAAAAATAGGAAGAAAAAAGATAAAACGTTTTTACGGATTGATAAAAGAATTTGATGCAGGCTTAGACAGTGATAATATGCATCAGATGTGGAAAGAATTTGGGGAAACGAATTTTTGATTTTACGAATTGGAAAGGGTTATAAGTGATAATGAATATAAGAAAAGTTTATAAGAAGACGTATGATGTTAAGCGGGTGATATACTTTTTATTTTTTGTACCATTTATATTTTCGGCGCAGGCTTTTTGCGTGGTTGATGCTGATACAAAAAAGCTCAAAGAGGAGATGCAAAAGGGACCTAAGCCAAAATCTTACAAAATGCTTGGTTATATTAAACAAAATGTAGAACCAAAAAAAGAAAAGAAAAAACTCATTGTGATGGGCCTTTATTTGGTTGAAGATGACGATGGTAATGAAGAGTAATGATTATTTGCTCAAAAGTCCCTCAACATATTTTTGCGAATTAAATGTACTAAATTGATCAAGTTGCTCGCCGAATGAGACATAGGCGATTGGCACACTGAGATCTTGTACAATTGCAAATACAATTCCGCCTTTTCCAGTGCCGTCCATTTTGGTCAAAATAACGCCAGAAAGGTCGGTGCTTTCGTTAAAAATACGTGCCTGTTCAAGTGAATTTTGGCCAAGCATGGAGTCAACCGTCAACAGAGTGCTTATCGATTCATCTGGGAGTTGGCGGGAAATAATTTTTTTTATTTTTTCCAGCTCTTTCATTAAATTTATTTTTGTTTGTAGTCGTCCAGCTGTGTCGATAATCAAAGCGTCAAATTTTTCGTTTTTATATCGTTCACATGCTTTAAAGACAACAGAGGCAGGATCTTGTCCAGCTGTACCTGTTTCGATTTCTACGTTGATTTTTTCTGCCCAGGAGGTCAGCTGCTCAACTGCTGCTGCACGAAATGTATCCGCCGCAACAAGTAGTACCTTTTTGCCTTTTTTTTTCATATAGTTGGCCAACTTGGCCGCAAAGGTTGTTTTTCCACTACCGTTGATTCCCACTAAAAGAAAAACATTCTCGGGGGTAAATGGTTTAAGTTTTTCTGATTCGAGTAGGTTGCGCAGCTGTAGTTCAAGTTCTTTTTTAAGGTCCTGTCCCTGTACAATTTGCCCAGATTGTGCCTTTTTTCTGAGATTTTCGATGATGGTGCGTGTTGTTTTGACTCCTGCATCAGCGCTGATTAAAATCTGCTCAAGCTCTTGTAATGTTTGATCGTCAACAGTGGAGCGAGAAAAAAGTGCGCTTACTTTGGATGTGAAGGTGTCATAAATTTTTTTGAAGCTTTTTTTGATAAATCCAAACATTTTTTCCTGTCGGGTTAATTAAAAAGTGAGTCTACGAAAATACTCCTTTGAGTATAGAGAGGGATAAAAGAATCGGCAAGGCGCCTTGTTTTTGCGTTTTTTTTTATTATAATACGAATCAACGAAAAAATATGAACAAGTCCTTGAGCTTTTCGGATCGGTTTTCGTTAGCGTAGGGACACAACTTCAGAGGGGTTTTATATTATGAAAAAATGTTTATTTGCAACAGGTCTTTTGTGTGGTGCGATTATGTCGTCTGGCTTGTATGCACAAGCAGGCAAAGTTAATAAAGATGCTCAAATCAAAAGATTGCTTATTTTGAGTGTATATTTTGGCAAGCAAAACAAGTTGACAGAGCGACAAGAAGAAAAACTCAAGAAGATTTTAAAACATATTTCTCCTGCTGATTTGAACGGTGTCGAAAAACAGGCAGATTGTTTAGAGTCAGCAGATTATGATGCATTCAGTAATGAGCTTGAGGGCTACAAGTTGGAAGAGAATAAAAAGCCAGTTAAAAAGCTTGCTGAAAAAAAGAAGGTTGCTGAGAAAAAGAGTTTGAATGAGGTAAAACAAAAACTGGAAGAGAAAAAAAAGAAATAAAACTGTTGAATTTTTGCTTTTGCTTTGAGTAAGGTGACAACAGTTGAAATGTTAACTCGCGCGGAGCGATTTTTGAGAACTAAGCCTGAAGGGGAGTGGGGTGAAGCCGTTTAGGGATGTGTTCGAAAGTCCTCCGCCTGCCCGGCGGAGCTCGTCAGAGTGAAGACGGGCTTTTTTTTTAAGAGTAGTTAAATGAGCTGGAGCCAAAAGAGTAGTTCTGAAGTAATCAGGGAGTTGCGGTCCGATCTTAAAAAGGGATTGGACACAAAGCAGGTTCAGGAACGTATTTCTGAATTTGGTCAAAATGTGTTACCAGAAAAGCCCCGTGAATCGTGGGCTTCTGTTTTTTTTAGACAATTTAAAAGTCCATTGATCTACATTTTGTTGGTAGCTTCCGTCATTATTTTTTTTGTTGCAAAAGATAAACTAGATGCGCTTGTGGTCAGCGGTGTTTTATTATTTAATGCAATTGTTGGGACCGTTCAAGAGGGAAAAGCTCGCTCTATTTTAGATGGGCTGAAACAGTTTATTACTGCAACGTCGGTAGTTTTACGTGATGGAAAAAGACTTTTTATTGAAGACAAAGATTTGGTGGTTGGTGATATTGTTTTGTTGCAGGAGGGCGAGCGTGTTCCAGCTGATGTGCGAATCATAGAGTCGAATGATTTACAGATTGATGAAGCAATTTTAACTGGTGAGTCACGGCCGATTCATAAACTATCTGAAACAATTGAGCAGCCCGTTCCAATTTATGAGCAAAATAATATGGCGTTCAAAGGGACTTACATTCTTTCGGGCTCCGGAGTTGCGATTGTTGTGCAAACAGGTGCCGATACACAAATAGGTCATATTCAGCGTGAAGCTGAAGCGATAGACACACAGATGCCTATTAAAAAAGAGGTCATACGACTTTCTTATTTTATTTTGTGGTTTGTTCTTGGGATCTGCCTTTTTCTTTTTGCTCTCGGATTATTTACAGGTAAGCCTGTCAAAGAACTTTTAATTACACTCACCGCATTGTTTATTTGTGTTATTCCAGAAGGATTGCCGGTTGTTTTGACGTTGGTACTTGTTACCGGCGTATATGTTCTGGCCCGCAAACATGTTCTGGTCAAGCGCATGCAGGGAGTCGAAGCTCTGGGGCGTGCAGATGCGATTATTATCGACAAAACAGGGACATTGACGCGCAATGAAATGCTTGTTTCTAAAGTTGCCACAACAGAAAATAATTATGATGTTTCGGGAGTTGGTTATTTTTCGCAAGGGGAGGTTTTGATTGCGGGCAACGTGGTTGATATAGCTCAGCACAAGCAGTTAGAGAAACTTGGTATAGCATCAGCACTGCTTAACAGTTCTGAGTTGCAGTTTTTTCCCGAGACAAATCTTTTTGAAATAAAGGGAAGCCCGACTGAAATTGCTATGATGATTTTTGCCCAAAAGCTTGGGTTCAAAGAGGATCGATTGTTAAACGAGTACGAACGGTTGTTTGAAATCCCGTTTGATGCTCGATTGCAATATCATGCACTGTTTTGTAAAAAAGATGGGCTTGGAATAGTCTTTGTTTCGGGTACTCCGGAAAAAATTATACAACTTTCGGGTAACGATGATGAAGCACTGAAAAAACAACTGGCAGATTTTTTGCAAAAAGGGTTGCGTGTTGTTGCAGTTGCTACAAAGGAGTTCGATCTAAACGCCGTGCCAGAGGGGCAAGAGAACGGTAAAGAGTGGTTCGAATCTTTTGTGCACTCAGGTTTAGATTTTGTTGGTTTTTGTGGGATTCAAGATGCCATCAGGCCGGAAGTAGTAGAGACTGTTGCTCAAGCTCGTTCGGCAGGCATTCGAGTGATTATGGCAACGGGTGATCACAAAAAAACAGCTCTTTTTGTTGCTCGCAAGGTTGGAATTTTTGAAAATGGAGATCGCATTGTTGAAGGACAAGAACTGGAAAGACTTTCTGATGAGCAGTTTGAACGTGTGTTGCACGAAGCAACGGTTTATGCACGTGTGACACCGAGTCAAAAGTTAAAGATTGTAAACGGTTTGCGTGCTCAGAAAAATATTGTGGCAATGACAGGAGATGGTGTGAACGATGTTCCTTCTCTTGCTGCGGCAGATCTTGGTATTGCGATGGGGCGAATTGGCACAGAAGCTGCCAAGCAAGCAGCAGATATTGTTTTGCTTGACGATTCTTTTGTGAGCATCATGAAGGGTGTTGAATATGGACGCCATATTTTTTATACGCTTCGTCGAGTTATTTTGTATTTTTTTTCAACAAATATGGGCGAAGTTTTAGTGGTTCTGTTTGCGCTTCTTCTTGGTATGCCTTTGCCAATTACTGCGGTTCAAATTTTGTGGCTCAATTTAGTAACCGATGGTTTTTTGGACATGGCGATTGCCGCAGAGCGAAAAGAGAAAGGATTGCTTACAAAAACGGCACGTTTTGGTTTGTTGCGTTTGGTTGATTGGCAGATGGTAGGAAAAATGTTATTTATGGCAACGCCGATGGCTATTTTTTCACTTTTGATTTTTTGGCATTACTATCCAGGCAATTTGGTACATGCACGTTCAGTAACACTTGTTGCCATGGCGATGTTCCAATGGTTTAACGCATTTAACTGTCGATCTGAGACAAAGTCAATATTTCAACTTGGCCTGTTTTCAAACAGGTGGCTATTGCTTGCGATGACCGTTGTGCTTGGTTTACAGATTTTTGTCTTACATAACTCCTTTATGCAGCGATTATTCAAAACGGAACCGATTGGTCCTTATGAATGGATTATTGTTATTTGTGCATCAAGCTCGATTCTTGTTTTGGAAGAGCTTCGCAAATGGTTTGTTCGGACTAAAAAGTAGAAAATAAAGGCTGTAAAACATTATTTTTTTTGCTAAAGTTGCGCATGGAAAAATACATGAGTTTTAAAAACAATTTTTACTTTTTCGCAAAAAGGGTTTGCTGATGGTTAATTTGAGAAAGTCGCTGTTTTCTGTTTTTGCCGGGAGCTTGCTGTTGTGTGGCGTGCATGGAGAGTGTAGAGCTAATGATGAGAAGGAGCTTAACTGGAAGAGTGCATTGGCCAAATGGGGTATTAGTGCTAGTGCAATATGGGTTGGAGCAAAATGTGCTTTCGCTGCAGGTAGTAAGTGGACAAAAGGGCTTGAGGCAAAAGACGAATTAAAGGAGAAGTTTTTATCCCAATCTAGATGGTATTCTAGTGCTGCTTATGGCCTTATTTTTTTTGGAGGGCTTGGACTTTCCTGGGCTGGAGGTGAAGTCTGGGAGTTTCTAAGAAGAGTTGTGAAGTGGGAGAGTTTGTCTGATCTTCAGAAGAAAAAAAAGTACAAAAAAAAGTTAAAAGAAGAGCTTAAGGAGAAGCGAAAAAACCAGAAAGTTCCAACTTTCGATTTTTAAATTTTAGATAATTTATTAGTGGAGTTATCAAGTTAGATGGCTCCATTTTTTTTAAAGAAAAGTTTCACCTTATGTGTTACGCTTAAAATAAGTTAATTTTTTTTCGGGGGTGCTCTAAATGAAATTTTTTTCAAGAGTCATTGTCTTGTCACTTTTGCTTTCAACGGCGCGGGTCTCTTCTCATGATCTTCCAGCCAAAGCTGCTGCCGGAATTGCTTGTATAGTTGTGAGTTTTCCGCTCAGCTATTTATCTGGTTATTTAAAAAAACTGGCATTAAAGCAATTGGTCTCAGATGATAAGAGTGTGCCGTGGTATTGCACTAAAAAATTTTTAACAATAATGAGCAAAACTACCAGATGCCTTGCTAGGGTTTCTCTTGTTGGAGGAACTGGGTTGTTAGTATGGGGAGGTATCGAGGAGGGAAAAAATAAAGAAATCATAAAAAACTTGAAAGAGAAGCTAAAAGATGAAGAAAACAAGCATCAAATTTCACAGTTAAATAACGTAACCTCTGAGATTAAGCTTTCAAGTGAAAAAATGAAGTACGATCAACTTGTAAATATTGTGAAAAAAGGTTTACAAAAAATAAATGAAGGAAAAAAGCTTATTCAAGAAGGTGTAGGGATAATAAATGGTGGGAGTAATGAAACAGTTCCGTACGATCAAAATTTAGTTTATGGAAAGTTTATTGAAGATACAGGTTCTTTCAATAATAAAATTTCGTAATAATTGAAGATTGAAAGCTCCCTTTTTAACGGCTATTATTTTGACTTTTCAGTTCATGTTGTTACCATTTTTTCAACAAAATCTTCACAAGTTTAAACAGAAAAGGATGCATGCATGCGCAACTTAAAAAAAATATATCCAGTTATTTTATGTTTATCTCTACTGGCAAATGGTGTGATGATTTGTGGCCAGGAAGAAAAGGCAGTGAGTAATGGCCGCATGGCATTCAAAATAGGTGCACATATAGCAGGGATTTTATCCATGTTTTATAGTGGGTTTGAGTGTAAAGAAAAAAGTAGCATCGATTCTGACGAGGAAAGTTCTGTTTCTGATATTGCTGGAGTTGCTGGTTTTATTTGTCATGGTATAGGTTTTGGAGAGTCACTTTTTAGGCTTCAGCCCTCGAAAGATAGTGTGGATCAATCTGAGTCTGAAAAAAATAGTAATTTTTGGTGGGGCTTAGGTTACGATTCTGTTTCAGTTGTTTCGCATATTGCCGCTTCGATTCTTGTTCGAGGAGCGGGGGAAAATTTTAAAAGTGTACGAAGTAACTGGGGGGATGGAAGCCTTCATGAGGATGCTGTTAAGGATTTTAAAATAATGGCATTTCGGCTTATTGTTGGTGGCATTGCTCAAATGATAGGTTATTTTGCCAATGAGCGTGGAACAAAATTGATAAAACGAAGTAAGGGGATGAAGGTTAGCATCAAGCTTAGTGAAAAATTTCGTGCTCGCTGCCCAAGCTGTGATCATTCAGATAAAATGAAAAATTTTATTACTAAATTTGAAAAAAAGGATGGGGAGTGTAATCCATGTTAAAAAAGTTTTTGTGGTTAACTGCATTTGTTGCAGTAGTTTCAGGATCATCTGCGCAGTTGCGTGCCGATTGTGTCATTGGTCGTTTGTTCGACGGTGGGGCAAGTGTAACATGTGGCGTTATTTTGGTCGGTACAGGTTTGGTTGTCATGATTCCTGGTATGACAAGTCAGATTGCTGCAAATAGAACAGGCTCAACATTTTTAGGTTTGTGTGCAGGCATAAGTTATCTTTCTGGTTTGTCTCTTATTGTGGGCGGAGTAAAGATTGCATTAGAAGGTGTAGCTCAGTTTTTTGGGTTAAGAAAAGAGCGTAAGCGAATTGACCATAATATACGGAAAAAAGTGAGGATTGAAGTTGTTAGTCTGCGTTAATTGCAAAGTCGACTGAATTGACTTTTTGGTGGATGCAGTTAGATTACTAATCTGTGGTCGTTGAATGAGTTTTTGTTAAAGACGGGAATAAAATGAAACATTTGAAAAAAAGCCTTTTGCTTTCAGCAAGTGTGGTTTTATTAGTTGCTGCTACTACTGGGCAAAAAACAGAAAAAAAGGGGGTTAATTTTGATTTGACGATTAGATATGTTGACTCGTTTGCAGCTATTCGTGAATCAGATGAAGGAAAATCTGTTGCAAAAGAATTGGAAGCAAAGCGTGCTGAGTTAACCAAAGACATAAAAGAGATGGAGAAAAAGTTTGCTGCTGCGGCAAAGGAGTTCCAAACAAAGGCAACTATGATGTCAGAGTTGGCGCGCGAAAAAGAGCAAAAGCAGCTGGTCAAAATGGAGCGTGAATATAAGGCAAAGCTGCAGGAAAGCGATGAAGACATGAAGATTACTATGCAATCAGCACAAGAACGGTTGTTGCGTGAGCATCATAATTCTGTTTTCAAATACGCTAAAAAGAACGATGTTGACCTTGTTATTGGTCCAGGCGGTGTTGTATTTGCTTCAGAAAAGGCAAGTTGTACACTTGACGTGATCGAAGGTATGAACAAGAACTACCAGGTGAAGCTTGCAAAAGCTCAAGGTAAAAAATCAGAAACCGTTGTAGCAGCTGGAAGCTCAAAGAAAAAATCAGCTTAATTTTTTTTGATAGTAAAATGTAGATGGTTGTGCTCGGGGGAGTTGATCTCTCGGACACAACCATTTTTGCTTGATATTTTATGAAAAGTTTGAAATAGCTCGAGTCGTCCTTGAGGTTTTAAAGTGAGCAGAGTATGAAAATAGAAACAAAAAAACCGATCCTTGCAATTATAGGCCTTGGCAACCCGGGGCCAAAATATAGCCTCAATCGGCACAATATTGGATTTTTAGTAGTTGATGCGCTCGCGATGCGGCATGGAGGTGAGTGGCAAAAAAAAGAGTTGATGGAGGTCGCAACAATACGTATTAACGATCAAAAAGTTTTATTGGTAAAGCCGCAAACGTTCATGAACAGTTCCGGTAAAGTGCTTCCTTTTTTGAACAAACAGGGAATAAAAGCAGAAAATATTTTGGTAGTGCACGACGAGCTTGAGTACCCGTTTGGAAAACTGAAGATTCGTTTTGGAGGAAGTGCACGGGGGCACAACGGATTGCGTTCAATAATCGATTTTTGTGGCAAAGAGTTTGCACGTCTAAGGTTTGGTATTGGTCGTCCGGAAGAAAAAAAAGATGTTGGCAATTACGTGCTGCAAAATTTTTCTGAGCGAATCGAGGAGCTGGAGATTTTAATTGAGCAGGCAGTAGATATGATCGGAGATATGTTTGCATAAACAAATCCCCCAGGGCTTTGACCCTGGGGGATTTGTTTTTTGAACTTTTTATATTTTTTTTGAAACTACTGATTCTTTATCCACTCAACAATAGCTAACCCCAATAATTTTGCATCAAATTTGTCTCCTCCGCCTTGAAGTAGCGTTGAGCTTCCACCGCCACGCAAGCCGTGCTCTTCTTTGAGCAGCGTTGAAAATTCTTTTAAATTGATGCGTTTTGAAAACTGTTTATCAACTGCGCAGATAAATCTGCTTTTGTCATGGACGCGACTGATCAGAAAATAAAAGCCAGGTTTTTTTTGCATGAGTTGTTTGATGATCTGTTGCATCTGGTCGTTCTCATACTCTTCAAGTGGTAAAAAGAGAAACGGAATGCCGTTCAATTGGGCAACCTGTTTTTCCCATTCTGGCAGTTTTGTTTGCCATTCAAGTTTTTTCAGTTTTTTGATTTCTGTTTGCAGATTTTTAAGTTGGTGTTTTTGTTTTTCTACTGCATCAAAAACAGCTTCGCGTTGCACTTTAAATTCCTGACTTAGTTTTTTCATGACACCAAAACTGTTTTGGAACAGTTCGAGTGCTTTTAGTCCGGTGACCGCAACGATTCGACGGTGACCAGCCGATAGGGCAGAGACTTCAGTGATTTTAAAGCTTCCAATATCGCCGGTTCTGTGCACATGTGTTCCGCCACATAGTTCTGCGGAAAATCCTGGAATTTCAACAACTCGGACACTTTCAGGATTATATTTATCACCAAAAAAAGCGATCACGCCACGGCTGGTAGCATCTTTGTGTGTTGTAATTGTTGTCTGCAGCGGAATATTTTCCATAATTTTTTCGTTTACTAAGTCTTCTACTTGTTTAATTTGTGCGTTGCTCAGGTTTTCGTGATAGGTAAAATCGAATCGCAAATAATCAGGAGTTACCAAAGAACCCGATTGTTTAATATGTTTGCCAAACAGATTCATGAGCGCCGCCTGCATCATGTGTGTTGCCGTGTGATTTTTCATGATGGCATCTCGTCGTTTTCCATCAACCGCTAAGATAACAGTGTCACCTGTTTTTATCTCGACTGGTGTTTTGATCTGTAAGCCGATTGCGTTACCAAAAGTTTTTACATCAATGACAGGTATTTTTTTCTCGTGAACAATTACCCATCCACTATCTGATTCCTGCCCACCGCTTGTTGCATAAAATGGAGTTTTTTCTGTGATTACCCAGCACGAAGAGCCTGCAGGAGTTTGTCCGGTTACTTTGTTATCACGGATTAAAGCTGTGATTTTTGTTGCAGCTCCCAGATCTTCGTATCCAGTAAATTGGGTCGTTATTTTTTTATCAAGTTGTACAGTGGCTTTTGGATCATCATCCTTTTTGCCTGATTGTGCTTTCTGTTTTGCCATCTCTTTTTCAAAGTTGTCTTGATCGACGGTAAAGCCTTCTTCTTGAGCCATTAAAACAGTCAGCTCGAGTGGGAAACCGTAGGTGTCGTACAATTTAAATGCTTGTGTTCCCGTGATCAATTTGCTTTTTTTGTTTTGTTTAAAAAACTCAGACAAAATTCCTTGACCACGCACCAGGTTGGCAGAAAACTTTTTCTCTTCGCTTTCCAGTACTTTTACAATTAATTTTTCATCCGTTTTTAAGTTTGGATAAATATCGCCCAGCTCTTGTACAACAACTGGAACCAGCCGAGAAAACAGTTCTTTTTCGGTTAGTTTTTGTGCAAAAAGAGCTGCTCGTCGAATAACTTTACGCAAAACGTAACCACGTCCTTCGTTTGATGGTGCACAGCCATCAGAAATCAGGAGCGCAGAGGCTCTGCTATGGTCAGCAAGAACATGAAACGCTGCTTTAACTTCTGGGGCAGATTTTGTGTAGTTGACGCCAGAAATCAGCTCAATTTTTTCCAAAAGTTTTGCAAAAAGATCGGTTTCAAATACAGAATCGCAATTTTGTATCGCAACACACAGTCGTTCAAGACCCATGCCGGTATCAACTCCTGTTTGTTTGAGCGGCACATCGGTGCCATCTGGTTGTCGGTCAAACTGCATGAATACCAAGTTCCAAATTTCTAGATATCTGTCACAATCGCAAGCAGGGTCACATTTGCCACAACCAAATTCCGGTCCACGGTCAAGATGAATCTCTGTGCAGGGCCCACACGGCCCCGTGTCACCCATTTGCCAAAAATTATCTTTTGCACCAAGACGGTGAATTCGTTCTTTGGGCAAGCCTATTTCTTTCAACCACAGATCATAAGATTCATCATCTGTTGTAAATACCGTAGCATGAAGTTTTTCAGCTGGAAGTTTCATCTCTTTGGTCAAAAAATCCCAGGCGTACTCAATTGCTTCTTTTTTAAAGTAATCTCCGAATGAAAAGTTTCCCATCATCTCAAAAAAGGTCAGGTGCCGTTTGGTAAATCCGACGTTATCAAGGTCGTTATGCTTTCCTCCGGCGCGCATGCATTTTTGAATAGAGACTGCTCGTGTGTAGCTCCTTTTTTCTTTGTCCAAAAAAAGATCTTTAAACTGGTTCATCCCTGCATTGGCAAATAATAAAGTTGGATCTTGTGTGGGTATGAGTGATGAACTAGGGACTTGTTCGTGCCCACGTTTTTTGAAAAATTCGAAAAACTTTTGGCGAATTTCCGGGGATTTCATAGGATTTCACTTTGTAAAAAGGGACAGTTAGCAACAGCACAATGCTTTTATTTTAGCATCCTTGGCCCTTTTTGTCGTCTTCTTTTAGCTTTGATTATGAGATAATACACGGATTTGTTTGACGACGTTTTAGAATTGTTTTCAATTGAGGATTTAGTTTGTTTTTAAATGCTGTTTTAGCTGCAAGAATGCATTTTTGCTTTTCTTTGTCATGAGAATATTTTTTTTTCAAATGACTTACTATTTTGGGCCATTTTTTCTGTAAAGAAGATAGTTTGTTCAGAAGGAGATTTTCGTCTTGTTTGGTGTATTCATTTGGCAAGTGTTTTTTTGGTAATTTGTTTATTGTTTTCAACTGTTTCGTTAAATTTGTTATCTCACTTTTATGGCCGCAAGTTATAATGTACAGGAATTCTGTTCCGTTGAACACCTCTATATCATTATTTTCATCATCAGGATCAGGTGTAAATAGGCGCTCGTCTTTTTGCTTGAAGTGCACAAGGACGGCGTTTGCACTGATCCGTGCTTCCCTAAAAGGGCATTCTATAATCTTTTTTTTACTGTTCATCGCAAAAGTGTCGGAGTAAAAAAATATAAATACAATGAGTATTTTCTTGTTCATTTCACAGCTCCCGTACTTTTTGACGAGGCCTAAAACCTTTTTTGTTTTTTCTTTTGAGGCTTGTTGAAGCCATTTGAATGGAACTGTTTGGATTGCAAATATCTTTTTCTAGTCGATTGTTGTATTTCTTATGATCTTCAGGGCTCATTGCTCTTGTTGATTGTTCAAGGTTCACGACAACTCCTTTTTTGGTTGATGAATATAACCAAAAATCTAATAGCGAGTGTGACTTATTTGGATAGAAAAAAGCTAGAGTTTTTAATTTTTTTGGTTCCTAAGGAAAGTATTATAAAAAGCACTAAAAGTGTGATTAAAAGTAAAAAGCCATCCCCATAATTTTTTTGTTTTTGTTCCATTGTTGTAACTAGATTTGCCATATAGGTGTAGCGCTGTCGGTCGGTGGGGTGCGAACTTGCCTCTTTGAGTTTTTCTTTTTTCGGCATGTTTCGCTTAAAATGGTTTCTGTTGGCAATTGCATATTCGATATTGATAAGACCAGAGAGCAGATCTGCACGTTCTTCTTGCAGGCGTTCCCACTGTCCCATAACTCTAGCAAACCGTTTTTTGGGTGTTTTGCATGTTTTTTTTCTTGATTTATAGATCTGATTAACACAATAGACGTTAAAATCGTCCTGATGAGCAATATGGACCAGCTCGTGAGCAATAGTTGCTTTAATCTCCGATCCATTAGCATGCGTGTCCAAAAGTACTTCTGGGTCGACAAGAACCGTAAATTGATCCGTTGCTGCGTCCGCTTCAATGCTTTTATTCCCCCGAGCAATTGTTATTGGTGTCCCTGTGGTGCGGTGAACAATAATACGTTGATTTTTAGGCGATTTTTCCACATTCACGATGTTTAACATGTTTCTTATTTTTCTGTTGTTCAGGACCTCATAAATTGGACCTATAATCTTCTGTGGAAGAGGCTTTTTAGACAGTTCCTGGCGAGTCGTTTCTTCGCAGGCCCTGAAATACTCATTTTTTAGGTTATTTTTAAGCTCGAGCCATTCATTCTCGTTTTTGATATCAACCATAGTAAAAAGCTCTGATTGGAGTATTTTTTCCTTTTTTTCAAGGTTATTTAGGTACTCCTGAGTTAGCTTTTGGCCTATTTTGGGGGTCCCAGAATCATGTCCAAATAGGTCAAAACTGGCTCCTAGTAGGACGAGCAATGACAGTGCCAGAAAGCGGATTTGACTGAAAATCATCGTTTCACCTCCATTTTTAAGGCCTTCTTAGCCTTTAAAACTCCATTTGTAACTATTTAACCAGGTTTTATGGGATTTGTCAAAGGATATATTTTCCATTTGACAATTTATTATTTTAGGTGTAAATTGATAGTAAGATGATAGAAATGCTTGTCTGACAGCTATAAATGGCCTGTTGAGAGAGTGGGCATTTTGAGGTATCATTGAAAATGAAGGGGTTATGGAAATAGGGTTAAAATCCTTTAAAAAATGGTGGTTAAAATGGTGGTTAAAATGGTGGAAAATAAAAAAAGACTTATCGGTACTCTTTCCTGTTTGATGTTCGCTGGACTTCTTTTGTGGCAGGCTGACGGTTTTGCCATGAATAGATTGGGGCAGAAGGTTGTTAAAACAGGGGGCAAGCTTCTAGTCGATGCTTTTACCAATAAAAAGGTTATGCAGATTGGTAAAAATGTTTTGAAAGAAAACATGCGCATTTGTCCACGTTCCACAAAAGGAGGGAATGGACATAATATTATTAATTTTAGCAATAATATTTTTGGAAAAACTAACAATGACAAGCAATATCATACTCACGGATTTATCGGCGATATTGACGGTGTTAATACCAAAAACTTTTCTCAGAAGCTTGTAAGTGGCCCACAGTTGCTTGCTAAGTGTATTCAGTCCCTTGAGAACTTCGAGAAAAAACTTATTGAACGCGAGAAAAAGCTTGTTAAAAAAGAAAAAGAGATTGAACAGTGGAAAAAAGAGCAGATGTTAAAATCTGTATCTGGTGTTGGTGGTGGTTTCGATCTGGTCGTAAAGAATTTCAAAACTCAAAAAGAGAAGCTGGAAAAAGAGAAAAAAGATATAAAATCTCAGTTTGAGCAGAAGTCTGAGAAAATCTCTCAAGAAAAGGAGAAGTTGCAAAATAAGGTTGATCAGCTTTCGTCTCAAAATACAAAGTTGAAGAACAAAAACACCGAAATTTTAAAACAGATAAAATCTGAAAAGATTGAAAAAGAGAATACTCAGAAAATTAATCAAAAGCTCAAGCAGCAGAACCAGAAGCTTGAAACAGATAATAACAATCTTTCTGAGCAGGTTAAATCAGAAAAAAATAAACTTATTCGGTTGAGCGATACCAATAAAGACCTTTTGAGCTCTCTTCAAGAAAAAGATAGTGAATCCAATCAAAAAAATGATGTTATCAATAATTTAAAAAATAAGTTGCATGAGAAAGAGGTTCAATCTTGTTCGCAAGAGAAAAATGAAAAGCTGGTTGAAAAAAACAAATTGCAGAGGGTTGAGATAGAGAACTTGAAAAAGAAGTTTGAACAGGCGAAAAAGCAGCTAGAAGGTAAAGATTCTGATGTAAGTAATGGCAAAGAGCTTAATGTAAAGCTTGAGAGTCTCAAAAAGGAACTGGAAGCAAAGTACAACGAAAAGCTGAAAAATAAGCAAATTGAGTTTGAAAGCGTTAAGAAAAAGCTTGAGATGGAAAAAAAGCTTATTAATGAAGAGTTGGAAAATTCGGATAAAGAAAGAATCAAGGATCTTAACGAGTACCACCAGTCACTAAAGAAGATTTCTGAAGAGAATAAAAAACTTACAAATGAGAAGACTAAACTTGATAAAAATAATGTGGAAATCAAGGGAGAGCTTGAATTGTGTAAGAAACTTCATGTTGTTGAGTTGATGGAGAAAGAAAAAAAGCTGCAAGAGGCTAAAAATAAATTATATAAAATGGAGAATTCAGAAGAGAAGTACGAAAAGCAACTGTCTTTGGAAAAAAAGAAATTTGAAAATGATAAAAAGACTCTTGTAAAGAAGTACGAGTTAAAGCTCGAACAACTCAATAAACAATTAGAAAATAACAAAAAACAACAGCAGAATATGAAGAACGAGGAGATTCAGCAGCTTAAGAATCAGTATTCACAGAAAATTAATGAGCTCAAAAAGGAGCATCAAGAAGATATAGAATCAACAAAAAAAAGTCTGCTTGAAGATAGAGATCTTGCCATAGAAGCTGAAAAAAATGAAAAAGATAAAGAGTTGATAAGGCAAGAAAATCAATTGAACAAGAAGTTTAAAAAAGATAAAGAGCTTGCTCTTGAGACTCAGAAAAATTTGTTAAATAAGATTGCTCAAGAGGAGCAGCTTGAATTGAAAATATTATTTAATGAAAAAATAAAAAAGTTACAAAAAGAGAATGAGGAAAATTTGCTTGGTGTTAATGAGTATAAAAAAACAATTAAAATGCATCAAAAAAAAGTGAATCTTCTCAAGGGAGAGAAGATTCAGTTGCGAAATTTGATAAAGGATCAGTCTATGAACTTTCAATTGCAGATAAAGAGCTTGCAAAGCAAGATTTCTGATCAGCATAAAGTGATTGATGGTCTTAAAGTACAGAAAAAGCAGTTTATTAAGCAGCAAAATCAAAAAGAAAAACAGCTTGTAGAAAAGCAAGTTGAACTTGAAAAGAGTTATAAAAAAGAGCTCAATAAGTTGAACAGCACGATTAATAATTTGGTCAATCATAAAAAGCTCTTGGAAAAGGACAAGCTTCAGCGAATCAACAAGGCAAATGAGCTTAAGGATAAGAACGTTAAGTTAAGTGAAAAGCTTGCGAAACAAGCAGAGATCGCTCAAAAGCAGATTGATATTTTGAGCAATAAGATTGAAGATCTCAAGGAAAATACTGATCTTCTGAAAAAAACTAATAAAGAAAACATAAATAAGCTCAAGCAGAATATTGAGATTCAAAAAAAACAGATTATGACAAAGCATGCCGACACTGTGCAAAAGCTTATGCAAGATTTTAAGGTCGATTTGGATATTGAAAAAACTGAAAATAATAAGCTGCAAAAGAAAAACAGTGATCTTGAAAAAAAGATAGAGCGCCTGGTTGAAAAAAAGGAATTTTTGAAAACCGAGCTTGAAAAACTTCAAATAGCTAAAGAATTGGAGATGGCCGGTGTGCTTAAGAATAACAATGGTCTTGTAGGTCAAGACAGCTTGGATTTGAATGAGCAATCAAAAGAAAATAATGCAAAGGTCGTGATCAAGAATGAATTGATTGAAAAGAACAAAGAAGAAAAGATCTTCAAAGCTGTAAGGAAAAAAAAGAAGAAGAAAAAGAAGGAAAAAACAACAGCCCCTGTTCAGTCAGCCAAAAAAGATGATACGAAGAAGTTTAAAACGTTGTCGGACAAAAAAGACAACGGAAACGGTGGTCATGAAGTTATATCTCAGAAATCCGTACAGTTTTTTAACAATACTGGAAGCGAAAATGACTCGGACAATGAGAAAAATGAGAATGATATAATTGATCTCCTTGATGCAAAAGATCCAAAGGAGATTGATCGCTCCCTTGTTGATCCAATCGAATCAGAAGAGGAAGATGTGCTCAATGAGGTAGAGGATATCGTCTCTGGACCGCAAATCGTGCAAAACATTGAAGATCACAGCACCATAGTAGAAGAGTACAAGCGCAAAAAGGTTGGAAAAGATAGGCCTGATCCACAGCCTGTGGTCGTAGAAAAAAGTTAACAATTATTCCACTAATACCATTATTAAGATATCTCCTCCCAAAAATGGGAGGAGATATTTTTTCATTTTTTAGTCTTTATTTTTCCATAGCTTTGTGTCGAAAGGGAAGTTTTTGCCAGGTAGATACACCAAAATGTTAGTGAGAGCATGACCATGAGTGGATCAATCGGAAGTCGTAAGCGGGCATAGCCAAAGCCGCCGGTCATAAAAACAATCGCACCGATAATCGGCACAACTTTGATCCATAGAAAGCAGATTTTTTTTGTTTGTTCAGAAACATTAAATCGTTTAAATAGCGGTATAAAAAGAAAGAGCCAGGCGCCCAAAAGAAGACCTACCCATTTAAGAATTTCAAAAATAAGCTCAAGAAATACGAGGAGCCGCATTGCTAGTGGCATCGGTTGTTTGTAAATACATTCTGACCATTTTACAGTCAAAAATTCTTCAAGCGGATCGTACATAAAACTGTTTTTTGAAAAGCAAACTAGTTGATATGAGTGTAAATCAAGGGTTGTTTTGATGACCTCTTTAATCCAGTCTCGCGCAAAAATCCATGGATGTTGTTTCAGCACGGGAAGTGCAACTTTCAGTGCTGACATTTCTTTGCATCCGCGCTTTTTGCACCTGTATGCCGTAATTTCATCTTTTTGTGCTGCATCTTTTGCTTTTTTATATTGATAGCGAATACTTTGTGGCAAGTTCATTGAAGTTGTATCACGCAATATTTTTGGTGCGCAAAATGAGTTTAGATAGGGGCCAAACATCGGACAAAAGAATATTTTTCCAGTGATGCGATAGTTTCTTGCATACCAGGGGGCGGTCATGAGAAAAAATATAAGAATAAACAGGCCAATCTTTTTCAATTTCATTTTCCACGATCTATTGTCGAGAAAAAGGGTGAGCAGCGCTGTTAAAATCGCAACAAATTCCCCCATTGGCCGTATCCAGGCCACGATACCAAGGCAGAGTGCAGCAAGAATGGTGTACCAAATCCACGGTGATGAATCGCCCAGTTTTTTTTCTCCATAGATTCGCCAGTCCTTATAAAAAAAGATTAAAAAAGGAAAAAAGAATACCAAAGAAAGCGCCTCGGTTAGCAGGTAGGTGCTTGCAAGAACGGTACCGATGTGAAAAACAAAAATCCAAGCGGTTAACCATGCGATTGTAAGTATATTTGTTAAAAAATAAATCAAGACAAAAATTAAAAGAGGAATAATCGAAGAGATTGCGATTTGTGTCCAAAGAGCGGCTTTTTGTGCCGTTGTATTTTGCTCAAACAGTGGAGAAGTAATCCCAAACAGATTGTAAAAAAAGGCGATAAAAAGGGGGTATCCGGGTGTTCTCCAGAAAATAGGAGTGAAGGTGTCTGGTCTGTGCATGCCGGTTCCCATCATCATGCTCATTGCACAATTGTGATAGTCCATGCTGTCAGGTTGTCGATATCGCTGATTGTATTGCACATAACATTGAAATACTGCTGCACGAACTAAGAAAGCTACAATAAAAAGTAGAAGTAAATTTT
>Ga0180431_10002165_pt1 | contig 26669 bp, 14 predicted proteins | sample SS_ome_11_FD_132459 | JGI IMG/M metagenome (GOLD analysis project Ga0180431, IMG submission 132459) | Hypersaline lake sediment archaeal communities from the Salton Sea, California, USA - SS_1_MS_1 metaG | ecosystem: Environmental > Aquatic > Non-marine Saline and Alkaline > Hypersaline >... | reverse complement strand
GCGCTCTTGAACGCCGGATTGTCCATCATCTTCTCCAACATGCTGGGCTCGGCCTTCTGCACCGGCGCCGGCATCGGGGGAACGTCGATGCCGATCGGGATCGGCGGCAGATCCATCGGCTCGGCGCCGACACCGGAACCGGCACCTGCACCCGTCGCAGCTGGCGGCGGCTCCATCTTGGCGGCCAGCATCTCGTAGGCGGACTCCCGGTCCTTCGTCGGTCCGTACTGGAGGAACAGCGGACTCGCCTGGGCGGCGGCCTTGATGTACTCGGGCCCGATGGTGTCCATCAGCGACCGCGGCGCGCGCAACCGGGTCCAGGCGACCGGGGTCGGGGCGCCACGCTCGGAGAGCACCGTGACGATGGCCTCGCCGATGCCGAGGGCGGTCAGGTCCGCCGCCAGGTCGTAGAACTCGGTCCGGGGGTAGGTGCGCACCGTCTTGGACAGCGCCTGCTGGTCATCCGGGGTGAACGCACGTAGACCGTGCTGGACCCGCGCCCCGAGTTGGGACAGCACCGCGTTGGGCACGTCGGTGGGTAGCTGCGTGCAGAAGAACACCCCCACACCCTTGGACCGGATCAGCTTGACGGTCTGTTCGACCTGATCGAGAAACGCCTTGGAGGCATCTTTGAACAGCAGATGCGCCTCATCGAAGAAGAACGCCAGCTTGGGCTTGTCAACGTCACCGACCTCGGGGAGGTAGCTGAACAAGTCGGCGAGCACCCACATCAGGAACGTCGAGAACATCACCGGGCGGGTGGCCTGTTCGCCGACCTCGAACAGGGTGATGACGCCGCGGCCGTCGGCGTTGACGCGCAACAGGTCGGCAGGGTCGAGCTCGGGCTCACCGAAGAAGGTGTCGCCACCGTCGGCCTCGAGATTGACCAGCGCGCGCAGGATCACCCCGGCGGTCCGACTGGACACCGCGCCGAGGGTTTTCAGCTGCGCCTTGCCCTCGTCGGTGGTCGTCAGGAACGTGATCACCGACCGCAGATCCTTCAGATCCAGCAGTGGCAACCCCTGCTGGTCGGCGTAGTGGAAGATCAGACCCAGAGTCGATTCCTGGGTCTGGGTGAGCCCCAATACCTTCGACAGCAGGATCGGTCCGAACGCGGAGATCGTGGCGCGCACCGGCACGCCGAGTCCGCCGGTGCCCAGCGACACGAACTCGACCGGGAACGGGGTCCCGACCCACTGGTCGCCGGTGTCCCTGGCCCGTTCGTCGATCTTCTCGCCGGCTTCACCAGGCCGGGACAGCCCGGACAGATCGCCTTTGAAATCGGCCATCACCACCGGAACGCCGGCGGCGGAGAGCTGCTCGGCGATGACCTGCAATGTCTTGGTCTTGCCGGTACCGGTGGCGCCGGCGATCAGCCCGTGGCGGTTCATCATCGCCAGCGGGATTCGAACCTGTGCCGCCGGATCGACCTCACCGCCCACCAGCACCGAACCCAGCTCTAAGGCCTGTCCGGTGGTGTCGTAGCCGGCGGCGATCTGCTGGGCCGCAGTAGCGGTGGATTCCGTCATGGCGAGCGCCCTTTCCTGTATTCGTGGTCGAGGTCTTCAGCCGCTGAGGACACTACTTGGTCTGGGGGGCCTACTGTTGAACTCTGTGCGTGACGAACTGGTGTGGATCGACTGTGAGATGACCGGGCTGGACCTGAGCTCTGACCGGCTGATCGAGATTGCGGCGTTGGTGACCGATGCCGATCTCAATGTGCTCGGCGAGGGCATCGACGTGGTGATCCACGCCGATGACGCCGCCTTGGACGGGATGGTCGAAGTTGTCGCCCGGATGCACAGCAGCTCGGGGCTCACTGAGGAGGTTCGCACCTCGACTATCGACCTCGCAACCGCCGAGGCCATGGTGTTGGACTACATCCGCGGCCACGTCAAGGCGCCCAAGACCGCTCCCCTGGCCGGGAACTCAATCGCCACCGATCGCGGTTTCCTGGCCCGGGACATGCCAACGCTGGACGACTACCTGCACTACCGCATGATCGACGTGAGCTCCATCAAGGAGCTGTGCCGGCGTTGGTATCCGCGGATTTACTACGGACAGCCGGACAAGGGTCTGGCCCACCGCGCCCTAGCCGACATCAAGGAGTCGATCCACGAACTGCAGTACTACCGTCGGACCGCCTTCGTTACCCCGCCCGGCCCGTCTACCGGTGATATCGCCGCGACGGTAGCGGAGTTGGACGCTAAGGCCGGCCTGGATCGGAATACCGATTCGGCCGCGGAGACCGAAAGCCGCTAGACTCTTATCGCTGCGCGAAGCGGCGATGGTGGCTGTAGTTCAGTTGGTAGAGCACCAGGTTGTGATCCTGGCTGTCGCGGGTTCGAGTCCCGTCAGCCACCCCGAGTGGAAACCGCCCCTGAGTAGATCAGGGGCGGTTTTCTGCATCAACGGGCAAAACCGATGAGCCTACCGAGAGTTACTCGGCTTTCCGGCCGGCTCGCGTCGACCCCGCGGCCGTCGGCTTACCGGCCGACGCGCGGGTGCCGCGCACCGCCGAACCGGGCCCGGTCACCGTCGCCGCAGCAGAGGCCGCCGACTCGGTGAGATCATGCGCCGAGGCAGCCAGGCGCGGACGGCTTACCGGCGTCACGGTTTCGGCCGGGACGGTCACCGGCGTCGGCGACACTTCTTGCGCGACCGCAGTCGGGCCGGATGGCTCCGCGGCGGCTGCCCGGGGTGTCACCGGCGCGGGTGACTTGACCTCTGCTGCCACCGGATCTGGTGAGGGCACCGCACTGCGAACAGCAAACGTCTCGCTGCCGGCCACGACTACCGCCGCGGCGGCGGGCACGTCCACCGAGTCGGCCGCCGGAAGCAGTCCCCCGAACAGTCCCGACAGCGCGTCGGTGACAGTGTCGAGACTGGTCTGGAAGGTGTCGCCGAAGACCGCCTCGATGGCCGCGAACAGGATGCCGGGCAGAGCGCCGACCGTTTCGTCGAGCTTGCCGACCAGGAATTCCTGGAAGGCCTGGCCCGCATCCGCGATGGTCTGCCCGACCTCGGTGAGCGGCGCGGACAAGCCGGTCGTCGCCGTCTCCACCGCGCTGGCGATATCGCCGATACTGAGCGCCTCAACCGCGCTGGCCAGAACCACCGGGACATCAACCAGGGCGGCGCCGACCCGAGCGGGAATCGAGTCGGGTCCGATCAGCAGACCGGTGAGCGCCGTACCGAGGTAGCCGACGACTTCGCCGGCGGCGGTGGTCAGCACCGGCGTTGCCTGATTGAGAACCTCCGCGACAATGTCGTTGATGAACTGCTGCGGAAGGAAACCGCCGAGAACCTCGGTGAGGGAACCAACGAGACCGCCGAGGGTCTGCAGAACCCCGATCACGTCGGTCAGCGGCAGCGTGACGCCGGTCAGCGCGACGGCGGCGGTGGCGGGCACCGGCAGATCGATCGGAGCGGGCCCCGATCCCGGAGCGACCGGGCTCAGCGCGATCGCGCTGGCTCCGACAACGGCCGCGGTTCCGGCGGTGAGGTACGAGCGAACCGAGATCATGCGGCTTCCCCTTGGTCAGGTGGCTTGGTCAGGCTGCTTGGTCAGGTGGGTTGGTCAGGCCGCTTGGTCAGGCGGTGCGGCCGCGCCGCAGCTGAGAATAGCCTGAGCGTCCGCGGTTCACCAACGGGCGGCCTGTCTGGGGTGCTGTCGATACCCGGCGCCGTCAGGCGCTGGCGTTGCCGGCCTTCCACTGCGACCAGGGGATGTTCCAGTCGCCCAGGCCCTCGACGCCGGACAACGTCGAACCAACGGTGCCGACCACCTCGACGATATCGCCGCGTTTGGTGTTGTTGTAGAACCATTGCGCGTTCGCCGGACTGACGTTGAGGCAGCCGTGGCTGACGTTGTCGCTGCCCTGTGAGCCCACCGACCACGGCGCCGAGTGGACGTAGATCCCGCTGTAGGACATCTGGGTGGCCCAGTCGACCTCCAGGCGATAGCCCTCCGGCGAGTTGGTCGGAACGCCGTAGGTCGACGAGTCCATGATCAGCTCCCGATAGCGGTCGCCGATCGTATAGACGCCACGGGGTGTCGGGGTGCTGTTCTTGCCCATCGAAATCGGCATCGTCTTGACGATCTCACCGTTGCGCCGAACGGTGAGCATCTTGACGCTGTCATCGGCTGTGGCGACCACCCGATCACCGATGCTGTAGATGCTCTCGACGCTGTCCTGGCCGAACAGACCCTCGCCCAGATCAACTCCGAAGGTGTCCACCTTGACCGTCACCGAGGTCCCCGGCTCCCAGAAGTCCTGCGGGCGCCATCGGACCTCCCGGTTGCTCAGCCAGTAGAACGCCCCTTCGACAGGCGGGCTGGTGGTGACGGTGATCGCCTTCTCCGCAGCAAGCCGATCGGGGATGTTCTCGTCGAATCGCACCGCTATCGGCTGGCCGACGCCGACCACGCTGCCGTCTCCCGGCGACAGGTAGGGCATGGTCAGGTTCGCCGGCGAATGCGATTCGAAGCTCATCGTCTCGGTGACGATGCCGCCCAGGCCCAGCGACTGCGCTGTGATGGTGTAGCGCTTGTTGAACCCCAACGGCTCGCTGGCCGACCAACTCAACCCGTCCGGACTCAACGTCCCCGCGACCTTCTCCCCGTCACCGTCGACCATTGTCACCGTCCCGAGCACGCCACCCTGGACGCTCAGTGCGACCGGTTGGTCCACGGGCACCCCGACCGCGCCGTCGCTCACACTGGCAGTGAGGTTGGGGACCAGAAGATCGCTGTACGGGGTGCCCTTGGCCGCCAGCACCTTGGGCCCGGATTCGCTCTGACCGCAGCCGCTGAGCGCGACAAGCAGGGCGGGGATCACCAGTAAAATGCCCAGCAAAGAACGAGGGCGCGCACGAGTAGCCGCTCCGACGTTTCGCATACCGCAGATTCTAGGGCGAGCCACAGACACCGCGCGAGTTCCCAGGTCAGACCCAGTGCTGGTCGGATTTCACCTCAACCGCGCCCGCCTGTTATTGTCGCCAGCACGCGCCGTTAGCTCAGTTGGTAGAGCAGCTGACTCTTAATCAGCGGGTCCGGGGTTCGAAACCCTGACGGCGCACCAGTGAATCCGCAGATCAGCGGGTGCCCTGCTCGGTTGATCCGCCCCGGTGGCAAAGTCGGCGACGCTCCCCGTAACCGTGAAGATTTCGGCCACTGCGGGAAATTCCGCAATTCGTCGACTAGCACCCGCCGCGAGAGGGCGAGCCCGCTATTCCGCCGTTCGGTAATAGGGCTCGACCGTACCGATCCGCTTGAGGATCATGGGATTGCCCCGGCGATCCTTTGCGGTGGCCACCTCAACACGCACCCAACCCTCGGCCACGTTGTATTCATGAACATTGTTTTGCTCGACGCCCTTGAAGCGAACACCGACGTCGCGGCTGATGGCCTCTTCGCTGTAAAAAGGGCTGCTCGGATCAATGGAAAGGTGGTTCGGTGGAACGTCGGCAATCTGATCCTCAGACATGGTGGCTTTCGTCAGCTCCCGGTTTGATCCTGAAAGAACACAGCTAGCTAGAGGAACTTTAGCTGAACGCTTACCTCGCAATCTCGAGCCATTTCAGTGTCAATTGCTGTTACGCCCGTCGTCGCGATGGACGTACTGCGATTTCGGGAAGCGTCTGCGGCGTCGACCGCCACGGAGCCGCCCACGTTCGGGCTTAGCTGTTTAGAAACGCGTCGTTTTCAGCACCGCCAATGGGGTTCGGACGCGCCCTGGCTCCGTGTACTCCCCCGAGTGCCGCGGAACCACGACACCGTTGACCCAAAAATGTCCGCACCGCCTCCTGGCGCGACGACTGATGGGCCCGGCCCTCCCGCTTAGACGCGCACGGCGGCAGACGGGTAAAGCGGCAAACGTGTAGGGCGGCAAACGTGTAACGACATCGTTCCCTGATGGCACACACGTCGGCTCGCCCAGCACTTTGATACCGACAGCCCCCCGATACCGAACCCCGACCCTCGTTACCGGACCAGCGCCGGGCGGCCGAACCGGGTTCGAACTCCGGGCGAGAACAAGGCGCGCAGCGGTTGGCCGCAGGGGCGGACACCACTGGCGGGCAGCAGGTCATCGTCCAGTTCACTGACATAAGCCGCCCGCAGCGGCCACGGATCGTGTTCGTTGGGCACCCACCAGGTCCGGCCCGCCTTGCGAGTGTGGGCACCCCACCGGGCGGTCAGCCACATCTCCAACGGAGTGGGGTCGATGGCCTCGCCAACGGTTACCGTCAGCCGACTGCGCAGCCCGCGCTGCGGCCAGCGTCGCAGGCTGTCGTAGGTGATGGTTGCGCCACCGCGGGTCATGCGCATCCGGGCCCAGGTGTAGGGCATGCCCAGACCGGCCCGGGTCAGCGGCACCACCGCCAGCCGACTGGTCTCCAGGGACCGGAAGAGCACACCGTGGCGTCCGGCGTCATCGATCGAGTACAGCCGGATGTTGGTCTCCGGGAAGGTCCCGAAGTAGGGAATCGGCGGTGAGATTCCCAGTCGGATCCCGCTCATCAGGAAAGGCACCAGGGCGACATAGGTCATCCCGTCGGCGAAGACATCCGGGCGGGTCCCCGGCGGGTAAAGGTGTTCAACGGACGCCGGATCCACCGGCCAGTGGATGAAGGTCAAATCCGTCCATCGCTGATCGAAGAGGGCCGGACGCGGCAGCACGGGCGGCATGACCGGGTATCCGGCCAGAGCGGCCACCTTGCTGCCATCGGCAGCGGTCCCAACCGGGTTGTGTTCCCGCGGGCGCCGCACTACTTGCGCGCCGCGCGCACCACGATCACCACGGTGACCACCCCGACGCCGGCCAGTGTCGCGGCCACCGCGGGTTTCTTGAGGAAGCGCAGGACCGCGGACTTCAGATCATCGGCGAGTCGCTGCGGGTTGGCCCGTTCGGCCAGCGAGTCGACCGTCAGCGCCAAGCTGTCGCGTGCCGTGGCGATGTCCTGCTTGATGGCCTCGGGATCCCGGTCCGCCACTTGCTGTCCTCGCTTCCGCCATGATGAGAGCCGCCCTGCGGCATTACCCTAGTTCAGCGACGGGCCCCGAGGACCAAAGGGCGGGCACCGGCCGACCGAAGGGATACACACGTGACCGAGACCGCACGACTGGAAGCCGGCGACAAGGCTCCACCTTTCAGCCTGCCCGACGCCGACGGCAACACCGTCAAGCTCGCGGACTTCAAGGGCCGCAAAGTGATCGTCTACTTTTATCCGGCCGCATCCACGCCCGGGTGCACCAAACAGGCCTGCAGTTTTCGGGACAACATCGCCGAACTGAACGGGGCGGGGATCGACGTGGTGGGGATCTCGCCGGACAAACCGGAGAAGCTGGCCAAGTTCCGCGATGCCGAGTCGCTGAACTTCCCGTTGCTGTCCGACCCGGAACGGAAGGTGCTCAGCGCCTGGGGCACTTTCGGGGAGAAGAAGATGTACGGCAAGATCGTTCAGGGCGTGATCCGCTCGACCTTCCTGGTCGATGAGAGGGGTAAAATCGCGATTGCCCAACACAATGTGAGAGCAGCGAGCACAGCGTCGCAGATTGACAAGATGATTGAGGCTGCCGCCACGAATCCGTAAAGCAACAGATCGGCCCTTGCTTGCAGACACGCTCCGAGACAGCTGAACGTCAGGCGGGTTCCGGGGAGGATCCGTCAGAGGTGCTGGACGCCGGCGTCGTCCGCCGCGGGCGCCTCGCCGCGGTTATCGTCATTGCCGCGGCCATTTTGAACTGGATCGGCTGGACGATCGGTAACCAGGCCCTGACCAGGGTCAATCCGAGCTGGCCGCCCATGGTGCCGTGGACTGCGCTGTTACTCGCCGTAATGGGAGTCGCGATCCTGATCCAGACCGGCTCTCCCGCGGCCGGACGCACACTGGTCAGCCGCAGTCTGGCCGGGACGGCGGGCGCGCTGTCGGCGGTGTTCTTAGCGGAGTACCTCACCGAGCACCGGCTGAGGCTGGATCTGCTGTGGTTCTCCGAATCGGTGTCTGCCTTGGATCCGACCTGGCCGGGGCGCCCGAGTCCACAAACAGCGCTAGCCGTTATGTTGCTGTCGGGCGCTGTCGCGTTGGTCAGCGTCACGCTTCCGCGGCTTCGCGCGATCGGCATTGCCTTCTTGGTGGCATCCGCGGTGCTGTCGATTTTCTCGCTCATCGCTTACCTGTTCGAGGCGACCCAGCTGGTGGTTGCCCGGGAGTCGACGGGTATCGCCCTCACAACCGCACTGGGTCTTCTGCTGCTTGCCCTGGCGACGTCAACGCTGGCGCCCATCGGCCGGGTATACGGTTTGGCCAACCGGCAGCCGCTCATAACGCTGGGCCTCCTGGTCGGCAGTTTCCCGATCCTCGTCGGCGCGGCTCTGCGGGTAGCGCACGCATTCGGAGTCGAAGCCGGTGGCGGGCTGGTCCTCTCGACGATTCTGGCCGCCGGCGCCATCGGCGTGGTGGTCCTCCGGCTGAAAGCTCGCGAGGATGAGCTGTTCCGGCAACTTCAACTCCAAAGCGACCTGACTGAAATCTCCGAGAACAACTTTCGCCTGCTGACGGCGAACGCCGGCGATGTGGTCTGCCATTTCCGTCAGCAAGAAGTCGTCTGGGTCTCGCCGTCATCGGAAAAAGTGCTCGGCATACCTCCCGAGGAATGGGTGGGCCGAGACATCCTGCACTATGTCGCCACCGAGGACAGGTCGCGCGGCACCGCCATGCTGGAGGCACTCGCCGACGGCGGCAAGGTGGCAGAACGTCTTCGGGTGATCTCGGCCAACGGAGTTGTCCATTGGGTCGACTGGCGAGCCCTGCCGTTTGACCGGGACGGCCAACTTGATGGCGCGAGTGCCACCCTCCGGGTGGTAGATGACCAGGTGGCCAGCGAACAGGCTCTGCGGCAAGCCCGCCGGCAGGAGGCCAAAGCGAAAGACCGTTATCGCCGTTCGATGGAGCACGCCGCGATCGGCATGTGCCTCATCACCCCGGATGGTCGCTTCGAAGAGGTCAACGGTGCGCTGTGTGAGTTATTCGGCTACGACGCGGAGAAGTTGAAGCAGAAGCGCTGGCAGGACCTGACCGCGCCGGACTACCTGGATGCCGACCTGAAGAGTTTCAACGACGTTCTGCAGGGCCGTATCGACTCCTACCGGATGCTCAAGCAGTACATCCGCTCCGACGGGTATCCGATCTGGGGAGACCTCTCGGTGAGCTGTGTCCGCGACGGTAACGGGGAAGTGGAGAACTTCATTTCGCAGATCACCGATGTCACTGCTGAGGTGCAGGCGGTCGAGCGGAACCGTGTCCTGACCGAAACCCTTCTTCAGCGGAACCACCAGATGACAGCTGAGCTGAAGAGTGCCGCAGGTTACATGGCCTCGATCATGCCCTGCGAACTTCACGGAACTGTCGAGGTCTCCTCGCGCTACCTGCCGTCCCGCGGACTCGGCGGTGACTGCTTCGACTACTACTGGGTCGACGATGATCATCTCTTCGTCTATCTGATCGACGTGTCCGGGCACGGTATCGAACCCGCGCTGCTTTCGGTCTCCGTGCACAACTTGCTGCGCTCCGGCTCACTGACGGACCAGATGTTGCTGGATCCGCAAACCGTGCTGGCCGAGCTGAACCGTCTGTTCCAGATGGACCAACACGGCGATCACTACTTCACGATGTGGTGCGGGGTCTATCAGTCCTCCACCGGCACGCTGCGGTACGCCAGCGCCGGCGCACCACCGGCGCTGGCCTTCAATCCGGTGACCGCGGCAGCGATCGAGGTGACGGAGTTGTCCTCGAAGTCCCCGCCGGTGGGGATATTCCCTGACAGCGTCTTCACCGCAGACACCTACTGCGTGCGGCCCGGGTGCCGGATCCTGCTGTTCAGCGATGGTGCCAGTGAGATCGAGTTGGGCGGAGGCAGGCAGTTGTCGTTGGATGAGTTCAAGAACCTCGCTACCAGGGTGGCCGGGCGGCCGGATTGGTCACCCGATGACCTCATCGGCGAACTACACGCACTGACCCCGGAGAAAACCTTCGAGGACGACTGCGCGCTGATCCAGTTGTCCTTCGGTGACCGGGCGGGCAACGCACCCTCGCCGGACGAAGACGTGTAACACCGGTACCGGCACCGCCGACATCACACTCAAGTGACTGACCGCGCCGAGCCGCGCGGGTCGATGACCGGAGGGCCGATGACGTTTCGTGGACGCCTGGTGATGCTGATCGCGGCGGCGCCGATCCTGGCGGTGGCCGTCCTCACCGCGCCGGTCGCGCCGCCGCAGCCGCTGGGGTGGGAGCCGCAGATCGTGACGGCGTCCGGCCCAGTGACCCCCGCGACGTCGGCACGTTACGGCCCGTCCGCCGCCCCGTCCGCCGTCAGCTCCCTGGTCCGGTCCGTCCGACGAGCCCTGCCGCACGGTATCGGGTCCGAACGTGGCCTTCAGGTCCAGACGATCCGGGTCAAGCGCGCGATCAGCGCCAGGTTTCCGCAGATCCGTGAAATCGGCGGGGTCCGCCCGGACGCCATGAAATGGCACCCCCAGGGCCTCGCCATCGACGTGATCATCCCCGACTACGACACGACGGCGGGACGTGCGCTCGGTGACCGGATCGCCCGGTTCGCATTGAACAACGTCAAGCGGTTCGGTCTCGAGCACGTCATCTGGCAGCGGATTTACCATCCCGCCAAGGGAAAGCCCCGGCTGATGAGGGATCTGGGTGATGACGACGCCAACCACTACACCCACGTGCACATCGCCACCTACGGGGGCGGGTTACCGACCGGGCGCGAACACTACTTCGACTGACCGGCACCGCCGAGCATCTCCAGCAGCAGTGCCTCGGTGGCGGCGGCGCGTTCCAGAACGCCGAGGTGCAGGCTTTCGTTCACACTGTGCGCCTGGGTAGCCGGGTCTTCCACCCCGGTGACCAGAATGGTGGCCTTCGGAAACGCTGCGGCGAATTCCGCGATGAACGGAATGGACCCGCCCATTCCCATATCGACGGCCTCGACTCCCCATACCTCGCGGAACGCCGTGCGCGCTGCGGCGTAAACCGGCCCGTCGGTATCGATCGCGAAGGGTTGGCCAATATCTCCCGGGGTTACCGTCACCTGCGCCCCCCACGGGGCGTTCTGTTCGAGGTGTCGGCGCAGGGCCCGTAAGTGGACGCCGGAGTCCCCGCCCGGCGCGATGCGCATGCTGACCTTGGCACGCGCCCGCGGGATGAGCGTGTTGGACGCTTTGGCGACCGGGGTGGTATCGATGCCGATCACCGTGATGGCCGGTTCGGCCCACAACCGCTGCGCGACCGAACCGGAGCCGATCTCGCCGACCCCGGCGAGCAGACCGGACTCAGCGCGCACCCACTCCGCCCCGCGGTCGACCGATGCCGCCAGGCCCTGATGCAGGCCCGCGACCGCCACGTTGCCGTCGTCATCGTGCAGGCTCGCCAGCAACCGGACCAGGACGCTCAGCGCGTCGGGGACCACCCCGCCCCACAGGCCGGAGTGCAAGCCATGGTCCAGGGTGGCGACCTCGACCACGCAGTCGGCCAGACCGCGCAGAGATACCGTCAGTGCCGGTATGTCGGTGCTCCAGTTGTCGGAGTCGGCGATGACGATCACATCGGCGGCCAGGGCCTCACCGTGCGCCGCGAGCAGGGCGGCCAACGACGGCGATCCGCACTCCTCCTCCCCCTCGACGAATACCGTCACCCCGACCGGGGGGCGGCCGCCGTGGGCACGGAAGGCCGCAAGGTGGGTGGCGATCCCGGCCTTATCGTCGGCGGTACCCCGCCCGTATAGCCGGCCGTCCCGCTCCACCGGCTCGAACGGAGGTGAATGCCATTGCGTCACATCCCCTTCGGGTTGAACATCATGGTGGGCGTACAGGAGCACCGTGGGCGCCCCGGGTGGCGCGGGATGGTGCGCGATCACCGCTGGTGCGCCACCCTCGCGGACGATCTCGACGCTGGCGAACCCGGCCGTCCGCAACAACTCCGCGACACGCTCCGCGCTGCGGTGGACCTGATCGCGACGGCCCGGGTCCGACCAGACCGACTCGATGCGCACCAGATCCTCGAGATCACCGCGGACGTCCGGCAGCACATCGCGCACCCGCCGCATCAACTCCTCCATCGGGACGACACTACCCATGGGCGAACCATCGGCGAGCAGACACAAAATCACCCGAAACGGGCCCCGAACGTGGGATTTTGTGTCTGCTCGCGGGGGCGGGGTGGGGCGCGCAGGGTGGAGTGCGGCTAAAGGGTTTCGAGGATGGCCACCGCAGCGGCGTTCTCACCCTCATGGGTCAGCGAGACGTGGATCACCACATCGGCCAGGTGTTCGGCGATAGCGCCGGACAGCCGGACCTTCGGCCGGCCCCACATATCGGTGATCACCTCGATATCCCGGTGGATGCCCTCGGGCAGCACCGGTCGCTGCGCGAACCGCGAGCCCGACCATGCTTTGATGACCGCCTCCTTGGCGGCCCACCGGGCGGCCAGGTGACGGGCCGCGAGCGAACTCTTGTCGGCGGCGTCGCGGCGCTCGCCGGGGGTGAACGTCTCGGCGAAGATCGTGCCGGGCCGGTCGACCTGCTCGGCGAAGTCGGGAATGAACACCAGGTCGATACCAACGCCGACGATCGCCACGCGCCGACCCTAGCCGATGTAGGTTCCGTCCCCGCCGAGGCGGGCGCCCGGGTCGAGCAGCATGGCAGCCTCCTGGTCCTTCTCCGGGAATCCTTGGTCGAACCGGCGGCCGGCGGGTCGCTCATACAGCGGCCGGCCACCGGCGATGGCCGAGGCGAGCCGACGCTGGCCGGCCAGCACCCGTTCGGTGGCGCGGCTCAGGTAGACCTGCCGCTGCTCGGCGGGAACTGCGGCTAGAAAGGCCTGCGGATGCACCAGCGCGACAAGGCCCGAGACGTGTCCGAACCCGAGGCTGGTCATCAGACCGGCCTTGAGAGCGAACCGGTCGCCCAGCCGCAGCGTCTGCCGCGGCCAGACGAAGTGGGCTGCTTCAGCCATCTCAGCGTCGAGGCAGTCCAGGCTGCGGTTGGGCGGGATCACCCCGTCCCGCAGGATCTGACACAGCCCCATCATCTGGAACGCCGCCGCACCGCCCTTCGCGTGACCGGTCAGGCTCTTCTGGGACACCACGAACAGCGGTGCCCCCGGTGAGCGACCCATTGCCTCGGCAAGCCGCTCATGCAACTCGGTCTCGTTGGGATCGTTTGCCAGCGTGGAGGTGTCGTGTTTTGAGATCACCGCGATATCGTCGGCGCCGACCCCGAGCCGGTTCAGCGAACGAACCAGCACCGAGTCGCGGCCGCCACGACCCGCACCCAGCGCGCCGAGGCCGGGTGCCGGGATCGAGGTGTGCACCCCGTCGGCGAAGCTCTGCGCGTAGGCGACCACGGCCAGTACCGGCAGACCCATCCTCATCGCCAGGTCACCGCGGGCCAGCAGGATGGTGCCGCCACCCTCGGCCTCCAGGAAGCCCAGTCGGCGCCGGTCATTGGCACGGGATATCCGCGCATCGCTGATTCCCCGGGCGCGCATCATCTCGGTGTCCGCAGTTGCCGCCATGTCGCCGAAACCGGTGATGGCCTCGGCGGTCATATCGTCGAAGCCGCCGGCGACCACCAGTTCGGCTTTACCGAGCCGGATCTTGTCCACGCCCTCCTCGACCGACACCGCGGCGGTGGCACATGCGCCGACCGGGTGGACCATCGCGCCATAGCCGCCGACGTAGGACTGCATCACATGGGCGGCAACGACATTCGGCAGAACCTCCTGCAGGATGTCGTTCGGCTTCGGGGTGCCCAGGAGATTCCCGTGGAACATCGTCTGCATGCTGGTCAAACCACCGATACCAGTGCCCTGGGTGTTCGCCACCAGGCTGGGGTGCACCCAGCGCATGAGTTCGGCCGGGGTGAAACCGGAGGACAGGAAGGCATCGACGGTGGCGACCATGTTCCACAGCGCCACCCGGTCGACCGAACCGGCCACTTCCGCGCTGATACCCCACACCTTCGGGTCGAACCCGGTGGGAATCTGCCCGCCCACGGTGCGGGACAGCTTCACCTTGCGCGGTACGCGGATCTCGGTGCCCGCCTTGCGGATCACCTCCCAGTCCCCGCCATCACCGGACGGTCGCACTACGGTGCGCTCCGGGTCAGCCTGCTCGAACGCGCGGGCCTCGGCCTCCGAGGACACCACGAAGCTGAAATCGCGGTCCAGGAAGACGCTGACGAGCAGTTCCTCCGAATGGTCGGCGTTCAGCGCACCGTCAGCGACGAACTCCCGGATACCGCAGCGCGCCACGACGGCATCGTGGTACCGCTCGACGATCTGCTCCTCCGGAACCAGTTCGCCGTCCGCAGTGTCGTACCAGCCGGGCTTGGGATCGTTCTCCCAGGTGAGAAGTCCGGTGGTCCAGGCCAGTTCCAGAACGCCGGCGGCCGAGAGCTCCCCGGAGACCTCCATCTCGAAGCGGGTCCGGGAGGATCCGTACGGCCCCAATTCGGCGCCGCCGACGATGACCACCAGGTCGGCCGGGTCGACGTCGAGGTCGGCCCAGGCGGGCGGCCGGGTCACTCGGCACTCCCGCGGAGGGGACGGCAGCGCGGCGATGGTTCCGGCCGCAGTGTCGTCTTCGGAAGGCGCTGCGCGCGAAGCCATTCCCTCCCGCGCGACGGCAGCCAACTCGGCCATGTCCAGTTCGATATCACCCAGACCGCCGGTGAGATCGGCCTTCAGTGGGGATACCGCGGCGGCCGCCCTGGATCCCGTCGAGCACAGATCGAGGAGCATGGCTGCCATCTCGGCGGTGCTGTAGGTCCGCACGCCGGCTTCCTCGACGGCGTCGACGATCGCGTCGTTGTGACCCATCAGCCCGGTGCCCTTGGTCCAGCCGATCAGCGCGTGGGCGATGGTGACCCGTTGCGCCCAGGATGATTCCGCAGCCCAGCGGCTCACCACCGCGTCCAGTGCCGACTTGGACTCGCCGTAGGCGCCGTCACCGCCGAACATGCCGCGGTTGGGCGATCCGGGCAGCACCACATGCAGCCGGGAGTCGATATCCCGGTCGGCCCCGATGGCCGCGCACCCGCCGATGAGCCGTTCGACGGCCCACAGCAACACCTTCATTTCCATCTCCGACCGCGACCCGGCTTCGGAGAGATCTCCGGCGACCCGCGGCGCGGCGAACGGGAACAGTAGCGTCGGGGTCTGGGCGTCCTTGACGTGGATCGCCTGCGGCCCGAGGTTCTCGGTCTGGTCGTTGCCGACCCAGGACACCAGCGCGTCGATATCGGCATAGGACGCCATATTGGCCGGGACGACCCACAACGCGGCACCGAACCGGGCGTGGGTTCGGTAGAGCGTCTTGTAGAACTCCAGCCGCCGGTCATCCAGCGTGGAGGTGCTCGCGATGACGGTCGCACCGCCGTCGAGCAGCCCGGCCACCACCGAGGCCGCGATGGATCCCTTGGACGCGCCGGTCACCACGGCAACCTCGCCGGCATAGCGGCCGGCGGCCGGGCTCTCCGCACCCGCCGCGACCCGCGCGTACAGCGAGGCGTGCACCAGCCGGCCCTCGGCCAGCGCCCGGGCCCGCCACCAGTCGGCCTGAGTCGCCACCACGTGGCCGGCGCCCTCGAACCGCGCGGCGAGCCGCGGCCAGTCCGCCTCGATATCGTCTTCCTCGGTCAGCCAGAGCGTCACGAGATCCTCACGCGCGCTGGCCCAGCGGTCGTCGAGCAGGACCGCCTTGCGGGCGTCGAAGGCCGGAGCCACCAGCCGGGGCCAGTCCGAGCCGAGTTCGGCGGTGACCAGGTCGATGAGTTCGGCATCGGTGGCCGTCGGGGCCGCGGTCACCGGGCTGTCCAGGCCGAGCTGACCCAGCACCAGCCGGGCGGCCGAGGCCAGCACGCCATCGCGTCCGGTGAGGGTCTCGGCGAACTCGTCCAGCGCCGCGGAGTCGACTGCGGCGCCGCCGCCGGCGGGACCGGCTGAGGGCAGGGCCACCGAAATCCCTTGCCGGGCAGCCACGGCCGCAACCGCGCTGTCCACGGCCGCGTCCACCGCGGCCGCGTCGGGCAGGGCGCCCTCGTGCAGACCGCCAAGCGGCCCACCCCGCACACTGCTGCCCTCCCGGGTGCCCAGGGCGATTTCGACGCTCACATGTTTCGCCCAGCCGGCACCGAGCTCCCAGACCTTGGCGACCCGCTCGGCGATAGCGGCCGGCCGCTTCCCGGACGGGCCCAGCACGGTGCGCAGCTGATCGTTGACGGCGTCGGTCAGCACCGGGCCGAACGCCTTGTAGGTACGGGCCAGCTTGGCCACCTGTCCGCGAAGTGCCGCCAGGTCGGCCTCGGCGGCACCGTCGATGGCTCCCAGGTTCAGCTCCGAGCCGAGATCGACCAGGAGTTGGTTTCGCCTCGAGGATGCCCCGTCGGTGATGGACTCGATAGAGTCCAGCGGCTCGATCTGATCAATGCGCATCTTCGCCGACAGCGCGATCAGCGCCATGGTGGCGTCGGCGGCGTCGAATGTGATGTCGTCGGGACGCGGTCCGGCCGATACCGTCGCGGCGGCGACCGGCGCGGCCGGTGCGACCGCTTCGGGGGCAGCCGCGGCCCCGGCCGGGGCGTCAGATGGATCCTCGGCCGGGGCGTCAGCTGGGTCCTCGGCCGGGTCCTCGGCCGGGTCCTCGTCGCTGGCGAACAGCACGGCGGCATCGCGTTCGACATTGAGCACCTGCACGGCGCTGTGGGCGTAATCCGCCAGATTGAGGGTGTTACGGGCCAGGCCCGCGACAGTCGGCGCGGACTTCACCCCGATCTCGACGAAGCGTTCCACCCCCAGGCCACCTTCGGCCTCCTCGGTGAACAGCAGATCCTGGGTTTCGATCCAGCGCACGGGGCTGGCGAACTGCCAGGCCAGCAGTTCGATCACCACGCGGCGGCCGACCTCCCCGGGCCGTTCGGCGATCCAGGTGTCGTAGTCGGCGAGGATCTCATCGAGCGGCTCAGCCGGCACCAGGTCGCGGATCTCCTGGATGAAGTCGCGATCCAGGGTGAACGCCCGGGGCACCAAATTGGGGACATAACGCCCGATCAGCACGCTCGCGTCGGCGTCGACGGGCAGGATGCGCTCCAGCGACTGGCGGAACTCGGCGACCCCGTTGCGCAGCACCTCGGAGTGGAACGGCACATCGATACCGGGCACCTGGATGTAGGCGCGCTTGCCGCCGGTGATCTCCCGGCGGCGCTCCACCTCGTCCTCCAGCGCCTCCAAGCCGTGGACCGTACCGGCGATCGCATACTGCGAGCCACGCAGGTTGTAGTTGACGATCTGCAGGAACTCCCCGGTGCGCTCGGCGATCTCGGCGACGAAGCCGGTGACGTCATCGTGTTCGAGGTCGATCTGGGTCGGGCGGATGGCGGCCAGCCGGTAGTCCGATCGCCCCTGCTCGTCCCGCGGGACCAGCTCATGCATTTTGCTGCCCCGGTGGAACACCACCTCCAACAGGCCTTCCAGCTCGAAAACGCCTGTGACGCAGGCCAGTGCGGTGTATTCGCCCACCGAGTGACCGCAGGCGATAGCCCCTTCGACGAACGCTCCCTGTTCGCGCATCTCGGCGACCTGGGCGGCCGCCACCGTCGCCATCGCGACCTGAGTGAACTGCGTCAGGTACAGCACGCCGTCGGGATGCTGGTAGAGCACACCCCGGGCAACCAGGCTCGTCGGGTTGTCGCGAACCACGTGCAGCACCGAGAAGCCCAGCACCTCGCGGGTGAAGGCGTCGGCACGGTCCCACACCAGACGGGCGGCCTTCGACCGTGACCGCACCTCCATGCCCATACCCTCGTGCTGAATACCCTGGCCGGGAAACGCGTATGCCGTCTTAGGCGCGGCCAGACGGGCGGTCGCCGACATCACCAGCTCCCCGCGCACCTTTGCCGAGATTTCCAAAACCTCTGCACCCAGGTCGATTCCGACCCGGTCGACCCGGAAGTCGACTTCGTCGCCGGGCAGCACCATGCCCAGGAAGCGGGCGGTCCAGCCGACCAGTTTCGCCGGTGGTACCGGCTTGCCGTCGGTGGCCGTGACCACATGCTGAGCCGCAGCCGACAGCCACATCCCGTGCACGATGGGCGATGAGAGCCCGGCCAGCAGCGCAGCGGCCTTATCGGTATGGATGGGGTTGTGGTCGCCGGACACCTGCGCGAAGGGCCGCATATCGGCCGGTGCGGTGACGGTGACGTCACGGCGGCGCCGGCGCGGGGTGTCCGTGGCGTTGTGCGAGACTGCTCCCCCGGCGCGCACCGGGTCGGTGAGCTCACCCGGACCGGTCCGGCCCCGGATCGCGAACCGTTCCTCGAGCACGGCCAGCACCGTGCCGTCGGCATCGCTGACGTTGACGGTGATCGGGACGACCCGGCCGACCTCGGTGTCGACCGCGACCGAGGACGTTGCCGTGACGACCAGCCGGGTGGCCGACCGTGGCAGCGGTTTGAGCAGACGGGCGGCGTGGTCGAGGTGCACCAGCGAGAGCAGGCCCTCGATGACCGGGAAGCCGGTGTCCGTGGAAGCCGTTCCGATGGCGGCGAACACCGCCGGCCAGCACCGCCCGACGAGCGCGTCGGGCACCGTGGTCAGGGTGGGGGCCAGCGGGGCTCCGAAGGTTGCCGTGACGCCGGTGTGGTCGGCCACCCGTTCGGGATCCCAGTCCACGGTGATCGTGGTGGCACCGCCGTGGAGTGCGGGCAGCGCACCGGGCCCGTCGACCCCCGCGGCGACGGCCAGCACGGCGCGCATCGCCGCGGCCGCATCGGCGGTGATGACCACCGGCGCACCGCCGTCGACGACGGTGGGCGGAAGCGTGAAGGTGATGTCGATCCAGGTGCCCGACAGCGGAACACGCAGCACCACCCGATCCGATCCGATGACCTCCAGTCGCGCACCGGTGGAAAGACTTGTCGCACTGAGATATTTCTGTTGCGGGGCTTCCGGTTGCGGGCCTTCCGGTTGGGTGTCATGCACCTGCCAGTCGGCTGGCGGAGCCAGCCGGAATACCGGGTTCACCGTGGTCCGGCCCGCCCACAGCACGTCCGGGGAGTCCAGCACCATACCGAGCGGTCCGGTGACGTCGGGGCGCGTCTGCAGCCGGGAGACGGCCGGCACCGGGGTGAAACCGCCGGCGAGGACTTCATCGACAGCGGCCTTCTCGAAACGGTCCAGCAACTCCCCGACCGGTTCGTCGAGCCGGGTGATGCCGGCGACCGCCGCGGTACCGGGGATGATGCACACCTGATCGGCGGAGTAACGGGGGTCATGGGCCTGCCATAGCGAGTCGCTGCGCCACCAGCGGCGAACGTCTTTGTCGATCACCGGCACGAAGTTCACCGGCTTGCCCAACGTCTTGCACAGCTCGACGAAGAACGGGGTGTCGGCGGGGTGTAGGACGACCCTGTCGGCATCCTGGTAGCGATCCGCCAGGGCGGTGATAGCCCGGCCGGGATCGTTCAGCAGCGCCTCACCGTCCGCGCCGCCGAACAGCGTCTCGATCGGACCGCAGTCCCGAACGTCCAGGCGGGCCTCGGTGCGTTGCAGCATGGCGGCGAAGCGGTCCCGCCAGGTGACGTCCAGCCAGGGCGAAGCCGAACCGTCGATGGGACTCCCGACGGGGTCGCCGACGGTCAGTTCCACATACCGGCGCAGCCACTGCAGATAGGTCATCTCGGCGATATCGCCGAAGTACGGCTTGGCGGTGGCCGCCATGGCCGTGATGATCTCGTCGCGACGCGCGGCAACCGCGTCCGCATCACCGGCGACCTCGTCGAGCAGCCGCCCACACCTGGAGGCGGAGTTGTCGATCTCGTGGATATCGGCGCCGAGTTGACTTCGCCCGGAGGCCATTCCGTTGCTGGCCTTGCCGGCGCCCACCCAGCTGTCGGTGCCCGTGGTGTCCACCAGTAGCTGTTTGACCGACGGCGAGGTGGTCGCCTCCAGACATGCCATTGACGCGGTGCCGACCAGAATGCCGTCGACCGGCATCAGCGGGTAACCGTGGGCGAGCGACCAGCGCCCGGTGAGGTATCCGGCAGCCTGTTCGGGTGTGCCGATACCGCCCCCCACGCAGACGGCGATATTGGACTGCGAGCGCAGTTCGGAGTAAGTGGTCAGCAGCAGATCGTCGAGATCCTCCCAGGAGTGGTGGCCGCCGGCCCGGCCGCCCTCGATATGGGCGATGACATTGCGGGTCGGAACCTCCGCGGCGATCCGGATGACCGAACGGATCTGCTCGACGGTGCCGGGTTTGAAGCAGATGTGGGCGATGCCGTCGGTGGTGAGCTCGTCGATCAGTCCGACGGCATCCTCGAGATCGGGTATGCCGGCGCTGACCACCAGACCGTCGATCGGAGCTCCGGATGCCCGGGCCTTCTGGACCAGCCGTTTGCCCCCGACCTGGAGTTTCCACAGGTAGGGGTCCAGGAAAAGGGCGTTGAACTGGAAGGCCCGGCCGGGCTCCAGCAGTTCGGCGAGTTCGGTGACCCGGCGGGTGAAGATTGCCTCGGTGACCTGACCGCCGCCTGCTAGTTCAGCCCAGTGCCCGGCGTTCGTGGCAGCCGCGACGATCCGCGCATCGACCGTGGTCGGCGTCATCCCGGCCAGCAGAATCGGCGAGCGGCCCGTGAGACGGGTGAACTTGGTCGACAACTTCACCGAGCCATCGGGCAGGGTGATGGCGGTGGGCGCATAGCTGGACCACGGCCTGCCGACTTCCGGGGCCGCGCCGACGGTAAAGAGATTGCGCTGCCCCCCTCTGGTGGCGGCCGGCACGATGCCGACACCCAGGCCGCGAATGACCGGGGCGGTCAGCCGGGTCAGGATGTCGCCGGGACCCAGATCGAGGATCCATCGGGCGCCGGCCGATTCCAGCTCACCGACGGCGTCGACCCAGTCGACCTCGCGGACCAGAAGGTCCTCGGCCATCTGGCGGGCCAGGCCGGTGTCGATGCCCACCGCTGCGGCCCAGCAAGTCACGATCTCCACGCCATCGGCCAACCGGGGCGTATGGAAACCCACCTCGACGTCGACGGGATCGAACACCGGCGCGAACACCGCTCCACCGCGAAGTTTCTTCTTACGTTCGGCCGCCTCGGCGTCGGCGATCTGCTGGCAGTACAGCTCGAACCGGGACAGCTGCTCGGGGGTGCCGGTGATGACCACTGCCCGGCGACCGTTGCGAATGGACAGCACCGGCGGCTCCACCGTGCGGACGTCGCGGGCGAAATCGTCGAGCAGCGCGGCAATGCGTTCGGGATCGGCGTTGGCCACCGCGACCATCGGCGGACGGTCGCCGAGAACGACGATGCCGCGCCGCCTCGCCACCAGCGTGCCGGCCGCCCCGATGAGCTGCGCCAGGGCCAGCAGTTCCACATCGCGGGCACCGCCGGCCCGCAGTGCCTCGACCGCCAGCACCCCCTGGGAGTGGCCGGCCGCGGCAACCGGTGGAGCATCGGCGAAGTCCAGGCCCTGTCGGCTCAATGCCCGGATCGCGGCGATCTGGGTCAGCAGCACACCCGGCAGCGACACCGCCGCCGACATCATCTGCCGGGTGCCCGGGACCGGCTCCCCGGCGGCCAGGGCCCGTACCCACCGCAGCGGCTCGAATCCGATGGGACGTACGACGACGATCTCGTCGGCGACCGGTTCGAGGAGCAGTTCCGCCTCGCCGGCGACCCCGGCCAGCTCCGACTCGATTCCCGCCGTGGTGACGAGTTCCTCCAGGCTGGCCAGCCACGAGATGTGCCCCTGGCCACCAAAGACGACGGCATACGGCTCCCCGGCGTTGAGCCGGTCCACCAGCGCCCGAGCTCCAGCCCGGTCCACCGTGCGCTCCGCGGCCCCGTCCGCACGGTCCCCCATGGACATCTGGTCCTGCTCGTGGATCGTCACTGCGTCTCCGTCTCCGTGCTGTCCGCTCCGTGCTGTCCGCTCCGTGCTGCCCGCGAATGCAGTAAGAGTCCCATAAGAGCCCAGCTGATTTCCCAGCCCAGAGTGGTTACCGGGCCGTTCTACGCGGGGGTAACCCGATACCGGGTAACAGCCGGACCGGCCGTCCTCTCGACCGGCCGGGACAAACGTCCTGCGTGCACGCGGTTACGGTCGAGTAGCCACAACATCCCTGATCACAGCGGGATTGTTATCGAATCGTTACCTCACACCGCACGGTGGCGCAGCGACCCTCGCGGGCGGCCGATTACTGCGGGCGGCACCGATTGCCGGCGCCGAATCCGCGCTTTAATCCCACTGCTTAATCCCACTGCCCGAATTGCGGCTTCAGAATGTTGTTGAGGTCGACCCCGACGCCGCCGACTTTGCGCGCATCGATCTCGAACTGGTGCAGGTGGGCGGCCGGATGCACAAACCCGCGAGGTGAGCCCCAGTTGTGCTGCCAGAACCAGGAGCCGAGACCGTCCTGCAGGGCCCAGTCGATGGTCTTGGAGTTTGCGTACACGCCGACGCGCTGGCGGCCGACCACCGATTCCCAGCCGCGTAAGTACGGCGCCACCTGCTCCTTGTACTGGGTGTAGCTGGGATTGTCGTCGATGGAGGCATAGATCGGCGCCCCGACCGGTCCGCCGGCGGCGGTGTGCAGTTCCCAGCCGCGTTTGGCGTGGGTCACACCGGCTGCCTGGCCGCCGAGCCAGTCGGCGGTGTCCTGCTTGCCGAACTGGTAGTTGGAGACGATCTTCAGCCCGGCCTGGTATAAATCACGCGCCTCGGCCAGTTGTATGGGCTTGCCGAGCATCCACTGGGCGCCGGGCCGGCGGTCGGAGACATAGCGAATGGCGCCGACGCCGCCGGCCGCCTGGATATCGGCCGCGCTGAGCACCCCGGCGGCGTAGTCGAACAGAATGCCGAGCGAATCGGCGGCGCCCGCGGTCGGGGCGAAGGACCCGGCAACCGAACCCAGACCCACTGCGGCGGGTGCGGCGGCCGCGAACTTCAGCAGATCCCGGCGCGACAGCCCCGACCCGGCCGGTACGGATCTGCGCGACGAAGACGGCGAAATCATGTTTCACAGCCTAAGTCAGCGAGTCACTGAAAGGCCTCTCAACCGTGATGCGCCCGCGCCGACTCCAAGAGCAGCCGACGCTCGGCGGCGGCGACGTTGCGCCGCGTGCGCGCCACCGCATCCGGAGTCACCGAGATCGAGGTGATACCCATCCGAACCAGATGCTCGGCGAAGTCGGGCCGCGTCGAAGGCGCCTGCCCGCACAGCGAGGAGGTGACGCCCAACCGACGCGCGGTACTCACGATGCGGCCGATCGCATCCAGGACCGCCTCGTCGGACTCGTCGTACAACTCCGCGCACTGGTCGGAGTCACGGTCCACGCCGAGGACAAGCTGGGTCAGATCGTTGCTGCCGATCGACACCCCGTCGATACCGAGTCCGACGTACTCGGGCAGCCAGTACACCACCGAGGGGACTTCGGCCATCACCCACCGGTGCAGTCCACGCTGGCGGCCCAACGGGCTGGCGTCCACCATCTCCAGGCACCTCTCCAGTTCCCAGCGGGTGCGGACGAACGGAATCATGAGGTGGAGATTGGGATTCTGCTCGCGGACCCGCGCCAGCATCTGCAGTTCCAGGTTGAACAGATCGGGGTTGTCCACGTACCGGTAGCAGCCCCGATAGCCGATCATCGGATTGTGTTCCTCCGGCTCGAACGCGTCGCCGCCCTCGAGCTTGCGAAACTCGTTGGTGCGGAAGTCACTGGCCCGGTAGACCACCGGACGCGGCCCGAATGCGGACGCGACCCGGCCGACGGCCTCGGACAACTTCTCGACCAGCACGTCCTGTTCTCCGGACGCGATCAGAGCGCGCGGGTGCCGGTTGCTCAGCGCATCGGTGAGCATGGTCTCGGCGCGTAGCAACCCGACGCCGTCGACGTCCTGCCCCGCAACATCATCCGCGGTGTCCGGGAGCAGGATGTTGACATAGATCTTGGTACCGGTGACCTCGGTTGCCGGGGCTACCGCGGCACCCCCCGCCGATCCGGGCACCGGGGTGGTCTTGGCGCCGCCGACGTCGGCCTTGCCGGCCAGCACCCGGCCGTGCGTACCGTCGACGGTCACGACCATGCCATCAGTCAGATCCCTGGTGGCGGTTCGGGCACCGACGATGCACGGCACCTTCAGCTCGCGGGCGACGATCGCGGCGTGACAGGTCATTCCGCCGGTATCGGTGACCAGAGCCGCTGCCCGCCGCATCGTCGGCAGCCAGTCCGGGTTGGTCATCTTGGCCACCAGCACCTCCCCGTCCTGAAGGCGGGCACCCTCGCTGACGTCCCCGAGCACCCGGACCACTCCGGTCACGGCGCCGGGAACGGCCGGCAGGCCCTGAATCAGAACGGCGTGTTTCTCCGCTGCCGGTGACCCCGCCCGGTTGAGAGTGGTGATCGGGCGGGTCTGCACGATGTAGGTCCTACCGTCCGCAATCGCCCACTCGGTGTCCTGGGGGCAGCCGGCATGCTGTTCGCTGCGAACCGCGATTCTCGCGATCTCCCGCACCTCGTCGTCGCTGAGCACCTGTGCCTCAGCCTTTACGTCATCGAGTTCGACGCGCTGGTCACGGCCGTCAGCGCCGCGGATGATCTCGAAGGACTTGTACCCAATGTGCCGGGACAGGATCTTCCCGGACTTCTTGTCCACGACGTAGTTATCGGGTTCCACCGAGCCGGAGACCACCACCTCACCCTGACCGAATGCACCCTCGACAACCACCCGGTCGATCGCGTCGGTGGTCGGGTCGGCGGTGAACGCGACGCCGGAACGCTCGGAGGCGATCATCAGTTGGATCACGACCGCCATGGCCGGGTCGGCGGTGAATCCCCGGCTGGCACGGTAGGAGACCACCCGCGAGCCGAACAGTGACGCCCAGCAATTCTGTACCGCCTCGATCAGCTGCCGTTCGCCGCGCACATTGGTGTAAGTCTCGTTCATCCCCGCGAACGAGGCGTCGGCCCCGTCTTCGCCGGTGGCCGAAGAGCGCACCGCGACAAAACAATTCGCCCCCATCTCTCGATAGGAGGCCAGGATTCGTTCCTGAACTGCCGGCGCCATCCCGGCTTGGAGCACGAGGTTCTTCATCGTGACGCACATCTGGTCCAGTCGGCCCGCGTCGAGGGCGTGCAACATGGCCTCCCGGTGGGCGGCGTTGAGTTCATCGGCCACGCCGGCATCCCGCATCGACGACAGGTAGCTGTCCCGCAACACCACGAAACCGGGCGGAACCGGGAGCTCGGCCTTGACCATCTCGCCCATATTGGCGCCCTTGCCGCCGGCCTCCTCGGCATCGGCCATCCCCAGGTTGGCAATGTCCTCGACGTATCGCATCAGCGTTCTCCTCGTTTGATCATCCGGCGTTGCGGCATATGCCCACCGCCTCGGCGACGGCCTCGGCCGGTTCGCCGGTGGTGTCGATGCGGTGAGCGCCCGGCAGTTCTTCATCGCCACGGTCGGCCCCGTCGGCCCCGCCGGCCCGATCAGCCAGGGCGGTGGCGATCTCCGGTGTGACCTGGGATGTGGTCGGCCCCCGGGTCCGAATCCGGCTGACAGCGGTCTCCAGCGGAGCGGTGCAGACGAATTCGACCACCGCGGCCGAGGCGCCGGAGGCCACCCGACGAGCCCGCTCCCGATGCTCCGGGTCGGTCCAGGTCCCGTCCAAGATCACCGTATGACCCTCGCACAGGAAGCGGTGGGCCTCACCCAGAACGGCGTCATAGACAGCCGCGGTGTTCTGCCGGCTGTAGAGACCCGCGCCGAGCACCCCGGACTGCCCGCCGATCTCGTCGCGGGCTGCCATTGCCGCTCGCATGTCGTCGGTGGAGACCACGTGGCCACCGAGTTCGGCGGCGATCCCCCGGGCCAGGGTCGTCTTCCCGGTCCCGGGCCCGCCGCCGACGAAGATCAGCCGTACCGCCCCGGCCCGCAGGTGTTCCAGGGCGATGAGAAGGTGCGTCTGAGCGCCGGCGGCCGCGCCAGGACTGCCCTGGGTGTGGCGGACGCAGTCGACCTTTGCACGTACCACCGCGCGGTAGGCGATGTAGGAGTGCAGCAGAGATTCCGGAGCGTCATCGCCTGCGCGGGCGAGGTACTGATCGAGGAAAGATATTGCGAGGTCGGCACGGCCCAGGAACTCCAGGTCCATTGCCAGGAAGGCGGCATCATCGGCGCCGTCGACGTAGCGCAACCGGTCGTCGAACTCCAGGCAGTCCAGCAGGGCCGGCCCGTCGGGGAGACAGAAGATATCGTCGGCCAGCAGGTCCGCATGGCCGTCGACGATGCGCCGCTCGGCGATCCGACGATCGAACAACGCCGATCGCCCGGCCAGAAAAGTCGTTGCGCGCAGACGGATTTCGGCGACCGTGCCTGAATCCAGGTCAGGTACCGCGCCGTCGGCATACCGGGTCAGCTCGGCCAGGTTCTCTCGCCAGCGCTCCCGCACCGCCTCAACGCGTGCCTGCGCATCCACCTCGCCGCCGCGCCGCGCTCCGGCGTGGAACCGGGCCAGCACTCCGGCGATCGCCGACAGCTGCCCGGTCACGTCGTCACCGTTGCGCACCATGGTCGCCAGCCGG
>Ga0180431_10002164_pt1 | contig 26682 bp, 18 predicted proteins | sample SS_ome_11_FD_132459 | JGI IMG/M metagenome (GOLD analysis project Ga0180431, IMG submission 132459) | Hypersaline lake sediment archaeal communities from the Salton Sea, California, USA - SS_1_MS_1 metaG | ecosystem: Environmental > Aquatic > Non-marine Saline and Alkaline > Hypersaline >... | reverse complement strand
GCCACGGGCTGATAAGGGAATCTCACCAGGTGTACCAACAATGCCACAAGCTCCGCCGGCATCCCTGCCGAGCCCATCACCGCGATGTCGCCGCCGCCCTCCTCCTTACCAAGCATCTCGCCCCGCGCGGACACTACCAAGCCTACGCAAGCATCCTTACTACCCTTCAGCGGCGCTCCGTTGAACTCCTGGCGTATCTCATTAAGCTGCAGCCGCATCAAAAACGACTGCTTCTCCTCGTCCAGACCGCTGCCCGTGTACTCCAGATTGCTCTTCATCCATCCCTCAAGCCCCAGCGGAGATCCTTCCATCGTCACGCTCTTGATCTCGGCGCTGAGTTTCTGCCGTATGACGGACTGTGCCAGCCGGTTGTAGCGCAGGTCATACTTCTTCTGCTGAGCTTCGTCCACGGCCTTGCCACCGGCCTCGGCCTTCGCATCCCCGGCTGCTTTCGTCTCGTCGGCTGGCTTATTCTCCTCGGCAAACCCACCGACCGCTGACAACGCGAACATCAGAATGACGGCTACCGCCAGACGCTTCATATTTATCCTCCATAGTTTTTCGATTCTACTAACCGCTTGTCCCGGCACACCGCCGAGTGTATAATCAATATATTGCGAATCGGCCATTGACAGCCGCCGTATGCCCATCGTCATCTTGGCACTGCAGGGACGCCCGGCGGATGCCTATCCCATTCGCGGCGTGCCTCCGTCAGAACTTTGGTATTATACGAGGTAGTAGCTCCCCAACACAAGAGGCCACACTATGAGAGCAGCAATTCTCATCACCGACCCTCAGAACGTCCGCAACACCTGGCCGGTAGTAGCCAGAATGCTCCAGGTAAGCTGCGAGGAGCACGTCGCAATCATCTCGCAACCCGCAGCTCTGCCCCCTGATACGCCGGTCCGTTTCATTGAACCCCATGACGAACTCACCGCGCTGAAGGACGCCCTCGTCTGGAGCCACGACGATCCCGTTCTCTTCATGGTTTCCGACTTCACTGCGCCCTCCTCCGAACTCGCCCGCTACATGGAGTTCGTCAGGGCCGGATATGACGCCGTCGTGCCCCGCATTGACGGCAACTGTCCCGAGCCGCTTTTCGCCATCTACACTCAGGCCTGCATGGCCCACATCAATTCGGCCCTCGCCAGCGCCAGACGCTCAATTGCCGATATCCTCGATGAGTTGAATGTCCGCTACGTGGGCAAGCCGGAAGTTGCGAAATTCGGCGAGCCCTCGGCTATCCTCTCCCGCCATAGCTAGGAAACGACCTCCGCTAAGTGGCGAGACGATAATCGGCGGATTCCGCGCGCTGCAGGTAGTAGCATCAGCCTTCTCGCCCGCGTGGTTCATTACCTCATTCACCATAGACCGCTACCTCGGCGAGGACGTGGCATCGCTATCATATTGCCATACTGCGGAAATACTGTCCGGAAGAAGCTATCCATACCCATGCTCATCCCCGGCATAGCCGGCCCCATAAGCAGGAATCGCCTCACCGCGCGGGCAATTCCTCACCACATCAACTATGACAATCTCGGCACGGATGAAGGGCGGCGTCACCATGAGACACCCGCAACTGAAGCTGCGCACCACCGTGGCCTTGCTCAATGAAGTCGGCGCGAACATGCCCCGGCTGCTCGGGTACGACGAGGCCGGTGGCAAAGCCGATTTCAGTACCTGGCAGAAAAAGGCCCGCAGGAAGCTCAAGGACCTGCTTGGTTTCCTGCCCGCGCGCGTTACGGACCCCAAAAGTTGGCTCCTGTCGGAGGAAGAAGATAAGGGCTTCGTGCGCGAGAAATGGGTACTCGAATCGCCCTTCGGCGACCATATCCTTTTATACCGGCTAGTCCCCGAGGAGATGGAGAAGCCGGACTGCGTGCTACTGGCGCTGCACGGTCACGGCCCGTTCGGAGCCGACTCAGTGGCCGGTGTGCAGGCCGGCCGCCCCGGAGAAGTAGATACCACCCGGCAGTTCAATTACGATTTCGGGGCCCAGTTCGCCCGGCGCGGCTACCTCGTCTATGCCCCCTGCCACCGTGGTTTCGCCCAGCGTTCCGATCTCGGGAACCCCTGGGACGACGGCACTCCCGGCAATTCCTGCGTGGACATCAATGCGCGCGCGATCCTGCTCGGGAGCACTGACGTGGGTCTGCGCATCCAGGACACCATGCACCTGATTGACTGGCTCCGGCGGCGGCCCGATGAGAAGAGCGTGCCTTTGGGTTGCGTCGGGCTTTCCGGCGGCGGGCATACCACGGAGCTGCTGGCAGCGGTGGACACGCGCATTGATGTCGCCTGCATCCAGGGCTATTTCGCCTACTGGACCGAGCAGATAATGGACGTGACGCACTGTAACTGCAACTATATTCCGGGGCTGTTGAAGTATTTCGAGCAGGACGACGTCTGCGCGCTGATTTGCCCGCGACCGCTACTGGTGACTACTGCGACCGACGACGGCGTCGCTCCGGTGAAGAGCTTCCGCAAGGCCTACCGGTCGCTGAAGGCCATCTACCGCGACCAGGGCGTGAAGAACAACCTCCAGCAGGAGATATTTTCCGGCGGGCACGAATTCACTCCCACCAAAGCCTTCCCCTTCTTCGACCGCCACCTCCGCCCCTGACCGCTGCGTTGAGGGATATGGCGCAGAAGCCGCCCGCGCAAGAACGGAAATGAGCAGCGCCTGCGAATCTAGGCCAGCGGCGAATACGTCGAATGCGGGCAGCCCGCCGACAGGCTCAGCTTGCGCCCCGGTACGGCCACCGAGCTGCAGCCGCAGAAGAACGCCCGCGGATCCTGCCCGAGTTCGTCCTTCAGTTCGTCCCACATCTCCCGCGACTCGGTGCTCACATACAGCAATACCTCGTCATCCCAGCGCCGCACCTGCTGGATAAGATACTGGTAAATTGCCTTGCGCGCATGATGCGGAAACGGTGCGCAGACATTGCCTTCCATCTCTGCAGCCGCATCGCGGGCCGCCTGGACGTACTCGGGGTCCAGCAGGTCAAGGTCAATCTTACCCGCCAGCGTCTCCAGGTTCATCCACATAATCACACAGAAGCCCACCGATTCCGGTTCCGAGACCGTCAGGGCCTGCTCGATGGCGCGCGCGTACTCATCCTGCCAGTTGCGCACCGGGATCATCGGCTTGAACTTGTAGCGCACCGGCACGCCGAATTCATTGCACTTGCGGCCGGCTTCGAAGCGGTCGAAAGCATGCCCCGTCCCCGGCTCGATATCCCGCGCAACCGCCTCACACGTCACGCTGAAGATGGCGATGAGACGGTCCTTGCGCGGCAGCTCGGCGATCCAGTCCACGTTCGAACTCGCCGCGTGGAAATACCCGTACTTATCGTACTCCGCCAGCTTGCGGGTGTAGAGGTCGAAGCAGCCGTATTCCGGCTCGAAGGAGATCATCTCCGCGGCCCAGCCGATCATCCGGAAGCACTGCTGCCACGGGTACTTCGCAATCGTCCTCGGCACTACCACCTCCATGAATTCCTCGAGGTTCAGGCCCACGGTGATGAACTTCCCCGACTTGCCGGCGCCGCAATACTGGCAGCCGTGCGGGCAGCCCATCATTGTCCCGAAATCCCACGTCGGCCAGCAGACCCGGTTCTCCTCCTGGTCCCGCTCATAGGGATGATAGGCGTGGATAGCCTCGAACTGGCCGAGAATCGCTCTGACCGTGCCCTCGTTGGTGTTATCGGGCCAGTGCAGGAGCTTAGCGGAGATATCCGGCAACTCCTCGCCGGTATGCACCTTTGTGAAGACCAGCGGCCGCATGAATGTCGGCGGCGTCCCCTCAGGCACTTCAGCGGGCGGCCATAACTCGGAAAGCTCCTCCACAACCTCGGGCAGGTTGTTATCGCTGATCCACTCGATATCTGAAACCGACCGGCCGATGGCATCAAGCATTCGCTCCATCCGCGTCATACACAGCCCATCATCCCGCACGGCCTCCAGCGCATAGGTCTTCAGTGGCTTGAGTTGATACAACTCATCACCTTCCTTCAGATGCGACGCGAGAACGCTTCCGCAGCGAGGCACATTTCCACACCACCGCGACATCTCCTGCACCGAGGTTGCCCCCTACATGTACTTATATGAAAACAAATGGTAGCGCAGGTAGGAAATCGGCGAGTTCCCGAGGAATCTATTAGATGATAGCCACTCAACAGACCAGAGCCAGGGCTATTCCGCGAATATGAAGGGAGGAAAGTGCAATGCGCAAGACGGTATTGGTGATGATAGTGCTGGCAGTACTGATGTGTGGTAGTGCAATGGGGCAGGATAAGCAGCCGTGGGAGCAGGCGGGGACTGAAGTGGGGCAGGAGATAATCGGCCCTGACGGCGGGACGATGGTGTGGATGTCGGCGGGCGAGTTTCTGATGGGCAGCACAGCGGAGCAGATCGCGGGATTAGAGAAGCAGTGGCCGCCAAATGTGCAGGATTTTGCCAAGTTTGTGCTTGCGTCGGAAACGCCGCAGCACCGGGTACACGTGGACGGCTTCTGGCTGAGCAAGCATGAAGTGACAAATGCGCAGTACTTGCGGTTCGTGGAGGCGACGGGGCACCGCTGTCCGGAGGTGGCGGACTTTGGGGAGCCGGTATGGCACGGTCGGAGCTTCCCGGCCGAGAAGTCGTCTCATCCGGTGGTGTGCGTGAGTTGGGAAGATGCGAGGGCGTACTGTGAGCACTATGGGCTGAGCTTGCCGACGGAGGCGCAGTGGGAGTATGCGGCGCGGGGGGACGACGGGCGTTTGTACCCGTGGGGCAATGAGTGGCCGCCGCCGGCGGGTGCGGGGAACTTCGCGGACATGACGGCTAAGGGGAAGTTCCCGGAGTGGGATGTCATCGCCGGCTACGATGACGGCTATGCGGAGACGTCTCCGGCGGGGTCATTTGCTGCGAACCCGTATGGAGTGTATGACCTGTCGGGGAATGTATGGGAGTGGTGCGCTGACTGGTATGATCCGAACTACTACAAGACATCGCCGGAGAGGAACCCGCGCGGTCCTGCGGGTGCGGTGTCGTTTGAGCTGCCGTTGCTTGGGCAGACGCCTACGATCGCCGGGAGCCGGGTCTTGCGCGGCGGCTCCTGGCTCAGCGACCTTCCCAGGTACTTCCGCTGTGCCTACCGCTACTTCACCACCCCTGACCGCCGCGGCAACAGCTACGGGTTTCGTTGTGCGCGAGGACTTTAAGTCGTTTTACACTTTGCACTTTAGCCGTTTTACACTTTGCGCCGTTTGCCGTGGTGGTTGGTGTTGCCGTTAGCGGGTGCCGCGCCTAAGCGCGGCCGTAGGGGGAGAGTTCGCGGAGGCGCTTGATGACCTCCGGGACGCGTGCGCTGACGTAGTCAATCTCCGCAGCGGTGTTGTAGCGGCTCAGGCTGAAGCGGATCGAGCCGTGGGCGTACATCTCCGGCACCGCAGTTGCCCCACTCGAGCTTTGTGAATCCTGCCGATAGTTTTCCTAATACAAGCAGGAAAGTGAACACAACCGCAGAATTTACTCCCAATGCGGGTATGTAAGTAGAAGGGAGGCTATGGTATGCATTCACTGAGAGGTTACCCAGGGTTGACACTTTTGTTAGGCATTTTCCTCGCCGGAAATCTGCTGGGCTGTTCGGGTAGCGGTGGCAGCAAGGCCACGCCTCAAGCAGTCAGCAGTGCTGCATACTCTGCGCAAGCCGTGTCCCCGTCACAGGGCGGACTTCTGGGCGACCTCGACGGCGACGGCGTGCCGACAGTGGGCGACGCGATTCGGATTCTACGCATTGTCGTGGGCCTTGATCCCGACGACGAATGTGCGGACGCCAACCGGAATGGCAGTACGGATGTGGGCGACGCTATCATGGTGCTGCGCTGTGTCGTCGGGCTGGATGCATGGCCGATCGGCGGAGCCACTGTTACGGTCGGTCCGGAAGGCGGAACCGTTACGACCGGAGACGGCAATGTGACGTTAGAAGTGCCTGCGGGTGCGCTTGACAGCGAGACCGAAATCACCGTAGCGCCCCAAACGACATATCCAGCCGACGAGCATTTGGTGCCGGGAACCTGCTACGAATTCGGCCCCGATGGAACGCAGTTTGCGGTGGCGGTGCAGATGACGCTCGGCTATGACGAGGCGAATCTGCCCGCCGACACGACAGAGGCGGATCTGGCGATCCACAGGGTGGTGGGCGATGGATGGGAACCGGTTGCTGATTCTGCGGTGGATACCGTGGCGAAGACGGTGTCTGCGCCGGTAAGTGGCTTCAGCATTTATGGGTTGCTTGCCGACGGCGGGACAGAGCCTTTCGACGAGATGGTGGGGCCTGATGGTCAGACGTTCGTATGGGTGCCCGGCGGCAGCTTCATGATGGGCAGCGAAGATGGCGAGGCCGACGAATTACCGGTGCACCAGGTGACATTTACCGACTTCTGGATTGGGAAGTGTGAGGTGACCAACGACCAGTATGCGGCATTCCTCAATGAGGTACAGCCCACCAACGTGCTCGATTGGCTGGACATTGACGTGTGTGGCATCGAGGTAGTAGCTGGCACCTACCAGTCGAAGTCGCAACTCGGCCCGTACCCGGTGTTTCGGGTGAATTGGCATGGCGCCGTAGCGTACTGCGAGCACTACGGCTATACGTTGCCGACGGAGGCGCAGTGGGAGTATGCGGCTGCGGGGCCGGATGCGCGCACGTATCCGTGGGGGGACATCTGGGATGAGGGGAAGTGCTGCAACGTGAAAAACCAGGGCCCGTTTGACAAATCGTTTCCGGTAGGCAGTTTCCCCGCAGGGGCGAGCTGGTGTGGCGCACTGGATATGGCAGGGAACATGTGGGAATGGTGTGCCGACTGGTACTCGGAAACCTACTACGAGGTTAGTCCTGAGCTGAACCCGGCCGGGCCTCTCGATGGCTCGAAAAAAGTTTTGCGCGGTGGCTCCTGGTGCGACGTCTATCCAGGGTACTTCCGCTGTGCCTTCCGCACCAGCAACTATCGGGGCGCCCGCCACCTCAACAGCACGTTTCGTTGTGCGCGATGACTTTGAGTTGTTTTACACTGTACTTTAGCCGTTTTACACTTTGCGCTGTTTGCCGTGGTGTGGCGGTGTCGCCCCCATTCACTCCCGGCCGTAGGGCGAGAGTTCCCGGAGGCGCTTGATGACCTCCGGGACGCGTGCGCTGACGTAGTCAATCTCCGTAGCGGTGTTGTAGCGGCTCAGACTGAAGCGGATTGAGCCGTGGGCGTACATCTCCGGCACCTTCATGCGACTGATAACATGCGAGACCTCCAGCGAATCCGAAGAGCACGCCGAGCCCGTCGAGACGTAGATGCCCAACTCGTCCAGCAGCAAGACGATGCTCTCGCCCTCGACATAGCCGAAGGATATACTCAGCGTATTGGGCAGCCTCGGTGCCGCGCCGCCGTTGACTAGCGTGTCCGGGCAGCGTGCCACCAACTCCTCCTGCAGGCGGTCACGCATCGCGCTGACCCGTTCCCGCTCCTCTGCCACATGCTCGCCGGCCAGTTCCGCAGCCTTGCCCAGCGCCACAATCGAGGCCACGTTCTCCGTACCGGCGCGCCGGTTGTCTTCCTGGTGGCCTCCGATCAGCAGCGAACTGAACGGTGCGCCGCGACGCACGAACAGAGCGCCCACACCCTTCGGCCCATGGAGCTTATGCCCCGACAGCGACAGGAAATCCACCGGCAACTCGCCCAAATCGAGCGGCAGTTTGCCGACGGACTGCACGGCATCGGTGTGCATCAGGACGCCGCGCGCCTTGACGATCTCGGTAATCTCTGCCAGCGGGAAAACGACGCCGCTCTCATTATTGGCGTGCATGAGCGAGACGATGGCGGTGTCATCCCTGAGCGCCTCGGCCAGCTCATCGAGGTCCAGACGGCCCTGTTCGTCCACGCCCAGATACGTCACCTCATAGCCCTGCTTTTCCAGGTGCCCGCAGAGCCCCAGCACTGCCGGGTGCTCGACCGAACTGGTGACGATATGCCTTTTGTCCGGGAATTCCTCCAGCGCCGAATGGATTGCCGTCGCATCGCTTTCAGTGCCACAGCTTGTAAAAATCAGTTCCTCTTCGCCTGCACCCAGCAGGGCCGCCAGTTTCCGGCGTGCCTCATCCAGCGCGTGCGCGACATTCCCGCCGAAGCTGTGCAGGCTCGAGGGGTTGCCGTATAGCTCGGAGAAGTAAGGCCGCATCTCCTCGAAGACCTCAGGGGCGACCATTGTCGTGGCGTTATTGTCGAGATAGACGGGCGCTGTCATCAGCCTCCCACCTCTACGGAGATGCTTTCATCTACTTCTTCCCGCAGCGTTTTCTGGACGAAATCGCGGACGGTACCGTGAACGTTTGCGCACATGGCACACGCGCCCTGCATCGCCACTACGACTTTGTCGCCCTCGATGGCCACAAGCTGCAAGCCGCCGCCGTGAGCGCCCAATGCCGGGCCGATTTGCTCGGCCAGCAGCCGCCTTATCTTGGCATCTCGCTCATTTCCGGGGGTCTCATCAGATGTCGCGGCAGCCTTCTCGGCCAGCACCTCCCCGATGATGCGCTGGATGTCGGGGATGCACTCGGTACAGGCTCCGCCGGCCTTGGTGTAGTTCGTCACCTGCTCGACGGTGGTCAGGTTATTGTCGGCCACTGAGTCACGGATCTGTTGCTCCGTCACCTCGAAGCACTTGCAGACGATGTCTCCCGCGCCGGGGACCTCCAGTGTCTCCCCACGATAGTCGGCAATGGCAAGTTGCAGCGCCTCGGCCCCCATGACCGAGCAGTGTATCTTCGGCGCGGGCAAACCGCCCAGGTACTCGACAATGTCGCGGTTCGTAACCTGCTTGGCCTCATCCAGTGTCATGCCCTTGACGATCTCGGTTAGGGCTGAGGCCGCGGCAATGGCGCTGGCGCAACCGAAGGTCTGAAACTTGACATCGGAGATGCGCTCTTCACCGTTGACTTCCTCGACCTTGATATACAGCTTCAGCGCATCACCACAGCGCAGATTGCCGGTATCGCCGATACCGTCGGCGTCCGGGATTTCGCCGGCGTTGCGGGGGTTGAGGAAATGGTCTTTGACCTTATCGCTATAGTCCCACATTGGCTACTGCTCTCTCCTTGATTGCTCTTGTAGAAAGTCTATGATAGCAGGGAAATGCGCCAGGTGCAACTGCCAGGCGGGGCGCCGGCTGAGTGGGGTGGTCGGGGCGGAGTCACTCACATCAGAACCGCTGCCTGCCCATCTCGGCTCTGACGGCTTCGAGCAGGTCGCACTCCTCGCGATACAGGCCGCTGCCTACCCTCAACTCGTCGCCGAACTCGAAATGCAGGTCAGTCTCCGCATCATAGGGCGGCCATTCGAGCCCATCGCCAGAGGGGTCGCCGGTTGCCGCAAAGCGTACCCAGGCCGCGCTGATTGTGCGCGAGAGCTCTTCATCATCCGGGCCGGCCATCTCGTTGCGCACGTTCTCGAACACATACGGCACTTCGAGGCCGTGAATGGCTCCCATCCCCCTGTCTGCCAGCAGCGGCGGCACACGGGTAAAGTGGTATAGGTAACCATTGGCGGCGACCTTGCTCATCTGCCGGATGGTCAGGCGCGCCGGACAGGCGAACGCAGACACGGTCAGCAGTCGTTCATACGCGGCCTTCACTTCATCATCCGACTCCGCAGGGAAGAGCTTCAGCACCTCTTCTGCCCGGTCCCGAAACATCATCCGCACCAGCAGCTTGTAGGCAGTAACGCTTTTCAGCGGCATATTCAGCGCGAAGATATTCCCGTCGGCCGCATTGCTCCCCATAATCAGTGGCACATTATGCTGCTTGCCTTCTGCGAACAGCTTTCCCGGCTCATCAGGCAAGACGTAGCCGTCAACCATGGGATAGAGCTTGTTACCACGGGAGCTGGACATCAGTTGCGGCTTGATTGTATCGAGCAGTTCCTGGGGTGATTTGCTGCGCAGCTTGGCGATGGCGTCAGGGCCGTCGCAGCCCAGCTCCTGCGCCAGCCGAACGCCCATCGCCTCACCCGTTTCGCCCCGACCACCGGCTTCCCGCAGGCGTCTGTTGATAAGCTGTGCCGCGCCGCTTTGGGCAATCGCGCGATGGAAAAGCCCTGCGGCCGGCGGACTCACCATCAGGCAGCAGACGCTCACCGATCCCGCTGACTCCCCGAAGATGGTCACACAATCGGGGTCTCCGCCAAATGCCGCAATATTCTGCTGCACCCATTGGAGCGCCGCGATCTGGTCCAGCAAGCCATAGTTGCCCGACACGCCGCGCTCTGACTCTGCCGAAAGCTGCGGATGGGCGAAGAAGCCCAAGGGCCCGAGGCGGTAGTTTATCGTCACTATCACGGCACCCAGCCGGGCCAGGTTCTGCCCGCTGTAGTAGCGCATTGAGCCAGAACCGATAGTGAAGCCCCCGCCATGTATCCACACCATCACCGGCAGCTTAGCTGTAGGATTCCCTGCCGGTGCCCATATATTCAGGTACAGGCAATCCTCATCGGCAGGTGCTCGGTCTGCCTCATAGATGCCTATCCTCTTGTGCGGCTGCGGACAGGCCGGGCCGAAGTTCTCGCAGACCGGCATGCCTGCCCATGGCTGGACGGGTTGCGGCGGCTGCCAGCGGAGTTCACCCACCGGCGGGGCGGCATACGGTATTCCCCGGTACACGATTACTGCGCCGGTCTCGTCCGCAGGGACTCCGCTGACGAGGCCGGAAGCGAGCTGCACCGGCTCCAGCGCTTCATCCGTGCATCCGGTGGCCAGTGCAAGTGCCAGCAGCAGGACAACCATGAACTGATTCTTCCAGGTTTTCATGTCTGTAGAGACGACACTTTCCAGGGCGACATTCCCGGGGAACCGCATTCGGAGCGTACGCGTGTGTGCCCGGCGCTAATGGTCGGCAATGAAGTTGCGAATCCATTCCGCCTGCTCGGGATGGCGGTCTATAAGGCAGTTTGCCAGGATGCTGAAACCCGCGATGCGCTCCTCCTGCCACAGCCGGTACATGATTTCATACTGTTCCGCAACATGTTCCGTGGGCACCTCCGACTTGCCCGTGTAGTTGCGCAGGTAGCTGCCGATGATTATCTGCTTGCCCGGGAAGACCTTTTCACAGTGCTCCACATACGCCGGGAATTCCACCAGCATGTGTGGGTGGCCCTCCCAGAGGTGGATCACGTCAACATAATCAGCGAAGGCTGCCCAGTAGTCCTCATCCAACTGCCTGCCATAGACGACGATCCAGAGCTTCAGATCCGGGTTCGCGCTATCGAGGGCTTCACGGATTGCCTCCGGAATACTGGAGGTGTATTGTTCATAGTGCAACATGCAGCCGGTGTCATCAATCATGGCGCCGACAACGTTGGGGAAATCCACAGACAACCGGCTCAATTTGCGGGCTTCCTCGACGACGGTATCGGGGTTGCTATCACGCCAGTTGCGGAAGCCGACGCCCCCGGGCACATTCTCCTGGCGCGGCATCTCGATGAATTTCCACTTCGAGATATCGGCGACTACCTCCGCCTTGTCGGCCAGCTTCCCCAGCGTTATCTCATTATTCGGGTGGAATATCAGGTTGCAGCGATCCAGCCCGAAGTACGTGGCCCCTTCGCCTACACCGTAGATGGAGGGCGGCACGTCGGGATCAAATCCCTGTCCCTCCCACACCCAGCCCGCTTCCCGGAAACTACGCCCAGCCATCATCACAGCCCCTTTCACAAGCGCGATGTATATGTCTCGCACGCAGGTAACACGTCAGCACTCCGCCCGGCGATTCATCCGGCTCGCTCGCTTCCGGTCTCGGGGAGTGGCTTGATGAGATAGCGGTACGCCGGATGCAGACGCCAGATACGCACCTGCCCCGGTTCCGTCGAGTGCCGCACAAACCACTGCACCGTGTTTATGCCATAGCAAGCCTGTCGCCACGACTGCAGCTTTGTCCAGTCATAAACGTTTGCGTCGGCTCCGATAATGCCGACATGCCCGCAAGCTTGCGGGTTCGGAGGATACCAAGGCGAGTGACGCACCGAGATCATGTCGCCCGGCAGCAGGGGCTGCTTCCCGTCCCATACGAAGACTTGCCACAGTTGCGGGTGCGTGGCGGCGATGTGCTGACCCGAGCCGCGCTTGAACCGGGCCCCGTAGCCCAGCGCCTCGTCCACTATGCAGTCGGTGAAATCGGAGCAGTCGTTCTCATGCAGCACGAACTCGGGCATCGGGCGGGTCCGGTTGAATTCGACAGCCTTCTCGGCCGGCTTCCAGTTCAACGGCTTCTCGCTCGGGTGGTTGCGATAGAATTGCTGCTGCGCCCGGCTCTCATACTCCTCGAACGTCATCAGCAACTGTGGCATCGGCACGAGCCCTGACTGCAACTCCGGCAGCAGCCGGAAATAAGCAGCCCAGCCCACTGCGCAACAGACGGCCAGGCCGGAGACGGCCATCAATACTATCCTGCGCTTGCCCATTCCCCTGCTCACATGATTGAGGCTCTGTGGGAACGCGCAGCCTCGTCCACCCGAGGCCTGCTTGAACGAGTTCGCCGATAGTCCCGACCACTCCGTCTACTCGGCGAACTCCACTTCCTTCTCCATGGCGTTGGCCAGGTATCGCATTAGCACGGTCGCGCCGCCGAGCTTGACGCCCTGTTTGGTGATGTTGTTGATGAGGCTGTAGGTGGGCAGGTTCTCGGCGTACGTCTCGGGAGCGGATTGCGTGCTTTTCGATGCACAGAGAGCAAAGGCCGCGTCACCGTGACCGAAGCCGGCGTTCCGTAGTGCGGTGACCTGCTCGGGACGGCTGAGCGTGTAATGGGAAACCATACCATCGAAGACTTCTCTCATCTCGGGCCGCAGGCCGAGAGCAGCGATATTTACCCGCGCCAGCAGAGCGCGAGCTTCCGCCTGGCTGGTTATCGTCTTCGACTTTGTTACTGCGGCGTTGGCTGCCTTAGTATGCTCCCTTGTCTGCTTTGCGGCCTGTCTGAGTAGCTGGGTGTACATAGCGTCGCCCGGATGCTTGGCCATCAACTGCATATATAACAGGGCATCGGCGGCTGCCTTCTGTGCTTTGCCGATAGCGGCCAGCGTCCCAGGCGTGTTATCCATCGCCTTGCCGAACTCCTCTGTGGATCGCCGTAACGCAATCCACGAGCGCTTGGCAACCTCCACATCATTCCCGTAGCCGTGCCCTGCTGCACACTGCCTCAGCGTCTTCTCCAGCCGCCCCTTGAGCTTCTCACAGTCGCCGCTCACTGCGCTCACGCGGGTGTCGAGCGCCTCCATCGCATAGACGCTGTTGTTTGCTTCAGCCACTGCGCTTGTCGCGCCCATGAACACATTCTGCTGGAAGTCGGAGAGGTCCGGGTTCGTCTCGGAGATGCTCAGAATCGTGCTCGATGAATTGCGGCTCGTTTCGGCGGCGGCGGCCATCTTCTGGGCGAGAGTGTTAGCGAACTGATTGCTTTGAGCATTCATCAGGGCGATGGGTCCCTGCAAGTCGGCGACGTTGGCCAGAAGAGTCGTCGCCTTCTTCTGGTGTACGGGTCCCAGCGTCGGCATTTTCATGGGATGATCAGGCATTGCGCCGGCCTGGCGTAAGGCATACGTATTGCCGTGATCCAGCTTCAGCGCTGTCTGGTAGGCATCAGTCGCCTGTGGCAGTAGGCCCAGCGCCGCATAGGAATCGGCGATCGCCAGATGGGAGTTAACCTGGTCGGGGTGTGCTTCGGCGGCCCCCTGCAGCATCTTAATGGCTGTGCCGTGCTGGAAGCGGCGTTGGTAACCGCGTGCGATGCGCAGCGTGGTCTCGCTGTTCTCCGGGTCCAACTCCGCCCTGCCAAGCTGGCGGGCGATCCGCGTTGCCGTCGGCGGATGGGTCAGCAGCAAGTGCTCCAGCTGTGAGGGCCGCGAGCGCTCATACTTCGCCTGCAGTCTCTCAAAGAAGCTGATAGCGCCACGGGGGTCATAGCCCGCGGTGTAAGAGAGCTGACAGCCCCCGTCGTCGGCGTCGCGCTCATCGTCGCGACTGTAGTGCAGCATCAGCAGACCGGCGCCCAGGCCCGCCACTTCCCCCATGGTTTCGCTCTTGCTCCCGAGTAGCGCGGCCCCGATGCTGTACAGAATATTCTTCTTCACCGACTTGATCGAGTCGCGCTTTACCACGTGGGTGATCTCGTGCCCGCAGATGAACCATACTTCGTCCTCGCTGTCGGCGAAATCCAGCAGGCCGCGTACCAGATAGATATGCCCGTACGGCGCGGCAAAGGCATTGACCATATCGTTGTCAATCACCTTGAAGCTGTAGGGAATGTGTTGCCGCGCACTATGGCCGACCAGCGTCTGGCCCATGTTGTTGACCCATTCGGACAACAGCGGGTCGGTCTCGATGACGTACTCCTTCTCGACTGCTGCCGCCGTCTGCTTGCCGAGTGACCTCTCGATTTTGTCCTCATTGCAGCCGCTGAGCACTAGTGCGGCGAAAGTGGCCACCAGCAGCAGCATTGTATTTTTCGTCAGGAACTGTCGGTACATCCTGATACCCCCTCCGAGCAATTGCTCAGCGCAAATTCCGGGCCGCTGCGCTATTGAGACTAGGACGCCAGCCACAGTGGCCCTGTTCATTTGCCTGGCAAAGACTACATTGCTGTGCACATTCTACCATATACCCTAGTAGAAGGCCCGTCAATCATTCCCGGATCATCAAATTAACGACCATATTCATCGCCCGCCACGCAATTCCTGGTCTCCTGCATCCACACAGTCGCCACTCGACTCCGTCCTTCCGTTTGGCGTCCTTACGGAGAATGCCAAATCCTTGCTCCTCTGGCAAAGGAAACAATACCTCCTAAGAGGAAATAGTACGTACAATGTCCCCATCCTGAATGCCTCAGGAGGCACCGCTATGGTAGGTCAATGGATGCGGCTCAACAGGCTCTTTTCGCAGGGAGAACGTGCGGTCGTGGTATCTGCTACTGATGACGAATTCATCGGTCCGGCAGCTACACAGATGGCGGTGCCCGAAGTGACGCGCGACCTCGCCGACGCCGATGCCATCCTGCTCAGCCCCGGCATCCTCCGCCACTGCGGCCATGCCTTCGACTACCGTGGCGCGCCGCTGGCTATCGTGCGCCTGGATTGGCATACGGCCTGCTGCAGTGCGGCCAACTACGACCATGCCGGTGCCGCCGAGGTGGTCTCTCCCCGCAGAGCTCTAGCGATGGGGGCAGACCTCGTGCTGGCCACTCTCAGCCTCACCCAAACCGACGCCGCTGCAGATACCGCCGTTATTGCCATGTTCAGCCGCTTCGCGCATGAGAAACGCGAGTGCGGGCTGCCACTGCTGGGCGAGCTTCACCCTCCCGGCGCCGCCAACATGGTTGCCGAGCAGCTATTCGAGCAGGTGCATGTTGGCTGCCGTATCCTCGCCGAGTTGGGCGCGGATGCCGTTATCGGCATATTCACCGGTGAGCGCTTCGCTGAGACTGTTGACGCCTGTCCGGTGCCTGTCCTCGCCACAACCCAGAACCCCGCCATCGAGCAGCGAGACGCCCTCCAGTTGGCATACCAGGCGGTCAAGGCCGGCGCTCGCGGCGTCGTGTTCGGCCCACAGGTAACAGGCGCACCGAACCGCTCTGCATTCCTCGCCGCACTCAACGCCGTAGTCAAGCAAGAGACCGACCCGGATGTCGCTGCCGAGCAGTTCACGATCAGGTAGCGCCGGGGTTCTGCCGGCATGAAATTCGGATATCTCACACACAGCCCCACCCAATCCCCTCCGTAGGATGGTGACACCGATGGACAAGGACCTGGCAGTCGTCTTCGATTGTGGCTCCACGAACCTCACTGTGGTAGTGGTGGATGCTTCAGGACGAATTGTGAGCGATTCATCGGCGCCCAATGGGCCCGTCCGTCAGCCGGATAAGCCCGCTGACTACTCGATATGGGATGTCGAGGGAGTCTGGGATCGCCTCGCGACTGCCTGTCGGTGCTGTATCGGCGACATGGACACCGACCGGCTATGTGGGGTGACGGTGACGACCTGGGGAGCCGACGGCGCACCTGCAACCGCCGATGGCCGACTTCTCTACCCGCCGATTTCGTGGCAGGACGGCCGCACCCATAGCCTCGCCGACCAGATCGCGGGCGACATTGATCCCTGGCGCATCTATCAACTCTCCGGCTATCAGGTCATTAGCTTCAATACGCTACTCAAGCTCCGCTGGCTGCACGACAACGAGCCGGAGGTCCTTGACCGGGCCGACTACTGGCTGATGATGCCGGGTATCCTGGGGATGCTGCTGTCTGGCGAGGCCTCACTGGACGCGACGGCGGCAGGCACGATGATGGCAATGGATATGGCGAGCCGCACGTTATCCTCCGAGTTGCTGCAGTGGGCCGGCGTGGACGCCGGGCTCTTCCCTGACCTCTGCGAACCGGGTCACATCATTGACGGCGTCACCGCGCAGGCGGCGGAATGCACCGGACTCCCGCAGGGCTTGCCAGTCATAGTTGCCGGCCACGATACCCAGTTCGCCGCGGTCGGTTCCGGCGCTACTCCCGCCGAGGTCATACTCAGCAGCGGGACCTGGGAGATCCTGATGCTGCGGGCCTCAGAGTACCGCGCCACCCGGCAGGATTTCACCGACGGTCTCCTCATCGAGGCCGACGCTGAAGCCGGCAGGTACAATCCACAACTGCTGATGATGGGTTCCGGGGTCATCGAGTGGCTGCGCGACCAGTTCTTCACCGATGTGTCGGGCCGCGAGGCCGGCTATGGCGACATGATCGCAGCGGCGGAGACTATCGCTCCCGGCTCCGATGGCGTCACCGTCATTCCCAGCTTTGTCTCCGACACCGGTCCGCTGCGCCGATACGAAACCGCAGGGACGGTCCTGGGCCTGAAGCTGGGCACGACGCGTGACCATCTCTACCGCGCGACGCTCGAGGGGCTCAGCTACCAGTTGCGCCAGGCGCTGGCGATACTCACGCGGACCTCGGCCGATCAGTATCAGGGCCTGCGCGTAGTTGGCGGCGGATCGAAGAACCTGCTCTGGAATCAACTCCGCGCCGATGTCTGCGGCCTGCCGGTAACCACCATCGAGCAGACCGAGGCCACCGTCCTCGGTGCGGCGATGTTCGCGTTCGTCGGGGCGGGCATATTCCCCGATATTGCCACTGCCCAGGATGCAATGGTCGGCGCAACGCAGGTCTTCGAGCCATCCGTAAACGCCGCCGCGTATGAGGAGCTTTTCGCCCGGTATGCGGCCTTGCCCGAGCTGCTCAAGCCGCATTATTCATAGGTGCAGAGCAACGGGGGACGGCGTGAGGCAACGGTAAAAGACAACGGCAGAAGGCGAACTTGACGTTCGGAGGGGCCGAATGGGGGAGGTTTCGCGGAGCGAAGCCGACACCATCCGGCCCACCAGCCGTATCCTCGTGTATGCGAAGGCAACATGCAATGGATCGCGAACCTCAAGCATATGAAGACCGTCGTCACCCGCACCGGCTGCACTCCGAGCGGTACCGTGCACCCCACAGTGTCATGTTCATCACCATGCACGCCAGCGCCGGTGTGAACCTGTGCGATGACACCACCTATCGCGCCATCACCCAGGTGGCGGGTGGTATGGGCAGGAAGTACTACGTGAGGATTCACGCATATTGCATCATGCCGGACCACGTACACTTCGTGGTCTCGCTAACGTGTGAGAATGGCGACGTGCGGAAGTGGGTGCGATACACGAAACGCGAGATAGCGAAGAGGCTGAGCGCAGGTGGCATGTGGCAGCGGAGTTACTGGGATAGACATGCTCGGGGATCGGAGGCCGTTGCGGACGTGGTGCAATACACGCTGGCTAATCCCGTGCGCCGCGAGCTGTGCTATTCTTATGACCAGTGGCCGTACTCGTGGTCTGAACGGCGTCCCGAGACGCAGGGCGCTGACCCGAATCAGATTTCGAGTTGAGCGGGGAAGGAAGGCAAACGGCAGTGGGCCGGATACTCCGGCGCCGACCCACTCCTGCGGAGCGGGTGCCCGGCGCCTCCGTATTCGGCCCCTCCGGACGACGGATGGCGACGGCGAGAGACTAGGGCAAAGGCAACGGCGCACGGCGACGGCAGACGGCGAAAGACAACCAACACATAGACAGGAGTAGCAACATGGCCAAGCCAGTCAGAGTTTCAACCATCGCTTCGGCAACAAATGGCATCGAATTCGGCGACAATTTCTCCGAGCGCGTTCGTGACGCAATGGCCGAACACCTTGAAATGGCGGCGCAGGCAAAACCGGACATCGTCGCAATGACTGAGTTCCAAAACGTTCTGGGTGTGGATTTCAACAAGGAGCAACTGGCCGACTGGGCAGAGCCGATACCCGGACCGACTACCGACCGCATGGCCGAGATCGCCGACAGGCACAGCATGTATGTCGTCGTGCCCATACTGGAAATTGACGGGGGTACACTCTACAATACCGCCGCGCTCATCGGCCGGGATGGCGAGATAGTCGGCAAATACCACAAATACCAGCCGACGATTGGGGAGATGGAATGGGGAGTGCTGCCCGGTGACGATGCGCCGGCTTTTGATACCGATTTCGGCAAAGTCGGCATGGCCATCTGTTTCGATCTGAAGTTCGTCGAGGTCGGCCAGCGGCTGGCGGCGAATGGCGCGCGCCTCGTCGTCTTCAGCTCCATGTTCGTGGGTGGGGAGCGGCTGATGCACTGGGCCCGCGACTTCGGCTTCTACATCCTCTCCTCCTGCACGCGGCGCAGCTACGTCGTGGACATGGCCGGCACGCGCTTCCTCGCCGAGACCGGCTTCCAGATTGATGAAGTGGCCTCCGGAGTCGTGCCGCCGATTGCCTCGGCCGTCATCAACATGGATCGGGAGTTTTTCCACCTCGATTACAACCAGGAACGGCTGAAGCAATGTGTGCAGAAGTACGGACCCGGTGTCGAATGGGAGATCTGCCGGGCCGAGGCGCATTTCACCCTCGCCTCGAACATGGAAGACAGGACTATCGAGGACCTCATCGTGGAATTCGAGTTCGAGCTCTACCGGGACTATTTCGCCCGGGCACGGAAGCACCGCGTGGACACTCTCTCCCGTACTGAGTAGTGGCAGAGCCGCGCGGGCATCGGTAGGCGCACCCAATTCGCCAAGGGAGGCCACTGCAATGCGCAAGTCTGCAGTGCCGAGGCTGTGCCTGATGTTGGCGCTGGGCGTGTGGGTGGGGCTGATGTGGGCCGGATGTGGCGGTGCGTGGGACGGAGTGGAGGAGGTCCGGATCGGGCCACTGCACGGGTTCATGCAGCAAACTGCGGTCAGCGACAATGGCTGGCATCTGGCTTACGCCACCCAGAGCGGCGAGAGAAGCGTACTGGTCGTGGATGGTGTGGCCGGGCCAGAGCACGATAGTATTGGCGGCATTGTCTTCAGCCCGGACGGGCAGCGCGTCGCCTATACGGCCTGCGAAGGGAGGAAGCGGTTCGTGGTCGTGGACGGCGTGGCCGGGCCGGAGCACGATGCCATTGAGACGAACAGTCCCCTCTTCAGCCCGGACGGACAGCGCGTCGCCTATACGGCCTGCGAAGGGAGGAAGTGGTTCGTGGTCGTGGACGGCATGGCCGGGCCGAAATACGATGCTATCGGGGATTACCTGGCTCATATCCCGGTCTTCAGCCCGGATAGCAAGCGGGTGGCATACATCGCGCGCAAGGGGCGCAGGTCGGTCGTGGTTGTGGACGATGTGGCCGGGCCGGAATATGTGAATGCTTCGGGCGTAGTATTCAGCGCGGATGGAAAGCATCTGGCCTATGTAGGCGGCAAGACAGCGGGAACGTGTGTGGTTGTGGACGGGGTTCCCGGAGTGGCCTACGAAAGCGTTTCGGGGTTGGTCTTGAGCCCGGACGGTGAGCGGGTGGCGTATGCAGCCATGGATGGGAGACATGAACTGGTGGTCGTGGATGGTGTCGCCGGACCGGGATACGAACGTGTCCATGACGTGGCCTTCAGCCCGGATGGGAAGCTCCTAGCCTACAGCGGCTGGGATGGAGAGAAGCACGTAGTGGTAGTGGAGGGTGTCGCCGGACAAGAATACGACCACATCTCGGGCCTGGTCTTCAGTCCGGACAGCAAGCGGGTGGCGTATGCGGCGAAGAAGAAGGGGAAGTGGGTCGTGGTCGTGGACGGCGTCGAGGGAGACGAGTATGACGCCTATGGAGAGGCAAGCATCGTCTTCAGTCCTGACGGCAAGCGGATGGCATACGTGGCGCAAGATGGCGAGAAGCTGGTAGTGGTCGTGGATGGTGTTGCCGGGCCGGAGTACAACCGTATCGGGGGTTTGGTCTCCCAGCCGGACGGGAAACGGGTGGCATACGTGGCAACAGAAGACGCGAAGATGTTCGTGGTCCTCGATTGCGGTATCGGGCCCAGGTACTGTGGTGTGGGTGGGGGCGAGTGCGTGTTCAGTTCCGACAGCAAGCGAGTGGCGTATGAGGCCTGGCAGGGGGAGACGCGGGTACTGGTAGTGGATGGTGTTGCCGGGCCGGCATACGATGACATCTTCGCCGGAGGCTGCGTCTTCAGTCCGGATGGGAAGCGCGTCGCGTATGGGGCTGGGACGATGGAGGAGCATGGCACCCAGTGGCGAGTAGTCGTTGATGGCGTGGCCGGGCCGGAGTACGACGCCATCATCCAAAATGGCCCGAGCTTCCATAAAGATGGCGTACTCGAGTACCTGGCGCATCGCGATAGAGTCCTCTACCGCGTGAAGCACCACCCGTTCCAGTGACAGCAGTACGCGCACGTTGAGTGGGCTATCACCGGCCAGGGGAGATCGCAACGGCTGGCCCGCACGGCCGTGAGCCTGCAAGCTAGCTCCTGAAGCCTAAAACGCCGCCCTGTTTCATCGCCTCGGCCCACTTGATGGCCCGGGCAGGCTCGATGGTCCCGCCCTCGTCCTCCAGCCTCGTCAGCCGGCAGATCTCCAGCAGCGAGCGCTTCCCGTCCACCCAGAAAAGCATGTGCGCCGGCACTCCGCCCTTCGACGCCTGCTTGATCGCCTCCTGCGCATTCTTCGGCAGCTCGGTCTGAGTGACGATGCCGCGCAGCTTGCGGTATGGAACTATCTCCTCCGCTTGCTGTTCACTGCGGGTCAGCGGCGCATCGGCGGCAGCCTCGGTAACTGGGAGCTCAGCCTCCTGCGCGATTGCAGTGATCCTCCGGGCGACGCGCTCGTGCCAGATGGAAGTCGCCCGCTCGATGGCTGCTCGCGCCTTGGCTATATCCTCCTCTGCCTGAGATGCTTCCTTGTCGGACAGCAGCACCTTGATTGAGTCAAGGGCGGCGATCTGGAGGTCGCGCACGTAGTCGAGCTTCTCATGCGCATTTGCCCAGGCCTTGGCGAATTCCTCGGGCTTGTCTTCCGGTTTGCCCCCGGCCTGCTTGGTTTCATCGGGCGACTTCTTCACTATTGCCGCGATGGCGGAGAGTTGCTTGCTGGCGGCATCGCGCAGGAAGCCGTTCGCACGATCCGCTACGATTTCGGCAACCTGCAGCGCTTCCGGAAGACGCGCGTCGGCTACGGTATAGAGCAAGCTGGCAGTCAGGCTCGCCACGAGCTTCAGCGACTCGGGGTCCAGCTTATCCGCAGTGTCGTGATCCGTGTGGTAGAAAACATCCGGCCACTGGATGAAAGCGACGCTGGGGATGCCGATGGACGGGTCGGAGATGAAGTTGTCATTGCCCCAGAATGGAGTCTGCATCGCCGCGAAGTGCGCCTGGGTGCTGTCCATATTGCCCCAGGTGTAGAAGGTCGAGCGAAAGTGAGCCATGAGTTCGACCGTCAGATGGTTGATGAAGGAGGGGAGAGCATCCGGCCCCATCTGGTACATCAGATGGCTCTTGCAGCGGGCCTGGTCTTCGCCGACCATGTCCACATTGACGGCGGCGATGACCCGCTCAGTGGCTTCCGGTTGGTCGTTGGTGAGTGCCTGAAGTGACGAGAACTCATGCACCAGCCAGATGCGGATGGTGCGGTAGGGCCGCTTCAGCTTACCGGCCCTGATGAGCGCGTTGATTGCGCGGACGACCTCGAGGCAAACAGCAGCACCCGAAGCGTTGTCATTGGCTCCCGGCTCGTAGAGGTGTGCAACGATGGCGACTTCCTGATCCTGACGATAACCCTTGATGCAGGCGCTAATCATCTCGTGGTCGCCATCGTAGCAGTTGGCATCAACGGAGGCGCGCACGAGCACCGCTTTCTTCTTCTTTTTCTGCGCCGCGACGAGTTCGCGCAGTTGCATGCCCTGGCGAGGAGAGAGGATAAACGCAAACAGCTTACCCTCCGGCCGCATTGTCAGCCAGAGATGGGCCTCCGGCAGGTCCATCGGGGTCGGACGCGCCAGCGGATTGGTAGCCATGCAGTCGCTGAGGAGACCGACGGCCCCATGTTTGGCGGCCAGTTCGTGCACCGACGAGGGGGCCTGTTTCGTCAGGATTATCTTGCCCTTGACATCGATGCGTTTGTAGTCGGCTTCCTTGGTCCCGCTGTCGAGGATGACGACTTCCGCTTCGACGCCTTCGGGAGGCGTAGGGGTGCTGCCGCGCGCGAGTACCCAGGGGTTGTCCCGGTAAGACAGTAGCCGCCCGGCATTTGCCTCCGGTGCGAGGATATGGAGTTCGCCATCGCGTCCGTTCCAGGCCCGCTGCAGCTTGTAAGCGCCGTACTTAGTCTTGCCGGTGGCCGGGAACGTGACGATCTCAGCTTCACTCGCCTTCGCGTTCTGCAGCTTTTCCTGACAATAACGTGCCGATTTGGCGTACTCGTCATACGAGACCTTGCGGTCATGATGCCAGATATCAGTGGCCATGTTGAGCGCATTCTCACCCGAGATTTCCTGATGCAACAACTTGTAGAGCTGCTCAAACATCCGGATCATCGCCTTGTACGGCAGATTGACGGACACATACGCATGCGTCTCGCGGGATGCTGCAGCAACCACCCATCGCTGTTGCCGGGGCCATGCCACGCTATGATTGACCTCAACAAACGCAATCTCCTTCGCCGGCACGGCCAATATTGCGCAACCGCAAGATGAAACACGAAGGAATACCGGACATCGCGGTGAAAAGGACAGCTACTCATCAGTTCGGCGAGTTGGCGCTGCAAATGTGAGGAGAGATGACAATGGTGCTGAAAATGGGTGTGTGCTGGTCTGTGGCCGTCCTGTCGGTGGCTCTGGCTTTTGGCTTCCCGGTTGACATGAGTGAGCAGCCGCCACGTCATCCGCCCCTTTCGCCGCCTGACGGGAGTGTAGCGACGACCAACCCGCCGTCTATGATCTGGCGGATTGACGACCGTGCCGCGACCTACATCGTCGAGATGTGCGAGAGTGAGAGTTTCGACACAGGGGTGGTGCGTGTCGAAGGTATTGACATGCCCTTCTATAACCATGCCGAGGAGCTGACTGAGGGAAAGTGGTACTGGCGGCACTTTGTGGTGACAAGGGAGGGTGATGTGTCAGAGCCGAGTCCGCTCCGGAGCTTCGTCATCACGGGTGCATCGGTGCCTTTGCCAGTGCCCGCGACCAAAGATATTCTGGCGAAGATGCCGGAGCACCCGCGCGTCTTCGTAACGCCTGACACGCTGGAAACATTCAGGGCGCGGCGCTATGGGCCGGCGAAAGAAGCATGGGATGATATCGAATACGCTGCGGCGCAGTATATCGAGAGAAAGCCGCCCGGGGAGCCGAGGCTGCAACCGATGCCAGAGGACCCCGGTAAGCAGCGCAAGCAGGTGTTTTACCTGAAAAATGGTGAGCCGTTTGTGCCGGTCGGCTGCACGAACGGGACCATGAATGACGCGGCAAACCGCGCAAACGTGCTGTCCTTTGCTTACCTGATTACGGGTGATGAGCGCTACGCAGAGCCGGCCAAGCAATGGTTGCTGTACGTGCTGCCATTCAGGATGGACTACCATCTTGATGACCGCGGCCAGCACGATACCGTAGTCTATAACTACGAATACGGGCTAAAGAACGTGGCGCTGGCCTATGACCGGCTCTATGGGCTGCTCAGCGAGGAGGAAAGACAACAGGTCATCGCCCACGTCGAGTACCACGGTGACAACGCCTACGACTGGTGTCGCAACAAGCTGAAGCTGCACCTCAATTACGAGCACTCGCACGGGCAGCAGTGCATGCATGCGCTGCTGACGACGGCCATGGCAGTGGCAGCGGATTCGGAACGTAGCGCGGAGTGGGCCGACTGGCTCATCCGTCAGTACGTCAACCGGATTGCCTGGGGCGGCAATGACGGCGGCTACATCGAGGGGCAGACTTACGGCCACAAATTCCGCTTCATCCTCGAGGGCCTGGCCGCCATGCGGACCGCCACCGGCATTGACATCTTCAGGAAGCCTCGGCTCGTCAACTCCGGCGATTTCTGGCTGCACTGCATGGCCCTCAACTACTGGTACAATCACTGGGGGGATGTCTATTCGCTAATCATGCCGATGTATGGGAATGGCTCTGATGGCTACATTGCGAGCCTGCTGGCAGCCAAGACCGGCAACCGTGCCCTGAAGTGGTATGCTGACACGGTCGTGTGCAATCCGGCGCACATTCCCTTCCGCTACATTTCCGATACGGGGTTGAAGCCGAAGCCGCCGGTGGATATCCCGCAGGCGCGTCTCTTCCCCGATGTGGGTCAGTTGGCGGCCTATGACCGCTTTTACGACCACCACGGGAGCCGCATCTTCTTCCGTTCGAGTCCGTGGGGGAGCCACAGTCACTCGCACTGCGACCAGAACGGCTTCGTGCTGCACACCGGCGACGAGATCATGGCCTGTGATGCCGGCTACTACACGTACTGCGGCGACACCTATCACAGCAATTTCAGCCGCGCCAGCGTGGCCCACAATACCATTCTCGTCAATGGTCAGGGACAGCCGAAGAGCATCGAAGCGAAGGGCAGAATACCAGCCTTCTTCAACAGTCCGGCCTATTGCCTCTTTACCGGCGACGCCGCGCGAGCCTATCCCGGGCTGCTCGAGATGTTCGACCGTACCGTGCTCTTCATCCGCCCCGATGTCTTCATCGTTCATGATGAGCTGGGCGCAGTCGAGCCGTCGGAATTCAGTTGGGTACTCAACGCCTTCGCCCCCGCCGAGATAGATGCAGAGACGCAGAAGATGGTTATAGCCCAGCAGGATGAGCGGCTGGAAGTCCGGCACCTGGCCCCCGAGGGCCTGAGCTACACGCAGAGCAATGAGCGCCCCTACCCGATGCTGACGAAGGCGTGGTGCCGCTTCACCGAGGCGTTTCCGCAGCAGCACACCATCCAGGTCACGACGCAGCGGCGGAAGGCCGAGCAGATGCTGGCTTTCATGCAGGTCTATGATACCGGCACCGGGCCGCGCCTCAGCAACATCGAGAAGTTCGCTGCCGACGATGCGGTTGGGTTAAGCTTCAGCGCCGGCGAGTTTACCGAGACGGTCATCTTCCAGAAGCGACCTATGGGTAGGCCGGAGGAACTGAGTGCCGGGAGTCTTGAGACAAACAGCCGCGTGGCAGCACTGGCGAAGCACGCAGATGGGAGCATCCATCGCTGGCTCGTCCATGGCGGCAACAAGCTGATAGCCGACGCAGAGCGACTCTTCTTCGCCAATCAGACCTGTGACGCGGCGGGATACTACGACTCCCCCAGTGGCATGGCCCAGATATGGATCAAGCATGATGCGAACCTCGATGCGAAGGTGTGGTTACCCAAGGAGCCCCAAGCGGTCTTTGCAGCGCCGCCGAGCAGACCCGCAGAGGCGCAGCCGGTCGAGTTCAGATGGAGCCGGGGACGGATGCAGGTGGCACTGGCCGAGGCCGCCGAGACCGTGCTGTGGGTTGATCCGCTCATGGATCTGACGAAGCCCCCGGAGCCGATGGAGCTGACTATTGCGGATGATGAAGGGCGCTATGTAGTGGAGCTTGAGACAGCCTTCGCCGACAACGGGGAGATCGTAGCCTTCGGGGACCTGATGCCGCGGGCGCCGGGGCTATATCGGCTGTCGGCGGCTGATGCAGAGCTGCTGATCCAGGACCGGTGGGATCCTGACCTGACCGTGCGGGGAAGCTCGGAGGCAGTTGGGCCGATGCGCGACGGAGTGGAGATATATGTCCGCTACCGTGCGGATGTCCCGCCGAAGCCGATCGCCAGGCTCGAGGAGAGCTACCGGGGGAAGATCGTCAGTATGCTGCGCAATGGCGGCTTTGAGTCAGGAATACCGGACTACCCGCCGCGCGGCTGGACGATTGCACACCCGCGTGAGATGGGCCTGACCTGGCCACACTGGAGCCAGGAAAACCCGGCCGTGGGCAAGTCCTGTCTCAAGTTCGTCAGGCCCGAGATAGCGATGACCCTGCGCAGCCAGCCGATGCGCTTGCGGACCGAAGGCAGCTACACCCTGCGGTTAATGGCCCGAGGCAATGCGACGACCGCAAGCGTCACCGTATCCGGGCAGCGCGGTACGGGGACGCAGGTCACACTGGAGCCGAGCGAGAACTGGCGAGAATACAGCACTGAGCTGGACGTTCGTCCCGGCTATTGCACGGTTTATATCGCATTCCAGGCGGGCGGTGAAGCGGACCAGGTACTGTGGGTGGACGACATG
>Ga0180431_10002162_pt1 | contig 26694 bp, 34 predicted proteins | sample SS_ome_11_FD_132459 | JGI IMG/M metagenome (GOLD analysis project Ga0180431, IMG submission 132459) | Hypersaline lake sediment archaeal communities from the Salton Sea, California, USA - SS_1_MS_1 metaG | ecosystem: Environmental > Aquatic > Non-marine Saline and Alkaline > Hypersaline >... | reverse complement strand
TCTGGAGACTTCGGTTAGGACAGCCCGCTGTTTAAAGATTTTAGGAATAAGAACAGTCTCAGACTTATGCGGATATACGGAAAAAGAACTGTTGAATGTGAGAAACTTTGGAAAAAAAAGCCTTTTGGAAATTAGGGAGATTTTATTTTCGATGGGGCTGTCTTTAAAACAACCATACATCGGAGATATTTAAATGGCAGAGCAGAATAAGAAACAAAACCTGGCAGAGATTGCCCGCAAGAAAAGGCATCTTTATCTGATCGAGAAGATGCAAAGCAGAAAACCTTTGACCGCCCAGGAGATTGCAGAGCTTGAGCAATTCGAAGCAGAGCCGTTGGGCCCTGCGGTAGTCAAGACAATGGAAGAAGTTGCCAAGGTTATGGACGTTGCCTACAGGACTGTCCAGCGCTGGAAAAAAGACGGCATGCCCACCACCAAGGAAGGCTTTTATGACCTCGATGAAATCAAGGCATGGTACGAACAGCGCAATGCAGACCAGACTGATGAGAGGTCTTATTGGAATGCGAAGATTTTAAAATATAAAGCAACCTTGCTTGAGTTCGAGGTCAAGAAAGCAACTTTTGAATTGATGCCTCGGGAAGAAGTGGAAAAGGGCCGGATAGCAAGGATCATTGCGGTTAAGAGATCCTTCCTCGCCCTACCGACGAGAATGGCGCCGGTCTTGGCAATGAAAGAACCAAGGGAAATCGAAGCCGAATTATACCAGGCAATAATAGAAATCATTGAGGAGTTTGCCAGAGATGACGATAGTGACGACCCAAGACAGGAGAATCTGGACGTCCCGGGAGAAGCAGGAGTGGAAACCTCCGGAGAAGATAACGGTCAGCCAGTGGGCTGATCTTTTTCGTTATCTTAATCCGGTTACTTCGGCCGAACCGGGCCGATGGAAAACCCAGAGGACACCCTACCTGGGAGGCATCATGGATGCCTTCACCGATCCTTTTGTCGAGGAGATAACCGTTATGGCCGCTTCCCAGGTTGGTAAGACCGAGGCCATGTTCAATATGCTCGGGTTTATCATCGACCAGGATCCGGGACCTGCGCTTGTGGTCCTGCCGCGCGAGAGCGACGCAAAGAGCGTTTCCTGCAACCGTGTCCTGCCTATGATTCAAAGTTCCTTTGCTTTACGCCAGCATCTCCCAAGGCTTTCGGACGATATAACGAGACTGGAATATCATTTGGACAGGATGATCTTGTATTTTGCAGGATCCAATTCGCCCGCTGATCTTGCCTCTCGGCCTATCCGCTATCTTTTTCTGGATGAGATCGATAAGTATCCCAAGTTCTCGGGCCGGGAAGCAGATCCGATAAAGCTTGCCACTGAACGGCAGAAGACATTTTGGAACAAGAAGACCGTTAAAGTATCCACGCCGACCACAAGAGACGGTTATATCTTCAGGGAGTATGAAAAATCGGACAGGAGCCGCTTTTATGTTCCCTGCCCTCATTGCGGCAAATATCAGGTGTTGATGTTTAACCAAATCAAGTGGCCTAAGAGCGAGAAATCAGCCGAGCGCATCAAAAACGAACGCCTTGCCTGGTATGAATGCTATCACTGCAACAAGCACATAAAAGATTATCACAAAAATAAAATATTGTTGCAAGGGAAGTGGGTGCCGGAAGACGCCGAGCTTGATGATGACGGAAGCATTTCAGGAAATATTATCAGAAGCAAGCACAGGGGTTTTTGGATAAACTCTCTTTATTCTCCCTGGCTTAGATGGAGCGATATCGCCAGTGAGTTTATGAAATCAAAAGACTATATCGAACTTCTGATGAACTTCGTCAATTCCTGGCTTGCCGAGGTCTGGGAAGAGAAGATCGAAGAAACCACTGTCGATAAAATAAGAGTTCTCTCTCGCGAATATGATCAGGGCACGGTGCCGGATGACGTAATTGTATTGACCGCTGGCGTAGACGTCCAGAAAGACCATTTTTATTATTGTGTACGCGGCTGGGGTTATTATGAAGAGTCATGGCTGGTCAGGGCCGACCGTGTTGAGTATTGGGAAGATATCGAAGATGTACTTTTCAAGACTGAATATAAAAAATTATCTTCTAACGAGACCTTGCCGGTATATATGAGCTGTATCGATTCGGGGTACCGCACCGACGAAGTGTATCGATTCTGCCGCCAGTGGTCGGACAGGACAAAAGCTATTAAGGGGCAGGAAGAGCTTGCGGGCGGACGCTTCTACAGGGCTTCAAAGATAGATATTAATTCAAGAACAGGCAGTGTTATCAAAAGCGGTTTGGTTTTATGGAATCTGAACGTAAGCCAGTATAAGGATAAAATCAACCGCCTGGTAGCGACTCGAGATCCTTATAAATGGCATATCTTTAGGAATCCAACCGATGAATACTTAAATCAATTTACCTCAGAGCATAAGGTTTTGGTGCGGAATAGAAACACCGGCCGCGCCAAAGAGGTTTGGCAGAAGAAAAAGACGGCGATGGCAAACCACTATCTTGACGCAGAAGTCTACGCAGTTGCCGCGGCAGACATTATCAGGGCGTTAAACATCAGGAAAGACGAATCAGTTAAAGTGCATCAACAAATAGTCGATCAAGATACCAGCCGCGGGAATTGGATCAGGAAACGTGAAGGAAGCTGGCTTTAAATGAGCAGATGGATTGAAAGAAAAACTAACTGGCTTAAAAGCGACAATTACGACAGCGGATTCAAGGAAAGGTCAGCGGGACGTCCGCCGAACGACAGCGAAGATTACGGGGTTAGATTTATTCCTTTAAGATGTCCCAGGTGCAAGAGCAAAAATGTCCTATGTTATAAGACGGATTTCCCGATAAGGTATCACACGTGCCAGTCATGCGGTTGGAAATTCAAATCGATAGAGGAAAAGTAATTATTACCAGATTCTGGTAACGACTATATTGCAAAACAATATAAATAGGACTATTCTTTAGATTAAAGAGTACTGTGCAAGGGCCTGATCAGCTCTTAAGCGCACCCAATAGCAAGAAGAAGCCCGTAACTCGTCGACGAGCGAGATGCGGGCTTTTTTATTGGGATAGCCTAAGGAGCACATTGTGAGCGCGCCAACAAAACAAGAGATGCTTGATAATGTCGAGAATGCCATTAACGCAAGGATGACAGGCGGAGCTGTGCAGTCCTATTCTATCGGCGGAAGAAATCTTCAATATATAAGTATTAGCGAGTTGATAAAACTACGAGACCAATTGCGAAGAGAAATCGCAGGATCAAGCGACACCACGACATACGCAGGATTCGATAATCCATCATGAAAACTAAACAGAAAATATCAGAGAAGTTGTCATCCGGAATAGACAATGTCATTTCGTTTTTCTCTCCTAAGGCAGGGTTTAAGCGAAGGATGTATCGGGAGGCAATAAATATTTCGCATAAGTTAGGCGCTTATAAAGGAGCAAGCAGGAATCGTTTGCGTTCTTCATGGCTTCCCGGAGGGGGTTCGGCAGATCAGGATTTACTTCCCGAATTATCCGATATCCGGGAGCGCAGTCGTGATTTGAACAGAAATGACGCGCATGCTTCCGGAATTACCTCCACTATGACCACAAATGTTATTGGAACAGGCATCAGGCCTCAGTGCAAGGTGGACAAGGATTCACTTAGTATAAGCGAGAAGTCGGCAAATAACTTCCAGAAGAAGGCGGAAAGGATATGGAAGCAGTGGACACCATATGCCGATGCCGGTGAGCGCATGGACTTCTACGAAATCCAGCAGCTGGTGGACAGGCAGATTCTCGAGAATGGTGAGGCGATAATCGTTCCATTGATGCTGAAAGATAAAGGCAGGCCGTATTCATTGGCACTGCAGTTGATAGAGTCGGACAGGCTTAATACCCCATCCGATAAAAGAAGCGATAAGTCAATCAGGTCTGGAGTGAAAATTGGCGAAAAGGGCGAACCGATTTCTTATTTCATTCAAAAGACACACCCCGGAGATATCAGCCATAGGACGAGAGAAGAAGCAAGGCAATACATGGAAATCCAGGCTAAAGGCGAAATGGGGAGAAAGAATGTTTTTCATCTGTACTATGTTTTACGGTCCGGACAAACCAGGGGCATTCCCTTCTTTGCCCCGGTACTTACTTATTTCAAAGATTTGTCGGAATATGCCGAAGCGGAACTTGTTGCCGCGCGTATTGCGGCGTGCTTTTCGCTTTTCATAACCTCCGAATCATCTATGGACGTGGCAGTTAATTCCGCATACGAGAAAAACCAGTCGGGACAGATGATCGAGTCATTAGAGCCCGGAATGATTAAGCACCTAATGCCGGGTGAATCCATTACTTCGTTCAATCCGCAGAGGCCGGGCGCGACATTCGAGCCGTTTGTCGACAGGATCCTAAGGGCAATTTCTGCGGCGCTGGGCCTTCCTTATGAGCTGGTTGCAAAAGATTTTTCCAAGACGAATTACTCGAGTGCAAGGGCCGCGTTATTAGAGGCCAGAAGATATTTTAAGGTCAGGCAGGAATGGTTAGCTCAAAAGCTTTGCCAGCCCGTCTGGGAGATGCTTCTGGAAGAGGCTTATCTAAGAGGAGAGTTAAAGGCTAATAATTTTTATGAAAAGAGGCTTGATTGGGTTAGGGCGAGATGGATAGCCCCCGGCTGGTCCTGGGTGGATCCGCTTAAAGAAGTCAAGGCTTCCAAAGAGGCTATCGCAGGAAACATCTCAAGCCTGGCTGACGAAGCGGCCGGGCAAGGCAAGGATTGGGAGGAGATTCTAGAGCAGAGGGCGCGGGAGGAGCAAAAAAGAAAAGAGCTTGATCTTCCGGAAACAACTGCCAATTCAAAAACCCCTAAAGATGAGGAAGAAGAAAAGAAAGAGGAAATGAAACAGGAAGAAGAGATTCGGGAGATATTGAAAGACGCCGAAGAAGTTACGAGGAAGAACGAGAAATTGAGCGGTGAGCTTGCAAAGATGGGAAATGACAACAGCGTATTAAAAAAGGAACTGGCCAATATAAAAACAAAGCTGGAGAAGGTTTTAATCGATGGATAAAAAGCAAGCCCTTTTAGAAAGAAACAAAATCAGCCGGTTATTGGGTACCGAAGCACAGGACGATAATCTGGAGAGGAATATTTTTCTCTTGCAGTCTTTAGACAGGCAGAAAGATATCGTCAATATCATCAGCAAGGTTTGTGTGTTGATAAAAGAGGGACAGCAGGACTCCAAGGCATTTAAAGATATCAAGAATGAGATACGCGGATTGGCAGAAACGTTGGACAAATACCAGCAGGAATTTAGCAAAGAGTTTAAGGTGTTTGTCAGCAATTTCCCGCCTCCTGCCGGAGAGGTAAGAATATCCAATGCAGAAGATTTCAAGCATGAACACCCTAAGGAGATAAGGGTTTCCAATTTAAAAGAGATAAAACCCGAAAAACACCCTGGGGAAGTAAGCATCAAAAGGCCTGTTTGGTATAAAGAGTTTGATTTTAAGAAATTGTTCAAATTCGCTAAAGATTCAAACGAGAGTATTTTTAAGCAGGTCAAGACAACTATTTTTAAGAGCCTTATTAAAAACATAAAGCCTAAAGAAGCGATACCTGTCAGGCTGGTAACGGAAGATGGCGAGAAATTTTATCGGGCTGGGAATGTTTATGTCGGGGGTGGAAGCGACGGCGCTATTTTAACTGAGTTGAGAAAGTTAATCGGTTTTGAGATCCCAGCTTACGATTATATCGCTTTGACTTATGTGTCTTCAGGTGACGGCCAGGGTGAAATCGAAACCGTGACCTATAAAAAAGGCGGGGCGAGTGGCACTGCTGTTGCAGTCTTGACTTTGACTTATAACTCAAGTGACGAAATAGCCACCATAACAAGGACTTGATATGCCGATGAAATTCAATCCTATAACAGGCAAGCTGGATGTGGTCAGAAAAGATGGCCGGGAAGAAGGAACTTTCGGTTGTACGAATCAGGCTATTCCTGCAGGTACGACTTATACGCTTGTTATTCCCTTGAGCCGTTCGGATTACAAAATGGGACACTTGCTTTTATACGTTCCCCAGGCGGCCGTCTCGTCCTGGCGAAGGGCACACTCTTATATCATGTTCACTACCGACATAAACAATGCCAAAGCCCAGAGCACGGGTCGAAGTTATAACATGATCAGCCTTTGTGTTTTTTACGATTGGTGGGTTAAGGCATACGCTTACGAGGATGACGGTTTTCTCTCGGGGAACTTTTATAACAATACGGGCTGGCAATTAGTCAGGATCAAGAGTGTGCAGATTGTGGACAATACGATCGAATTGGTCCTTCAAAACGCCCATGCTACGCAGGATGCGAGTGTAACCATAAAAGGAAACTTTCATGTCTACAAATAAAGTTCTCATGCTTATTAACGGCAGTCCGTTCGATAACAATGGCGGCTTGGGTGTACATACGCATTATTTATGCGATGAGCTTAGGAAATTCGGGGACATAGAATTGACACTTCTTTGCGCAGATTATTACACTCAGGACGGAGGGCTTTATCTGATGGGAGATGAAAAGAAACGCGTCCAACCCGAAGACTGGAAACACAAGCCGAATCATTATCGACTGCTTGAGGTTTATAACACCAACCAGCTTTTAACCAGGATCGGGTTTCTGCAGAAGATGATTACGGATGACATCTTTCTCGAGAACGCTCTCGCCTTTCTTGGTCATGAGAGGTTCGATTTGATTCATCTGCACGATGCCAATTTATGGGGAGTCGTTAAGCACTTGAGGGCTTTGTATAGGTGCCCGGTTTTAATGTCCTGTCATCTCAATCTGTTTTTGTCGCACGACCGTCTTCCGGATGATCCGTTTTATCTTTATGACATCCAGCAGGAAGGGTCGGCCTTATATGCATCCAACAAGCTGTTGACAGTATCCGAGTATTATAAAGAAGCTTTACAAGATGAGTACTGGCTGGAAGGCAAAACGGAAGTGGTGCCGAACGGAGTGGATTATGAATTTTTAGAGAGCATCGAATATGACGAAGAACTCAAAAAGAAATACGATAAGCCTCTCGTAGTATTCGTGGGCCGCATGGTCCCGACTAAAGGAGTTTGGCATATCCTGGATGCAATCAAGCAAATGCAGGATCACCATTTTGTTTTGATCTCTGCCCTTTCGCCCACATTGGAACCATGCAACCCGCTTGCTCACGAGATCAAGAAAATGAAAGAGCAATACAAGAACTTCGAATGGCATAACTTTTTACCTCAAGAGGAGAAATGGAAACTGATGAAGATTGCAGATATCGGGATTATGCCTTCTCTGCACGAACCGTTCGGAATCACGGCCCTGGAATGGATGGGTTTGGGAGTGCCTTTGATAGTAAGCGATACAGGAGGTTTGAAAGAATTTTGTAATGACGATAACTCGATCTTAATCGAACCTACGGCTGAGAGCTTAATCGGTGCGATTAAAAATTATAAGGCAGATACCGAAAAGTTACGAAACGCAAAAGAAACAGCCAGGCGGTATTCATGGAAAGAAATCGCCGAGAAAACCAGAGATATTTATTTGTCGATGATATGAAAGTAATACAGCTTAAAAATCCCGAGAGTTTGCCGATCGACATTTACAGGCAAAATCAGGCTACTCATCTGAAGATCTGTAAATACGAAGAAGAAATTTATCGGCCCGGCCAATTCCATGAGAGGCCTGGGTATTTCGTCGTTTATACGGCCAAGTGTTTCAAGCAAGGAAGGATTTATATCGAGATTCCCAACTGGCCCGGTCAGGAGTTCAGGATCACAGGTGACGAATACGAGGAGCTTAGGAATATTAAGACCACGACAAAACCTTTAGCGGATGATGTATCTGAGATTATAGGCCAGTTTCTCATCGATAAAGGATATGTCGAAGGAAAATTAGTCGATTAAAAAAGGGGGACAAATATGCCATATAAAACCGAAAAGATACCGAAAGCGGCCTTGAAGTTCAAGGAAGAAGATGTGCCTGTCGAGATTCTAGCATCGCAGGAAGGAGAAAAAACAAAGAAGCGGAAATTCAGCATGATCGCCCATAGCGGGAAGATTATGCTTAATCACTGGCTCTGGGGGAATCTGGCAATAGATTTATCCGGGGTTTCAATCGGCCGGAAGAAAAAGCCAGCATTAAGGGAACACAATTCCAATCGCATCGTTGGCTGGACAGAAGGCATTAATATAGATGAAAAAAGAGGTATTGTTGCTGAGGGTATCTTCTCGGGAAAAACAGAAGACGGCATACAGGTTCTGGAACTCGCTGATGAAGGCTTCCCCTGGCAAGCTTCTATTTACATCCCTCCTCTTGCAATCGAGAGAGTGAAGGATGGGGAAACAGCCGAAGTTAACGGCAGGAAGATTAAGGGGCCTGGAACAATATTCAGAAAATCGATATTGAGAGAGGTTTCTTTTTGTGCTTTGGGGGCTGATGAGAATACCTCAGCAAGCGCTCTTAAAGATAAGAGCGATAACATAGATTTGGATGTTGAGATCATAGAAAACAAAAAGGAGGTGGATAACATGGAGCTTACTGATTTAACACTGGAGATGCTAAAGACCGAGAGGTCTGATTTAGCCGAAGTCCTTTTGAAAGAAGGCAAGGAATCCGGAGCTAAAGAGAACCTGGATGCAGGAGTAAAGCAGGAGCGCGAAAGGGTCCTCTCTATCTTGAAAGAGGCTAAAGGCTTTGAAGGGATGGGAGATGTTGCCAATGAGGCGATAGAAAAAGGCGACAGCGTTGAGGTTGCGGTTGGCAAGTTCAAGGACAAGAGGCTTGCAGAGCTGGAGAAAAATGCGCCTTCCAACCTTGGGCCTAATGCTGACGATCCTGAAAAAGGCGCAAAGAGCCATCTTGACCGGGCAAAGGCGTATCAGGCAGAGCATGGTGGAAGCATGACCGATGCCTTAAAGGCAACGGCATAAAGAAATAACAAGACTCACTTTTAAAAAGAAGGAGGGATAAAGATGTCACAGCAAACAGAAAATGGTTTAAAGACTTTTACGGCGGGAGAAGTATTGGAAGCTTATCGCCGGGTGAAGTTGAGCGCGGGAAGTGGCAGTCAGGTTGAGTATGCCGACGCGGATGAGGCTTGTATCGGCATTACTCAGATAAAAGCCGAAGCTGTCGGGGACATGGTAACCGTTGGATTGATTACTACCGGCAGGACATTCAAGGTTACTGCTAATGAGGCAATGGCGGCCGGAGCTTCTATTTATGCCGGAGACGACGGTAAGGTTCAGGATACGGATCCGGGCGCAGGGATGATTAGAGGCACTGCGCTTGAGGCTACGACAGCAGATGGGGACATCATAGAAGCGGTAATGGGTTCATAATAGCAGTTTAAAAATCGGAGTTTTCAAAAAAAGGAGGGACAAAAATGGGCGTTGAATATTCAGGAACTCATGCGAAACCGCGCCTTGAATTAGGCGTGGCGGTTATGGAATATGTGGAGCAGGCAAAAGAGTTTATCGGGTCGATTTGCTTGCCGATTTTTAAGACCAAAAAGAAGGAATCCTCTTTCTCGGCCATCACCAGGGAAAGCATAACACGGGACGCCGATACCAAGCGCGCGCCGCGTAGTGCATACAACCGTGACGGATTCGAGGCAAAAGACCTTTCTTACAAGTGCGAAGAGCACGGTCTTGAGGGAGCCTTGGATGACGGTGAAAGAGAGATGTACGCATCCGACTTCGATGCTGAGCTTATAACAAGCCAGATTACGGCTCGCCGCCTGATGCAGGCGCAGGAAAGAAGGGTTGCGGAGCTTCTTTTCAATACGTCGGTTTGGACAGGGGCGGATCTTTATACGGATCACTCTGCCAATCCCTGGGACGACATTGCAACTGATGTTATCGGCCAGGTACGTGTGGCAAGGGAAAAGGTCAGGTCGAACTGCGGAATCGATCCCAGCGCGCTTATCTGCAACAAGGCAAACATCGACCGGTTGCTGGATAATACCGGCATCAAGGATTCGATAAAGTACGTTGCCCGTTTGACGGAGGCGGAAATCCTCAATGCATTGGCGGACATCCTGGGATTGAAGAAGATAGTCGTTGGGAAGGCAATCTACAACAGCGCCAAGGAAGGCCAGGCTTTCGTAAGCGCCGACATTTGGAATGACGATTATGCCATGATTGGCGTGGTTGCAGAAGACGGCCAGAACCTGATTCAGCCCAGCGTGGGAAGAACCTTCTTGTGGGTATCTGACTCACCTGACAATGCGACGGTCGAGTCGTATCGGGACGAGAAGCATCGTAGCGATATCTTCCGCGTGCGCCAGAACGTCGACGAGAAAGTCATCGACAAGTACTTTGCTCATTTGCTTAAGGTAGACGCATAATCGGTCTTTTAACGGAAGGAGCGGTTATGGGGAAGGAGTCTATCCGTATAGTCTTGGCTGAGCAAAGAGACATTGGCGGAATAATTAGGAATCCAGGGTTTGTCCTTTTGGAGGGAGTAAGCCCGGAGAATTTGGCCGCCAATGATCTGGGAGAGTCTATCCGGATTGGCCAGGTCAAGGTTGAAGTAGTAAAAGCAAGGAATGATAGCGAAGAGGCTCCTTAAGGCAAGGGGCCTCTTCGCTTTTTAAAGGAATAGCTCATGAGTCTTAAAGACCAGTTTGCTCTCGACGTCATCAATTGCTTTTTAAACACCGCTGAATTCGCAGAAGTGATTACTTATACTCCCGAAGGAGAAGCAGGAAAAGAAATCAATGCGATTGTGGTGCGCGGCAGGCTTGAGCCGGGGAGCGAAGATCAAGGAAGGGGCTTACAGAACCAAGCAGAGATTTATATTGCCAATGACGCGACAGAAGGCGTTACATCTGTGGACAAAAAAGACGACCGCATAACTTTGAACGACGTTGAAGGGGCAAGCCGCGAGGCGCGCATTATCGAGGTTCTGCACAAGGACGAAGGCGCATGGCATCTACTCGTGGGATGGTGATGTATGAGATTGATGACGGAAATAGATATGCGGGCACTCGATAAGGCGATAAAGATTGCGCCCAGGGTATTGAAGTTTGAGCTTGGCGACGGCATGGATCGTATCACCAAAGGATTTCTGAAAAGGTTCAGGCAACAGAGGCTTCAGGGGCCGCCTGGGGTTCGGGGAGCATCGGGTTATGGGCTTTTCGGCACATTCAAGAGAGTGTCGCTCGTATCGCCTACCATAGAAGGCATGGGCATGCAGGTTTATTCGGAATCGAAGATTGCCAAGCTCCATGAGACAGGAGGCGTCGTTAGTGACCCAAGCGGTGGTCGGATGGCGGTTCCTTTGTCTGCAAGAAGCCAGATGTTTACTCCGAAAGGAAAGTTGCGGGCTAGATATAAAAAGCCCCGGGAACTAAAAAATGTAGAGCCGATGAGGTTCAAAGGACAGACTTTTCTTGTGAGAGTAAAAAAACGGGCCGAGAAGTTACTACCTTTGTACGTATTGAAGAGGTCGGTGAGGCTGAAGCCGCGGCTGGGGTTTTATAGAGTCTGGGATAGTTTGGAAAATTATAGGATCGATATCCTCAATAAATCGATAGATAAAGCTTTGAGGAAAATTTAATCATGGAAACCGTCCGAGAAAGAATAATGGCCAACATCAAAACGACGCTTGAAGGGATAACAACCGCCAATGGTTATAATTTCGATTTCACCGCCGACACTGTCCAGCGTTGGTCGATGCATGGCAACAGGTTGGTCGACCTCCCCGCTGTCGTAATAAGCCCTGGTGATGAAGAAGAAAAAGGATCGCCCAATCCATTCGAGGAATGTTATTTGATTGTTTATCTCGATATATTTTTTGTAAATGACGAAGGTGATGCCGTGGTCACGGACACCTATTTAAATAGATTGCAGGGCGATATGAAAAAAGCGATTTTAGAAGACCATACTCGTGGCGGCGAGGCAATAGATACGGACGTTTTGGGAACGACGCCATTCGAGACTACGGAAGGCCAGCCTTACGCAGGAATAATAATGGAGCTGGGCATAAGGTATCGCCATTTAAGGTCAGACCCAACCGCAAAGAATTAAAAGGAGGGATGAATTATGTCAATGTTAATACGTAAGAGGCAGTTAGCGGCCAAGATTGAGAGTGTCGAAGGCACAGCCGAAACTTTGGCGGCCGCAGATGCGGGGCTCTTGGTAAATTTTACGCCTAAGGCGAATTACGACCCGCAGATGTACCAGAGGAATCCTGTGCGCTCCTCGCTTACCAAGATGGGCAAGTTAACCGGTAAGCGGTCGGCAGGCCTTGATTTTAGCATTGAGCTAAAAGGCTCGGGTTCATTAACTCAAGAACCAGAGTGGGCGAAGTTAATCAAGGCATGCGGTTTCGAGATTAATACTCTCGAGAAGATTACCATAGGTGCTGTCACGGGAGGGCCGTTTCAGCATGGTGAAACGATAACCGGTGCACCAAGCGGAGCAACCGGCCGGGTAGTTATAGAGACAGCGGACGGCACCACTACCCTCTATTTCGTTGCTTTGACAGGCACGTTTGCCGATGGCGACACGATAACAGGCGGTACTTCCGGTGCAAGTGCGACTGCAGGTTCAGACCCTTCCGATGCCGGGTATGAGATAAAGCCTATCAGTAGCTCGGTTCTTTCATTAACCATGGGGTTGTATGAAGACGGGATAAGGAAACTTCTTAAGGGATGCCGCGGAACAGCCAAGTTCAATTTCAGGATAGGCGAACCGGCAACAGTTGATTTTAGCTTTAAGGGGGTTGAGGCTGGGGTATCGGATTTGGCGTTGCTTACAGGGATTAGCTACGACGATGTGGTTCCGCCGGTTCTCTTGAATGCAGTGATGTCATGTGACGGTGTTTCCCTGAATCTTGGAGAGCTGGATATTGATGTCGCCAACGCACTGGCTCCAAAGGATAAGATTGACGATGCAAAAGGTATTCTGTCCTTTATGATCACCGAGCGTGACACGCAAGGGTCGTTTAATCCTGAGATGGTGCTGGTGGCAACACATGATTTTTATGACAAGTGGTTCAGCAATACGCCTATGGTCCTTGACATGGCCTACGGTTCTGTAGACGGCAACAAGATTAGGGTTTATGCCCCGAGCATTATCTATAACAAGGTAGATGATGCGGACCGTGATGGCATACAATTGGCTCAGACGGCGTTCGATGTCACTGGATCAATGGAGCCGGGCGATGATGAGATTTGCATACTTTTGTTGTAATGAGAAATATTAAACAAGGGAGGTTTTTATGCTTACAGGAATCGATGTAACTACTACTAGGAAATACGTATCCAAACTCGATCCGGATAAAGAAAGTCCAACGGTATTTCAGCTTGGATATCTGGATCCGGCGTTAAGGGCGGAGCTTGATGATGAAAGCTCGAGTTTCAAATTGAGTTCTACTAACCCCAAAGACCCGGCTGATATAAAGATTAATTACAATAAGAGACAACTTATGGCCATCAAGTACGGGCTTAAAGGGCTGGAAAACTTTCTGGATCCTCAGACCAAAAAACCGGTTGAGTTTAAATGCGAGACGATACGTTGTGCCGGGAAAATGCGGGATGCTGTTCCAGACAGGATCGTAGCGATGTTTCCCACCGAGCTGAGGACGGAGCTTGCCGAAGAAATATTGAACGAGTCTAAGCTTTCGGAGGAAGAAAGAAAAAACTAATAGTGGCGGTTCATTTGGGCGAATTCACCGTGAACTGCCAAAGGTGCTTATCCGGGAAGGAAATACAATGTGAGTTCGAAGTGCCGGGACAAGAGATTTGGGAGTTAAACGGCGAGCAGTATAAAGGGTGCCCTTTTAGAATCGTCACGCGGCAAAGTGCGAATTTTATCAGGGCATTTAATTTTTACAGGATGGGATATCTGCCGAACCCGGGATCATGGCTTGAGCAGTCGGCAAAGATGCTTGATGCTTTTGAGTTTATTGAAAAAGAATTACAGGCAATCGAAGCGGAAAAAATAAAGAAAAGGAATAAGTTCAGGCGATGACTAATAAAGAGCTGTCCATAATCTTAAGGCTTCGGGATGAAGCTACAAAACGCCTTGAAGGGGTGCGCGGCAACCTGCAGAGGTTCGCAAACTCCTGGAAGAAAAACTGGCTTGCTATTACTGCGGCTGTTACGGCAAGCATCATGGCTCTTCGTAAGGCTTGGGAGCTGATGGAGCTTGGCGCCAAGGCGGAACAGCAAAAACAGGCCTTTCAAAATCTTGCTTCCTCTCTTGGGGTAAGTTCTGAACAGATAATAAAGGATTTACGCAAGATGTCCGGTGAGACCCTGTCAACCGCAGAAATCATGGGAAAGGCTTCGCAGGCAATGATCCTGGGGATTGACCCGACTAAGTTAGCCAAGATGATGGAGATATCACGCGCATCGGCCCGGGCCTTTGGGAAAGACGTGGGCTTTATGTTCGAGAGTATCGCTATCGGTGTCGGCAGGCAATCAAAGCTGATTCTGGACAACTTGGGAATTATCGTAAGCGCAGGCGACGCATACGAGAAGTACGCAAAGTCAATCGGTAAATCAACCAAAGAATTGACCGAGATGGAAAGAAAGCAGGCCTTCTTGAACGCCACACTTGAGGCTGGCGACAGGATTCTCAAGCAGATAGATACTTCTACGATGACCAACCTGGAAAAGATGCAGAAGTTAAAGGCGGCGTGGGAAGATTTTGCGGTAAAGATAGGCCAGGCCTTATGGCATGTTCTCGGGTTTATCCAGGGATTTATGAATCAGCTGGTGGCGGGTTTCTTTCAGTTGTTGGAAGTGGCAACCACGGTATTCCAGAAAATGCTGGTGCCGCTGATAAAGCTGTATGAACTGTTAGGCAAACTGCCCGGGAAAGTCGGAGAGGCATACAGGCAGGCCGGAGAAAGCGTAAAAAAATTATCTTCTGATATGGAATTGAATAAAAAAGCCTTTGAGATGGCCTCGATAGAAAGCGCAAAAGTCGCCATGGAGCAGTACGACCTTGTGTTTGCCAAGGTAAAAGAAACCGGAGACAACACCGCGCAGATTCTTAAGGATGTTGCTAAGCAGGTTGCTGAGAACGCAAAGGAAACAGCGACGCAGTTTAATGCCATGGAAGAATTTGCCAAGCAATCAGCACGCAATATGCAGAATGCCTTTTCCGAGTTTTTCTTCAAGGCGTTCACGGGTGAGTTAAGGAATCTAAAGGAGATATTCGCTAGTTTCGGAAGAGCGGTGTTACAGATGATAGCGAATATCCTGGCAAAATTACTTTTGATAAAACTCTTTACGGCTATGGCCGGGCCCGGTGGCAAAATCTTCGGGGTGGATATCGGAGCTTTGTTTCATCATGGTGGAATGGTTAGAAGGCACCAAGGCGGACTTATAAGGGCGCATGGCGGGCTTTCCCCTGATGAGGTGCCGATCATTGCTCAGACAGGAGAAGGAATATTATCAAGACAGGGCATGCGGGCACTGGGTGGATCGGATAATCTAAAGAGCCTTAATAGAGGCGAAGCGACCGGAGCAGGCGGAGTGACCATAAATATCAATCAAGTTATTCAGGCATGGGACGCGCAGGATGTATGGAGAAACAGAAAAGCGTTATCGAACGCCATTGCCGACGATATTTATAATAACGGAAAGATACGGTCGGTTATCAGGAGCTACACATGAGCGATTTCAATTATAATCCAGACTTTACGGTCGATGAGGCGGTTCAGTATAAGACGCTTATTTCAGAGTTCGAGAATGGAGTCGAACAGCGCAGGCGTAAATGGGCAAACCCTTTAAGAAAATGGACGTTGAGGTTTCAGCATAGGACGCTGACCGAGATGAATAATATCAGGGACTTTTTCATAAGTAAGTACGGGGCGCTTACGGCATTCACTTGGACGAATCCCAATGATTCTGTGGAGTATACGGTCAGGTTTGTCGAAGATAGTTTTAAGTTTGTTTTAAAGGCGTATCAGATCTACGACTTTGAATTTGATTTTATAGAGGTGAAATAATGCCGAGGAATATTGATCCGACATTTAAGGCAGAAAAAGCTAAGCAGGAAAACCAGCCGATTTTTTTATACACAATAGAAGATTACGATGGTGTTACTGATCTTCATCTTGCCGGATACGATACGGACATCACTTATAATTCGGTTCTTTATTCGAAGTTTCCTATAGCCCATGAGTTTATAGGCGAGAACAACCAGGGGCAGATCGACCAGGTCAAGGTAAGGCTGGCCAATGTATCGAGGCTAATACAATCGTATCTCGAGCAGTATGATTTCAGGGGCAAAAAAGTCATTATCCGTATGGTCTGGGCTAATCAGTTGTCCGATCCGGACGCATACATAGACGATACTTTCTATATCGATAACTATGTGGCAGACCAGAATAATGTCGAGTTTACCTTGACGGGCAAGTTTGACGTCTTAGGAGTAGATTTGCCATCGCGAAGGTACACCAGGAACTATTGCGCGTGGAAATTCAAATCCGCGGAGTGCGGATATTCGGGAGGAGAAACATTGTGCAACAAGACACAGCAGAGATGCAAGGAGATAGGGAATTACCCAAGGTTTGGAGCTTTCCCTTCGGTGCCCACAGGACGGATATACATCATGTAGAGAAGCTCATCATCGATAAGTATCTGGGCATTCCTTATAGGCACAGGGGCCGGGAGATGTCTGGCCTTGACTGCTGGGGATTCTTGAAGCTTATGTATGCGGATTTGGGTTTTAGATTATTCGACATCGAGGACCTGGAATATGGCCAGGCATGGGGACTTCGTAATAAGGATTATTTCAAGGAGAATTACGTCAATGACTGGGAAAGGAGCGCAATTCCCGAAGTATTGGACGGGGTCTTGTTTTTAAACTCCCGGGGAGTGGCAAATCATGCTGGCGTCGTTTTCAAGGACAGGAAGTTTATCCATTGTTGCCGGGCAGGCGTGATTGTGTCGAGGTTAGATGATGAGTCCTGGAAGAAAAGAATCGAAGGATTTTATAGGTTGAGGAATAAGACATGGTAACTATACGCAATATCGAAAATCCTTTCAAATTAGACCAAGCGCAAATCAAGGAGTTCGATTATTCACGAAGCGAGACTGTCCATAGCTTGTTGGATAAGTCCGGGTTCGATTATAAAGATAAGCGGGTTATCGTCACCGGCAAAAAGATTAAGGATCTCGATGTCCGGCTTGAGCAGGGAGACGAGATAACTATTATCCCTGAGGTTAAGGCGCCGGTAATAGCTGTTGTCTCTTGGATCGTCTCAGCCGTAGCGGCGTATGCGATAGCTCATCCGTTTATATTTGCCTTCTTTGTATTATCCTTAGGCTATTCGATTTATCAATACATGAACCAGCCGAAGATGGCTGATTTTAATTTGGGATCCGTCGGATTAGATGAGGGCTCGCCTACTTACGGCTGGGACGGGGTTCAGACAATACAAGAGGTTGGAGTGCCGGTTGCGGTTGTCTACGGCGAGCATAAAATCGGCGGCAATATCATCAACCAGTTCTTGCGGGATGACGGGGATAAGCATTACTTGAATGTGCTTCTGGCCTTATGCGAAGGCGAGATTGAGCAAATTGATAATATAGAAATCAATAACAATTCAATCAATAACTTTGACGGCGTAGATACAGCCAAGCGCTACGGCACCAATGACCAGACCTTGATTGAGGATTTTGAGGACCTGCACAATCTTTATACGGTCAATGTAAATCTCTTAAAAGACGACCCTTATGTTTATGAGACGATTGATTCGGATGTCGAAGGATTTGAGGTCCTTTTGCGGCTTAATAACGGGCTTTATCAGCAGAGTTCAGGCGGTGGGATAAATAGTTGGAGCGTAACTTATAAGGTAGAATACAAACTACATACATCAGGCACTTGGATCGATTTGGGTGAGACGACTATTTCCGATAATTCCCGCTCCCCTGTCAGAAGGACTTTCAGGAAAACAGGGCTTACTCCCGGGCAGTATGATATTCGGGTGACAAGGACGTCTGATGACAGCTCTCTCGATCCTCTAAAACAAGGCGATTTAACTTGGTATCAACTCGATGAGCTCAAGACTGATAGTCTTAATTATCCCAACACTGCCTTACTGGGCCTGAAGCTTTTGGCTACAGATCAGCTTTCCGGCGGAATGCCGAATATTACTACTGTGGTTAAAGGCAAGAAGGTTCTCGTTCCCAATATCTTAAACGGAGCGACTCCTGTTGATTGGGAAGATTATTATTGGGATGGTTCTGATTACAGGTTATTGGCAGACGATACATTGCTTTCATGGGACGGCTCAACCTATGTCGAGAAATACTGTGCTAATCCTGTATGGTGCTTGAAAGACTTTATAACAAACGCCCGATATGGGTTAGGCGAGTTTATATCCAGCGGGAGCTTAGATGTTGTTTCGTTATTAGAGATGTCGCGGTATTGTGAAGAAAAACTTGAGGACGGAGCGGGCGGATATGAGAAGCGATTTAGAATGGACGTTGTAATCGATTCCAATACAAAGGCGCTGGATGTTTTGATTCAGTTGTGCGCCACGTTCAATGCTATGCCGGTGTATAGCGCAGGCGGGATATCGTTCAAAATAGATAAGCAGGCAAATCCTACGCAGTTATTCAGTATGGGCAATATCATTAAAGATACCTTCGTCCAGAGCTGGAAGACGCTGAAAGAAATCCCCAACGTAATCGAGATTCAGTTTATGGATAAAGCTAAAGGATATCGCCAGGAGACGATAGCATATATTGACGAGGATGCCTTGGCGGCCGGGGATCCTATGCGTAAGAGCCAGGTGAGACTGTTTACTACAAAGGCAAGCTATGCTATTCGTGCAGGCAGATATGCATTGAAGGTTGCTAAGTATATCAATAGATCCATTTCGTTTAAGGCTGGAATTGACGCGGTTGCCTGCCAGGCAGGAGATATTATCTCGGTTTCGCACGATGTGCCGCAGTGGGGTTTTTCGGGCCGGGTTCAGACAGGATCTACGACGGTCCTGGTTAAGTTGGACCGGACGATGGTGATTGAAGACGGCAAATCCTATAAGATTCAAATCAGGTTTTCCGACGATACCATAGAAGAGCAGTCTATCACATCTCTTACAGGGAGTTATACAGAGGTGGAATGCACGGCGTTTTCGGCCGCCCCACAGGCGTTCGATGTATATGCGATTGGCGAAACGAATAAAGTCAAAAAGGATTTCAGGGTTGTGTCTATCCAGAGGGAAGGCAAGGATGAAGTCCAGATATCGGCTTTAGAATATAACGAGAATGTTTATGACGATAGTGATGTAATTGTTCCTGACAATAATTATTCCTCTTTGGATTTTACCATTCCGTTAGTTTCGAATGTGGTACTGACCGAAAGAATTATTACCCTTGCAGATGGCACCATAGAAAACGCAATAGATGTATGCTTCGAGCTTCCTGACTTAGGCGCTTCGGAATTGATGAACAGGTTCAAAGGGGTTAATGTTTATTATTCAGATAACGACGGCTTGAACTGGTATTACGTGGGATACACCGAAGGCAGTAGCATGTCCATAATTGGCAATATCGAAGTCGGCTCGACTTACAAAGTCTGTGTGACGAGCGTAACATATGACGGCCAGGAAAGTGCAAAAGCAGATTCTCCTACTGCCGAGATTACCATTACCGGCAACACTACGCTTCCCAATGACGTTTCGAATTTTGCTTATACCTTTTTGAATGAGATAGTCTTCACCTGGGATGAAATCCCGAATATGGATTTGGCGGGTTACGAAATCAGGACAGAAGACGCAAATTGGGGAACGCAAAGTGCCGCCCTCATATATAGCGGGCTGGCAAACACATTCACGATCGTTACGCCATCATCGAGAAACCCGGGCACGTATTACATCAAGGCCTATAATACGTCCGGTAATTATTCCGAAACAGCACAGTCCGTAACGCCGACGAACGCGGCTCCTTCTGTGCCAAGCATAGCCGCCACACAGTGGTTCGGGTTCGCCAAGATAGAATGGAGCGATGTCAGCGATGAGGATCTGAAGTATTATGAGGTATATAAATCGCCCACCAATGTTTGGGGAGGCGAGGAGGCTTTAGAGGTAAAGGTCCCTGGAACAGCGGCAACGGTTCAGGGCAATGGTCCGGTAGACGCGAAGGCTGATGCCGCTGATGCAACGAGCATTACAGATGCAGATATCGCTGGCTATGGCGCTGATTATTTTGTCGGTGATGTGCTTCTCCAGACAAGCGGTGACTATAAAGGCCAGGAGGCAATAGTCACGGCCTACAATAATTCTACTGGGCAGGTTTCAGTGGCTTCCTGGCCGTCAGGCACGCCTGATATCGATGATGAGTTCGTCATAAAAGACAGAGCTTACTATAAGGTACGGGCGGTAGATACTTATGGGCCGGGGAGTTTCTCCTCTAGTGTTACGATAAACTTTACGCCTTTGAGCGAAGCGGAAATAGGTGACGCCATAATATCGGCAAGGAAGATTATTGCCGGAGAACTTATTACTTTATCCGCCCAGATAAAAGACCTCATCGTAACTAATGCGAAGATCCTTGACCTTGATGGGAGCAAGATTACTGCTGAATCTATAACGCTTTCCAAGTTAGCCAGCGATGCCATTCCACCCAAGACATATTATCAGGACGAGGCGCCTACTTCTGGAATGAACGAAGGCGATTATTGGATTGATACGGACGACAATAATAAGCTGTATATCTACCAGTCGGGTACGTGGCAGGTGGTATCCGAGAGCGGCGGAGGCGGAGGCATAACTGTTTTTAGACAAGACGCCATTCCTACGGCTTTATCCACAGGTGATCTATGGATTGATACCGATGACGGCGACAAGATGTATCGCGCTACCAATCCAGGCGATGATCAAATAATTGCAGGCGAGTGGGAATTGATAGATGCCGCTACTGCAACAGGCTGGGCGCATGGTTCCGATATAACCAAGATCGATGGCGGGAAGATTTATACGGATTCAATCGATGCCGACAAAATCAACGTCAATCAACTGGATGCCTTGGCGGCCAATACAGGAAGCCTGAATGTGGATGAAAGCATCCAGGTGGGAAACAACAAGGTAATAATAGACGGGGTGAATAAAGTCATAAAGGTATATGACGAATCAAGCAATTTAAGAGTAGAGCTGGGGTTGTTGTCATAATGGCATACGGGTTGAGGGTAAAAGACGCCGCGGGGAATCCGATATTAAACGTAACCGATAAACTTACGAGATTGATGTGGAAATCGAGCCATACGAGTTCTGCAGGCAATTCCGGAGAATTGAGCCAGATAGACGGTATCCTGACCGGTAACTTTGCCGTCCCTGTCAATGCCAGTGTATCCAAGACGGCGCATATCGTTTCAAGAAGCGGGAATGTGATCAGCTGGACAACGTTTAGTTACACGATACACCTGTCGCCCGCTGATTGCATAATATTTTGTTTTGCTTATACATAGGGAGAACTTATGCCGGATTATGGCCTAAGGATAAAAAACTCGGGCGGTAACATACAAATAGATTCCTTGTATAGGAATTATGTTCTGGAAAAAAGCGGGAGCCTTGATATAAATGGGCTACACAGCATATCTATTGCCAACAATCCCAACCCTCCAATCGCGGCAGTTAGGCCTACCGGCGGCACGGACAGGGTCTGCGGCGTTTTCGACGTAAGTTATTCTTCCCCGAATTATACGGCAGTCAGGTTTTTTGGCGGGAAAGGCGGAGTGGGACAGTCCGGTTCCTGTCCATTCGATTACAAGATATATACGCTATTGGAAGGCAAGAGCGCTGAAGCCTATGGCTTGAGGGTTTATGATAATGCAGAAAAGCTGGTTTACGATAGCGGTTATATCCCATTCAAGATACTGGAGGTGGGAAGCGCCGTTATCGGGACAACATACAACCATCCAAGTTATACGAATCCTTACTATATTTTCTCTCCTTGGCATTCGGGTATTGTCGGCATATATATCCCGAATCAGGGCCCTGTATTCAGCCTTAAGTCCGGCATTGCTAAACAGAGTCCTACAAGCGTGCAGGGCATGTGGACAACTTGCGCCCAGCTCGGCGTAACTAATATGAGTTTTGCGGACTATTCAGGAACGACATTTACGATCATCTTATGTGAATAACGCGGAAGAACTGTAATGGCATATGGACTGAGAGTCAGGAAAGCAGACGGGACAGTAATTTTAAATACCCCGGATATGGTCGGGAGGATAAGGTATTCCGCTGTTGTTGCCTCGGGAGCCAGCGGTTCTACTACCTTATCGGATATAGCGGGAAAGACAGCCTATGCTATGTCCATTCCGCTGGAAGGCGCCAAGATAGCGCACAGTGTTTCAATAGCCGGGACGACGTTCAGCTGGACGGCTCAGTCGAATGCCAGGATGGCGAGTAGTATTTCGCTCGTCTTGGTAATATTGACGGACTAAATATGGCATACGGACTGAAGATATTGAATGACAGCCTAAAATTACAGATAGACTCTCTCTACCAGAATTATGCTTTGTGGGAACACGGGGAAGGGGTGGCCACGGTTCTGGGATCAGGGACATATTATTCAAAGACGATAACTTTTACGAATCCTTCGGCCGAGCCCCCATTGATCGCCATCAAGCCCAGTTCGGCGCGTTACTGTGGCTTATCCAATTATACGCGATCGGGAAGCAATTACACCGGGTTCGTAATACACTCGGAGACGGGGCAATCGGCAACCATAGACTGGATGGCACTCGTGCCCCGTAAGGACAAGAGTTCAGAAGCGTATGGGCTCAGGGTCTATAATGCCGTGCCGGAATTGGTATTCGACAGCGGACACGCGCCTATGATTATACGGGATGTGGATGTCGTTTCTGCGCCATGGGCCTATACGGCATATGTGGTCGTCAACGTGGCGCATCCATCTGATGCCAACGCATATTTTATTATGTCTCCTCATGGGTGGTGGCAATATATCGTCAATAGTTATCCGCCGGTTTCCCAGGGTGGGAATTGGTGGCCTATGTTCAAGTATATTGATGCCGCGACGGTAAGTTTCGGCGCAGTCTTAGGGGCGGTTTTTTCTATACCGGCACCGATATCGTTTTCCGACGGATACTGGCCTAGCGCCTGGACGATCTTAACCGTTAAGAAGGCATTTTAAGATGAACGAAAAAACCGTACCAGAACGATTGGCAGTTATCGAAACGGAGATTACGAACATCAAAGAGACCCTGGATGATATCAAAAATAACCATCTGAATTCTATCTACAATAAATTCGACGATATATGGCAAAAATTCGTCTGCCTCGAGAAGAAAATAATCAGCCGGTTGCCCTTATGGGTAACGATGATGATAACCCTTTTGACTTCATTATGCGTCGGGTTGATAGTTTACGGAGTGATGAGGAAATAAGAAAGAGAGGTGAGATATGCTGAGAAAAATGATTATGATTTCGGCGGTGAGTTTATTGCTGGCCGGGTGCGCGGGGATATCCTTCCCTAAAATTACGACTCCCAAGAAACCCGAGACAGTTTACAATTGGCGGGAGGAAATAACCAAGAAGCCCAGGGCGATAATAGCCGATGATAAGACCTATGTGGTCGAGGAGACAAAGAAAACACTGCAGGTGGGGCTGGAGACCACCCCTGGCAAATTAATGCTGGGAGAAAAAATAGGCAACTGGTTTTCCGGGTTGAGCGCGCTGGCCATCATTGCTTTGATAATAGGTCTGGTCTTGTGTCCGGGAGCAACTCTGGCTTGGCTGGTTAAACTTCTTTTTAAGTGGAAAAGGGCAATGAAAGAGACAGTGGCCGCTATCAAAGAATCCAAAGCGGTCGAGAATGCCGAATTACATAATGCCTTGAAAGACAAACAAAGCGTCGAGACCAAGAAAATAGTCGGGCAAATCAAGGCGGACCTTTAAAAATACCGCAGGATAAGGCAGGGCATGGGGAGCAGTAAAGATAAAAGAATAAGTTGCATTCTTTTCTCTTTTACGGTCTACTGACCCCTCGAAAGGAGGGGATTCTTATGGTTCGTGAAAACATGAAGGCAAAAAAGACGCGGTATATCAGCGTCCGTAACGACGGCGAGGAAACCTACGTCGAGAACATTCCGGTAACCGGCCGGATGCGCGACCACCTGCCAGCCGCCAAGTTGCGCCTGCGGGAGATCCAGCGGGTTATGCCCCTGGGCAAATGGTCGATTACGATCGAACAGCAATGGAAGGATAGCGGTATTACGCACTTTCAGATGCTGGATGTCGTGACTGGCAAGTTACAGGAATCAGTGTTGTGACGAGTAAATACCAATGGCCAGCTTCGCGATTGGGTGATAAGGAGATGGCTTTGCTGTTTCAGGAGAAGCAGAAGGCCAAAACGAGTATTTGTGAATTACTGCGCAGGGCAGTCAATATCGCTTATGGCGAGATTGCTGGAGAAAAAGGAGGATCAAAATGGCTACCAAACAAAAACAAAGAAGCAAGAAACAAAAGATCGTAAAAGACAAAAAAGTTTCAGCTGATAGTTCCCCATCGCCTAAAGAGGGAATCGTTATGCATGCCGGGGCCTTGCGCAATGAGTTGATGATGACGGCCAAGGAGCGCGGAGTCAAGAATTTTCGTGTTTTGAATAAACAGGAACTGACCGATGTATTAAAGAATATCGGCGACCAGAAAGCCGTTGATGCGATCGTGGCCGGTGCGGTAGCCAGATGGAAGTCCGGCTGGGGAAAGAAGAAGGTGCAGAATGAAAGTCAAAGCTGAGATCGAACTAACGGTTGCGATGGGCGGTGTGTCGCATGATGGCACCGGCTGTCAGGGCTATCTGCCGGAAGGCACGCGGTATGAGGATATCGTCCGTGTATTCGGCGCGCCACAACGCAATACATCACCAGATAACAAGATCAAGGCGGAATGGATCGGCAGGATCAACGGCCTTGTCTTCACGATTTACGACTATAAGTCTAAGCTCGGTCCGGAGCGCAATACCGACTGGCATATCGGTGGCAAGCAGAAATTCGTAGCCGAGCTGGTGAACTTGTATCTCAAAGCACACCAATAAAAATCAATCTCCCCTGCCCAACCTCTGCTGATTTTGTTGTTAGCAGAGGTTTTTTTCACAATAATAAAGTTGATTGACATCTTGTAATAGATTGTATATAATGGCATTTGGCTATTCGTATTAATAGGAACGTTATAATCGATAGATCAATCTGGAGGCAAAACCGTGAACGAAATATTGTTAACTAAAGAAGCCGCTGAGTTGTTACGGGTAAGTGAAGAATATTTACGAGAATTAATTAGACAAGGAAGAATCAAAGCTTATAAAGAGGGACGACGCGGTGGTTATAGGATCACAAGACGCGAAATTGATAGATATGTAAAACGTAAACATGATGAAGAAACCAAGGCAAGAATTAAGCGGTTCTAATTTATCGCAGGTGATGAATGTATAGGTATCAGAATAATGCATTTAGAGTTATAGGATTGACCTCCGATGTTTCAATGAAAGAGATCACCCAGAGAGTCAATGAGATAAAAGTTAAGAAATCATTAGATGTCGATGTTTCTTATGATCTTGATTTCGCTTGGATGGGTTCGATTGATAGAAGTGAACAAAATGTTATTAAAGCCCTCCAAAGATTAGAAAATCCTATTGCAAGATTGAAGGAAGAAATATTTTGGTTTTGGCTTGATACGAAAGAAGATAAAGAAGCTTTTAATTATCTGATAGAAGGAAATCGCCAGGCATCTCATGAAGTATGGAAATCTGTAATCGCTTCGCGCATTAAAGATAACGATAAAACATCAGCCCTTGTAAATCAAATGATTCTGTCTCATAGCAGTGTTATAGGAAAAGAAATAGACGTTAAATACAAAGAGGAAGCATACACCAAAGGAGTGTGTCCAAAGTGCAAGATGCAATTTGGACATGAGTATAGGTTTTGCATTGAGTGCGGCGGTAAACTAAAGGAGATTAAGGTTGAAAATACCTCAGAGAGAAAAAGAAATGTAACGCTATCAGATACACATTGGAATAACTGGAGATTTGCGATCAACAGAATTACTCAAATTTCTCAAAATGAATCTTTTTGGGAAAAAATAAAAACAAAAGCAAAAAAGATCAATGATCCAAGATTATCTATAAGTAGCCTGCAGGAGATCAGGGACAATTTTTTAAGCGATATAGCAAATCCTAACTTCAGATTTCTTTCACAATCACTTGTATCCAAAGATTATGAGAGGACAAAACAGCATGCTTCACTGTTAAATGGCTCGTCATTTTCGTATGAATATTTAAGAAAAGGATTTAACGAAATATTGACTTCTCATATAACGCTAATTGATAGGCATTGCCACAGTTCATCGAAAGAAATTGTTGAACTTGATGAAAGCGCGAGAAAAACAATAAAAGCTATAGTTGATGTCTATTCTAAGTTAGAAAAGAATGTCACGGGCACAATCGCCGAAGGCAATCTTATTGATTTTAACTGTATATCGGACTATGGAATAGCGCGAGATAAACTGGCCAATAGCGTTAAGAATATAGCTATAACACTGAACAATTTCTTAGTTGCGGATAAGGCCGCACCACCAAAACAACGGGAATGGGGTTATGAAAAAGCGCACGAAATGGTCAAAAAGGCGCGGCAGTACGCTGGATCTCAATATACAAGGCAGAAATTTGCAAAAGATGAAGAACTTGTAAAAAGCAACATGGAAATAGAACGTTTAAATAGAACTT
>Ga0180431_10002161_pt1 | contig 26699 bp, 34 predicted proteins | sample SS_ome_11_FD_132459 | JGI IMG/M metagenome (GOLD analysis project Ga0180431, IMG submission 132459) | Hypersaline lake sediment archaeal communities from the Salton Sea, California, USA - SS_1_MS_1 metaG | ecosystem: Environmental > Aquatic > Non-marine Saline and Alkaline > Hypersaline >... | reverse complement strand
TTTTATTGCTGAAAGAAAGTTAACTGATACTTTATCCTTATTAGAATCGGTTAAGAAAAAATTAGATTTGGAGAAATCAGAATTGGTTTCTTTAGCAGATGTGCAAATAGCTTTTCAGGAAGGAATTGGTCATTATTTGTCTGATAATATAGATTTTACAGAGAATCTAGATAGATTTGAAACTGGAAAAAGACTTGCTGATGCTGTAGTTTTTGCTGAAGCACTCATTAAAGATATTATTTTGAAAACTGAAGATACTTTATCTTTGACCGAAGTGATTGCAAAGAAATATGATTTACCCGTTGATGATGTTGTATCCCTAGCTGAATCCTTGGAAAGGTTGTATGGATTAAGAAAGGCAGAAGCATTATCTTTTCAAGAAGATTTAAAAACAGCGATAGGATTAAAACCATCAGATACTTTAACCTTTTCAGAAACTTTAAGAAAAACAATTGGATTCCACTTAACAGATATTTTGGACCTATCTGAAATATCGGAAAGAATTAGTGCTATTTATAAATCTTTGAGTGATAGTTTTCCTATAGAAGATTATGTTACTCCCACCGGAGGTGTTCCTTATCTTCAATCCCTTTCCGAATCTTTGGTCATTTCGGAAGTTATTAGCGATATTACCAGGGAATTACTTCTTACTGATAATCTAGTTATTACAGAAACCTTTGGAAAAGGCATTAGCATAGATAAAGAAGAGGAGTTGATATTAGATGAACAAGTTGGAAAAGAAATTAAGGTGGAATTGGTAGATAATCTTACATTGGTAGAAATGTTAATAACTGGGGCTAAATTAACATTAACCGAAGCATTAAGCTTGATTGATTCCTTAAAAACCCTTCAGGGGGAGCCAGAGCCAGGTAAAGCAATTGTGGTAACAACAAGAAATAAAACATACGTGATAACTAAAGGTCAAGTAACAAAATTAGTGACTAAAGATGGAAAAACACATCTTTTCAGGTAATTTTGACCCCAAATAATACAAAGGGGTAAAATAAAATGATATGCAAATAGTTATAGCACCAACAGAAGAACACGTTTTAGGTGAAGTTACTGAAATTTCAACTGATGAAGATATTGGACAAACTGAACTTAGTGTTCAAAATAATAGTGATTTTTCGGCTGACGATTATGTTATAGTGGGTCGTCTTGGGCACGAGAGTGCTGAATTAAAACAAATTTCTAGTGTTGCAGCTGATTTAAAAAGTATTACTTTAAAAACTGCTACCAAACATGCACACGAAGAAGGTGAACCAATAACTAAAATTTTCTATAATCAGAGAAAATTTTATCGTGCTAGTTCAGAGAGTGGAACATATAGTCATTTGAGTGGTGAGGGTTCTCCTGTGGATATTGATGTGGATAAGATGGAGGGAACATTGCTTGAAGATTCTACCGGCAGTTCTACTTCTTGGTATAAGGCTACTTATTATAATTCTACTACTTCCACAGAAACATTGACTACGGACGCAATAGCTTCTAAAGCAGGAGAAAGCGACCATTATACTTCTCTTTATGCTATAAGAAGGGAGGCTGGATTTGAAGATGCGGAGGGAATAAGGGACCAGTTAATTTCTGATAAAAGAGAGGATGCTGAAAATTTATTTGAATCTCGGATTGCAACTTCTTATTCTGTTCCTTTAAGCACAAAACCTAAATTGGCAAGAAATATTGTAACTAAATTGGCTGCTGGGTCTTTGCTTTTGAAAGAGTATGGGGTGGAGGCAAATGTAGATATATCAAAAAGTGGAGAGAGAATGATTCGTGAGGCAGAAAATTTAATGGATAGAATTGTTTCCGGAGATTTGAAATTGGTTGATGATGATGGTAGTGCATTAACGGCTACTACGGCACTAGAGGCCTCTGGAAGTAATGTGTATGATGGCTCTACTGCTGATAAGGGAGAACTCTTTACATTGGAGGATGAACACTTTGAAGCAGCTGACCCCTCTACGGGAAAGGGTTCCACAAGTTAATGTACATAGTAAAAGTTCAAGTTGAGGGCGTTGAAGAGCTTCAGAAAAAGCTCAATTCCCTAAAGGGGAAAATGAAAAGGCACCATCGGGTTCTCCAGAGAGCTGGGATATTTTTAAAATCTGATATTAGAGAAAATTTTGAAAGCATGGGTTCTCACTGGGGAGTGAATTGGGCACCCCTTTCGGAAACTACTAAAAAAATAAAGAAAGCACTAGGATACGGGAATAAGCCACCAATGGTAAGAACTGGAGCATTGAAAGAAGGGTTTGTTTATCAAATACAGGATTCTACCGGCAAAGGAGTTATGGAGGTTTACAATATTATGCCCTATTTTGTGAAACACCAATCTTCTAATAGTGTAGACAGAAGAATTTTTCCGGCATCAGTTACAAAGGATGGAAAAGTATATGTGAAAAGAAATGCTGAAATGATGCCCCTTCCTCGCAGGGTAATGCTTAAATTAACTAAAGATGCTGCCGAAGAAATAAAAGCTCAATATAAGATGTGGGTTTTGGAAAAAATAAAAGATACATTTGGAGATGTTTAAAACACTTGAAAAATTAAGAAATTTATTAAAGGCAGAATTTGGAGATGAAATAAAGAAATACTTTATTGATGACCCAAATTTGATTCCTATGAGTATGCTACCCTGTTTTGCTGTAACTCCTATTTCTACGGAAATTAATGTAGCAGATACAGGAAGAGACCAATATACTTACAGTGTTGACATTTATTTTATTATTAGTGCCTTACGGGAGTTGAAAAAATACAATGAGGAAATGGTGGGGGCTAGAAAGTTAGCTGAAATTATGGAGAAAAGGGATTCTGATGGAAATCTTGATGAACATACTGTTTTATATGTTTTAAGGAATAATTTGACCTTAGGAAGCAACTGGATGATAAATAATATTAGTAGTATTGATTATGGAATTAGACCTAGACCGGAACAGGGTATTACAAAAGAAGCAGCTTGCAGGTTAGAAGTTATTAGAATCAAAAATAGGTAATTATGAACAAAAAAGACTTGAAGTGGAGAGAATTCAGGTGTGGTGATTGTAATCGTTTACAATTCAAATATGCTATTCATAAAGATACTGTTTATGTGGAAACCAAATGCCCTAATTGTAAAAAGTTTAATATTTTCCATATTAATCTTGAACCGATTGTGGATATCGTTAACCAACTTAAAAAAATAGAAAGATGGAAGTAGTAAATTTATATCATAAGCCTTTGTCTTTTGAGATAAAGGGAAAATCATTTTATATAAAATCACACGAGATTAAAGAGGTGGATGATTCTTTGGGTAAAAAAATATTGAGAAATTATTGGATAAATTATGTAAAGATTATAGATAAAAATACAAAAGGTCGTGAATTAATTGATAACAATCAATAAAAATTATGGCAGTAGATATTGGACGAAAAGGGTCGCTTGGAGTAGCTGTTGAATCTACTCCAGGTACAGGATTAGACCCAGTGAAGTATCTTCCTTACACCGATTGTACACTACGGAATGTAGTTGAGGTTTTGGATGATGAAGCAGCTAAGGGTATCAGGGAAAGAGCTTGGGGTTCCGTTGCAGCCAGAACTAGGGGAGAAGGAGATATTACTATTTTGATGGATGTAGAAAACGCTCCCTATCTTTTGGTTCCTGCATTGGGTTCGGTGTCATCTGACACAGCTTCGGGGGAAAGTTCTGTTTATGAGCATGTTATTACCAGAAAAGCAGGTAATCCTCCCAAGACTATTACTCTTAACTTTAATGACACAGTTGAAACGAGGGAATATACCTATGGAACAGTTGATAGTTTGGAAATAAACTTTAGTGATGGATGGGTAGAAACTACAGCATCTATTATTTCTAAAGCACCATCAAGTGGAACTGGAACTAAATCTATTACCGAAGAAAGAGTTTTGGCATTTAAGGATGCTAAAATTTACTTTGGTGCTAACCTGACTGCAGCTGAATCAAATTACAATAGTGATACTAACTCTAAAGAATTGTCTGAGTTCACTTTGACAATTAACAACAACGCAGAGGCTCACTACTTGAGCGGAAGTTCAAGCCCAGACCATATTGCTCTGGGAGAATTTGATGCAAACGGTTCTTACACTCTATTCTTTGAAGATACAACAGAAAGGAGTGCTCATGAGAACCAAACACAAAGAGCTATGGTAGTAAGTTTCCAGGGAGATAGTATTGGAAATGCAGAAACAGAAGAAATCTTGATTAAAATTCCTGCTTTTCACATTACAGAGAGGTCAGTTGATACGGCTCCTGCTGGATTTGTAACAGAAAATCCGGAATTTGTGATAGACTATGACGATTCAGAAGGATACAGTCTCCAAGTAACTGTGACAAATGAAACTGCTTCATATTAAAGGTCGTTATTAAGAACCTAAAACAAGCCCCTAGAGGGCAAACACAACATGCCAGAACTTAAGGATGTTCGTGAAACAAAAACAATAAAACTTCTTTCTTTTGAGGGAGGAGAAATAACTCTCTATACTGATTTCCTTTATCGGGACATGAGAAAGCTTGAAAAGGTGAAGGATAATTATCAGAAAGGTATAGAGACTTTTCTGGTGCTAGCCAAGGAATGGAATTTGACAGATAGCGAAGGAAATGTATTAGAAATTACTGAAAAAAACTTGGAAATGTTTCCAAGAAAAGATTTAATGTATGTCTTTGACGAGGTTGGAAAGATTTTTGATGAAACCAAGAAAGAGGGAAAAAAAAACTTAAAAAGCTAGTTGTGGCACTCCAGAGTGGGCGTGGAGTGCCTTTTGAGTATATCGAGATGAAGTTGCTTGAAAAGTTTGGTTGGACTCCAGAGCAACTTTATTCACAGCCCGCTCATAAGATTGATTTTTATATCAATGCCCTAAATATTGAAGGGCAATTCCAACAAAGAGAAATAAATAAAGCAAAAAGAAGAGCTTCTAATGGCAGATAGTAACGAATTAAAAATTATAATAGCAAGCCAATTTATTGGCGAGAAGGAATTTAATAAGGTTTCCAAAAATATTCAAAGCATTGCAAAAAGTGCTGAGGGTATGGGGAAATCAATGAAAGACCAGACTAAAAAAATGACCAAGGGATTGGACAGTATTTCTGGTGAAGTCAGAAAGATGAGAAATGCTACGGAAAATTCTACTACTGATATGGAAAATTTCTTAGCTAGGCTTTCTCATGAATTCTTTTACCTGAGTGTGGTTGCTGGTGCTGCGACTGCAACCCTTGTAAATGCTATGAAAGAATTTGTTGGTGCTGCGGCTGAAGCTGAGAATGCTATTTTGGGGTTGCAGGTAGAAGCTATTCGGTATGGGGAAAGTGGAGATGAGGCAACTAGGATTACCCAGGAATTGACAGAAACGGGATTGATAAGATTCAACGAAGCAGCAGAAGCGACAAGGAACTTAATGGCTACTGGATTGGGATTGGACAAGGTAGAAAAAATGCTTTGGGCGATGCTTGACCGTTCTGTTGTTGCTAGGGAAGCTCAATATAATTTTGGTGAAGCTGTGTTAATGTCTTCACGTGGTATCAGGTCTCATAAAGAACGGTTAGCAGACGCATTACTGATTCAGGGTATTTTTGATAAAGGAACAGCACAAGCCGCTAGGACCTTAGGTAAAAAGGAAAGCCAAGTAAATGATTTAGAGGAAGCGGAAGGAGTATATAATGTTATGATGCAGGAGAGCGTTGCTATGGCTGGTTTACATGAAACTGCGTCAGATACATTAACCGCTACTCTAAATCGCCTCTCTACGGCTGTCTGGGAGCTTAAACGGGCTTTTGGAGAGGGGTTGGCACCAATTATTGGCTCTGTAGCTGATATTTTGACAGAAATAACCCAAAAAGCTACCCAGCTTGTTGGTGCATTCGGTGATTTAAGTGGGGCTTTGTTATCAGCAACTACTGGAAGTTTAGGAATGATAACTGCCATGACAACATTAGGGGGAACGGCTACAATTGTATACAGGGTTGCCATGAGTGTTGTTAAGGGTATCAAATCAATGGCAGTTGCATCGGGTTCGCTTAGTGCAATGCTGGTTGTGTCCGGATTGACTGCTGGAAAGTTAATAGCTATTTTGGGAGCGATTGGTGCGGCAATTGGTATTGCTGTCTATGCTTTTTCCAAATTATCCGGTAGGGCAGAGAGGCACAGGGACGTAACAAGCAAGTTGAATGACGAATTATTGGAGTTGAAGCAAAGGATACATGGTGTAAATGAAGAGGTGGGAGATGATGCTCCTGACGAGGCTGCTATGAGGAGGTTGGAGGACAGGAAGAGAAAACACCAGAGAACTGTTGATGATATTAAAGAACAAATGGAAGAAGAAGTTTCCAAGGGACTTTGGGCAGACAAACAGAGAGTAAAAGATTTAAGAAAAAGACTTGCTAGAGAAGAAGAGGATTTTGCACTATTTATGAGAAGATGGAATGATGATTATGAGAAATCTCAGGAGAAAGATACAGATACCGCCCAAACAGAGCTTGAGTATAGGTTGGGATTGATGGCTGAAATGATGAAAGAAGAGAGAGAAAAAATAGAACAGGAATGGGGACAAGCTGGAGATAAGTTTTGGCAAGCCTTTTGGGATTCAATGCTTGACCCAGTTACGTGGAAAAATTTCTTTATAGATTTAGGAAGAAAAATCAAAAAAATATGGGATTTACTTTGGGATAATGAATGGAGAATAGAAGCCCTTAAGAAAGTAGGGGAGGGATTTGCTGCTGTTGCTCAAGTAATATTTGATGTATTTAGTTTGATATATAAGGCAATTAAGACTGTGTTCTCTGGTCTTTGGTTAGCAATAAAAGACCCAATTCAGGACACAATTATATGGATAAGAGATAAATTGAATCAATTCATTGCTTTAGTAAATAGACAAATTACTGTAATAAGAAGTCTTCCAGGTATGGGATGGATACCTACAATCAGAGAGATGGGAGCCCTTCCTTGGGAAAAACCAGGAGAGAGAGAAGCAAGGATGTTGCAAGAAATTCATAGGGCTACTACAACTCCAGGACCGGGTGGTATTGGAACGCTTCCTATTGATTATGCAGGGAGCACAGCTCCTGTTTATTCCTATCAGCAAGGAACTGATTTTGTTCCGAGAACTGATTGGTATCAACTACATAAAGGGGAAGCTGTTATCCCAGCGAGAGAAAATAGAGAAAAATCATGGGGGGACACAATAATAAATATAAATAATCCTGTTGTTAGGAATGATGAGGATATTCAGCTGATTGCTGATGCTGTATCTAAAGCTATTTCTCAAAAACAAAGGTGGGCAAAATTAGGAGCTTACTAATTGAACACAAGTTCGTATGGCAGATAATATAACATTTAATTCATTTGATTTACAAGATTCTAACTATCTTACAAGAGATATTAGGCATCGTAAAATGGCCAATAAAACATTGGTTTCTAGGAATACTCTTCGTGATGGAAAGAGAGAAATTTTAGATACTTGGTATACAGAAAAAGAAATTGAAGTTTCCGGATGGATAATTGGGAGTTCCTCTTCTGATTTGAGGACTAAAATTGATAATTTAAAAGAAAATCTTAGAACAGAAGAGGGAAACTTGGATATTGATTATGGTGGCAATACTCTTCGCTACAAAGCTACGGTTCGTTCCTTGGATATTCCAGAAGAACACTATCACATAACCCAAGTTCCCTTTACAATTGTTTTTTCTGCAGAACCTTGGGGAAAGGCTACCTCAACTAGTTCCGAAACCTGGAGCAGTATAAGCTCAAGCACTTATACTAATAGTATCAATATAACTGGTTCACATTCTCCTTTCCCCCTCATTCAAATTACAGCTAACAAATTAATGTCAACTACCGTGAAAGTAGAGAATGAAACTACAGGAGATTGGATTCAAACTAGTAGCACTCAATCAATAAGCACTAATAGTGTAATTGAGATTGATATTGAAAACCAAACATTTCAACTTGATTCTGTAGATATTGATTTTGATGGAGTTTTTCCAAGTTTTGAACCAAACACAAACAGTATAAAGGTGACTCTTTCTGCGGCTTCACCGGATTATGATTTTTACATTGAATATTATCCAACTTATTTATAATGCCTTATAAAACTTCTCAAATTGAATACACGATTAAACTCTACAACTCCGCTGGAACATACCAGCGTGTTTTGAGTGAAGTTACTGGAGAAATCAGTATTCAGAAAAGTCTTTATGGGGGTTCTGGTCCTTTAACCTTGAGGCTAAGCAGTAGTATTGAGGATTTAGAGAGCGATATCACGTTTAATGCTAAAATAAAAATTTACAGAAGAGATGCATATAATACTACACCCCAGCTTGTTTATTATGGGTATATAGTTAGTATTGACCCAATAAAAACTCCAGAAATGGATATAACTAGTATAACTTGTTTGGGAGCTATTTCTAAACTGAACAATGATTTTTTGCGTCAAACATCAGGGTATCTTGGTTCTCCTTTGGCTTACGAAATAGAGATGGAAGATGTGGATGGCCATGTCAGGGATATTCTTGAGCATTATAGGGAGAGGATTAATGATACTTATGCCAGTTATAGCTATTCGATGATTGATGACCCAGCGGATTATTGGGCTGATACAGATTATATTGAGGATACTTCTTCAATTGGTACAATTCCATACCGATATTTCAATTTGAAGCACTTGGGGGCAATTAGAGAAATTACCAAGTTTCTTCCTAAAAACGATAGTGCAGACAATTTCTGGTACTGGTATTTGGGGGATGATGGAAGATTTAGGCTAAAGAAACTTTCCTCTACGGCTGACCATACTTTTCAAATAAGAAAACATATAACATACCTGGATGCCAAAAAGAATATTGAAGGAGTTGTTAATAAGGTATTTTTCTGGAATGAGGAGGGAGCTGAGGGTGAACAGGTATTATTAGTGGAAGATGATGCCACCTCCCAATCCAATTACGATATTGTTGCTGATAGAATTACTGATAGCCAGATATATTTCAAGGACGCTGCAGAGCTATATACAGAAGCTCGGCTGAAAGAGAGTAAAGATTATTCTGCCGAAGCTACAATCAGAATATCTGCTGATAGCTATGATGTTTGCTCTGTGAATTTGGGGGATACTGTAAGCATAAGGGATATCCAAGATAATGATGTTTTTCCGGAAAGAATGGTGGTAAGGAATTTGATTTTAACACAAAACGAATTGACTATTGAGCTTTCCACCCCCAAGCCTGATTTAGCAAAACAGGTGGAAGCTGACAGGGAATATGTTGAACAGCAGCTAAAATGGTTTGGGAATATTTTAACAAGAATAGATGGGACAAGGATTCATTCGGGTGTTCAGCACTGGACACAAGAAGGAATTACAATTGCCCCTTCTAATAATGACACTATTGAGTGGACAGAGGGGACGTTCTATCTTCCTAATGATGTAAGGAGGGTAATTTCTAGTGGTTCTGTTCAAATGAGTGAAGATACAATTCTTTTTGTAGATGAAGAATCGGTTTGGAGTACTAAAGATGTGGGAAAATCAGCTGAAACAAGTGGAAATTCTGGTTCTATTAAGGCTGGGGAAAACTTTCTTGTTGATGAGGGTGTAAGTTGGGATTCTGACCAATACAAGGGATATGTTCTTTGGGTAGACCCAGATGGGGGTGATGAAGAGAAACATATTATTTCAAGGAATACAGAGAAGGTAATTTACATAGAAGCCCATGACCCCTTTGACACTACGGATGCGGCTTGTCCCTATGAGGTGCATAAATTAATGTTGAGGAATATTCCCTCAGCCAAAAGAAGTAAATCAAGCACTGCAAGCACAGGGTGTACTGTGAGCACTATAAAGGATTTAAACCTAAGTGGGGTTAATGATTTCTGGAATGGTTATGAAATAAAAATAACATCAGGTGATAATGCCAGCTTAGTGAGAAAAATTGATGACTACGACTCAAGCTCTCATGTCTTAACCATGAATAAAGACTTGCCGTCAGCCTGTTCTCAGGGAGATAAGTATGAAATGTATTTGAGTCCGGAAAATCAGGTTTATCTTTTTAAAGCAAAACCTACCACTAATGCTTCTTCAGAGGCTCAAGTTGTTACGGATATAAGCAGTTTAACCGATAGTATAAAAAGAGATGCTCCAAATATTTTAACCGAAAAGAGTATTACTGGAGATTTGGTGGTTGATGGAACCCTTACCGCTACTCAAATTAATACTTCCGGAATTAATATCGGAGAATGGGGTGGGGATTTGGATGATGTTGGTGATGGTTCTACCTATAAAAGAACAACAACAAATGAAAAAACAGGAGCTGGGAGAGCTTATGAGGGATTAAATTCTAGTTACCAAATTACAAAAGGATTTGTAAATTCAGATTTAAACTCTGACGCCTTACCTACAAATGGGGTACGTATTGATAGTAATGGAATTTATGGAAGAAAATCAGGCTCTACCACTTTTTATATTAATAGTTCTGGAGATGCTTACTTCTCAGGGAGTATTGGAGCTGCGACATTAACTGGTACTTTGAAAAGTGATGATTCTCCAAATCAACGTGTTGAAATTGAACAGAATCTTCAAAAGTTTTATTCATCATCTGGAGAAACGGGTGCTATATATGGTGATGAATCTGGGGGAACCCCCTTTCTATATGTGGGTGCAACAGGAGCAAGTGGAGAATTATATTTAAGTTGTCCATCGGGAGGAAAGATTGTTTTTGCACAAGGAACAACATTAAAATCCTACATAGATGCTGTAGGTGATATTCATATTGGTACTGGAAATGCAACATTTGATAATTCGTCAAATACTTCAGAACTCCGTATTAATAAAAATTATGTTCCATCCTCAGACAATAGCTTTACACTGGGAAGTTCTGGATTAAAATGGTCAGACATTAGGGGTGTTGATATGACATTAACAGGAGATTTATCTGTGAGTGGAAATATTACTGTAAGTGGAAACGTTGATGGGGTCGATGTTTCTGCACATGATGGTGGGGTTGTTTCTTCATATCATACAATAAATAATCTTATTCCAGCAAATGCTACTTACGACTTGGGTTCTTCGGGTACTTCATGGCAGAATTTATATGTATCTAATATCCCTGTTGATGTTGATGTTCATTCATTAGTTCCAGAATCAAATGATACTTATAATTTAGGTTCTTCAACTTATAGCTGGCAAACAATATACACATACGAGATTGATAGGGCAAGCGATAATGTTTTTGATTTTGACTCATCTGATATTACCGTATACAAGCATTTAGTTGTAAATAGTACTGCAGCTAATTTAAATATAGGTTCTGCTAGTTTGTATTGGAATGAAATTAATTATAAATATCTTACTGATAGGGGTTGTCTTGGTTGGTTTGAGGATGGAGTTGAATTACAAAGTGGTGAAAGAGTTACAGACGTAGAAGCTTTGAAAAGAATTAAGAAACACCCAGAATTAGAAACAGGATATGGGGTTCCAAGATTAGATTATGCTTCGATGCCCAAAGCAGTCTATAAGCCAGCACCCATAGCAAAAAAAGACATTAAAGATAAGAAAGGAAAAATTAGGTGGAAAAAGGGAGAAAAAATGGGTGAGGATGGGGCAGAATTAACGTCTCTAATTTCTATCATGTTAGGAGCTATTAAAGAATTAGAAACCAGATTGCAAAAATTAGAAGCTAAATAAAAGGTTGTAGGTATAATTTGACCTGATAAAAGCTAAAATAGTAGAATAAAATATGGACTTACAAAGAAGAAAAACGGAGTTGGAACAACTTTTACAGCAAAAGGTTAATCAGTTTTCCCAGCTTCAACAGGCTCAACAAAATCTAAGCCAGGAAATTCTTATTCTCAGGGGTAAACTTCAACTTGTAGAAGAATTAATTAAAGAAGAAAGTAAAGAAAAAAAGAAAAATGATAGATGAAAATGATATAAAGGAAATTGAACACAGGTTCACTAAGCTTGAAACTAGCCTTACTAGTCTTAATAATCAATTAACAGCTTTTTGTGTTCGGTTTGAAAAATCAATAGCAAAAATTGATTTAAAATTAAGTAATCATGTTCATGACCTTTCTGAAAAATTCGAAGAAACAGATGAAAAAATCAATAAAATAGAAAAGAAATTAGATAACAGACCCACATGGTTAGTAACCGGTGTTTTTAGTACCCTTCTATCATTAATTACAGCTCTGGTAATGTATCTATTGACCAGATAGTAGATAAATGAGGAAATCTGAGAATCAGTTTACTCACCCTTGGGGCAAAGAAGAGAAAGAGAAATTGAAAGCAATGTGGGAAAGCGGAATCCCAATGAGGGAAATCAATGAAAAACTTTCAGGGAGAAGTAAAGGTGCTATCCAATCAAAAGTTGCTAAAATGGGGTGGAGAAGACCCCAAAATAAAAAAGAAAATCAAATGGGTCATCTCTTAAAAGAAATTCAAGAGGCTGGGAAAATAAAGAGACCGAAAACAAATATCGAGATTCCCAAGACTAAGCTTCAGAAGATTTTTTTATTTGCTGATTCTCATATTCCTTTCCAAGACAATAAAATTATAGAACTTATACTAAATTTTCTTGCTGATGAACATCCGGACATAATAATTATAGGTGGTGATTTTCTTGATTTTTATCAAATATCTAAATTCCGGAAAAACCCATTAAGTATTTCAAACATAGAAAGTGATTTAGATGAAGCACATGAAATTTTAATAAAGATTAGGGAGTCTGTTCCAAAATCCAGGATATTCTATATAGAGGGAAATCATGAATTTCGATGGAGGAGTTATTTGATAGAAAATGCTCCAATTTTTTATGAACTTTTTTCTCTGAGGTTTACTGATTTATTGATGCTGGAAAAATTAAATATTACTTATATACCCTGTCCCCCTGAATTGAATAAGTTTTCTCACAACTTTTTGCAAATAAATGATTTCTGTATTGGTCATTTTGACAAGGCACTCAAAAATGCTTGTTATTCTGGCAGGATGTTAAGGGATGAATTTGGAACTAATATTATTCAGTTTCATGTACATCGTATAGGTAGTTCTTATAGGACTTATGTTGATAAAACAAAGTTTGGTGCTGAGATTGGTTGTACCTGTAAACTGAATCCTGCTTATCAACGAAAACCGGATTGGCAACAGGGAATTGGGATGTTATATATTAAGGGAAAAAACAGTTCTTTTTATAATATTGCAATTAAGAATAGTTCATTTATTTTTAGCGACAAACAATACAAATAAGTTTTCCACAGTTGACAAAATTGAAGATATTATTTATTAGTTAGATAGATTCATAAAGGGTATGTGGGTAACTAACCAAAATAATAAAAAAGAATATAAAGAAGCGAAGACGGAAAACTATTTTTAGTTACCCATCGTCTTCGCTTTTTTGTATTTTAAAATTTAATAAGGTGAGAAAAGAATGAGATGGACAGAAACGGAAGAGAAATTGCTAAAAGAAAATTTTGCTAAAGCCAGCAAGAAACAGCTGAAACGACTATTGCCTAAAAGAACTTGGGGAGCAATTACAGCCAAAGCTTATAACTTGGGGCTCCATAGAGAAAAGAGTAAACAAAAACCAGAAGATACTATTGAGTACAAAGATTTTTATGACAAAATTTCTGAAACACTAGAAAAGAAAAAGCCAAAGACCAGACCCGCTAAGTATAAAAAAGTATTTGAGGGTAAAACAAAAGAACAAGCTTGCTTATTATTAAGTGACCTCCATATCGGAAAAACCAACTACTGGGTTAATGAAGATACAGGATTAAGTGAGTTGACTTATAACTTGGATATTTTCCAGGAAGAAGTGAATAATCTTCTTTATTCTGTTGAAGATATTAACCAACTGCTTTCAGGTGGTTATGACATTGAAAAGCTCCATATATTCGGAGTAGGAGATTTCTTGGATAACGATATGATATTCAGTGGTCAGAAGTGGCTTGTAGATATTGGAGCCGGTATGCAGTTTATTGAAGCTATTGATACTTTTACTTATTTGTTCAGGGAACTTCTTGGAATTTTTAAGGAAATTGAAGTTACCTTAGTTGGCGGAAACCACGGTAGAGTTTCATCTAGAGCTTCAGAAGCTAAACCATTTTATAACAGTTGGGAATACCTGCTTGGTAGTATGCTTAAAAGGCTTTTTAAAGACCAGTCACGGATTAAGATAGTGACACCCCAGTCTTGGTTTTTCAGAAAGAAAATCGGCAAATGGAGATATTTTCTCCATCACGGTGATACTGTTCATTCTTGGATGGGTTTCCCCTACTATGGTATTTCAAGGCAGGGAAAATCAAGGCGTATGGAAATGAACATAGACATTGAGTGTATTGGACACTTTCACAGGGTATTTAATATCCCTATCAGCTCAAATTCCATTACCTTAGTTAATGGATGCTGGATACCCAAGGACAGCTGGAGCTGGAAAAAGTATGGTTATATTACCAGACCCAAGCAAATTTATTTTGGCATTTCTCCCAAAAGACCAAAGACGTGGAAGTTTGACCTAGAGCTAGACAAGAGGGGGTAAGTGTCTTTTTAATCTTATCCCCAATGATTTTTTTATGAAAACACAACTTATTTTTCCAACACTTTTAATGGTATTAGACGCTGGAGCTTCTCTGGTGTATTTCGCTAAGGGAGATGTAAAGCACGGAATATACTGGATTGCGGCTCTGGTTCTGACTGCTTGTGTTACCTTTTAATTTATGAAATATTCATTATTTATCGGCAGATGGCAATGCCTACCTCCTCACGCAGGACACATTGCCCTAATAGAGTCTGAATTGAAGAAAGGTAATCCTGTGTTGATAGCTATAAGAGATACAAAAAAAGATAAGAATAATCCTTATTCGGTAAAACAGCGAAAGCGAGCATTAAAAGAAGCATTTAAGAAGTGGGGGGACAAAGTAAAAATAATTAAAATCCCTAACATTAAGGCTGTATGCTACGGGAGAAAGGTTGGTTACGAGATAAAGGAAATTAAATTATCTCCTGACCTTGAAAAAATATCAGCTACAAAAGTAAGAGAAAAAAATAAACAAAAAGAATTATGGCAATAACTTGGATATATGGACAGAGCAAATCGGGTAAATCAACATTGGCTCGCAAGATAAGGACTAATGAGGTTGTCTTAGATGGTGACGATATGAGGTCTGCTATAAACAATGACTTGGGTTTTTCAAAAGAAGACCGTTGGGAAAATAATTTAAGGATAGCGAGATTAGCCAAAGTGATTGATAAACAGGGGGTTGACGTAATTGTGGCAACTATTTGCCCTTATAGGAAATTAAGGGAAGAAGTAAGAAGAATCTGCGGTTGTAAATTTATCTACTTGGAGGGTGGTATTAAACACCCAGACTATCCTTTTGAAGTTTAATTCCTTCTGCCCTGACTAGTCAGTCAGATTATTCACGCCTGTTGATTTCCTCATCTGAGAGGAAGTCAGGGCAGAGGGAGTTATATGACACGAAGTTAATTTGCTGTCATAGTTATTCCCGACATATGACATTGGTGTCATAGTTGATGGAGAGTTCCTCATAACCTTAGTGTTCTGGGGTGGGGAGAGCCGAGTTGTAATATTATTCATTTTACTCATATTGAATTGCCTTTTATTTCTCTCCCCACCTTAGGACATTAAATAGTTGTTGGGGGTCTAGGCTACTAGCGAAATCCTAAAAGCTCTAGTGATAGGGACTATGGATAGGAGGTATACCTCGCCCCTCAAGAGCTACTTAGTGGCTCTAAATCTAATTAAAAATTTAATACTAGGTGATGTGAATGGAATTGACAAAGGAAGAAGCTGAAATTTTAGAACAACGGAAAGAAACAGCGAGGATAGACACTAAAGTCATCAAAGAGTTCGGGAAAATGATTAAACCCAAAGAATCCAAATGGAGATACAGGCGTAAGCTATCAAAACTCAAAGAAAAACTATCAGAGCTTAACGAGAAAGACCCAGAGAGCGTTTATCACGCCTTAGATGATATCACATACCAGCTTGAGGACTTAATTGAGCTTAGAATCGGTCTAAGAAACCGAGTTATCATAGCAAGGATACACACAATAGGGTGTGAACTGATAGACACTATAGAGGTTACCTTTGCCTTTGAGGTCTGCAAGGAGAACAAGGAACTGCGTGATGTGGTTCAAATGTATTCCTTTGAAGACGGCTGGGGCTTTGATACCAGAGATTTTATCAACAGGGATAAATCCAAAAAGGGGATGTTCCAATGAGCTTTTGTGCTGTCATATGCGAAGAATTTGACTGCCACGCAGTTGTTGCCGTCGTAGCTAAATGTCCTTTATGCAGGCTGAAACTCAGTTATGTGGACAGGGACACAGCAGAGTGCTTCCATTGCGGAAGGACTTGGCGACCATATGATTTGGGGCTACATTGCTCCCGATGCAACAAAGGTGCTGGAGTTTCCAGTTTAATCTTCTATGAGGTGAAGCCAAAATGACCGAGATAACAGAAAAGGAGTATCTTATTTTAATGCAAAAATTCCACTTGGAACTTATAGAGTGGGCAAAAAAAGAGCTATCCCTTATACCAAAGGAAATCCAGAAAATTAACGACAGAACCAGAATCCACATCAAACAACTGATGTTTGACTTAGAAGCTATTGAAAAAAACTGCAAGATTATATCTTTGCACCGAGCCAAAAAGGAATCTGGTATGAAACTCAACTACAATGTTGAAAAAGGAAACCCCTCATTCGGGGAAGTCAGGAGAAAGAAACCTAAAAAAAAGAAACTCTCCGAGAACGGAGAAAGGTTATACCAATGATAGAGGTAATCTTAGAGTGGAGTTCATCTATTCTGTTCTTAGTAGGCGTTTTACTTACCGCTTCAAGGAAATCTTTTAAACCTGTTTTCAGAATATGGGGATTCGTAGTCTGTATTATAGCTGGTGTGCTTTATGTGATTCTGCTTCTTATAATAGCAAGGTTTGTCTGGGCTGGACTCCAGATAATACTGATATGTGTCAACGGATACGGAATTTACGGCTGTATGAAGGAGAAAAAATCCCAATTTAATTAAAAGAGGTGTTCTCTTAAAAACAATGTTCTAGGGATTTGACACTAATGTCTGGGACACCTCAATTTCTTTTCTTATACTAACTAATAAAAGTTAATAAAAGAAATAAAATGGAGAATATATTATGCCGTGATTGCGGCAAAAAGATAATAATCAAGGACAAAAAAATTAAAAACGGAAAGCTCTTGGCTTATAAACATAAAGGCAAGAAGATTTATGTTTACAAGTGCAACGAGTGTTATGAAAAAGACCCAGCACTCAAAGACTTCCAGGATTGTGAGGTTTATTCAAGGGTGGTGGGCTATTTAAGACCTGTAAAACAATGGAACAAGGGCAAGAGGCAGGAATTTAAAGAGAGGGAAGAATATAAAAGAAAAGAAACATGAATACAAATCTTAAACAAAAAAAGAAGTATTTCCCTAAATTTATCAAAAAAATGAAAGAACAACTTGAGCATGGGGGAAATAGATATAATCTTCCAGAAAGAAATGATAAAGAAATGACTGACTTAGTGTGTGAATTGGCGGGAAATGACTGGATACTGGGTAATATTGTAAAATATGCTGGTGAATATCGTAATATGAGATATGAACAAAATCTTTATAAAATTGCAGTATATGCTTTTATATTATGGCTAAAAGAACAGAATGAATTTAACAAGGGAAAAGATTTGGGTGAAAAAAAATAAAGTTATTCACAGGCTATAAATTTGACATTTTTGAAACACTAAAATAAAATAAAAGCACATAGAGTGGAATAAATGTTATAGCCGACTGATGTAATTGGCAAACATATTAGTTTTAGAAACTAAGTTCTCAGGGTTCGAGTCCCTGGTCGGCTACAAAAAGCTCCTTTGGTGAAATAGGAAAACACAAGTGGCTTAAAACCACTTGCTGAGAAGCTTACTGGTTCGAATCCAGTAGGGAGCACATAATATGCCGCTGTGACGCAATTGGCAGACGTGCTAATCTCAAAAATTAGTTGTTGAAGGTTCAACTCCTTCTAGCGGCACATAGCCTCATCGTCTAAAGGAAAGGATAGTTGGTTCTCAGCCAACAGATGAGGGTTCAATTCCCTTTGGGGCTACAAGAAATGAGTAAACAAAAAAAAGATAAAAAGAAAGGCTTTGTTACTAAACACCTTAAAGGAATTGATTTTGAGGTAGAACTAAAGAACGGAAAGACTATTAGGGCCTATCTCTCTGGAAAAATGAGGCACAACCAGATTAAAACCTTGCCAGGAGATAAAGTGTTAGTGGAGATTGGTCCGTATGAAGAAAAAGGAAGAATAATTTACAGATTATAAATATTGGCCTCATCGTCTAATTTGGCTAGGACGCTAGGCTTTCACTCTGGTAATCGGAGTTCGAGTCTCCGTGAGGCCACAAAACAGGATATGGTGTTTAACGGTCAGCACATATACCTTGGGCGTATATAGTATTGGTTCGAATCCAATTATCCTGACAAATATGTACAGGTGGCAGAATGGAGAATGCACCAGTCTGTAAAACTGGCACCCTCGTGGTAAACATTGTAGGTTCAAATCCTACCCTGTGCACAAGAAGTGGAAGATTGTCGCCGAACCGGTAAGGCACCTGTCTTGAAAACAGGAGATGTAATAGTCGTGGGGGTTCGAATCCCTCATCTTCCGCAACAGGGTGAATGTTATTCATTGAATTATGGGGATATGAGAGAATTAATTTTTCATAAGGAAGAATATCCAAATTGGCAAGGAAGTGGTTTACTAAACCATGGCGTGTAAAAAGCGTTACAGGTTCGAGTCCTGTTTCTTCCGCAAAAATATGACGGTGTTCTGTGTAATGGGGAGAGAAGCGAGCTTAATAGATTTCCTCTCTCCCCATACAAACATTTAATATCTTCCGGTGTGGCTGTAGCTTAAATAGTTAAAGCTTCGGTTTGTGGCACCGATGATGAGGATGCGAGCTCCTCCAGTCACCCCAGAGGATATTAAACTAAAAGTAATAAAAATTATTATCTTTAGTTGATGTAATATTCTCTAACTTTAACAAAAAAAGATGAGGTGATTTAAATGGGATATAAAGAGAACCCAAAAACGAAAGGAAGTGGAATTTTTTGTTGTATTCCCCAAAAAGGCAGATGCCCAAATAACTGTAACGATTGTTTCTTTCAATCAGGACGTTCCTATTTGGAACCATTAGATGAGAATCTACCCAATATGCCGGAAGATACAGAAAACAGAATAGTCAGAGTTAATGACGGAAATGATAGTAATATTCATAGGAATTATGTGATAGCGGTAACCAAGGGTTATAAAATGAAGTTTTACAACACAGCAATAGCTGTAGACCTTGAAGAATTTGATGCACCGGTAGTTTTAACGATAAACCCCGGCAAGATGACTGATGTTAATTTTTATAAGTTGGAAGAAATTCCCAAGAATCTTATGTTTGTCCGTGTAAGGACGAACACTTGGAATTTAATTGATGTTGTAGAGCCGGCTATAAGATATTATAGTAAAAGAAAAGTGCCAATAGTCCTGACATTTATGGCTTATTTTACAACTCCGATTAAGAAGGGACATGAAAACAGTTATATTTTTAGGAAAAGAACCTTGAATTCATATTACGCAATCACTACCAAGGCGTGGGAGAAAGTAATGAAGCCGTACAAATACAATCAATGGGTCTACAGTTGTGGTAAAATTGAAGGAGAATTAGGCACTACCAAGTGTGCCAGGTGTGGAAATTGTATCAGAGAATACTTTGTAACATTAGAAAGAATGAGGGGTGGATAATATGAAATTTACAGATAATCCTGGACTAAAATTTAAAGACATTTCGAGTGAAAAGTACAGAATATATGTTTTTCCAAACGGAGTACGGTATAAGATAGAAGAACCATTAGCTGTCTGTGCCAGGAGAGACCACGGACAAAGAGTTATAGATAAAAAAGGAAAAGCATACTGGATTAGACCAGATTTCATAGCAATTGAATGGGAAAACCGACAGGGTGAGCCGAGGGTAAATTTTTAAATAAGAGATAAAATAATTTTTTTATGTTTTATCTCATTTATGAGAGTGTAGCTCAATTAGGCCAGAGCACCTGACTCTTAATCAGAAGCGTGTAGGTTCAATTCCTTCCACTCTCACAAAATTGGGACATAGCTTAATAGAAAAGCAATGGTCTTATATACCATTGAGTATAGGTGCAAATCCTATTGTCCCAACAAAAAATTGCAGGGTGGTCTAATTGGTAGGACATGAGACTCTGACTTTCAAAATTTAGGTTCGAATCCTAATCCTGCAACAAAATAGGGTTATAGCTCAATGGATAGAGTAATTGCCTTCGAAGCAATAAATGAGGGTTCAAATCCTTCTAGCCCTACAAGACAGCCATGTAGTTCAATAGCAGAACCGCTGTTTTACATACAGTAAATACGGGTGCAATTCCTGTCGTGGCTACACAAATGTACATTTTATTCAGGGAGTATGACTAATGTCATATCTTGCACATCCTTTCTAAGAGTTGTTGAGAATGTCAACAGCTTCTAATGGGGATATAGTTCAATTGGAAGAACAGTTCCCTTTTAAGGAATCAATCAGAGTTCGATTCTTTGTATCCCCACAAAAGGGCTTGTAGCTCTAACGGCTAGAGCAGCTGTTTTGCACTCAGCAGGTTGCGAGTTCGAATCTCGCCAGGTCCACAAAAAGCCTTCGTAGCTCAAGGGTAGAGCACTTATCTGAAAAGTAAGGGGGTGTTGGTTCAATTCCAACTGAAGGCACATAGCAGGGCTGTAGCTCAATTGGACAGAGCAGGACTCTTCTAAAGTCAAGACTGTGAGTTCAAGTCTCACTAGCCCTACAAAAATATGATAGTTATTGCATTATCATTTGGAACAGGTTATCCTAATAAGGAAATAGCAAGGGCTGCAAAAAAAGAAGGTGGAATAATCATTGCCCAAAAAGAAGTTGCAAAGTATATTGACAAGTGTTCAGTAATTAGCGAACATAGAGATAAGGGTAAGTATCTAGACACAGTAGAGGTATTGTCCCAAGCAAGTAAGTGGATAAATTCCAAAGAGGAAATTGTTTTAGTAGCCCATGCTGACCACTTGAAAAGGGTTTGGGATACGGCAAACTACCTAGGAATAAATATTTCAAGGGGAGTTAAGGGAAGTTTCTCTTATAATCCTAAATCTAAACAATGGTGGACCAGAAATGAACTTGTGTTCAAAATATGGAACATTATAGCGAGTATATACTTGAAAATTAAAAATTATTTGGGATTCTGGTGAAACCTGGTCATCACGGCTCCCTGTCACGGAGTAATTACGGGTTCAAATCCCGTGAGTCCCGCAATAAGTGCCTATCGTTTAATCGGCAGGACCTCTCCCTTCCAAGGAGATGATGTGAGTTCAAGTCTCATTAGGCACTCAGGGATGTGGAACTTTAAAACTATATAGTGCTAACAAGTTCTATCCTCAATCTTTTATTCGTTTGACTGATAAAAGATAGTTGAGCGGAAGTGGGTAGATACTCATTTTCTGCTCACTATGGGAGTTTAGTTTAACTGGCTTAAAACATTGGTCTCCAAAACCAATAATGGAGGTTCGAGCCCTTCAGCTCCTGCTGGTAACTTAGAGGAACAGTACCTCATCGGTCTCATAAGCCGGAGTTCTTAGTGCAATTCTAAGAGTTACCACAATTTGGCCAGTATAGCTCAAGTCTGGTAGAGCTACTATCTTGTAAATAGTAGGTTAGGGGTTCAAATCCTCTTGCTGGCTCAAAAATATGAAAATTAAAACAACATTTTCAAATAAATACATTAATAAATTATGCCAAGAGATTAAAGATTGGCCGGATAATATTAAATGTAAAGACAAAAAATGTATTGAAGATATTGATAAAAATGCGAATTGTAGAGAATTTATATCTTTTTTGAACAAGATGAAAGGTCTAGTGGACAAGGGAATATTGAAAGGAGATGAAGAAGGATATTATATAGAGTATGAATGTACAGAAGAAGAATATAAAGAAATAAAGAAAAATAATTTTGGCTTGTAGCTTAAATAGTAAAGCCTTCCTCTGATATGGGAAAGAGTATAGGTGCAAGTCCTATCAAGCCAACAAGATAAGTTGTAGGAGGTTGCCAACCAATAGGGCAATTGGTATTTTCTAGGAAAATACCTTACTATAACTTCATACAATTTATTGTTTAAGGTTTTCTTTTACCTAGGAAATTAATAGTTTCCTAGGAGGTGGAGAAAGGTTTTATATTTTTTTAGTTATAGTTTTAGTTTTCCCTTCTCCACCTCTCAGGAAATTATTTTGGACTTTAAAATCTAGAGTCAAGAACGGTATAAAAATTATGAACGAAACACCGTTGAACAAAGAAAAAATAAAATCTAAGAGAAAATTAAAATATAACTTGGAATTGCTAAAAGGATTTCCAGAATTGGTTGGATGGCTTATACAGATAGTTCCCTATAGACAAATTGAAAAATATGTGTATATATCAGACTATAAAGATTCTCTTGATGAAAAAAGAATTGTAGTTAGACTATACACTAAGAATTACTATTACCCCATTCATGTCATCAAACCAAAGAATGGAAAATCTAAAGGTTATCTTGGTGCCTATGTCCAAAACCGAAAACCAAGAGCTGGAGAAGAGTGGACAAGGGGAAATGACTTGCCGGATGGAGAATGTAATAATGAAACTTGGAACGATATTAAGAATGGGATTCTCAAGTATGAATTTGTAAAGGTTGTGAAAAACTCTGAATATGAGGAGGATAAATAAGTAAAATAAACTAATTTTTCTTGACTCTAGTTTTTAGATTCTACCGTAGCTCAATGGTAGAGCTGTCCCCTGTTAAGGGAAGGGTTAGAGGTTCGAGTCCTCTCGGTAGAGCAATATTCCAGAGTAGACAAAATGGTAAAGTCGCAAGGCTTTGAACCTTGTATCTGGTGGTTCGAATCCACCCTCTGGAACATAAGATATGGTAGCCAAGTCTGGTTAGAAGGCAACGGATTGCAAACCCGTTTACGTGAGTTCAAATCTCACCCATATCTCAAACATATGTTTAATTTTTTTAAAAAATTCAGTAAGTATTACAAACCCTCTGGAACAGGGCTTATTCGAGATAAGAGACCACCAGAGAAAAAGGAGGAGGACTACGAAGCTAAGGAAATTTTAGCCGACCAGCCGCTTGTTTGGTCAGGCAAAGACCCCGACCAATGGAAGAAATATCCTATTTTTGAACAAGATGGGTCAGGGTCATGCGTTGCCCAGACCGTTTCAAAGCTCTTGGGGATTTCAAATGTTAAAGAGGAAGGAAAATTTGTACACTATTCAGCAAGGGACATTTACTCCCAGAGGGCTAATCAGGGAATTAAGGGAATGTGGCAACAGGATGCGTTAGATATTGCATATCGGAAAGGAGTAACTTTAGAACAATTAATGCCTTCACAGGACATGACAGAGGAAAAGATGAATGATGACTCGGACAGAAAAAGTATAGACAGGCAGGTGGCTTTAGTAGGAAAGGCGGGAGGGTATGCCCAATCAAAGGATGCTAATTTTGACTTGATAGCTAATGCTATCAGGGAAGTAGGGGGAGTGTCATTGGCTTGCCGATTCAGCAGGGGAGATTGGACAAACGCAGAGGTTACTAACAGGGATGATGGAACTTACGGACATTTGGTGACGGGGGTTGATTATGGACTTTGGAAAGGAAAGAGAGCTATCTTTTTTGATAACAGCTGGGGATATGATTGGGGTTTTGATGGACAGGGAATTATTACTGAAGACCAGCCAATAAGGGCTTGGGGATTCCTGAAAGATTTAAAGAATACATGGAGAGAGAAAGAGGAAGTAAGTGAAATTCCAAAACCTACCCATCAATGGAAAAAAGATTTAATCTTCGGAATGAATAATTTAGAAGTTTCTTATTTACAGAGAGCTTTAATGTACGAGGAACTGTTTCCTGTGAATGTGCCAGCGACAGGATATTATGGTACAATCACAGCAAAAGCGGTTCTGGCGTTCCAGAGGAAGTATCAGGTAGCTTCAGACGAAGAACTGAATGCATTACAGGGACGTAAAGTTGGTCCCAAAACTAGAGCAAAATTGAACTCAATGTTCAACTAAGTTTTCTTGACTTTTCTATATAATTTAATGACAATGTAAGAGACAATTCATTTTTAGCAAAGGTCGCTTAAAAAACCTAAGAAAATGAACTATGAGCTTGCTAAAATCGAGCTATAAAGCAGAAAAGTCAGTTAAAAAGGCTGTCAGATACCCAGTTTGGGGAAGCCTTTTAACACTTGGGGTTGAAATCGTTACAAAATTATTGTCTACAATAGGAGTAACTCTTGAATTTCCTATCCTAGATACAATTTTGGGAAATGCTGAGTTAATTGGAATGTTAACTACTTTTGGAGCACTAGTCTTCATTGTTGACCTTCTAAAACACGGCCTTGGATGGAAACTTCCTGTAATTGACGAATAATGCTTGGGGGTGGGGAGTATTTTGCTTTCCCACCCCTTTAATGTATGAGTATTAAACAAAAAATCTTGTTTAAGGCGATTCTCTTTACTATTCTAAGCGTTTTTGTCTTAAACCTATCCCAAATACTAGCAAAAAAAGAAAACGCTTCTATCAGCCTCCTGGAGCTTCCTGAGAGGGATTCATATAATTTGTTCCTAAAACCTATTGTTTCCCCTTATTATATAAGCACAGAAAGCCTGGGAACTATTATTACTGACCAAAATAATAGTCTAGTTTCTATAGCAAATATAACAACAGGAAAAGGGGTTATATCAAATAATTCACAAACAACACACGATTATTATTCTTGGATGCTTGAAAATATTAAGGGTTGTGAGTGTGGACCCGACCCACGTGATTGTAATTTAAGATATGGATGTATAGCTGGAGCTGGGCCCTGTGGATTTGTTTCTTCTACTTGGAATGAAACATTGGAAAGAATGAAGAAAGATGGAGAGTATATCCCCCCGGAATGTAATAAAAAAATGAATTGGAGAGAATTGGATGGTATTCCTGTATCTCAAAGGACACATCCTGTATTTTCAGATTCTTGTTGTTCTATTTTGGCATTATGGCTTTTGGAACAGGGAGAAAGCTGGAGGTGGGACCAAAGTAGGCATTGCTGGTCACCCAAATTATAAAAAGAAATAAAAGGTCGCCATATATCAGTTTAAAATTAAAAATTATTATGTTTTTTGACGAAGAAGACGAAGAAGAATTTGATGACGAAGAAGAGTGTGAATAAATAATTTCTTGCTCTTCTCTAATAAAAAAAGAGGGAATAAAATCCCTCTTTTTGATTGGAAGATGTAATATTTTTATATTACAATTGCCCCATTTTCCTCTCGTTTAAAATCCAATTTTCTGCAGCTCTTATTGTTAATAACATAGTATTGCCGGTGAAGGTCCTTTTTTCTTTTCCTGAGTCGGATTCAAGCGTTAGTTTTCTTAGCCCATCTTGGTTTATACTCCATATTCGATTTGGCATCCCTAATACTTGGCAAATTTTTTCCTCTCTTTGTTTCAGTGGTAAAATAATTTCCTTTCCCTCTTTGCATTGTGGCCAATAAACACAATCCTTACTACATGTTGTAGGGGGCATAGGATAAAGAAATTCTTGATATTTTGGGGGTCGGCAATCAACCCGCCCTTTTGTGTCCCTCTTTTTGTATCCCATTCAATTAATAAATTATTTTTTATCTGACCTTTATTAAGATTTTATGTTTTGAGTTGCTTGGTTCTTTTGTCTTCTGTTGACAAGAAATTTTTCCGTTTCTTCAGCACATTTGGAGCACAGCTGATACATTGTTTCTGTTTGTTGAGTATTTTTTTTATTCCCTAAGCTAAGAAGTGCTTTTGACGGCTTCTTAGAGATTACAAACTGTCCCACAGAATTACTCTCTCCTATTTTTTTTCCACAGCAGTCACATAATATAATAATCATTATTTTTGAAGTTGTTTTAATTTATTATCAATTTTTTCTTGAAAAGTTGTCTGGATTTTTTCTTTAGAATAACCAGTATACTCTTCCCAGGCACAAAACCAAAAGTTTGGTTTTTCATTTGTCCACTCTCGTAAGTCTATAAGATATTCTATGTATAATTCTCGTTCCTCCCTATTGCTGGGGTTCGATGAAACCCCAATAATCATATATGGGTTTTCAATATGGTGAAGAGTATTTTTTAAAAGCCTAATTACAAGCTCTTGAAGGCCTTTTTCTGTCACCATTTCATTTTATTATATCATATTTCTTTAAATTTCCCAATGTCTTTGTTAAACTCCATTTCCACTTTCCCCGTGGGTCCTGTTCTGTTTTTAAGAACATCAAGTTGAATCTTCCCTTTCCATTCCCATAAAATTAAGACCATATCAGCATCTTGATAAATGTTTGAACTCGATTTCAAATCGTAAAGCTGTGGCTTTTTTCTATTTGAATCCTTATCCGGTTTTCTCAAGTGACAAATAAGAAGAATGGGAATTTTAGCATCTATGGCTAGATTCTTCAGTTTGGAAATTACTTTTGCTGTTTCAGTGGTGTAATATTTCCCAGGAATAAGAATCTTTTGGAGATTATCAATCAATAGGAAATCAATATCATATAGCTTGATAGCTGCCTCTGCCAACTCGACTAAATTG